>Ga0224555_1000090_pt1 | contig 115999 bp, 95 predicted proteins | sample 714S23034metaG_FD_180687 | JGI IMG/M metagenome (GOLD analysis project Ga0224555, IMG submission 180687) | Peat soil microbial communities from Stordalen Mire, Sweden - 717 S2 30-34 | ecosystem: Environmental > Terrestrial > Soil > Wetlands > Peat | place: Sweden: Norrbotten County, Stordalen... | reverse complement strand
AATCCCGGCAGCGAAGTGATTGCCATGGGCACCGCCTTGCAGGTCCCGGTGGGCGAATCCCTCAAAGGCCGCGTGATTGACGGGTTGGGCAATCCTTTGGACGACAAGGGTCCGATTGAAGCCGGGGCCGCGATTAATTTAAACCAGCCTCCGCCGCATCCGCTGAAACGGCAGCGCATCCAGCAGGTCTTTCGCACCGGCATCAAGGCGATTGATACCTTCACCCCTTGCGGGCGCGGCCAGCGTCTGGGCATCTTTGCGGGCAGCGGGGTCGGCAAATCCACTTTGCTGGGCATGATCGCCAGCCAGGCGGAAGCGGACGTGAACGTGATCGCGCTGATTGGCGAGCGGGGCCGCGAGGTTCGGGAATTTCTGGAAAAAGATTTGGATGAGGTCGGCCGGCGCAAGTCCATTGTGGTGGTGGCCACCTCCAATCAACCGGCCATCGCGCGCTTGAAGGGCGCTTTTGTGGCCATGGCCGTCGCCGAACATTTTCGTGATGCCGGCCAGAATGTCTTGTTGATGATGGACTCGGTCACCCGCTTCGCCATGGCGCAACGGGAGATCGGCCTGGCCGTCGGCGAACCGCCCACGACACGGGGCTATACGCCGTCCGTTTTTTCGTTGCTGCCACAGTTATTGGAACGAGCCGGGGCGGGGGAACGGGGATCCATCACCGGACTTTTCGCCGTGCTGGTGGAAGCCGATGACATGAACGATCCCATTGCCGATGCCGTGCGGTCGATCCTGGACGGGCACATCGTCCTGACGCGCGAGTTGGCCACGCAAAACCATTATCCGGCGATTGACGTGCTGGAGAGCGTGAGCCGTTTGATTCGGGATTTAAGCACAGCGGAGCAGCAGGAGTTGACTTCGCGCGCCCGCCGGGCGATGGCCACGTATCGCAAGAATCAGGATTTGATCAACATCGGCGCGTATCCGCCCGGGACGAATCCGGCCATCGATTTGAGCATCCATCTGTATGAGCCGTTGAAATCATTTTTGTGCCAGCCGGTGGAGCAGGGCTGCACCCTTCGCGAGAGTTGGTCGCTGTTGGGACAAACCATGGCCACGCCCCTGCCTGAAAAACAAGGCCTTGGCGCCATCAGGAAATCCGGCTAAACACGCATGAAGGCTTTTCATTTCACACTGGAGGCAGTGGGCACGGTTCGCCAGCGCCAGGAACAGAAGGCCATGGAGTACTATGCGCAAAGCCTGATCGTCCGCCGCCGGGCTGTGGAGAAGCTGGAGGCGGCGGAGCGGGTGTTGAGCGCTTGCTGGCAGGAATGGCGCGGGCGATTGGCCGGCGGGTACACTGCGGCGGATGCGGCCCAAGCGCATGCTTATCAACGTTCGCTTGCCCAGATCCGGGACGAATGCGCCCAGGCGCTGGCCACCGCGGAACGACGCGTCCATGCCACTTTGCAGGCCATGCTCGTGGCTCGCAAGGAGCGCGAGGTCGTGGACAGATGTTTTGACAGACAAAAGGCCCGCCACCAGCGCGAGTTGGCCCGCGGCGAACAAAAATTCCTCGATGATCTGGCCGGCCGCAGGGGCAACTCCATTCTCGCCTGGAAATCGGCGGAAACTCCCTTATGATAAAACTACTTACTTCACCCTGGACGACGGCCCTGGTCGGCATCGTCCTCTATCTGGGAACCACCGTGGCGGTCTGGAAAACTCCCACCCCGCCGCCCTCCGGCCCGAAAGCAACCGCCGCCGCTGGCGAAAAGAAGGCCGGGCCTTCCTGGGACTTTACCAGTCCCGAAGCGGACCAGCTCATCGCGGAACTTAAGACCGAAAAGAAGGCCCTGGGAAAAAAGGAGCAGGATCTTAACGATCTGATGGCGCGTTTGCAGGCGGAACGATCGGAATTAAACCTCGTCACGCAATCCGTGCGCCAGTTGCAAACGGATTTCGATCAGAACGTGCTGCGGATCACCGAGGAGGAAACGGCCAATCTGAAGAAGCTGGCCAAGATTTACGCGGACATGGAACCGGCGAATGCCGCCAAGGTTTTGGAGGAGATGGATGATACCTCCATCATCAAAATCATGGTCTTTATGAAGGACACGGAAACGGCTGCCATTTGGGAGGCGTTGGCCAAGAAAGGTGACGTACAAGCCAAACGCGCCGCCGTTCTTTCCGACCACCTTCGGCTTGCCTCTTTCCGCAGCAACACAAAATGATGACCCAATCCGCTCTGCTTTCTGTCCTCTCTCCGGCTGTGCCAGGAGGCGAGGCGCGTTCTTCAACCCCGGACCAATCCGCCACATTGCTCTCCGGCACGGAGAGTTTTTTTGGCGTAATGTCCCACTTGCGAGGTGATGGCCTTCCCAAGCTCCCCGCCGACGCGAAGCCCGGCGGTTCGTCTTCAGCCACGCTTTTGCAGCCGCCCGCTCATCCATCGGGCGAGGCGGTTGACATCCTGCCTTCCATGACCAGTGCGCTCATGGCCGTCATGGCCCAACCGCGATCGCCCGCCCGGGCTGGAATTGTTAAAAGTGCGCCGGCTGGGCAGGGGCCCCAGAGCGGGTTCGTGCCAAAATGCCCGGATAAGGGCGCCTCTGCGACGCGCGCAAAAGTCCCTCTCGGCGGTTCCACAGGCAAAGCGCCGCATATCACTGCCGTGGTTTCTCCCGCATCGCTGTCTGCCCCCGCGGCGAGTGTCAAGTATATCCCCGCTGGCCGGAGAGGCCTGGCGAAGACTTTGCCTGTAATCGCCAACGATGATCCATCTCCCACGGCAGCGCCAAAAGCCCAAGCGATCCCGCCGGGCAAAGCGTCATTGGTTGCCAAAGTGAAATCTCCCACCCCGGCATCCGCTCCGTCAGTGGCTTTTCAGAATGCGCCGGTCAGACAGGGCGTCCAAGTCAGAGGTTTGACGGAAAATTCAAAAGATACTGTTGTCGCATCGCAGGCCCCGAACCCCATCGCCAATTCATCCGTCCGGACTTCGCGAAGCGGCGCCGTGGATTTTCGCACATCGGCTCCCGCCGGGGAGACAAGAATTTTGCCGGTTGGGCAGAGAGTCCAAATCAGGGATTTCACGGAGACTTCAAATGATCCTGTTGTCGCGACGCCGGCCTCGATACCTATCGCCAATCCATCCGGTCAGGCGTCGCGAAACGCCCCTGTGGATTCTCGCGCATCAGCATCCGCTGGGGAAACTAAAGATTTGTCGGCTGTGGAATGGGGCCAGTCCAAGCCTTCGACCGGCAATTCAAATGAGGAAGCAGTCGCGACGCAGGCGCAAATACCCATGGCCAATTCATCGGGCCAGGCGACGCGAAACGCCGCTGTGGATTCCCGCGCATCAGCATCCGCTGGGGAGACGAGAGATTTGCCGAAAATGCATTGGGACCGGACCAGGCCTTTGACAGAAGCCGCAAACGAAGATGCATCCCCCGGGGAAGCGCCAATAGTCTCGATTGAAGCGCCAGTCAAGACGACTGATGACGGCGTATTGCCGGCGAACACGAAGACAGCCATGGCGGGTCAAGCGCAGATAATCGCCGATGAGTTCCGCAAACCGGCGACCGCCGAGGCGGTGAATCCACAGGTGGCGCCGAAGGCCGGGGCGAAACAGGCGTCTGCGATCGAAACGCCGGAACGTCCTGCTCCTCAGTCGGACAAAGCGGCTGACTTGGATGCTCCCGTTTCCAGCAAGCTCACTGTGGCGGATAATCAAGTCCAGACGGCGGACGGCGAAGAGGGCAAGGCGCCAGCCTTGCAGGCTGACGATGGCAAGGTTGCTCCGAAAGTTGACGAAGCAAAGGTGGAGTTGCCTTTTTCACCGGCGGGCAAACCCGGGGATGTGGAACCAACGATCCGCCCGGCAGAACCTGCCGGGTCTCCCCAACAACTAGTAACGGCACCGGCGGTGATTGCCCCACCGGTGGGACTGGCGCCCGCAGACGCCGTCGATGGCACAGGGGGTGCTTTGACTAACCAAAGAATGAAGTTTGGTACGGAAAAGAATGAAATTGCCGGGCTGGTTGAGCAAAAATTGCCGACTGAGTCGTTGAAAACTGGCCTTTCCGCCAGACCGGCAGGCGATTTGAGGGCTGGATCAGGTCCCGATACTTCCGGACCCAGGCAAAATTCCTTTGATCCCGCCGTGGTGACAAATTTGCCTGTGCAAACAAGCACAGGGATCATGGATGCAGGCAAGGGAACGGGGGCCGTTCCATCCGTTGATCACGCCGCAATCCAGGCGGAACGAATGGGGCATTTGTTGAACCAGCAAGTGGTGATGATCCGTCAATCCGGCGCGAACAACATTGCGGTATCGCTCAAGCTGGATCCGCACACCGAGCTGAGCTTGCAGTTGACCAACCACAACGGGCAGATCGAAGCTTCGGTTCGTTGGGAGCGGGGTTCCGTCGCGGGCTTGGAGAATCATTGGAAAGATTTGCAGGAGTCGCTCGCGCGGCAGAATGTCCAGTTGTTGCCCCTTGAAACCAGACTGCCGGTCCGTCCGGCGGTTTCGAACTACACTTCCGACACCACGTCTGGATCGCAATTCCATCAATCATCGCAAAATCCGCAACGCCAGAGTCGCGAGGCGCGGCGGGATTTGTCACCGGACACCACCGTCCAAACCGTCCCTGTAACAGAAAAAGCAACCACCCGGACCGTCTCCCGGCAAGGCTGGGAATCCTGGGCCTAAAAACTATGTCAGCCACCGCCACCACCGCAACCTCCAACTCCACGTTGACCCAAGCCGACTTTTTGAAGTTGCTCGTCACGCAAATGACGTCGCAGGACCCGCTCAACCCGCAGAGCGACACTGCCTTTGCCGCGCAACTGGCGCAGTTCAGCGCCTTGCAGGAATCCACCACCATGGCCAGCTCCATGTCCACGATGCAGGCCAGCTCTTTGATTGGTGCCACGGTGGAAGTTTCGTCATCCACCAATGGCGGCAAGGATGCCACGGGGGTGGTGACCGGAGTGGACATGTCCTCCGGCTCGCCGCAAATAGAGGTCGGTGGCCAGCTTTATGGGTTAAGCCAGATCCTATCCATTACCCCAACTTCCACGTCATCATCGGTTTCCGGCACGTCAAGTAACTAATAACTCAAAATTAACTCTATAAAAAATTATGCTTAGTTCATTAAGTTCAGGAGTCAGCGGACTCGAAAGTTTCCAACAAGACATGGACGTTATCGGAAACAACATCGCCAACATCAACACCACCGGTTTCAAGGCTGGAACGGTTGAGTTTGCCGACACGCTCAGCAACACGCTGCGCGGGGCCAGCTCAACCTCGGATGCGGAGCAGGTCGGCACGGGGGTGCAACTCACGGCCATTGATAATAATTGGAGCCAGGGCGCGATCGAGAGCACCGGGGTGCCCAGCCAGCTTGCCATCAATGGCAATGGCTTTTTCGAGGTCGCCGACCCCTCAACCCCCGCTGATATATTCGCCACGCGCGACGGCACATTTAGCGTGAATAGCGCCGGCAATCTGGTCACCACCGGGGGCTACCTGGTGCAGGGCTATACCGCCGGGGGCACCACGTTGGGGAACGTTATGGTCAACAGCGACCCTGCCAAACCCACCGTCAGCATGGTTTCGTACACCATTGATTCAGCGGGCAACGTTAATGTGCAACAATCCGACGGCACCACCTATGTGTCCGGCCAGGTGTTGTTAACGAATATTGTTGACCCACAACAGTTGATCAGCGAGGGCAACAACCTTTACTCCAACCTGGCCGCCGCAGGCGCCACCGCACTCGCCGTGCCTGGCAGCGCCGCCTCCGGCACGGGCCAGATTCAAGGCTCGGCATTGGAATCGTCCAACGTGGATCTCTCCAACGAGATGGCGAACTTGATCACCGCCCAGCGCGCGTTCGAGGCGAACTCAAAGATCATCACGACCACCAACGAAGTGCTGCAAACGCTGGTGCAAATGAAACAGAGTTAGCCGTTGAGTCTTTATGGCCAGCAATACCGTGGAATCACCCCGTGGCGCCAAGGAACCGGCGAAAGCGCCGGAGAAGGAGAACGCCAAATCAGCCGCCGCCGGGGAAAAGGAGGAGGCTGCGCCGGCAGGCAGCGGCTGGTTCAAACCCTGGCTTCCGCTGGCCGTGGCCGTTGTGGCCATGCCGGCTTTGGCCTTCGCCACCACGCATTTTGTTCTGTTGCCAAAGCTGCAACGTGGACTGGCTGGAGCCGCGCCGGTGGCGCAGGAATCCACCGCGACGGAGACGGGCGCAGGCGGCAAAGCCAAGCCCGCTGAGAAGCTCAAAGCGACAGTGACTCTAAGCAAAATGCTGGTCAACGTGGCCGGCACCATGGGAACGCGTTATCTGATGACCAGCGTGACCCTGGCCGGCTCAACGTCGGATTTCGCCGCCAAAATCAACGACAGCAAGGACCAGCTTATGGATCTGGCCACCGGCGTGCTTAGCAGCAAAACCATATCCGATTTGGAAAAGCCGGGCGCTCGCAACGTGATTCGAGCGGAACTGATGACGGTATTCAACAATGCGCTCGGGGGGCCGGTGATACAGGAAATCTATATCACCGAAATGGCCATTCAATAGGCACCCATGAACCCCGACAACCCAACTGCAGAACTTGAAGAACCGCCTGTTTCCGTGCTCGATGCGGAACAGACACACTGCCGTCCCAAGTATGATTTCAACCGGACTCCAACGGTCTCCGTTCCTGATGTCGGGCAGAGTTACAGGCAGCCCAAGTACAATTTCAGCAAAGAGCCTCCCGTCTCCAGCCTTGAGGTGCAGGCAGCGGCCTCTCCGGTCTTGAAGCCGGAGGCGAGCCGTGCTGGCCGGCAATCCGGCGGCAAGGCGGTCCTTGCCAAAACGGAGGGCGCGCAAACCAAGGATTTCCGCAATCCCATGCCCCTTGGCCCCGGGGGTTTGCGCCAATTGCGGGAGCACGAGGAACTATTTGCTCAGAGCGCAGCGACCAGGCTCTCGGCCCATTTGGGTCTGGAGTTCTCGCTCAAACTGACCGGCGTCAAAACCATCACCTATCAGAAGCTGGCGGAGAGCTGGGGCCGCCCGGCGCATCTCACTCTTTTTAAAATGGAACCGTTGCGGGGGGTTTCCATTCTGGAAATGTCATCCCGCCTCGGCTTGGGCATGGTGGATCGCCTGATGGGCGGCCCCGGCCAGGCGCCGGCAATAGATCAGGAGATGACCGATATCGAGAAAGTGCTGTTGGAACAATCCGTGGAACTGCTCCTCAATGAATGGTGCGGCCTTTGGTCCGGCGCCAGGGAATTGAAGCCGGTCATTCTTGGTTACGAAAGCAATGGCGGGTTCCTCCAAACCACTCCTCCGGAAGCAATTATGCTGGTCATTTGCATGGAAGCGGGCTTTGGCGATTGCTGCGGGCAGATTCAGATCGGTTTTCCTTTCGCCACCGTGGAGCCTTTAATTGGCCGGCTCTGCCAAAGCGCCGCGCCGACGGCGAATCCGGTTCCGCCAGCGTCGTCTCCGCCCGCCGCGGCCTGGAAATGGAATTCTTGTTTTGATGAATTTCGCGTCCCGGTGACGGCGGAATGGGACGGATTGGAGCTGACCGCCCGTCAAATCCTGGCGCTGAAAGTCGGCGACGTTCTGCCGCTGGATTCAACGCGCACGCAACAAGTTAATGTGCGGGTGGCCGACCTGCTCGGATTTCAAGGCCGCCCCGGCACCCTGGCCGGCCAATGGGCGGTGGAATTAACCCACGCGGTCAACTGCTAACTCATTTTATGGAATCAACCGAAAAAACCCCTCCCGGCCTCGATCTTCTGCTCGGCGTCAAAGTCAAACTTACGGTCGAGTTGGGCTCCTGCCAGTTGGCCATGCGCGATGTGCTCCAGTTCAATGTCAGTTCGATTGTCAAGCTTGACAAGACCGCGCAGTCGCCGGTGGATTTGTACGCCAATCAAACGCGCATCGCGCGCGGCGAAGTAGTGGTGGTGGATGACTCTTACGGCATCAAAATCACCGAATTGTTTGGAGTCAATCCATGATCCTGGTGTCCGCCATGGCCCGGATCAGGGCCCACGCGTCGGGCCGTGCATTGGCATGGTGGGGCGCAATGTATCTTACGGCTCTCGATGTTTCCGCGGAGTCGCTGGACGCAACCCATCGCGCAGCCCTTCCCAGCGCGCTGCCGGATGTCGGCGCGTCGATCTTCCGCATCTGCGGGGCTTTTATCGTGGTGGTGGCGCTCTTTCTGGTGGGAGTTTGGTTGTTCAGGAACTGGCAGCGCCTCGCCGCGCAAAAGCACGGGGGAGCGAAACTCAATGTGATTGAAGTCAAATCTTTGGGGCAGCGCCACGCCATTTATGTGGTGGGTTACCAGGAGCAAAGAATGTTGCTCGCCTCGTCGCCTGCCGGGGTGGCCTTTCTCAGCCATTTGCCTTCAGCCGGGGAAGGGGAACAGGCCCCGTCCGCCGCCAGCGTGAGTTTCACGGACGCCCTGAAACACGTCCTGAGCCAGAGACAATGAATTTTCCATATGCCATCGTTCCCCGTCCAATCCGCAGCCGATCCCACTCCCGGCGGTGCGGGCGCTGGCTCTTGAGGGGGCTGATCCCTGGCCTATGGCTGGCGGCGGGGGGCGTCCAGGCGCAGACCAACAACTCGTTTAATTTAAGCATTGGCCTCAATGGGTTGAACCAGCCGGCCGACGTGGATGGCGCGGTCAAGGTCCTGGCGATCATGACGTTGCTGACGCTGGCCCCCTCCATCATCCTGCTGATGACCTGTTTTACGCGCATTATCATTGTGCTTTCCTTTGTGCGGTCCGCCCTCTCGCTGCAAAGCACGCCCTCCAACCAGATTCTCATAGGACTTTCACTTTTTTTGACCTTTTTCATCATGTCGCCCGTGTGGGAGCGGATTGACCGCGACGCCCTCACCCCCTACCGCGCCAAACAAATCACCAGCCAGGAGGCCTTGGACAGGGCCACCGTGCCGATCCGGAATTTCATGCTCAAACAGACCCGCCCGAAGGACGTGGAATTATTCGTGGCGCTGGCCAAGACGGGACCCACCCCGGCGGAGCAATTGCCGCTGAAAATCGTCATCCCCAGTTTCATCATCAGCGAACTGCGCACGGCGTTTCAAATGGGGTTCCTCGTCCTGGTGCCATTCATTCTTATTGACTTGGTGGTGGCCACGGTGCTGATGAGCATGGGCATGATGATGATGCCGCCCCAGACCATTTCACTTCCCTTGAAAGTCCTGCTGTTTGTGCTGGTCGATGGCTGGCACCTGGTGGTCAGTTCCATCGTCCAAAGTTTCGGAACCTGATCATTATGAACACTGAATTTGCCACGGAATTGCTCAAGAGCCTGATGTTCGAGGCGGTCACGCTGGCGGCGCCGATATTGTTGACCGCGCTGGTCATCGGCCTGGCCATCAGCATATTTCAATCCGTCACATCCATTCAGGAATCCACCTTGACGTTCGTGCCCAAGGCGCTGGGCATCGTGGCGCTGCTGGTTCTCTTAATGCCGTGGATGTTGAGGACGCTGGTGGAGTTTGCCACGGCGGTGATCCAGAAAATGCCCGAAATGACCCAATAAGAACGCAAGAATGAGTGCGCTCAACAACGGGTTGATGGTGTTTCTGAGAGTCAGCGCCCTGCTGGCGGTTTTCCCGGTTTTCTCGGCGCCGAATTTTCCGGTGCAGTTGCGGCTGGCCCTGGGGGCATTGTTGGCGGGGATGATCGGGCCGTCTTTGCCGGACGGGGCGGCGCACGCGGAGGACCTGTGGGGATGGGTGGGGTTGATGTCGATGGAAGTGGGGGTGGGATTGCTGTTCGGATTTGTCTGCCGGATGATTTTTTTTGCGCTGGAGATCGCCGGCGCGATTGTGGCAACGGAAATCGGTTTGTCGCTGCCCCCCAGCATAAATCCCCTGAGCGAAGTACAAACGACCGCCCCCGGCTCCATTCTGTATTATTTGGCGGCGATGCTCTGGTTGAGCCTGGACCTGCATCAATGGATGCTGGTGGGTTTTATGAAAACCTACACCTGGCTGCCGGTGGGCGGGGCGCATTTGACGGCGATTTGCGTGACGGACATTGTGGCGCGCACCAGCCAGATGTTCGTAATCGCCCTGGAACTGGCCGCGCCCATCATGGCGGTTTCTTTCATCGTCACCCTGGTCTTTTCCGTGCTGGGCCGGGCCGTGCCACAGATGAACGTTTTTGCCGAGAGCTTTTCCGTCCGCATTCTGGCCGGTTTGAGCGTCTTTGGCCTGACGCTGCAGTTGATGTCCGAGCAAATCGGCAATTACCTGCGGCGTCTGCCTGAAGACATGCTGAGCGTGGCGCAAATGCTTGGGACGCGTTAAAGCGGAGACCGAATGCTGTGAGCGAACAAGTTGGCGACAAGACAGAGCAAGCAACCCCGAAAAAGCTCGAAAAAGCGCACGATAAGGGCCAATTCGCGCGGAGCCGGGAGGTGCAGACGGCGTTTGTTTTGATGGCGGCGTTGACGGCGATGACTTTTTCGGGCCGCGAAACGTGGCGGCTCATGGCCAACACGCAAGCAACCATTCTCAGCCATCTTCACGAAACTCCGCTAACCATCAACGCCATGCAGGGCTACGCCATCCAGGGCGCGCTGGTGCTGGGAGGCTGTGTCTGGCCTGTGCTGGCGGCGACCGTGCTGGCGGGTTTGCTGGCGGGCGGAATTCAAACCCGCTTCAGCACTTCTCCCGAGGCGTTGGAGCCGAACTGGGAACGTCTGAATCCGGTGGAAGGCTTCCGCCGGATTTTTTCCATGCGCTCGGCCGTGCCGACGGGAATTAATATTTTAAAAGTAACAGTCATCATTGCGTTAACATACGGGGTGATCCGAAGCATCCTGGCTGACCCTATATTTCACTCCTCGGTTGACGTGGCAAGAATTGCCGGGTTCATGGCTGATTCTTCCTTTCGCGTGATCACCCGGGTGGCCATGGCGCTGGTTGTTTTGGCGGCGGCTGATTACGGCTATCAGTTCTGGCGCAACAACGAAGACATGAAAATGACCAAGGAGGAGGTCAAGGACGAGATGAAAAACACGGAAGGCGATCCGAAAGTCAAATCGCAGCGGCGCCGCCGGGCATTCCAGATGGCCAAGCGCAAGATGATGGCGGAAGTGCCTAAGGCTGACGTAGTTGTGGTGAATCCTACCCATTTTGCCGTGGCGTTGCGCTACGACGCCAAGACCATGAGCGCTCCCAAGATTGTGGCCAAAGGCAGCCGTCTCAACGCCCTGCGCATTCGCGAAATTGCGGAGCAGAATCAAGTGCCGATTGTGGAAAATCCTCCTCTGGCGCGTTTAATGTTCAAATATGGCAGGGTGGGTGGCGAGATTCCTGCTGAACTGTACGCCGCAGTGGCGGAAGTGCTGGCGTGGGTCTATCGCGTCAACGCCTACCGCTACTACAGGGAACGCAGTCTGTAACTGGAAGCAGTAAACAATGGCACAGCCAAACTCACAAAAATCCAATCTGGCCCGGTTGTTCAAGAACGGCGACGTACTGCTGGTGGCCGCGCTGTTTGTGACCATCCTCCTGATGATCCTGCCGATCCATCCGCTGTTGCTGGACATGTTTTTGGCGACCAGCATCGCGCTGTCCCTGCTGGTTTTGCTTTCGATCCTTTACGTGAAGGAGCCGGCTGATTTCACCGGTTTTCCGACCCTGCTTTTGTTCATCACGCTCTTTCGCCTCTCGCTGAACATCGCGTCCACGCGGCTGATTTTGCTCGACGGTTACGCCGGACACATCATCGAGGCCTTCGGCAATTTCGTGGTGCGCGGCAATTACGTGGTCGGCCTGGTGATCTTTTTGATCCTGGTCCTCATCAACTTCATCGTCATCACCAAGGGCGCGGGGCGCATTGCGGAAGTGGCGGCGCGTTTCACTTTGGACGCGATGCCCGGCAAGCAACTGGCCATCGATGCGGAGTTGAACGCCGGGATGATCAATGAAAACGCGGCGCGGCTGCGCCGGCGCAAGATCGAGCAGGAGGCGGATTTCTACGGAGCCATGGACGGGGCCAGCAAGTTCGTGCGCGGCGACGCCATCGCGGCCATCCTGATCACGCTGATCAATGTGCTGGGCGGTTTTGCCATCGGCATCATGCAAAAGGGCATGAGCGTGAGCGAAGCGCTGCAACGGTTCACGCTGCTCTCAATCGGGGATGGACTGGTTTCACAAATACCGGCGCTGATCACGTCCACCGCGGCGGGCATTCTGGTGACGCGGGCGGCGGCCAAGGAGGAATTAGGCTCCGAATTGACGCGGCAACTGCTGGCCTATCCTCGAGTGCTGACCATCCTCACGGTGATGTTGACGATATTTGGGCTGGTGCCGGGCCTGCCGATGATTCCGTTTTTCTTTCTAGCCGGCCTGACAGGTTTCCTGGCCTATAACCTGACCGGGGCGGAAAATCTTGTGAAAACCTCGGCGCTTCGCGAATCGGGCGTGGAAGCGTCGGCGGGCGGCGGCAGCGCCCCGGGCAAGGCTGCGAACGGCGCGGTGGGGGACAAACTGGAACCGCTGCTCAACCTGGATGTCCTCCAGATTGAACTGGGCTTCCGGCTGGTCAGCCTGGCCGACGCGCGCAAAGGAGGAGACATGCTGGAACGGGTGACCGGGGTGCGCAAAACTTTTGCCCAGGAAATGGGCGTGATCATCCCTCCCATTCGCCTGCGGGATAATTTGCAGTTGGAGCCAAACCAATATCGGTTCCTGCTGAAGGGAAACCCCGTCGCGCAAGGGGAATTGATGCCTGACCATTGGCTGGCCATGAACGCCTCCAACAGCAAGACCGTGCTCAAGGGGGTGCCGACGGTGGAGCCGGTGTTCAAACTGCCGGCCACCTGGGTCACGGATGTGGAACGCAAAAACGCCGAGATCAACGGCTATACGGTGGTGGACGCCTCCTCCGTCCTCGTCACGCATCTTTCCGAAACAGTGAAGCGGAACTGCCACAATATTCTCAGCCGTCAGGACGTACAGAACCTGCTGGACAATTTGAAGCAGAGCAATCCGACCGTGATCACCGAATTGATTCCGGCCCTGCTCAATGTCGGCCAGGTGCAACGCATCCTGCAGAATCTTCTGGCCGAAGGCATCTCCATTCGCAATCTGGCGGGCATTTTGGAAAAAGTCAGCGACTACGCCGGCGTGACAAAAAATCCGGACGAATTGTCCGAGTATGCGCGGCGCGCCCTGGGGCCGCAAATCGTGAAGCCTTACCAGGCGGACAACGGGAGTTTGCAAGCCATCACGCTGGACCCCCGGCTCGAACAGCAGATCGCGCAGGGAGTGAGGCAGACGCCGACGGAGATCAGCCTGATGATGGAGCCGAAATTGGCGCGGCACGTCGTCGATACGCTGTCGCAGAAGGTGCAGCAATTGTTGACAGCAGGACAGCCGCCCATCATCATGTGCGCCCCGCAGATACGCCTGGCTTTCCGGCGCTTTTTTGAGACGACGTTTGCCGACCTGACGGTGCTCTCCTATGCCGAAGTGCCTTCGCGCGTCCAGATTCAAAACGCCGGGGTCGTCCCGTCCCTGGATTAACCAATTATAACCCAATTTAACCAATTATAACCCAAGATATGGAACCCACATCGTTCATGGCCGCATCCGCCGAGGAAGCCGTGGCGCAGATTCGGGCGAAATTGGGGCCGGAAGCGGTGGTGTTGAACGTGCGGCGGTTGCCGCGCCAGGGTCTGTCCCGTCTCTGGCGGAAGTCGATGATCGAAGTTTTGGCCTGCAAACCGGAGGCGCCTGCTCCGGAAACCGCACCCATTTCCGATACGCTGGCGGAATTTCGCCAGGAATTGGCGGAGATCAAGCAGCAGGTCGCCAGCCGGCCCGCGCCTGAAATTCCCGCGGCTTCGTGGACCGGGGAGGAAGAAAGCTTGAAGAGCGGGCGCTGGAGGATCGGAACAGTGCTGCGGAAAGGCGGCCTGTTGCCGCTGCATGCCCAACAGGTGCTTGACCGGTTGCAAGCACAATACGGAGAAATTCCGCCTTCGTCCCTGGGGGAGGAAATCAGCCGCACGCAAGAGGTGCTGGCCGCATCGTGGCGCAAGTCCCCGCCGGTGGAGGCAAAGTCCCTGCATGTTTTGGTAGGCCCGGCCGGATGCGGCAAGACGACCTACCTCTGCAAATGGCTGACGCAAACGGTGCTGGTGGATGGGCGTTTGGCGCGAGTGTGGCGTCTGGATGGCGCAACCGCGAACATGGCGGAGTCGCTGAGCGTTTATTGTGAAGTTCTTGGAGTGCCCAATGAGCGCGTCTGGCATCCGGGCGGCGCAGTGATTGCGGAGGACATTGGATTTATTGACCTGCCCGGAGTGGATTGGCGCAAGCCGGCTGCGGTGCAAGAGCAGGCCGGTTTGATCAAGGAATTCGGTCCGACGCGCATTCACCTGGTATTGAACGGGGCCTACGACATGTCGATTTTGCTGGCGCAATACCGGGCCTTCGCGGTGCTGCCGATCGAGGATCTGGTGGTGACGCACCTGGACGAGGAAAACTGCTGGGGAAAGATTTGGAACCTGATATTGGGCACAAATTGCTCTATTCGCCACTTCAGTTCCGGGCAAAATATTCCGGGAGACCTCTGCGAGGCATCGGCCAGAATGATTTTCGCCCGGCAATTCCCGGCGAAACAGTCTGGCAACATAACTGCTCACCAAGTCCCGGGCTGAACTAGTTATGAGACTATTAATGTTGATTGGAGGCCTGCTGGGATTCGGCATTGGCTTGTTTTTTAGCTGGGCCGAACAAAGTTCGGGCGGCTCCTGCCTTTGGCATGCGTGTCTGGCGGCCTATTTGGCCGCGCTTTTGGTGCGCTGGTGGGGAGAGGCCTGGAGGAGAAACCTGGCGGACGCATTGCGCGAGCGACAGGCCCGGCCGGAATCACCGCTGCATTCCCCTTCTTTTTCCAAAGTGAATAAATCATGAGTTCATCCACCCTTGAAAGGGCGCCATCGGCCGCGACTGAGCTGCCTGCAAAACGGCAGGAGCTTTGGCTTCGCTATGCCAAGGCAGGCGCCGGAAGCGCGTCAGAAAACAGCCTGATCGAACAGTATCTGCCCCTGGTGAAAACGGTGGTGGGCCGACTGGCCATGACGTTGCCATCGCATGTCAATACGGACGATCTTTACAGCGCCGGGTTGGTGGGACTGCTGAACGCGGTGCGGCGCTTTGACCGGAAATGCGGGTCCTCGTTTGAGCATTATGCGCGGGTCCGGATTCGCGGCGCGATTCTCGATGAACTGCGCCGGCTGGATTGGGTGCCGCGCTCGGTGCATGACAAGGCCAAGAGGGTGGCGCGCATGATGCAGGAACTGGCCCAAGGCCAGGGCAGCCTTCCGACCGACGCGCAGATGGCCGCGGCATTGCAACTTTCCCTGACCGATTACGAGGATTTGCTGGAGGAAATCCGGCCGGCCTCCTATGTCTGTCTGGACTCGGTGCAGGACGATGGGGTCGAAGCCGCCGGTCCCAGCCATGACATTGTGGCGGACGACGGGCAGGCCGATCCCGGGGCGGCGGCTGCCACGCGGGAACTGGCCGGACTGGTCGAAGAGCGGCTGCAGCAACTGCCGAAGATGCAGCGCGAGGTCCTGGCGCTTTATTACCTGGAAGATTTGCGTCTGCGCGAAATTGCGGAAGTTTTTGGCGTGACGGAGTCGCGCATCTGCCAAATCCACGGCAAGGCGATCCTGGCGCTCAAAGCTCTGCTCAAGCAGGAGGAGCCTGACGTGTTTGGCCATCGTCCGACTGTGAAATCATGATCGTTATCATTGGCGCACTCATTGTCCTGGCTTCGGTCGGCGGCGGTTTCATGATGGCCGGCGGGCGCGTGCTCACGTTGATGCATTTATCCGAGTTTATCATTATAGGGGGCGCGGCCCTGGGGGCGCTGGTGCTGATGTCGCCACGGAAAGTCTTGATGGATTTGGCCAAACAAGCGGTGGGAACGCTGAAAGGCGCGCCCTACAACAAGACCTCCTATGACGATTTGTTCAAAGCGCTCTATGAGTTGTTCATGCTGGGGCGGCGCAGCGGGATGGTGGCGCTGGAAGAACATGTGATGAATCCAGAGAGCAGCGCCATTTTCGGCAAGTACCCCTCATTTCAAAAGAACCAGCTCGCCATCCAATTTCTCTGCAACGGGCTGAGGCCGATCATTGATGGCAAGATCAAGCCGGACCAGCTCAAATTGCTTTTGGAAATAGAGCTGAACGCCATGGAGGAGGAGCACGAGAAGCCGGTGGAAGTGATGGTCAAATCCGCGGATGCGATGCCCGGGTTCGGCATTGTGGCGGCGGTGCTGGGCATCGTCATCACCATGGCTTCGATTGCGGGACCCATCGAGCAAATCGGCGAGAAGGTGGCGGCCGCGCTGGTCGGGACATTTTTGGGCATTTTTCTGTCTTACGGTTTCATGAATCCGCTGGCGGTGAACATGGAGTTCATCAACATGTCGCAGATGACCTATGTGCGTTGCATAGCGGCGTCGGTCATCGGCTTCGCCAACGGCATGTCTCCGATCATGGCGGTGGAAGTGGCGCGGCGCGGATTGAGCAGCGACGTGAAACCGACATCGGATGATTTGGAAACCATGCTGAAGGCCCTCAACCAGGCGCCGGCCAAGTAAAGCGATGAGCAAGAAGCAAGGTCATGGCGGAGCATGGAAGGTGGCTTACGCGGACTTCGTCACGGCGATGATGGCGTTGTTCATGGTGCTGTGGCTTACGTCGCAGGACCAAAGGATCAAGGAAGCCGTGCAACGCGCGTTTAGAAATCCCTTTTCCTCGGTGACGAAGGATTCGACGGGGGTGATCCCGAACAAGGACACGCAGGCGGTGAAAGCCAGCAGCGGCAATTTCGATTCCGCGTCGGCGGTTGAACTGACGATGCTGCGTCGCCTGAACCAGGATTTGTTGAAATCATTGCAGAACGATGCGGAAGAAGGAGGGGAAAGCCCGGTGAAATTGGAAATGACGCCGGATGGGCTGTCGATCAATGTCTTTGACCGATCGCGCAAGCCGATTTTTGAGCCGCAATCAATCAAGTTCACCGCGTATGGCGACTGGGTTTTCTCGACGCTGGCCTGGGAAATCTCACGTTACAGCAGTCTATCCATCGAGTTGGAGGGCCACACGGAAAGCGGCCAACCTGAGAAGCGTCCGGATTACGGGGATTGGGAGATGTCGGTGGACCGGGCCAATGCGGCGCGGCGCAAGTTGCTGGAGCACGGGGTTTTCAGCCGCCAGGTCAGGAAGGTGGCCGGTTTCGGATCCTCCGTTCCCATGCCCAATACGGATTTTGCCAACGAGATCAACCGCCGCGTCACGGTTTTGCTCAACGTTAAAGCAGCCAGTTTATAATTGTCACAGTTACACAACCATGTCTGAATCATTTACTCCATTGGTGCCCGCCACGGCCACATCGCACGAGGCGGCATTTACCTCGGTTCATGCAAAGGTACTGCCCAAGGCGGCCGCGGCGGCTCCCGCGCCCGGCGGGGCCGGGGGAGGGTGTTCCAAACCGGTGGTGACCTTGCGGCGCGACGGCGAGATCGTATCCGGGATTCGAATTCAATGCGGATGCGGGCAAGTGGTTGAGCTGTCGTGCGTTTATTAAGATGCGTCTGATTCGAACAACAGGGCAGATTTCTCCCAGGTTTGACGGCAGGTTTTGCCGGTTGCGCGCCTCGCGGGCGCCCAGCCCCTTGGAAATGAAGCACTTGCCACCGTGGCACAGGCGTTGCTTGTAAAGTCCCGGATGAATGTCAGCCTTTACCAGGCAGCAGCGGCATTGAATGCCAACAGCCGTTGGCAGGATGTGATTGCGGAGAATCTGGCTTCGAGTTCGGTGCCGGGCTACAGGAAACAATCATTGAGCACGGCGGCGGTCCAAGCCGGGTTGCTGTCCGCCAATGGCGGATCACCGCAGTATTTTAATGTTCCCAAGGCCAAGTTGTCAACCAGCTTTCAGAGCGGGGAGTTGAACTACACCGGCGACGACAAAAACGCCGCCATCGAGGGCAAGGGTTTCTTCACGGTGCAACTTGCCAATAACGTCACGGCCGTGACACGAGATGGTGAATTCCACCTCAGTTCGCACGGCCAGTTGGTGACGAAAGAGGGCTACACGGTCCTGGGGCAGAACGGCCCGATTCAACTGGATTTTCACAATCACGATCCCATTTCCATTTCCGCGACGGGCGAAGTGTCGCAAGGGGCCGATGTGAAGGGGAAATTAAGCTTGACGGATTATGAGAACCCCGAGCTGCTGACCCAAACCAATGGTGTTTATTTTCTTGCCACCGATCCAGGACTGGTCACCAAACCCGCCACCGGCTCATTGCGGGATGGCTATGTGGAAGGGGCCAATACGACCGCGTTGGGTGAAATGGCCAACATGATGACGGCCCAGCGGGGTTTTGAAGCCAATCAAAAAGTGATTCAGATCCAGGACGAACGCATTGGCAAAGTCATCAATGACCTGGGCAACCCGGGTTCAAGCTAATCATTATCTATGTTACGCGCCCTCTATTCAGCCGCGACCGGAATGGAAGCACAACAGCTCAACCTGGATGTGATTTCCAACAATCTTGCGAACGTCAACACGACGGGGTTCAAGAAGAGCGCAATCGAATTCCAGGATCTGCTGTATGACAACATCCGCACGCCGGGAGCAGAGCAGGGGAACGGCTTGCAGTTGCCCACCGGGGTGAGCATCGGCCACGGCACGCGCGTGGTGGCCACCAATCAAATTTTTACCGAGGGTGAATTAACCCAGACGGGAGAACGGCTGGACATGGCGATTCAGGGAGATGGATTCTTTCAAGTGACCATGCCGGATGGGACGCTGGCCTACACGAGGGACGGCTCATTCAAGCTCAATGCGCAAGGGGCCGTCACGACGAGCGATGGTTTGACTGTTCAAAGCGGCTTTCAGCCCATCCCCGCCGGCACCACGGCAGTCAACATTTCCGCCAATGGCCAGGTGACCACCACCACGTCGAGCGGCTCACAGAACTTCCAAGTGACGCTGGCTCGGTTCGCCAATCCGGCGGGTTTGCAAAACATTGGGCACAATCTGTATTTGGAAACGACCTCCTCCGGCACACCCGAAACGGGCAATCCCAACGAAAACGGCTATGGCAGCCTTCAGCAAGGCTATCTGGAGATGTCCAACGTCAGTGTGGTTCAGGAAATGGTGAACATGATCGTGGCGCAGCGGGCTTACGAAGTGAATTCAAAGGCCGTGCAAGCCTCCGATGAGATGATGCAACAAGGCAACAACCTCAAACGATGATGAGTAAAAAGGTCTTTTTTGCGCTGTTGATCAGTCTGCCCCAAATGATGAGCTGGGGCCAGGCGGGCAGCGCGACCGAACCGGACACCTGGAAACTGCTGTCGCAGGCGCAGGTGGATGGCTCGGGCGTTTTCCTGGATGAGCTTGCGGTGGCTTCCGGCACAACCCAAGTCCTGCCCCACGTCCGTCTGGCCCGACCCCCGCACGCGGGGCAGACGGTCATTTTCTCCCGGAACGATGTGGAGCTGCTGGCGCAAAGCCGTCAGACGGGGTTGCTCGTGACGAACTGGAGCGGCGCCCTGGACGTCCGCGTTTCGCGTCGCGCCCGCATATTGGAGGATTCCGATCTGCTGGAGCTGCTCACGACGACGTTGCAGAGGGAACAGGTCAAAAACCAGGGGGAACTGGAATTGCGTCTGGCACGACCCGGCCCGAAGCCGCAAGTGCCCGATGAACCCCTGACATTGAAGGTGACCGAAATGCCGTCCACAGGCATCAGCCCGAGTTTTGTGGTTTCGTTTGAGTTGTGGGACGGCAAGGAGCGCGTGGGCGACTGGAAGGCTGCGGTGCAGGCGGCGGTGTGGCGCGACATTCCAGTGGCGCGCACGACCCTGCTGCGAGGCCAGTCCGTGAAGGACGCCGATGTGACCATGGAACGATCCGACGTGCTGATGCAGCGCGATGCGTATTTAAGTCTGCCAACAAGCGATGACACCCTCGAATTGACCGAAGGCATTCCCGCGGGCAAACCGATTCTAACCCGATGCCTCCATGCCCGCCCGCTGGTTCGGCGCGGCGAAATGGTGGAAGGTGTTTATCAAGAGGGCAGTTTGGGGATTTCGCTTTTAGTGGAGGCCCTGGAGGACGGTTCCCTCGGCCAGGCGGTGCGGGTGCGCAATCCGAAGACCCGGCATGAATTACATGGAACAGTTGAAAATGAAAAAACGATTCGCATCAATCTATAATCCAACTATTGGGGTCCTGGCCCTGATGGCGGTCTCACTGTGCAACGTGGCGGCGGATTCCTTGTGGGAGCAGGGCGTTTCCCGCAACATCTGCGGCGATAAAAAGGCGGCGATGATCGGCGATATCCTGACCATTCTGGTCCAGGAGAACAACGGCGCCACCCGGGCAAACAACACGACAACCACCAAGAAAACGTCCCTCAATGCCGCCGTTACCAGCGCGCTTTATAGTCCGGCGGCGTCAGGATTGCTGACAAAGAAAGGCGTGCTGCCTGCGATCAACTACAATTCAGACGCCGAGTTTGCCGGAGGGGGGTCGATTAACAACGCCGAGACCATCACCGCCCAAGTGTCGGTGAAAGTGGTGGATGTGCTGCCTAACGGCAACATGGTGGTGGAAGGCCAGTTGCACACGGCGTTCTCCGGCGAGAAACAGGACGCCGTCGTGCGCGGCACGGTGCGTCCCGACGACGTCATGGCAAATAACACCCTTTACAGCTACAACATCGCGGATGCCACGATTCAATTAATGTCCAAGGGCACGATTACCGACGCCCAGCGCAAGGGCTGGTTTACCAAGGTCTGGGACAAGTTGACTCCGTTCTGAGAATTTCAATGCGCCGCCCTCTCCATTTACTGGTTGCGATCTTGCTTCTGGGGCTTGCCAGCGCGGCCATGGGCGGGGGGGTCCGTATCAAAGACATTGCCATCATCGCCGGGGTAAGGGACAACCAGTTGGCCGGCTACGGCCTGGTGGCGGGCCTGGCGGGGGACGGCGACAAGAATCCTGTCCAGACCCTGCAAACAATCGCCAATGTGTTGCAGAGGTTTGGCCTGACCGTGCCAGCCCAGACCATGACGGCCAAGAATGTGGCCATTGTGATGGTCACGGCGGACATTCCTGCTTTCAAACGGGCTGGCACGCGGCTGGATGTGAATGTGGCCTCGATGGGGGATGCCAAGAGTTTGCAGGGCGGCGTTCTGTTGCAAACTCCGCTGCTTGGCGCGGACGGAAAGGTCTATGCCGTGGCGCAGGGCGCGCTGGTTCTCGGATCCGTATCCTCGGGCACGGAAGGCGGGGGCGGGGCCTCGGTGCAGAAGAACCATCCGACGGTGGGCCTGATCGCCGACGGGGCATTGGTGGAACGGGAAATTCCCGCGCAGATCGTCAGTGACCATCATTTGCAATTGATTTTGCGCGAGGCGGACTTTACGACGGCGTCCCATCTGGCCCTGGCGCTGAACAACAGGTTCGCCAGCAGTTCGCTGGCTCTTGATTCCGCCACAGTGCGGGTGCGGGTGCCGGATGAATTTGAAGGCGATCCGGTGGATTTCATCTCAATCCTGGAGGGGTTGGAGGTGGAGCCGGATATGCCGGCGCGCATCGTCATCAACGAGCGGACCGGGACTATTGTAACGACTGCGCACATTCAAATTTCCAGTTGCGCGGTGTCCCACGGCAACCTGACCATCAGCATCGCTTCCACACAGAGTGTATCACAACCCGGTGCCTTCAGCCGGACCGGCCAGACCGCCGTTACCCAGCAAACTGACACCAAGGTGAAGGAAGAGAAGGCCGCAATGGTTGCGCTGCCCGATTTGCCCACGGTCGAGAGGGTGGCCTCCGCCTTGAACGCCTTGGGAGTATCGCCGCGCGACATGATGTCCGTGTTCCAAACGATGAAGGAGGCGGGCGCGCTGCAAGCCGAATTGATCATCAGGTGAGCCATGGAAATCCCCGCGCTGCAATCCAACGTCAAGGCTTCGTCAATCCCTTTCGAGCAATTGGCCGCGAACCCGAATGTGTCGAAGGAAGACAAAGTCAAGGAAGCCTGCCGACAGTTCGAGGCGGTTTTGTTGCGGCAAATTTTGGGAGAGGCGCGCAAGACGGTCATCACATCATCGGTGAGTAAAGACTCCAACGAGAAGAGTATTTACAATGACATGGTTGACAACCAGATGGCCGACAGCATCAGCCGTTCCGGGTCATTTGGGCTGGCCAAGAGTCTGGAGAAGCAACTGGTTCACCAGGCAATGCCCAAGGCAACTGCGCCGGTCGCGAAGCCGGGCGGTCATTAATTCATGAGGGAACACATTGCAAATCTAGTCAACGCCCTGCGCCAGGAGCTGGCCCAGTACGACGCAATGCTGGCCTTGCTGGATCGCCAGCAACAACAGATCGGGACGCGAAGCGCGGATGACGTCTACCAATCCATCGGCCCGGTCAGGCAGCAGGGACTTGCCATGCAGAAGGCCCGGACGCATCGGGAAGCATGCCGCGCCCAACTGGCGCAAGAGCTGCAGCGGGGCAGGGAGTCATCTTTCGCCGAGCTGATTTCACTGTTGCCGGCGGATTGCCAGCCTTTGCTCCTCGGGTTGGTGCGGCAGAACAACGAGTTGCTGGCGCGGGTGCGGCAGCGGACGCGGCAAAATCACCTGCGCTTGAGCCGTTCGATAGAGATGATGCAAAGTTTGCTCGGCTCACTTTTTCCGTCGCGCATCTCGCGCATCTATGACGTGCGCGGAGCAATGACGTTTCGCCGTTTCAGCCCGCGCTCGACCTATGAGGCATTCGGCTGATTTCATTGAATTATGCTTTCACTATTTGGCGTATTGAACATGGGTGGTGAGTCGCTCTCGGTGCAACAGGAGGCGACGGCGCTCGCGGGCCAGAACCTGGCCAACGCCAACAACACCGCCTATGCCGATGAGCAACTGGTGGTGCAGGAGGCGACGCCGTTGGAAACGTCCACCGGAGAGGAGGGGACGGGCGTGGATGCGGTCTCGATCACCTCGATGCGAAACGCGCTTTTGGACGCGCAAGTCGCGGCGGAGGGCAGCGTCACGGGTTCGCTCACGGCCCAGCAGAGCGCGTTGCAGGACGCGGAAGCCTACTTGGATGAACAGTTGAGCGATAGTTCCAGCAGTTCCGACGCCTCCAGTTCGACTGGATTAACGGCGGACTTTTCCAGTCTTTTCGGTTCGCTGCAAACCCTTTCAACGGACCCAAGCAACATCTCAGACCGGCAGGCCGTCATCCAAAGCGCTCAGCAGTTGACGGAGCAGTTCAACCAAGTGTCCTCCGGGCTGAGCACGGTGACATCCAGCCTGAACACTTCCATTCAAAACGGCGTCACCGCCGTCAATCAGGACTTGAGCCAGATTGCGTCATTGAATCAGCAAATCATGGTGGCCCAAGGCAGCGGCGGAACGGCTGATCAATTGGAGGACGAGCGCGAGCAAACGATAGAAAATCTGGCGGGATATGTGAATCTGACGACCTCCGCGCAGGCGAATGGGACGGTCAACGTCGATGTTGGCGGCGCGAACATGGTGACGGGCGACACGGTGACCAACACATTGCGGACGGAATCTTCTGACGGGCAGCTCAGCGTTGGGCTGGTCAATGATGGCGAGTTGACCCTTACCTCCGGCAGCATCGCGGGCAGCATGGCCGCTCGCGACGGTGCGGTGACAACGTTGCAAAGCTCGCTTGACACTTTGGCCGGGCAACTAATTACCCAGGTCAATAACGTTTATCAAAACGGGACGGACTTGAATGGCAACAGCGGACAGGCTTTTTTCACGGGATCCGACGCGGCGAACATCGGCGTGAACGACGCGTTGGCGAATGATCCTTCGGCCTTTCAAGCCAGCAGCACGGGACAGCCGGGGGACAACGGGGTGGTGCTGGCAATGGCGCAATTGGCCGACACGGCGTTACCGGACCTGAACAACCAGACAATGAGCCAGTATTACTCACAGGCCGTGGGGTCCTTCGGATCCTCCTTGCAGTCGGTCAACGAGCAACTGACCAACAGCACCTCCGTGGCGCAAATGCTCACAACCCAGCGGGCTTCGGCCAGCGGAGTGAACACGGACACGGAAATGACCAATCTGCTGCAATTTCAAAAGGCTTATGAAGCCTCGGCCGAATTGATCAGCACGGTAAACGAAATGTTATCCACCCTCGTCAACATGAAGACGGAATAAACCACCTACCCATCGAGAATATGCGCATAACCAATACGAGCTTTACGGATAATTTCCTCAACCAGGTGCAGCAATTGCAGCAGCAACAGCAAACCCAGCAAGGGGAGTCCTCCACGGGGCTGTCAGTGACGTTGCCGGAGGACAACCCCGCAGTCATGGCCCAGGTGTTGAGCCAGCAAACGGACTCCACCGCCAACACTGCCTACCAAAACAACATCACGCATCTGCAAAGCACGGCCACGACCTCCGCCACCGTGATGAACAGCCTGCAAACGCTTGTCAGCCAGGTGAGCCAAATCGCCACGGAAGCGTCCAACGGGACGAATTCCTCCGCGCAGCTTTCCGATTATGCGACGCAGGTGCAGTCCTTGATCCAGCAAGCCGTGCAACTGGCCAACACGCAGGACGAGAATGGGAATTATATTTTCAGCGGCACCGCTTCCGATACCAAGCCGTTTACGACAACCACGACCAACGGCAAAATTACAGCCGTCTCTTGTGCGCTTGTGGACGGCACCGAGTTGGCACAAAGTGAAATCGCGCCAAGTACGAAGATCTCAGCGCAGGTTCTAGCCTCGGGCGCAGATGGTCTTATTACCAACACGACCACTGGCGCGGACTTGTTCAATCACATGCTCGCGCTGCAATCGGACTTGGAATCCGGAAACACCAGCGCCATCAACTCTACAGACACGCCGGCGCTGAAGACGGACGAGGACAACATTATCGATCAGATCAGCGGCAACGGCGTGACGCAGTCCGCGTTGAGCGCGGCCAGCAGCCTGGCCAGCGCGCTAAGCACCAACCTGACCACCCAAATTTCGGGAGAAACCAGCGCGGACATGGCCACGACGCTGACGGAATTGAGCCAGACCCAAACAGCGTACGAGGCGGCGCTGGAGAGCGGGGAGAAGATCATGAGCGTTTCATTGCTGAATTATCTGTCCTGAGCGCCCGCGCATGCCGGGCATGCAAGAATGATCAGCACGAAACAGACGGCGAGAAGCAAGATTTATGGATGCAGAAACACTAATGGAAGCCCAAGCACATCTTGTCAATGGCCAGATTATTGAAACTATTCCAAAGGCGCAGGCACCCAGTAACGAACTGCACCATAATGTGGGGCAGGATCTCATCGAGTGGCACGATCGCGCTCATCGGGCCGTTGAATTGGTTTCCTGTCTGCCTGGCCGTCCCGTCGCTCCCATTGTAGCCGACCTGGGCTGTGGACGTCAGACCTTAAAGGGATTGTTGCCGAAAACATGGATTTACCGTCCGTACGATTATTGCGAGCGAACTCCGGATACAATACTTTGCGACTTCAACCACGACCTTCTTTGCGGAGAATTCGACATAGCATTTTGCCTTGGGGTTATAGAGTACCTCGATAAACCCATGGCTTTCCTGGCGCAAACGGCTCAACGCTCCTCCTATGTTATTTTATCTTACAATGGGCTGACAACGTCTGAGAGACGCCAGCGCCAGGGGTGGAGAAACTGCCTCAGCTTCTCAGAGATAGAAGGATTGTGGGTAAAAAGCGGCGGCCGCGTCCTGAAGATGATCGAGATGCCTGAGAATGAGCGAATATACCTGTTCGAGAGCAAAGCGCATTCTGCCTCGCCTCTTTTGCGTGAACCGACAGACACCGCCCGTGCCAAGGAGGTTTTGGCGGGCTGTGCAGGAGCCGTGCCTTCCCCGGCGAGTTTGCCGACCCGGCCCAAAGTTCTCCTGTTGGCGGATCGACCCGGGTGGGCTTACGACGCCGCGGCGCAGGCGATCTCCAAGAATTTGTGCGATGAATTCGAATTCCGCATCGAATATGTCTGGCAGAAGCCCAACCTCGGCGCGTGGCCGTTTGACCTTATTCATGTTTTCTTCTGGGGGGAAACGTACCATCAGCAGTTCGTGACCGATCCCAGGCGTATCATCAAGGAAATCAGCAGTCATCGATGGGCCAATGAAGATCAATATGGGCGGCTGACGCCGAAGCAAATGGAGGCAAAATACTTGACCGATGCCGGGACACTCACCGCGACTTCGCTGCGGCTTCAGACGATTTTTGCCCCTTTGCGCAAAGTGTGGCTTGCCCAAAATGGTTTTGATCCCGCCCAGTTCATGATGCGGAAGCGTTCCGGAGGACAACTGCGCATCGGGTGGGCGGGCAACGCCAAGGATCCCTGCAAGGGCTTGGAGGATATTCTGAAGCCGGCCATCTTGCCCGATTTTGAGCTGCGTGTGGCCGGAGGCGCCCTCAACGCTGCGGCGATGTGTGATTTCTATAATTCCATCGACGTTCTATGTGTCGCATCTACCGCCGAAGGGGAGCCTTTGACCCTGATCGAGGCGATGGCGTGCGGCTGTTTTCCAGTGGCAGTCGATGTCGGGATTGTGCCGGAGTTGGTGGGGCACGGCAACAATGGCCTGATCGTAAACCGCACTCCGGCCGCCTTTCGGGCCGCATTCCAGTGGTGCGCCGTCAACGCAGCGCGCGTGCGCAAGGCGGGCCGGAAGAATGCGGAAACCATGAAGCAGACGCGGCTTTGGAGCCAGGTTACACGACAGTGGCGGGAAGTATTCCGACACGCCCATCAGGCACTCAGCAAGACGGAAGCATCAGTCAACGAGACCATTCAACTTTCTTCAACTCCTCCCGCGTATCCGAACCGTCCCAAGTCACTGGCTCTGTTGAGTGCTGCTGTGAACGGTGACAACTCTGGCGACGCACTGATTGAGGATGCCATCCGGAAACTTCTCCCACAACACCCTGCTGCCACCTTTCCGCTTCTGCAACCCCTGACCGACGAACAAATTGAACAGGTCAACGCGTGTGACATCGCCATCATTTGCGGGACGAATCTGTACCAGACCAGTTTCAGTTGCGCGCTGAAGCCGGAGGTCATCGACCGGATTCGCATACCCATCGTTCCTCTCGGGGTTGGGTCCAGCGCGTCGATCGGACGATTGCCGGATATGGATGCGGAGGGTGTAAGAGCAGTGCGAATGATTCATGAACGTTGCACAGTGGGGAGCGTGCGCGACCAGGCCTCCTTGCGGTTTGTGAAGAACTTGGGCATCCGGAATGTCGAGCTAACGGGATGCCCGGTGTTGTTCCACGCGCAAAAAGAACCCCGCTTTGGAGAGGGCGATTGCTCCCGCCTGGTCCTCTCTGTGCGCGCGCGCCTGCTGCACGTGGAGGACCGGTGGAGCGCAAAAAGTCTGAGGACGCTGGAACATCTTTGCCGGCGGTTTAAACCGACGCTGATTTTGCAAAGTCCTTACGACGTCGAGATTGGCGAGCGCCTGGCCAACGAGTTTGGAGTGGAATATTTGTACGATGAAAAGTGGGGTTGCAAGGTCATGATCAACGCGGTGCAAATGGCATCGCGCACGGTGGGGCTCCGGCTTCATTTCGGCATGCTTTCCTTGAGTTACGGCAAACACGGCCTTTTCATCGGCACGGACACACGGACATCGGAATTCTGCGAAATGATGGGTCTGCCGTATCACGATATACACACCTATGAGGATGCAAACCTGGAGAGAGAGCTGCTGCTTCCGCTGCCGGGCATGGAGGTGTTTCTCGAAAACTGGCGCAGCTTGCGCTCCGCCTTGCAAGCTGTGCTGACCCACAACGATCTGACCGGACAATCAATGGAGCGATCAAAGCCCCAAGTCGCGATCGCTGCCTAAACAAGATCATCCAATGAACAGCCAGCCTCCCTTTCTCGTTGTAACGATTGACACCGAATGCGACAAAAGCGCAAATTGGCGGACAGCCGCTCCGTTGACTTTTAAAGGCGTCACCCACGCCATACCTGGCCGTTTGCAGCCGTTGTTTGCCCGCAAAGGCGTGCGTCCGACTTACCTCCTCAGCCCGGAAGTCATCACGGACCCGGAAAGTTGCGAGGTGCTTCGTTCCCTGTCAGGAGTTGAGTTGACCACTCACTTGCACGGGGACTACATAACGCCGCGGATCAAAACATGGAACTTTGCGGGAACGATCACCGATGAGATGCAATGCGAATACCCGCCGGACTTGGAACGCGCCAAGCTGGCCACCCTGACCGATTTGTTCGAGCAACAGTTTGGCCGGCGTCCAACCAGCTTTCGCGCCGGACGCTTTGGCATCAGCCCGCACACCGGACGGTGGCTGCGTGAATTGGGCTACTTGGTTGATTCCTCTGTCACACCCCACATCTGCTGGACCGACAGGAAGGGAGAAAAACGACCGGACTTCCGCGACTTTCCCGAGCGGCCTTACACCGTGGCTCCCGACGGCAACATCTGGACGCCGGGAAAATCGAGTTTTTTGGAAGTGCCCGTCACCGTCCTCCCTCCGGGCACGGTTGCGGCCAACAAGCCGCACGATCCAATCTGGTTCCGGCCTTGGTATTCGGATGGAGAAACACTCTGCAATGTTCTGCGTTACGTCGCAGGAGAGAAGGGGGCAAACGGCATGCAACGCCCCCTGGTCATGATGTTTCACAACGTGGAACTCATCGCCGGCGCTTCGCCTTATCCCCAAACGGAGGCCGAGGTGGAGCGTTATCTGCAAATGCTGGAGCAGGTTTTCGACTTGGCGCTGAATCTGGGGATAAAATTCTGCACTCTCACTGAGTACCGCCACCACCACATGGCCGGCCTCGCAACCATCCGCGCGACCACCACTTCTGATTCGCCGCGTTTGACAAATATAAGCGTGGCTTCATCTCCTTGCGTTCCCGAGGTGAATTTGCCCGTCGCGATGGTCGAGGCCGCGCTGGCGCGGCATGGTGTTATGGCCTGGTTCAGTTATGCTTTCCGGCAACGGGCCGACCGGTGGGATTGCTGGCGCCCCTGCGAATGGGTCGCCAGACACTTCCCGAAAGACGCCCCCATTCTCTCGCTGGGCGCGGGAGTCGGCTACAACCTTCTTTGGCTGGCGCAGCACGGATTTACAGATTTGCACGGGCTGGACATAAATGCGGCGGTTATCGCGGCCGGGCAGGACATTGCGCGGGAAGCGGGACTGCCGGTGCATCTTTGGGCGGATGACGCCCTGAAACCGGCGCAGTTGCCGGCAAAAAAGTTCGCCGTCATCGAGGCGCTAGTCTGGGTTTGCTTGCAGGATGAGTGCCCACTGGAGCGGCTGCTGGAGCAGTATCTGCCGCATCTGCAGGCGGGCGGTGTGTTTATTGTTGACATTATTGATACCGCCTACGACCTTCTGCCCAACAATCAGTACCACACGGCTGACTGGGGCAGGCCCGTCGCGCAGCGGCGTCCGTCGGAATACAAGCACCGGTTCTCCGAAGCGCAAATCCGGAAGATCTTCGAGGCCAAAGGGATGACCATGACGGAGGTGATTCGCGAATCCATTGGGACTCCCAAGGCGGTATATGTGGCTTCACAGCAGACCGCGGTTGCGCAGTCGGTCCAGCCGTCCATTCAGCCCGGCCTCGCCGCAGCCGCCCGCCGACTCCCCTCGGGGCAATTGGAAAAGGACATTCTTGTCAGTCATGCCTCCACAAAAACCGTTGCAGTCGCGGAACCTGCCCCACAAAGTATGACCACGCCACCTGTCAGAACCCCAAAGGAACACCGGCTCTTTCCTCCCTTGCCCTGTGCAGGAGCGCAAAAGAATCCGCGCCGTTTGCGGCTTTGCATCGCAAGCCCGGAATTCGTCGGGCTTCATCAAAATGGAGGAATTGGCACGGCTTACACCACGATGGCTGAAGTGCTCGTGAAAGCTGGACATGATGTGACGTGCCTGTATTTGGGCGGGGACACTGCCGCCAGTGACGACATCCATCATTGGGTGAAAAATTTTAAGCGTCGCGGCATAACCCTGGTGGCCCTGCCGAGGATAATGGACCTTGGCCTGCATTATTCCGAATTTTACTACAAAGCCTATGAAGTTTATCACTGGCTGAAGAATAACGACCGTTTTGATATCGTCCATTTTCAGGAGTGGCAGGGCTTTGGCTATTACGCCCTCACCGCCAAGCAGCAGGGCTTGGCCTTTGCCAGGACAATGTTCTGTGTCGGCCTGCGCGGCGGAACCGAATGGCTGAGAACGGCAAGCCGTGAGCACATGGCCGACTTGAGCGATTTGGGATTGGATTTCATGGAACGTCAATCGGTGTCGATGGCCGACGTGGCTTTCTGCCCAAGCCAGTTTCTCCTCAACTGGGTTGTGGATCGGGGTTGGGAACTTCCTGCCGCGTCGTATGTGCAGCAAAGCATCCTCCCTCATTCCGCCAGATCAGAAAACAAGCCGCTCCCAGACATGCTGCAGGAAATCACTGAGTTGGTATTTTTCGGCCGCCTCCAAACACTCAAGGGTTTGCCGCTTTTCTGCGACGCCTTGGATCGCCTCCCCGATGCTATCGCAAAGAAAATCCGGGGGGTTTCCTTCCTGGGCGCAGAATCGAGCGTAGATGGTGTTCCGGCCCGGGTATATATCACGCAGCGGTCCAAACAATGGCCGTGGAAGTCCGAAATTATTTCTGACAGGAACCAACCGCAGGCGATGGAATATCTCTGCAAGCCGGGGCGCCTGGCCATTGTGGCATCCCTTTTGGAGAATTCTCCCAATGCCGTTTGTGAATGTTTGGGATTGGGTGTTCCCTTTGTCGCCAGCCGCGTCGGTGGCATTCCCGAACTCATCGCGCCGGAGGACGTTGATAGAGTTTGCTTCGATGCAAAACCGGAGGCCTTGTCCGCCAAACTTTCTGGCGCGCTTGCCCAAGGTTTTCGTGCCGCCCGTCCTTCGGTAGACCCTTCTGCCAATGAACAGTCCTGGATTGCATGGCACGAGAGCCTGATTCTCGCCACGGAACATGAGAACATCCCTGTGCCGGCGATTCCGTCAACCTTGCCCAGGGTCAGTGTCTGCCTGACCACATTTAACCGGCCCAACTTGTTGCGGCAGGCTGTGGCATCGCTGGAAACGCAGGATTATTCGAATTTTGAAGTGGTGCTGGTGGATGATGGCAGCACGCAACCCGCGGCCGTTCAGGCCTTGCAGGAATTGGAACCTCAATTTGCGCAACGGGGCTGGAAAATTGTCCGTCAACAAAACCGCTACCTTGGCGCCGCCCGCAATGCTGCCGTCCGAAACGCCACCGGCGAATTCCTGTTGTTCATGGATGACGATAACTTTGCCGAGCCGGCGGAAGTATCCACTTTCGTCAAGGCGGCTCTGCATTCAAATGCAGACATCCTCACCTGCGGTTCGAATTATTTTTCCGGCACCGAAGCTCCGAACCGGCATGCCGCTCCCAAATCCCGCGCTCTTCCCCTGGGGGGCTCTATGGCTTATGGGGCGTTTCGCAATTGTTTCGGCGACGCCAATGCGCTGGTGCGTCGTTCTTGTTTTGAGCGATTGGGCGGCTTCGCCGAGCTCCATGGCGTGACTCACGAGGATTGGGAGTTCTTTGCCAGGGCAGTTCTTCAGGGCTTCAAGCTCATGGTCCTTCCGGAATTTCTGTTTTGGTATCGAGCCAACGCGAACAGCATGCTGCGGACTACCAACCCATATCAGAACAGGATGCTCAACATCAGGCCTTACCTGGACGCCGTACCCGAAGCCTTCCGCAGCTTGGTGCTCTTTGCGCAAGGACAACAACTGCGCATGGAAGGATTGGCGAAGCTAGGCCTGACGAATCCCTCGTTGATGCGCTGGACAGTTGTTTGGCGTTGCAAATGGGAGACGGCAAAGGTTCTTGCACGGCAACAACAAACCGAAGCCGCCATTGGCCTCCTCATCGAAGCGGTCAAATCGGTGGAAGGCTGCCAGCATCCGCCGCTCGTTCTGGAAGCACTTCTGACAGTCGGAGAGGAGATGTGCGCGTTGGATCGCACCCTTGCCGGCACGATCCTGAAACTTGGGCTTGATCTGGCCAGGAAAGTCTCCGACGAAGTGGGGGAACAAACCGCCTGCAAACTGCTCGCTTCATTGTCCTCGATGCCGGCGCCTGTCGCGCGTCCGGCTGTTCTCGCGTCCGCAGCACCGAAAACAAGGCCGCCTGTGGTCTCGGTGGTCATCCCTTGTTACAAACAAGCTCACTATCTGCACGAGGCCGTCGAGAGCGTGGTGGCCCAGTCTTTTGCCGATTGGGAAATTCTCATCGTCAACGATGGCAGCCCGGACAACACCAGCGAAGTGGCGAAACAATTGATCGCCAAATTTCCCGGCAAACAAATCCGCCTGGTGGAAAAATCCAACGGCGGCTTGCCCAGCGCGCGCAATGCAGGCATGCGCGCCGCGCGCGGCAAATACTTTCTGCCACTGGACGCCGACGACAAGATCAAGCCGGCGCTGCTGGCGAGGCTTGTGCCGGTGCTCGATGCGTCGCCGAAGGTGGGTTTTGCCTACACTCATATCCAGCATTTTGGCGACATCGATATGGAATATCCGCTGCCGGATTTTGATCGCGCGACGTTGATCGCGAAGGACAACATCGCGTGCGTATGTTCGCTGATCCGCAGGTCGGCCTGGGAACAGGTTGGGGGCTACAACGAGGCAATGCGGGAAGGGTATGAAGATTGGGATTTCTGGATTGGCTGCGTGGAGCACGGTTGGGAAGGCTATTGTCTGCATGAACCGCTATTCCTGTATCGCAAGAGCGGACATACGATGTTGAGCAATGCGAACCAAAAGCGCGAACGGCTCATCGCGCAAATTGTCCAGAGTCATCCCAAGCTTTACAACGAAGCCACGCGGAAATCGGCCAAGGAATTGCTGGATCGACATGAGCTGGCGATAGCCGCCGTGGCTTCCACCGATGCCAGCGCCTCCAACGGTGGCCACTCTGACAAGCCGCGTCTCCACATCACTTATCTTATCAGCAGCATTCTCGGCGTGACGGGTGGCAACCAGACGTTGCTGCGGCAAGCCGAAGAAATGCATCGGCGTGGCCATGATGTGACCATCGTGACTCATACGGCCCGGCCGGATTGGTTCCAGTTTCAAACCCGCGTCATTCAAGCGCCAGCAGGCCAGCCTCTCGCGGCATCGGCGCCGCCCAGTGACATTGTCGTGGCCACTTATTTTACGAACGCACATGATCTGGCAGCCATCAAGGCGCCGGTCAAAATCTATTACGCCCAGGGGGACCAATACGTGTTCGCCGATGCGACGATGGCCGACACGCCGCAAAATCGTCGATGGCGCGAGTTGTCCCGCGCCTCGTATTTGCTCCCGGGCATTCGCTTTGTGCCGAACTCGCGCAACCTGGCTGACGCCGTTAAGAAACTGTGCGGGCGCGGTCATGACGCCATCCTGCCGGTCTGCACCGACCAGACGATTTTCCGCCCGTTGCAGCGCTCGCTGCCCGGTTCGAGGCTCCGGCTGTTGATCGTCGGCCCGGACTCGCGCGGCACGGAAGCCGAGCCGCTTTTGTTCAAGGGCATCCAGGACATTCACGACGCGCTGCAGATTCTGGCGCGCAAAAATCCGCATTTCACCGCCGTGCGCATGTCCGCCACGGGGCCGGATATCTTCTCGCATTTCCCGTGCGAATTCTACATCGCGCCGGGAGACGAGATGAAGACAGCCCTGTTCGGCACATCTCATATTCTGATTTACGCATCCCACTACGATTCGTGCCCGCGTCCCCCGCAAGAGGCGATGGCGGCCGGTTGCGCGGTTGTCTGCACCGCGACGAGCGGTGCGATGGAGTATTGCCGCGACGGGGAAAACGCGCTCCTGGTCCCGATCAAATCGCCCCAGGCGATTGCCGATGCCGTGGAACGTCTTATTGGCGATCATGCCTTGCGTGAGAAGCTGGTCCAAGGCGGGCTGGCCACGGCCCGCGAATATCCGCGCGAACGCGAATGGAATGAATGGGAGGCCCTTCTCTTCCGGTTTCTTGACGAGGTCGCGAAAGCCCCCGTGGCCGCGGCTGTCACTCCGAAACCGGCCAAGGCGGCAACGCCAATCAAACTGCCGGCATGCGCCCTCGTTGGCCATTTGGGAGAAGCGCGCGGTTTGTTGAAGGCGAAAAATTTTAAGGCTGCATGGGACTCCGCCTGCGCGGCCATGCAAGCGCGCCCGTTTCATCCCGAAGCCTGCCTGTTCCTGGGCGAAATGGCGCGGGCGGCGGGAGATTTCGACGCTGCGCGCCGCAGCGGACAGTATGCGGCTTCGCTTGCGCCGCATTGGAAACCCGCGCAACAATTCGTCAAAGCCAATACGCGTGGAAACGGCAAGCCCGGGCGGTTTGTTCTTCCACCGGCGATGACGGAGAAGGCCGGGAAGACACCACGACTGACTGTCTGTCTGATCGCCAAAAACGAGGAGCAATTTCTTGAGCGCTGTTTGCAGTCGGTCCGCGACATCGCCGGGCAGATTGTGGTGGTGGACACAGGTTCGACGGATGGCACGGTGGAGATCGCCAAACGATTCAATGCCGAGACGCATTTCTTTGCCTGGAACGATGATTTCAGCGCCGCCCGCAACGAGGCCCTGAGATATGTCACCGGGGATTGGGTTTTATGCCTGGATGCCGACGAGGAACTGTCGCCCGAACATCGACAGATGATCCTGAAGGAAATGCAAACAAGCGAAGTGATGGGATACCGACTGCCCATCATTGACCAGGGCTTCGAAGACGAGGGGTGCAGCTACGTGCCGCGCCTGTTCCGCAACGCGCCGGGCCTTTTCTATGTGGGCCGGGTTCACGAGCAGGTTTTCAGCAGCCTGGAAGTGCGCGCCAGGGAGTGGGGTTTGGAAAACCGGCTGGGGCGCACCGCATTGCTGCACCAGGGCTACAAGAAGGAAGTGGTTGACAGCCGCGGCAAGTGCGCGCGCAACCTGCGCCTGCTGAAGCTCGCCCTGGAAGAAATGCCCGGCGAACCCAATTTGGTGATGAACCTCGGATTGGAATTGACGCGGTCCGGCCAGGCCGAGGCTGGCTTGGAGCAATATCGCGAGGCGTTGCGGCTCATGTCCGCCTTGCCTCCTCAGCAGGTTGCGCCCGAATTGCGCGAAACCCTGCTGACGCAACTGACGACCCACTTGCTTGGCGCCGGGCGCTTCAGCGAGATCGTGGATCTTTGGCAGCAGCCCTTTGCCCAATCCGCCGGGTTGACGGCCTCCCAACATTTCATGCTCGGACTGGCCCGGCTGGAACTCAAGCAGCCTGATGCAGCCGTGGAGCAAATGCGCCAATGCCTGGCAAAACGCGGGCAGCCCACGCTTTCGCCCATTCACAAGGAAGTTCGCAAGGCCGGCCCCCGTCATTGCCTGGCCCTTTCTCTGACCGCGCTGGGAGTGAACGCTGAAGCGGAAACAACCTTCCGTGAAGCCCTGGTCGAGGATCCCCAATCACGCCCCGTGCGTTTCGATTTCGCGAAGTTCCACTTCCAACAGGGCAGGCCGATCGAGGCCTTGAAACTGTTGAACGAGTTGGTGGCCGGGAATGGCCGGGATATTCAAGCCTGGCTGTTGGGCGGTCAGATTGCCCTGAGCCAGCCGGAGTTCCTGGAGTTCGCCCAGGACTGGACTGGCGAGGCCATGAAACACCTGCCTGAAGATTCCGGCATCCTGCTGCAACGCGCCGAAGCTTTGATGCTGCATCAGCAGGTGGCGCCGGCCCTGCCTCTGTGGAGCCGCGCCCATTATCCCAATTCCGCGCGGCATCTGGCCGCCCTGACCCTTTGCGAAGTGCTCGCGGGCGGGTGCCAGCGGCGGTTCACGCCACAGAACGAAAGGTTGGTCAGCCAGGAGTTCCTGGGATGGTACCGGCAGTTGCTCAAATGCAAGGCCAACTCCGTGGTGCAGGAGATCGGCGAAAAAATGGAGGATCTCGGGGCCGTCCTGCCGGCGGCGGCAGGGGCATTGGCCGCTGCGATGAAGAAGGCCGAAGCGGCCATGGCGGTCTGAACCTGAGACACGCTAATAAAATAAAGTAGGACGGATTATGCAGTGGCCACAAGCGGAGAAAGCGAGTGCAAGGCGCCTTGGATCCCCGAGATGAATTGTTCGACTTTTTCCACGTCCATCCGCAACGCTTCTGCGGCCGTCATTTTGGCCTGGTCAGCCTCGGCTTGCCCTCCTGGACACGTGTTGGCGGAATTGGAAAGGTGCGCGGCGCAATCGGCGAGATACACCACCGCTGATAAATGAATGGAAGGCTCGACCACAGGAGAATGATGGTTGGCCACGGCTTCGATGATTGGCTCCGGCAAAGACCATTTCTTCAGCAAACAGGCCCCAATTTCGCTGTGATCGGCTCCCAATACGGCCCTTTCTGCCTCGACCCTCGAGAGGGATTCTTCGAAGATTTTGGCCCGGATGTCGGTCCGGGTCTTGGGTGTCAAGATCTTGCAAATGACAGTCCTGCCGATGTCATGAAGCAAGCCGGCGGTAAAAGCAGTGGCCTGGGGATAATTGCCGTAGGATTGAACCTCGGCCAGATATTCTGCGCCGATACCTGTGCTGAGGGAATGGCTCCAGAGGCCGTTGGCTTCGGTATCGTAACCGGGCGCCGAAGCCCCCAAAGAGCCGCCAAAACCGATGGAGCAGACCATGCGGAAAATCATGTTGTCGCCGAGCAGCAACAGGGCCTGGTCGAGAGAAACGACCGGTTCGCGCGCGCCGAACTCGGCCGAGTTGCAGGCTCGCAGCAGCTTGGCGGTGAGGACATTGTCGCAACGCAGGGTGGCGACGAGTTCGTCCCGGTGCAGGTTGGGTTGGTTGAGTTGAATGGCCAGCTTGCGGGCGGTTTCCGACACCACCGGCAAATCCTTTACCTGGGCAATGATCTCATCAGCTTTCATAGCGATCCATGTATCCACGCCATATTCTGCATGCCCAAACTGCGGGGGTCGCAGATTGGGGTTTCATGCAACAATCCTACTAACGCTTATCCATCGGCGGGCGTTGGTAAAACTTGAGTGATTTTCAATGGAAAACGCTTTATGGCCCATTCTGCCGGAGGCATCCTGAATCTATACAATGACCAGCTTGGAACATGCGGCAAATGGAAGGATTCTGGTGATTCGCGGGGGCGCCTTGGGGGATTTCATACTGACTCTTCCTGTTTTGGCCGCCCTGCGCCGCCGTTTTCCGGGGCATCGGTTGGAAATCCTCGGTTATCCGTCCGTGGCCTCGCTGTCCGTGGCAGCCGGATTGGCGGATGACGCTACTGCTCTGGAATCTCCGCGCTTTACCGGTTTCTTTGTTCCCGATGGCTCCTGGCCGGCCGAGGCGGGCGCGTGGTTCGCAGGGTTTGGTTGCATCGTTTCCTATTTGCACGATCCGCAGGGCGTTTTTCGCTGCAACGTGGTCCGATGTTCTTCCGCGCTGTTCATCGCGGGGCCGCATCGGCCCAATGAAACGGCGGGGGTCCACGCCACCGAACAGTTGTTGCGGCCGTTGCAGGCGCTCGACGTTCACGGGGCCGATCCGGTTCCGCGCCTTCCTTTGCCAGCGGTGACACCCGCCGCGCCGCCGCGTCTGGCGCTTCATCCCGGCAGCGGCAGCGAACGGAAAAACTGGCCTGAAGCCAAATGGGCGGAGCTGCTCAAGCGGCTGATCGGCCAATCTTCCTGCGGCTTCCTGCTGATCGGCGGCGAGGCGGAAGGGGAGCGGTGCGCCCGCCTTGCGGCCGCTTTGCCGGCTGGCCGCGCGCACATTGCCCAGAATCTGCCGTTGTTCGAACTGGCCCGGCAGATGCAGGCCTGTGCGGCGTTCATCGGACACGACTCCGGCGTCACCCATCTGGCGGCGGCGCTGGATTTGCCCGGCTTGGTCCTTTGGGGGGAAACCGACTTCACAACGTGGCGTCCGCAGTCTCCGCGCATGAAAATCCTGCGCGCGCCGGCCGGTCTTGAGGCGCTGCCCGTGGCGGCGGTTGGGGAGGCGTTGCATTCTTTTGCATGGCGGTTTCCAGTCGCTCATCCTAATCTTGGCGGGGTAAAATAAGGTGAAGTTATCGCCATGAACAATGTCAAGAATAAAACGGACAAGGTCTTTTTCAATTCGCCCGGAACGCGGGCGCTCAAGCTGCAGCTTTGCGAGATAGGCCGGCGCCTCTGGTCCCGCGCTTATGTGGATGGCAATGGCGGCAACATGGCCATCCGGGTCGGGGAAAATCTGGCCCTCTGCACGCCGACGCTCGTTTCCAAGGGCTTTATGAAGCCGGAAGACATGTGCCTGGTTGACCTGGACGGCAACCAGCTTGCGGGCACGAAGAAGCGCACCAGCGAAATCCTGATGCACCTGCAAATCATGAAACGCCAGAGGCGGGCGGTGGCCACAGTCCATTGTCATCCGCCGCACGCCACCGCCTTCGCCGTGGCAGGGGTGGAGCCGCCAAGTTGCATGCTGCCGGAAATCGAAGTGTTCATCGGCAAGGTGCCAATTGCGCCCTACCGCACGCCCGGCACGCCGGAAATGGGCAAACTCGTTGCCGGGCTGACCGATCATCACAACACCATTTTGATGGCCAATCACGGCGTGGTTTCCTGGAGCCACGTCAGCCTGGAAGATGCCTATTTCAAGATGGAAATCGTGGAAGCTTATTGCCACACTATCGTGATCGCGTCCCAACTGGGCGCTCCGTTGAAGACCTTTTCGGAAGTCCAATTGCGGGATTTGCTCGCCATCAAGCAGACCTTGGGCATTCCCGATCCCCGCTGCGGAAGAGCCAGTGCAAGGAAAGGGGAATAGAGCATGCCTTTCGTCAAGTCGCTCGACACCAAGCTGGCTGAAATCAAGGAGGACCCAACCGGGCGCGCCTTCATCATCGCCGACGCCAAGGACGGGGACATGGCCTTTGGCGTGCGCGCACCCGGACCGCGCGCCTGGCTGTCGGCGGAAGGGCCGCGGCCGGCAAGTTTTTCGCCTGAAATCTGGAGCCGGGAGGAGTTTGGCTGCAGGAATTTGCCGGAGTTTCTGGATATTATTCGCGAGGAGGTGGAGCAGGGGGTCGTTGACCTCATGCTCATGTCCGTCTCGGTCAACGAGCGTTTGACCATTCAGGAAGGCTTGTTCCGCGACACGCATGTCACCCCGGCGGCCCGGGCCAATGACTCGACGGACATCTGGGCGGTGCGCCACGGGAGTTACACACGGCAGCCGGCACAACCGTTTCGTTCCGCCTCCATCGACCACATACAATACGGCAGATTGGATCCCAAAGGCGGCGAAGGCGAAGCGCCCGGCGCCGATCTTGGCCTGTATTCCGTCACCTTTACCAACGATCTGGCGCGGGACCGCGAGACGCTGCTGGCGTTCAAGGAATTTCGCGAAGAGGCGGAACGCAAACGTTTCCGATATTTTCTGGAGGTTTTCGATCCGAACACAGCGACCGGCATTCCCGCCGACAAAACCGGCGAATTCATCAATGACATGATCATCCGCAGCCTGGCCGGAGTGGCGGGGGCGGGGCGTCCCCTCTTTTTGAAAATCGCGTATCACGGCCCCCGTTGCATGGAGGAACTGGCGCAATACGATCCGAACCTTGTAGTGGGAATCCTGGGCGGCGCGGCCGGCACGACGCACGACGCCTTCAAACTGATCCACGACGCACAGAAGCACGGGGCGCGCGTTGCCCTTTTCGGCCGAAAAATCAACCAGGCCGAGCATCAACTCCTCTTCCTCGAAATGCTGCGATTGATTACGGACGGCCAGATCGTCCCGGAAGAAGCGGTGCGCGCTTATCACGGCGCGTTGCAGTCCCGCAAGATCAAGCCAAAGCTGGCCCTGGAAAAGGATCTGGAATTGACAGAGCAGGTCCTGAAAGGTGGGTGAGCCGGTCAAAACGGCGGATGCAGCCGGAAATTGCCAGCCTTTCCGTAAGTTGCTCATGGCAAGTTAGTTGTATAACACTGGAGGATGTTAACTAAAATAATCACACCCATAGTAAACAAAAAATCACCTTGATTCGGTGTGACTTGGTTTGACTGAGCTTGATTCGCAGTCTCCGAAACGGCTTCCGCCGTCGCCAGGCGGCAAGTCCGCTGGACGGAACAATATCGCAAGTTATTCATTATGGACTATTTGCACGGGCTTTGACGACGGTGGGGAGACTGGCTGGCGCGATAAAACCACTTTGATTGGGTTCGGGATGGCACGCGATGAAGCGCCGACAAAGCACGAATTGTCAAAGGAATGAAAAAGAGGACCTGTTGCTGGACGAGAATAAAAATCCCATTCTGCGACTCCCGCGCTTTCTTGCGGGCAAATTGCTGTCCCTTCATCATCCTCACTTTGCTAAACTAAATATATTAGATATAAAAGTCAAAATAAAATTTATACAATAATTAACCTGGACGGGATTCGGAGCTTGACAGGCTGCCGGGGGGCGGTGGAGGCTTTGTCCGCGGTTGGCCTAAAATAATCAATTTGGATTTGGCATGCAAGACGAGATCGACATCGTTCGGGATGTTTCAGCCCGGCTGGAGCGGGGCGGATTTGCCTATATGCTCACCGGGTCGATGGCGATGAACTTTTACGCGCAGCCCCGTATGACGCGTGACATCGATCTCGTGGTCGCGCTTGTGCCGCAGAACGTTGACGCAATCGTGCGCCTTTTTACGCCTGACTACTATGTGTCCCGGGAAGCCGTCAGCGATTCCATCGCGCACGAGTCGCTCTTCAATGTTATCCACCAGGAAAGCGTCATCAAAGTCGATTGCATTGTCCGCAAGGACACCCCTTATCGTCGCGTTGAGTTTGAGCGCCGGCAGCGCATCGCCATCGAAGATTTCTCGACATGGGTCGCAAGCAAGGAAGACCTGATCATTTCCAAGCTTTGGTGGGCGAAGGATTCCCATTCCGACCAGCAACTTCGCGATGTCAAAAACCTCATTGGCGCGGGCTGCGACAGCGACTACATCGAGCGCTGGACGAAGGAACTGGGACTGACTACATTATGGGAGGAATGCAAGCCATGACTGATACGGCGCCCGAAATTGCCGAGATGGTGCGGATCCGGCTGATGGCGTTGTCCGGCGCGGAACGAATGCGCATGGGCGCGGAAAGCTTCGAGGCTGCGCGGCGCATGGTGCTGGCCTCGTTGCCTCCCGGCCTGACGGAAGCGGAACGCAAACGCCGCCTCTTCCAGCGCCTTTACGGTGAAGAACTGAAAATGCCGTGGAACCAGAGTCTTTAAACCATCCTGTCACAGGTTGGTATTCTCCAAAGAGCGGCGGCGCTTGGAATCAGGAGGAGATTAAGCCAGCCAAGCCAGCCTTTATCACGACTTCGCCGCCAAGAACGGCCCCCACCATTACAATCCCCTCAGTCTGCTCTCAGCCACCGCCTCCGCCTTTAGACGTAGCAAACGAAAGTGTAACTCATATTGTAGGGGCTGAATAACGGAATCCTTAGCGAAGTGCTGGATTCTCTGCTTTTTTGGCATCGAAGAACTGTGTATTTGGCGGGACGCCAAACGGTGTGGGCGGGACGCCCGCGCTCCCCAGATGCGACCACAATCTTTGGTGGAGCGGTCAAAATAGACACACCAGTAATGGTGGTTCCGCGGCAAAAAAACATCAAATTAAGGGTTGTCTCTTTTTCCGTTTTTTCGTAAATTTACGGGGTTGCGGAGGAGACCCAAAAGTCCATCGCGCAAAGAGTGTTTTTAATCGCAAATTTGATGAGGGAAATTGTGACATGACGAATACCGCGCCAGACAAAACCGAGAAATACGACGCGTCGAAAATTGATAAATTGGAGGGGTTGGAGGCAGTCCGAAAACGCCCCGGAATGTATATCGGCGACCCCGATGAACGCGGGTTGCATCATTCTGTTTTCGAGGTGCTGGACAATTCCATCGACGAGCATTTGGCGGGCTTTTGCAATAAAATCGACGTTACGGTCCATGTGGATGGATCGATTTCAATCCGGGACGACGGACGCGGCATTCCGGTGGATAATCATCCCAAATGGAACATGCCGGCGGTCGAGTTGGTCCTGACCAATTTGCATGCGGGGGGCAAGTTCGGCCAGGGGGCGTATAAATATTCGGGCGGCCTGCACGGGGTTGGGGCCAAGTGCGTCAATGCGTTGTCGGACTGGTTCAAGGTGGAGGTGTCGCGCGACAATCTCGTGTATTATATGGCGTTCGAGCGGGGCGTGACCAAGCAGAAGCTGGAGGTCATCGGCAAATCGAAGAGCACCGGCACGCTTATCACTTTCAAGCCCGATCCGACGATATTCACCATCACGACCGAGTTTAAGTTCGATCTGCTGGCCAACCGGTTGCGCGAACTGGCCTTTTTGAATCCGGGGCTGGAGATCAATTTGAAGGACGAGCGGGTGGAGAACAAGCGGGAGACGTTCCTGTATCGCGAGGGCATCGAGCAATTTGTGCGGCAGCTTGGCCGCAACAAAGAGCTGCTTCATCCCAAGCCAATCGTGCTGGCCCGGCAAAAGGACGACGTCATCGTGGATTGCGTCATGCAATACAACGACAGCTATACTGATCAAATCCTGTGCTTCGCCAATTCGATTGCCAATTCGGATGGCGGGACGCATTTGACCGGGTTCCGCACGGCGCTGACGCGCGCCATTAATCAATACGCGCGCTCGAATGAGATGTTGAAGGAAAAGGACCCGGCCATTTCGGGCGATGACGTGCGGGAGGGGTTGGTGTGCGTGTTGAGTGTCAAGCTGCCGAATCCGCGTTTTGAGTCGCAGACCAAGGTCAAGCTCGTCAACACGGAGATCGAAGGCATCGTTTCGTCCGTTGTTTACGAGGGGTTGATGAGTTTCTTTGACGCGAATCCGCCGGTGGCGCGGAAGGTGATCGACAAGAGCCTGATGGCGGCGCGCGCGCGCGAGGCGGCGCGCAAGGCCCGCGACACCGTGCGCAAAAGCGCGCTGACCGGGGGCGGGTTGCCCGGCAAACTGGCGGATTGCTCGGACCGGGATCCGGCCAACACGGAACTTTACATTGTGGAAGGGGATTCGGCCGGCGGGTCGGCCAAGCAGGGGCGGGACCGGAAATTCCAGGCGATCCTGCCCATCCGCGGCAAGCTGATCAACGTGGAAAAGGCGCGGCTGGACAAGGTGCTGCAAAACACGGAAATCCGCACCATGATCACGGCCATCGGCACGGGGATTGGCGACGGGGAAGGGGAGGGGGCGTTTGACGGGTCGAAATTGCGCTACCACAAGATCATCATCATGACGGATGCGGACGTGGACGGCTCGCACATCCGCACGTTATTGCTGACATTTTTTTACCGGCAGATGCCGCAACTGGTGAAGCAGGGTTATGTCTATATCGCCCAGCCGCCGCTCTACCAGATTGCGCGCAAAAAGCGGGTGGAATACGTGGATGACGACGTGCAGATGAACAAAATCCTGATCCAGCTCGGCACGGAGGACGTGCGCTTGCGCGATTTGGCGACCAACAAGGAGATGTCCGAAAAGCAATTGGGGGAAATCCTCGGTCTGCTCGAGTCGCTGGACAAATACGTCCAGTCCCTGCGGCGTCATGGGGGTGAATTTGGCGATTACATCGAGCACCGTCATCCCACGACGCACGAAGTGCCCCGGCACCTGGTCAAGGTGCGCGATGGCAATGATGAAACCGTGCATTATTTCCACACCGAAAAGGAGTTGGACGAATTTGGCACGGCGAACCCGGACTTAAAATTGTTCGGCGAAGAAACGGACACGACAATGATCGAGAAGGCTGACCGGGAAAAGAGCGACAAGCCGAGAAACGGCAACACGCGCCGGGCGCGGCACGTTGAGTTGCACGAAAGCAAGGCGGTGATGGAATTGCTGGCCCAGTTGGAGAAGAAGGGCCTGAACGTGGAGCATTATTCCGCGCAGGACAAGCCGCTGTTCGAATTGATAGAGGGCGAGGGCGAGCGGGCGGCGTCGAAGCCGCTTTTTTCGATTGCAGAAATCCTGGCCGGGGTCAAGGAGGCGGGCAAACGGGGGATTCAGATCAAACGCTTCAAGGGGTTGGGCGAAATGAACGCGAGGGAATTGTTCGAAACGACCATGAACCCGGAGCACCGCAAACTCCTGCGCATCGATATGACGGACCTGGTCGAGGCCGAGGAAATGTTCACCAAACTGATGGGCGACGAGGTGGAGCCGCGCCGCCAATTCATCGAAGACAACGCTCTGAACGTGCGGAACCTGGACGTTTAAAACCGCCGCGCGCGCCAATCACTTTAAATACCATCCATGCCAGACGAACCCGGTCAAAACGGAACCGACGAGACAAACCAATTGCCGGTCGGGAACACGCCGCTATTTGCGGCCAACGAAAAAATTGAGAAGATCAACGTCGCCGACGAGATCAAGAATTCATTTCTGGATTACTCGATGTCGGTGATTATATCCCGCGCCCTGCCTGACGTGCGGGACGGGTTGAAGCCTTCGCAACGGCGCATCCTGTTTGCCATGCAGGATTTGTCCCTGTATCCCAACCGGCAACACCGCAAGTGCGCCAAGATTTGCGGGGATACGAGCGGCAATTATCATCCGCACGGCGAGGCGGTGATTTATCCGACGCTGGTCCACATGGCGCAACCCTGGGCGATGCGGCAGCCTTTGGTGGACGGACAGGGAAACTTCGGTTCGGTCGAGGGCGACCCTCCCGCGGCCATGCGCTATACCGAAGCGCGGCTGACTCATCTGGGCGCGGCGCTCATGCAGGACATGGATAAGGAAACGGTCGATTTTGTTCCGAATTATGATGAAACCCGCACCGAACCAACCGTCTTTCCGGCCGCCTTTCCCAACCTGCTGGTCAATGGGGGCACGGGCATCGCTGTCGGAATGGCCACCAACATGGCCCCGCATAATCTTGGGGAAGTGATTGACGGTGTCTGCGCGCAAATCGACAATCCGGAGATTACCGTCGAGCAATTGATGCAACACATCAAAGGGCCGGATTTTCCGACCGGTTGCATGATCTGCGGGTTGGAAGGGATCAAGGATTATTTCAAGACGGGGCGGGGCAGCGTGAAAATCCGCGGCAAAATGGGCGTGGAGGAACTCAAGGGCAGCCGCGAACAAATCATCATCACCGCCATACCCTACAACGTCAATCGCGCCACCCTGGTGGAACGCATCGCCGAGCTGGTCAATGAGAAGGTCATCACCGACATCACGGCCGTGCGCGATGAGTCCGACGAAAACACGCGGGTGGTGATTGAAATCAAACGCGACGCCATCGCCAAGGTTGTCATAAATAATTTGTATCAGCACACCGCGCTGGAAAGCAGCTTTGCGGTCAACGCCCTGGCCATCGACCACGGCCGTCCGAAGACCCTGGGGCTGAAGGAGTTGATCAATTGCTACATCGAGCACCGGCGCGAAGTGGTCATCCGCCGCGCCCGCTTTGAATTGCGCAAGGCGGAGGAGCGCGCCGAGACTTTGGATGGTTATCTCATTGCCCTGGCCAACCTGGACGAATTCATCCGCATCATCCGACAGTCGAACAACCGCGAAGAGGCCAAGATCAAGCTGCTGGCCTTCGACTTTACACGCCAGCAGGTGGAGCATATCAGCGTGGTCATTCGCAGCGAGGAGCGCCTGACGAGCGGGCGCTATTCCTTCAGTGAAGCCCAGGCCAACGCCATCCTGGAATTGCGGCTTTACCAATTGACGGCATTGGAGACGGGCAAGGTGCGGGAGGAATACACGCAATTGCTCGAACGAATCAAGGATTTGCTCGACATATTGGCGAGGGAAGCGCGCGTCTTCGCCATCATCAAAGCGGAATTGAAGGAGATTAAGGAGAAATTTGCCACGCCGCGATTGACGGAGCTGATTCCTGACGAGGGCGAGATTGCCATCGAAGACCTGATCGCCAACGAAGGGGTCATCATCACCATCACCCATGCGGGTTTGATCAAGCGCACCAATGTCAGTTCCTACCGCGCCCAGCGCCGCGGGGGCAAAGGCGTGATCGGGATGACCACGCGCGAAGCATCGGCCACGCCGGGCGAGGCGGATGATTTCATCGAGCATCTTTTCACCGCCAGCACGCACGATTATCTGATGTTTTTCACCGACACCGGGCGTGTGTACGTGGAGCGCGTCCACGAAGTGCCGGACATGGGGCGCGCCGCCAAGGGCCGCAGCATTGCCAACCTGCTCGAATTGAAGGCGGGGGAAAACATCGCAGCACTGATTCGTGTCATTTCCAAGACCGGCCCGAACAAGGATGACATCACCTGGACGCAACCAGGCGAAGTGTTCTTTGCGACGCAGAAGGGCACTGTCAAAAAAACTTCACTCAATGAATTTGGCAACGTGCGCAAAGGCGGCATCATCGCCATCACCATTGAGGAAGGGGACGCTCTGATTGACGCCAAGCTCACCCACGGCGGCATGGTTGAAACCAACGAAGTGACGAATCCCGGCGACGACGTGGTGCTGATCACGCGGGAAGGCATGAGCATTCGATTCTCCGAATCGGATGTGCGGTCCATGGGCCGCAGCGCCGGCGGAGTTCGCGGCATCAACCTCGGCGCATCCGATGCCGTGGTGGCGCTGGCGGTGATGGTGTCGGATGCGACATTGCTGGTCGCCGGTGAGAATGGCATCGGCAAACGCACCGATTTTGCCGAATACCGTCCTCAATCGCGCGGGGGCAAGGGCATCATCACGATGAAGACCAACGAGAGGACGGGCAATGTTGTCGGCGCGCTGACCGTCAAGGACGCGGACGAGATCATGCTCATTACGGTGACCGGCCAAATGGTGCGGACGCGGGTGAGCGACATCCGCGAGGCGGGCCGCAACACCCAGGGCGTGAAATTAATTGACTTGGAAGGCCCGGATAAACTCAAGGCCATCGCCCCGGTCATCAGCGAGGAAAAGGAAGAGGACGAAGAACCCGCTGCTGGCGCGCCGCCGGCGTAGTGGCCTGCTTTGGAGCGGTCGAGATCACATGCCCATGATCTGGTAGCCGCAATCGACGTAAAGGACCTGGCCGGTGATCGCCGCCGCGCCGTCGCTGGCCAAAAAGGTTCCCGTGGCGCCCAGTTCGTCGGGCAGGACATTGCGTTTGAGCGGGGCGTGGGTTTCATAGTGTTTGAGCATGTCCGTGAAACCGGCTATGCCGCGGGCCGCCAAAGTATTGACAGCGCCGGCGCTGATGCAGTTGACCCGGATCTTCTTCGGACCCAAATCATAGGCCAGGTAGCGGGCGCAGGCTTCGAGGGACGCTTTGGCCACGCCCATCACGTTGTAATGCGGCACCACTTTTCTCGATCCGTAATAGCTCATGGCCACGATGCTGCCGCCTTCGGTCATGAGCGGGGCCGCGCCGCGGGCCAGCGCCACCAGCGAATAGGCGCTGACATCGTGGGCCACGCGGAAGGCTTCGCGCGTGGTGCCCAAAAAATCGCCTTCCAGCGCCTCACGCGGAGCGAAGGCCACGGAGTGAAGGAGCAGATGGAGCCGGCCAAATTTGCCGCCGACTTCGGCGAAGACGCGGGCGATCTCATCGTCATTGGTGACGTCGCAGGGGAGAAGCAGCGTATCGGCCCCGAAGACGCCGGCCAGTTCCGCGACGTTGTCCTTCAGGCGCTCACCCTGGTAGGTGAAGGCAAGCTTGGCGCCGGCTTCGTGCCAGGCTTGGGCGATGGCCCAGGCGATGGACCGTTTGTTGGCCACGCCGACGACTAAACCGATTTTTCCAGCAAGTAATGACATATTTGAATTGTGCCCTATTTTCGCAACTGGACCAGGAGGTCTTTGCTTTCGACTGTCTCGCCCACCCGGGCATAAATCGCGGCCACGATTCCCTCGCGGGAGGCGTAAAGGGTGCTTTGCATTTTCATGGCCTCGAGAGTCAATAATTTATCGCCCTTGCCTACTTTGCTCCCGACGCCCACGGCCAGCGAAGTGATCAAGCCGGGAATGGGCGCGGCGACCTGGAGTGGATCGGCCAGATCAGCTTTGGGGCGCGCGATGGCCTTGGGCTGGACGGCGCGATCGAGAACGGTCACTTCGCGGGCCATGCCGTTGAGTTCGAAAACAAGAGCGCGCCGCCCGTCCTCGTCCACGTCGCCGTGGTGGATGAATTTGATGAAGAGAGTTTTCCCCTCCTCGATATCCACGGAGATTTCTTCGCCCGGCTTCAGGCCGTAGAAAAAGGCGGGCGTTGGGAGGACTGCCACGTTGCTGTAATCGCGCGAGAATCGGGCGAATTCAGCGAAAACTTCCGGATACATCAAGTGGCTGTAAAGGTCATCCTGGGAGGTGTCGTGCTTGAGCTTGTGGGAAAGGTTCTCCCTGATTTTTTCCAGATTGAGCGGTTTCAGGCCGGCACCAGGGCGTCCCCGAACCGGCTTGCAGTTGCCCAGGACGATTTTTTGAAGTTTCTTTGGCCAGCCTCCAGCGGGCTGTCCAAGCTGGCCCATCAGCATGTCGATGACGGAAGCGGGGAAGGGGACGCTGCCGGGTTCAAGATTCAAGACGTCGGCGGGCTTGATGCCGCGCGAGAGGAGAAACATCGCCATGTCGCCCACCACCTTGCTGCTGGGAGTAACTTTGACGATGTCGCCGAAAAGCTGGTTGACTGCGGCGTAGGTGTGGGCGATTTCCGGCCAGCGCCGGTCCAAGCCCATGCTGGCGGCTTGTTCCTTCAAATTAGTGTATTGGCCGCCGGGCATTTCGTGGTTGTAAACGTCAGCCGTTCCTGCGCGCGGGGCGGTATTGAAGGGAGCGTAAAAGACGGAGACATCCTCCCAATAGTCGGAAAACTCGTTGAGCGCGGCCAAATCAAGGCCCGTGTCGCGCGGGGTATGGGCCAGGGCGGCCACGATGGAATTAAGATTGGGCTGGCTGGTGGAACCACTCATCGAGGCGAGGGCGAGATCGACGACATCGACCCTCGCCTCGCTGGCTTTCAAGACGGAGGCGGAGTTGATGCCGCTGGTGTCGTGGGTGTGAAAGTGAACGGGCAACTCGATTTCTTCCTTGAGCGCCTTGACCAGCGCGTAAACGGCAAAGGGCTTGCACAGGCCGGCCATATCTTTTACCGCCAAAAAATGCGCCCCCATTTTTTCCAATTCCCTGGCCAGCTTGAGGTAGTATTTGAGCGAATATTTGGTCCGCCGGGGATCGAGAATATCCCCGGTATAACAAATCGCCGCCTCGCAGACGGCGTCGGTTTGGCGGACCGCGGCCATGGCCGCCTGCAAATTCGGGGTGTAATTGAGCGAATCGAAAATGCGGAAGATATCAATGCCGGAGGCGGCGGCTTGTTTGACGAAGCCGGTGACGACGTTGTCCGGGTAATTGGAATAGCCGACGGCGTTGGCGCCGCGAAAGAGCATCTGAAAGCAGATGTTGGGAATTTTTGCGCGCAGGAGCCGCAGTCGGTCCCAAGGATCCTCATGCAGGAAACGCATCGCCGTGTCGAAGGTGGCGCCACCCCACATTTCAAGGCTGAATAATTGGGAGGCGCGCTGCGCCATGGCGGGAGCAACGGCCAGCATGTCATAGGTACGCACGCGCGTGGCGAGAAGGGATTGATGGGCATCGCGAAATGTCGTGTCCGTGATGAGCAGGCGCTTCTGGCGCAGAGTCCACCCGGCAAACTTTTTCGGCCCCAATTTGAGCAGGAGTTGGCGGGTTCCGTGCGGCGGGAGTTCCTTGTGGTCGTGGGGCGGGGGAGCCACCGGGGGCAGGACGGCGTTGAGCACGCAGCCTTTCACCTGGGGATTGCCGTTGACAATGACGTCGCCCAGAAAAGCCAGCAGTTTGGTGGCGCGATCCCGGCGGGGCGTGAATTTGAAAAGATCGGGCGTCGTATCAATGAGCGTGGTCGGCGCCCGGCCCGAGCGGAAGACGGGATTGGCGATGACGTTTTCCAGGAAAGGAATGTTTGTTTTGACGCCGCGAATCCGGAATTCGCGCAAAGCCCTGTCCATGCGCTGCAAGGCCAGCTCGAAATCCCGGCCGAAGGTGGTGATTTTTACCAGTAACGAGTCGTAAAAAGGCGTAATGACCGCGCCGGCGTAACCCATGCCGCCGTCAAGACGAACTCCCTGTCCGCCGGTGGAGCGGTAGGTCAGAATCCTTCCGTAATCGGGGGTGAACTTGTTCCCGGGGTCTTCGGTCGTGACGCGGCACTGCACTGCGCAGCCCACGCGCGGCATTTCCTCCTGCGGCGGGAGATTGATTTCCGGCCCGCGCAAAGCGCAGCCCTGCGCGACGAGAATTTGCGAGCGCACCAAATCAACCCCGGTAATCACTTCGGTGACGGTGTGTTCGACCTGGATGCGCGGATTGACTTCGATGAAGTACCACTGATGCTTGTCAAGATCATAAAGAAACTCCACCGTGCCCGCATTGTCGTAACGGACGGCGCGCGCCAGGCGCACGGCTGCCTGGCACAATTCGTTCCGCACGGTCTCGGGCAAGGCGACGGCAGGGGCGATTTCGATTACCTTCTGGTGGCGGCGCTGCACGGAGCAATCGCGTTCATGGAGATGCAGGACGCTGCCGTGGCGGTCGCCCAGGATCTGAACTTCGATGTGCTTGGCGCGCGGGATGTACTTTTCCAGAAAGACAGCGGGATCGCCAAAGGCGCGTCCGGCTTCGCTTTGCGCTTCATCGAGGAGATGGGCCAGATCGGCCGATTTCTGCACCACCCTCATGCCACGTCCGCCGCCACCAAAGGCTGCTTTGACGATCAGCGGGAACCCGATTTCGCGGGCGATTTTCAGGGCCGCGACGCGGTCCATCACCGGTTCATCGGTGCCGGGCAAAGTGGGCACGCCAGCCTTCCGGGCCAGCGCGCGGGCGGCGACTTTGTTGCCCATCAATTCGATGATTTCAGGGCGTGGGCCGACGAAAGTGATGCCGGCTTTGACGCAAGCACGGGCGAAAGCCGCATTCTCGGCCAAAAAGCCGTAACCGGGATGGATAAGGTCGATCTGCTTCTCCGTGGCCAGCGAGATGATTCCGGGAATATCGAGGTAAGCGCCGACGGGGCCTTTATCCCCGCCGACGAGATACGCTTCGTCGGCCTTGAAACGGTGGATGCTGAGACGATCCTCCCGGGCGTAAATGGCCACGGTGCGCAACCCCAGTTCGGTGGCTGCGCGAAAGACGCGGATGGCAATTTCGTTGCGATTGGCAACGAGCAGTTTTTTGGCTGCGCGCGGTAAGAGACTCATATTGGAGGGGGTGTAAATGGCCGGACTAGGCGGCCTTGGGGTTTTGCCACAGACTGGCCGTCTTGGAATACCGTGTGCCCTCGCAGTAATGTTCGGCGCACCGAGCCTCGCAAGCGGCGGCCCACGTAGGGGCTTTGCCGGTGGCGATAGCACAAATCCTCCGCCCCAACGTCGAAGCTTTGGTCAAGGTTGACCAGCGCCAGGTCCGCGTCGTTGCCGGCGGCGATGCAGCCTTTGCCGGGCAATTTAAAGCGGCGCGCCACGTTGGCTGAACAAAACCGCAGCAACAGGGACAAATCCGCCTGGCGTTCGAAATGGCCGAGTGTTATGAGCAGGGGCATCAAGTGCTGCGCGCCGGAAATACCGCCCCAAACCTTGAAGAAGTTCGAGGACTGTTTCATTTCCGGCGGCGAGGGCGAATGATCCGAACCGACGGTCAAAATATTTTCGGCCAACAATTCCCCCCATAATTGCTCCCGCTCCGGCGCTGGCCGCAGTGGTGGCGCGCACTTGGCCAGGGGGCCGATTCTCCCGACGTCTCCGCCGGTCAGCGCGAGATAGTGCGGACAGGTTTCGCAGGTGACATCGACGCCGGCCTTGCGCGCGGCCGCGATCAAGCGCACGCCTGCCGCGCAACTGACATGCACCACATGCAGGGCGCAACCGGTTTCGCCGGCCAGCTCAATGGCGCGCCGGATGGCTTCCAATTCGGCTTCAATGGGACGTGACGCCAGATAATCGCGAATCCCCGTGCGATTGGCGGCGGCGGCTTCAGCGGAAAGGCGCGAGGTCAGGCTCTCGCTTTCGGCGTGGACGGCCACGGGCAATTGCAGGGCGGCCGCGCGCTTCATGCCTTCGCGCAAGACGCCGTCGCTGACGAAGGCAAAATCGTCGATGCCGCTGTTGCACATGAAGGCTTTGAAGCCGATCACCCCGCAGCGGGCCAGCTCATCCAGTTGGTCCGGATTGTGCGGAACCAACCCACCCCACAACGCAAAATCAACGAACGATTTCTGCTCCGCCAGAGACTGTTTTTCGCGAAAACTTTTGGCGTCGAGAGTAGGGGGATGGGCGTTCAGGGGCATGTCGAAGAACATCGTGCCGCCGCCCGCCGCTATGGCGCGGGAGCCTGTGTCGATCCCTTCCCAGTCGGTCCGGCCGGGTTCATTGAAATGAACGTGCGCATCAATCACGCCGGGAAAAACATGCAATCCGGCGGCGTCAATTGTGTGGCGGGCCGTGCCGGCGAGGCACGTTTCGACGGCGGCGATCTTTCCCGCGGCAATCCCAATGTCCGCGCAAGCCACCGCCGTCTCGGTGACAACCAGTCCGCCGCGGATGATCAAGTCCAATGAGTTCATGCGTCCTCAACTTCCGCGATAGGTGCTGTATGACCACGGCGAACACAGCAGCGGGACATGATACGAAGCGGTTGCGTCCGCGATGCCGAAGCGCACCGGCACATGGTCCAGGAAGCGGGGGCCAGCCGCCGCGCCGGGCTGCGTTGCGAAATAGTCCCCGACGAAAAACACCAGTTCGTATTCGCCCGGGCGCAATTCCCCGGCGCCGAGCAGCGGGGCGTCGGTGCGCCCGTCGGCATTGGTGCGGACCGTCTTAAGCAACCGGCGCCGCGGGCCGTTCAAGGACCAGAGTTGGATTTGCATATCCCGCGCCGGCAGGCCGCGGGCAGTGTCAAGTACATGAGTGCTCAGTTTTTCCGGCATGGTTCACTCCACAATCAAGTCGCCCAGCCGCAGGCCGGCGATTTTAAAAATTTCCTCCAGCGCGGCGCGGATTTCCTGTCCGCGCGAATTTTGCAGCCGCCGCGCAAACCCCTCAAGGATGGCATCTTTATTATTCAGCCGCGCGCAAATGACAAACGGAAAACCAAACTTCCGCCGGTAGGCATCGTTTTGCCTGTGAAAAAGCGCCGCCTCCCCGGGCGTCAGGCTGTTCAGCCCGGCGGCGGCCTGTTCGGACGAGGATTCCGAAGGCAGCGCCAGGCGGCCCGCCAGATCGGGGTGGGCACTGATCAATGCCAGTTGTTGGTCAACGGGAGCCTTTCGCACCACATCGCACATCGCGCCGAGCAGCCCGGCCCTTCCTGAAAAGGGCCTGAGTCGGGCTGCTTCCTGCGCGACCCAGGGCGAATTTTCGAAGACCGATCCGGTGAGGCGGACAAAGTCCCCGGCGCCGAGCGCGTTCAGTTCAGCCATGGAGTGGCTTGTTTGCATCCGGTTGCGTTTTTAGCGTGTCATTTGCAACGACTTCCTTACGATAATCGCGGCATCAGACAAAGCGATATGAAACTTCTGCATAATCAATATGGCAAGGCGCGGGTGCGCGTCATGAAAGTCACGCGGCGCGGCGGGCGGCATTCCCTGAAGGAACTTGAGATTGCTGTCATGCTCCAAGGCCGCTTCGACGCTTCTTACACCAAAGGCGACAACCGCCTGGTCGTTCCGACCGACACGATGAAGAATACCGTGAACGTGCTGGCGAAGGAGAAGCTGGGCGAGGAAACCGAGGCGTTCGGTGTCGTCATCGGGCGGCATTTTCTAAAGGCCTATCCCCAAGTGGAGACGGCCCAGGTGCGCCTGACGGAACGGTGTTGGGAGCGCATCGCCGTGCGGGGCCGGCCCCACGCCCATAGTTTTAGCGAGAAAGGCCCGGCCAAACCGTTCGCCGAAGTAACCTGTTCGCGCAAGGAGACCACCGTGCAATCCGGCGTCAACGATTTGCTGATCCTCAAAACCACGCAGTCAGGATTCGAAGGCTATGATGTCCGCGACAAACTTACCACGCTTCGTGGAACCAAGGACCGAATCTTTGCCACCCAATTGCGCGCGGCCTGGTTTTATGCGCGGCAGCCGGCGAGCCATGCCCGAACAAACGGGCGAATTCTGGAGGCGATGCTGAAGGTGTTTGCCACGACCTACAGTCCTTCGGTGCAGGCGACGCTGTTTCAGATGGGCGAAGCCGCATTGAAAGCCGCGCCGGAGATTTCAAAGATCACACTGGCCATGCCCAACAAGCATTGCCTGCTCATCGACCTGTCCCGGTTCGGACTGGAGAACCGCAACGAGCTTTTTCTGCCGACGGACGAGCCGCACGGACAAATCGAGGGCACCATCACGCGCGATTGACCGGGTCGTCAGCGGCGCGCGCCCAGGGCGGCGAGGAGCTTCTCGTGGATGCCCCCGAAGCCGCCGTTGCTGAAAATAACGACGACGTCGCCGCCCGCCGCCTCCTTTCTCAAATGCGCGACAATGGCGTCCGCATCTGTCAAATACACGGCATTGCGGCCGTCCGATTGGATGTCCTGCAGCAGCTTTTGCGGATCGAGCCTTTCCTCCGGCTTGAGCTGTTCCTGGCGGGCGACTTGTGACACGACCACCGCGTCGGCCTGGTGAAAGGCCCGGGCCAGCTCGTTTTGGAAGACGTTGCGGCGGGTGGTGTTGGAGCGAGGCTCGAAGACGGCCCAGATGCGGTCGTGCGAGTATTTCAAACGAAGGGCGGCCAGCGTTTCGCGGATGGCGGTCGGGTGATGCCCGAAATCGTCCACCACCGTGACCCCGCCCACGACGCCGCGGATTTCCATGCGGCGCTTGACGCCTTTAAAGGTGTCGAAGGCGCCCTGGATTTGTTTGTTGGACAACCCGCAATGCTTGGCGCAGGCCACGACGGCCAGGGCGTTGCGCACGTTGAACTCCCCGACCATGTTGAGATGGAATTTGAAGCTGGGAATTTCGAACTCGGCGGCTGTCGGACCGTAACGCAAATTGAAGCCCTGGATGCTGTTGCCTTCGCCCAAGCCAAAACGTTTCACCGGACAATGTGTGACGCCGAGCAGCGGGGCCAGATTGGGGTCATCGCCGTTGGCCAGGAGTTGGCCGTTGCGGGGGATGAGATTGATGAGGCGTTTGAACGAGGTTTGGATGGCGGCGAGGTTTTCAAAAATATCCGCGTGATCGAATTCCAGGTTGTTGATGATGACGACCTCCGGCAGGTAATGGACGAACTTGCTGCGCTTGTCGAAGAAAGCGGTGTCGTATTCGTCGCCCTCAATGATGAACCAGGGGCTGGAGGTGAAACGGGCGCCTTCGCCGAAATTATTGGGCAGGCCGCCGATGAGGAAGCTGGGATTCAAACCGTTATGCTCGAAGACCCAAGCCAGCAGGGAGGTGGTGGTCGTCTTGCCATGGGTGCCGGTGACGACGAGCGAACGCTTGCCCCGAATGAAAAACTCCTTGAGCAATTCGGGCAGCGAACAATAACGCAGCTTGTGTTCCAAGACCGCTTCCACCTCGGGATTGCCTCGGGAAATGGCGTTTCCGATGACGACGAGGTCCGGTTTCGAGGCGAGGTTGGATTCGGCGTAAGCGGGCATGACGTCGATTTTTTTCGCGGCCAGGAAAGTGGACATGGGCGGATAGACATTTTGGTCCGAGCCAGAGACGGCGTAGCCCTGGTCGCGGAGGGCGGCGGCGACGGCGGCCATGGCTGTTCCCCCGATGCCGACGAAATGGACAGATTTAATATCAGAGAGCATGAGGAACCATGATGGCGGAATTTGGGAGACAGGGAAGAAAATTTAAGCGCGTGGATTGGCGCTGTAAGCATGGCCTTGTTCGGCTAACTCTGTCTCGTGTTGGACCTCCCGGGCCTCGGCTTCTTCAGGGGAGATGGGAGACATGGGAAGAATGGGAGGGATGGGATTTATGGGGGGAAAATCATTTGTCGGGGTTGGGAGACCCGCCGTCGCTGAAGCTATGGCGGGCAAGTTAAGATTAGGGGGGCGGCGGGGGCAGACTCGGGCGAGGGCGCTGCCTGTCGGGGGATGGGAGCAGATCGCGGCGGACCAGCCATTCCTGGAAGCCGCCCTGACGCCACTGGCTGAGGTTCTGCTCGCTGATGGGGAAGCCCTCAAATTCCTCTGTGATGATTTCCCGGACTTCTTCGAGGGCGTTGAGCCAGGGGAGGATTTGGGAGGCGGGCTGGGAGCGGTCGAGGCGGTCGTTCAACAAGTCGCGGATGGAGCGTGGGAGATGGGCGATTTTGCCGTTGCGGGGGTTCATAGTTTGGGTGGGTTCAGGTTTCAGTTTTTCATCATGGCCATATTTAGACAATGCTTACGATACAACAGTATCATAGAGATTGTTTGGAACGACCATTATTTTAAACTAATTTTGTAATCGGGCGGGCGCCGGGATGACAGGCGTTCGGTGAGGGGGTGGGATGATTAGGACGGATCGGACCGATGGGGGAAGACTTTTGGGGGAGTCGCAAGCGAATATGCGAACAGGACTCCAGAAAACCGGGAATCGAATAACCGGTCAGCCAGGAGTTTCCATGAATCCGCTCACCAGAATGTTGACATCCAAGGAACTGACGTGTTTATGCGAAGAGGCAACACGAAAGCCACGGTCACTGCACCGCCAGTTCATGTTGATGATCTTGTGCGCTATGGAGAATGCGGAAAACAATGACTGCGTCGCCCTCTATCCGGAAAAAGAATTTGTAAGGAAAACGGCGGGTAAGCGCGCGGCGGAATCCGCAGTAGTAAAAAGGGAACTGTTCAGGGCCGGCTTCGAGCCGCAACAAACTTTCTGCTACTGCCGCAAGAAATTCATCGCCCAATCCAGCGCACTGGGCCTCGTACCAGTTGCGCGCCAGGACAAGGTCCGCCCTGGCCTCGGGGCGGATGGAGACACGCCACTTCACCGGCTCGATTGCCGGACTTGCCGGAGCACGTCACGCCAAGGTTCGCCGGGATTTCGGTCGCGCTCGAATTCCGCCAGCGCCGCGTCGAGAGCCTGCCGCTCGGCGGGTGTGGGTTCATCGCTGCTGATGAGATCGGCCTCGTGCAGTTCCGCGAGGCGGGCGAAGAGTTGAGATCGGTCACGAGCCGTCAAACGCGGTAGTTCCTCAAGAATCTCGACTTTACTCATAAGAGTAATCTAGCGTTTTATTGCGTTTCCGGCAAGAACAGTTCGAGTGCCGCCGGTAATGGGTCAGTGATGGCGGGAAAAGGGAAACTATTGAAACAGTTTTCGCATGGGCTTCGTCGCAAATTCACCTGGCTGAAGCCAGGTGTTAATGAGATTTCGCCTTGACTGACGCATTACTGTCGCGGCGCTTATTTGGCAGGCGGGGCGGAAAGGGGGAGCTTGAGGGAGAAGGTGGCTCCGGCGCCGGGGCCGTCGCTCCGCACCTGGATGTCACCGCCCAATTCAAGGACGGCGCGGGCACTGCTGCACAATCCGAAACCGTGGCCGTCTTTCTTGGTGGTGAAGCCGTGGTCGAAGAGATGGGCCTGGTTTTCAGGGAGGATGCCGATGCCGTTGTCCGTAACCGAAAGATGAACAAATTCGCCGCCGTTGGTGGCGCGCAAAACCACTTTCTTGTCGGACCGGTCGGAGGTGAGGCAGGCGTCTTTGGCGTTGCGGATGAAGTTGACCAGGATCTGCAACACTTTGTGTTTCTCGACGGTGATGTCAGGCAGGCTGGCGGCATATTCGCGCTCCAGTTGGATGCCGTGGCGCGTCAAGCTGGCGGAAACGATCCTCAATGCGTCTTCCATCAAGTCAGCCGGCTTGATCGTCTCGCTGGTGCCGCCCAGCTTGGCGTAGCTTTGCTGCGTCGTCACAATGTCTTTGATGTGCTGCACGCTGTCTTCGAACTGCTTCAGTTCCCCAAGAACCGCCTCCTGCTCTTTGGCAAGCTGCAAGGCCAGTTGTTCCAGGTACTGGGGCAGGAGTTTTCCCTTGGGGTCCTGGGTCATGAATGAGCCGAGATCCCCGGCATGCTCGCGCAACAGGGCCGTCACCTTTCCCAGGCTGGCGGACTTGGATTGCTTCAATTGACTGGCAATGACGCCGGCGGAAACGTTGATGCTGTTCATGACGTTCTTGACGTTGTGCAGCACGCCGCTGGCGAGTTCCGCCATGCCGGCTTCGCGGGAGGCCCTGACCAAGTCCTGGTTCAGCCGCTCCAGTTCGATTTCCGCTTGCTTCCTGTCGCTGATTTCCTCGACCGTCCCGATCCGCCCCATGGTTGCCCCGGTTTCAGACCGGAGAAAGTTGGTGCGCGTGCGGACCCAGCGAGTCGTGCCGTCGGGGCCAACGAATCGGAATTCATGGTCCAGGTCACTGCATTCGCGTTCGCAGGCTTTGAGGGCGGTCGCCACGCCGGGGAGATCGTGTGGGTGGACGTACTGCAACCAGTCGCCGCCGGCGCCGGTTTCAGCGCGTGGAACTCCGCTCAGTTTATGGCAATGGAGATTCTCGTAAAGTATGCGTCCGGAGGGATCGGTCAAAAAGATACCCATCGGCGCGGACTCGCACAAGGCGCGGAAGCGGAGTTCGCTGGCTTGAAGCTCCTCGTGGGCGGCGAAGAGTTCCATTCTGGTGGCGCTCAATTCAGTGCCGGCCTTTCGGGATTCCGGGGAGGCGACTTTGACGATCTCGACAAAGACCAGAGTCTGGTTCAGGAGTTGGTAGGCGATTTCGCCAAAGGTGACCGGGCCAACCAGAGCGCCAGTGCGGTGGCCTTCGAGCTTGGAATACAGGTAATTGAGGAGGCAGTTGCAGGAGAACAGCACGTTTTCCGGCGACAACTCCTTCAGACGGGCTTCAAATTCCGAAACGTAATCTCTGACCGGGAATGCCAGCTTGTATTCGATGCCGGCAACGACCGGCGCATAGAATTCGACGCTCCCATTTTGCAGATCCATTCGCTTCAGGCTGACATTAACCATGGCACCGGAGTAATTGGCCACCAAGGGCAAGCGTGTGTCAGCATTGATGCGCTGAAGGTATTCTCCAAAGTTTTGTTCCCGGCCATTGATCGCAGCCGTGGTGGCGGAGAAACCAGTGGCCGGAAAGCAGATCGTGTCGCCATCACCCTGTTGGAACAGGTTGATGATGTTGATTTGGGCCAGACGGTCGGCGGGCAGCTTTAGGCGCATGACGGCTGCGGCGTCACCCAAGGGCTGCGGGCCGCCGCAGAACACTTTTGGAGCCGCCTTCCCCTCCATCGCAAGGTCGGTGCCGGCGATCCACCCCACCAGCGGGTGGAGGGCAAAATCCGCATAACGCGACGCGTGCAAGGCAAACTCGGTGTGCGCCGAACTGTAGGCAGGCAGAATGATAAAACTGACGGTGCCCTCGCCGGTGTCGTGATATACCCCCGGCAGCGTAGCTGTGGAATAGATGTGGGTTGAGGCCTGGAATTCGCCAGGGATTTCAGTGACAAAAATCTTGTCCTTGCACAGGCAGCCTCCGTCGGCGGCCATAAAATAAGGGATTGTCCCGCCTATCCAGTTGCCAGGGGGCAGGGTGGCCAGCAATTCTTCCTCGCCGGCGAGCATCAGGCTCTGGCCGGCGGTGATTCGCCGGGCTGTTTCTTCGCGGTCCATCAGCCGGTTGGTCATGATCTGCTTCGGGCTGACAATCTTGTTGAAATCCTTCTCCGCCACGGGCAGACGGCTGAATTTCGTGTAAAACCCTTTCAGTTCACGAATGCAATCCTGAATCGACATCTCCCCGGCCTGCAACCGGTTCCGCAAATTGACGAGAAAGAGCTGGAGGGCCAGAAATTCAAATTGAACGGGGCGCGTGCCGCGGATGACGCAAATCCATTCACTTTCACTGATCGCCTCTATGTTCATAAATCCGATCTCAGCACGTTCAAGCTCCGCGACGGCCCTGTCCCAGGCCCGCGGTCTCGCTAGAGTATCGGCATTTGCGTCCGGGACTTGAGCATTCTTTGCAATAGAGACGCCAAATAATGGGCGGCACAAATAATGGGCGGCCTTGCAATGCCGCCGCCGGAGGTTAGAATCGGCTGATGCGCGCAAAAATGTCCCGCCGGGCCGTCCTCCGCAAAGCCGCCGTGGGAGCCGCGGCCATGGCCGTGGCCTCGAAGCTTTCGCCCGCTTTGGCCGCGGAAGCCATCCCTTCCCCGAAACTCAAAGGACGCATCCACCAGTCCGTCTGCCGCTGGTGCTACGCGAAGATTACACTGGACGACCTTTGCCAGGCCGGCAAAGAGATGGGCCTGGGGGCCATCGACCTGCTTGACCCGGACGAATTTGATACTGTCAAGCAACACGATATGGTGTGTTCGATGGTCAATGCCCCGACAATCGACGGCTTGGGCGGCATTCCAAAAGGGTGGAACCGCATCGAGCATCACGACAAGCTGGTTCGAGCCTACGAACAGCGCATTCAGGAAACAGCGGACGCAGGGTTCAAGCGATTGATCTGTTTCTCCGGCAACCGCGGCGGTTTGGACGACGAGAAAGGGATGGAGAATTGCGCGATCGGCTTGCGTCGCATCCTGCCCCGGGCGGAGAAGCACAAGGTCACGCTTTGCATGGAGCTGCTCAACAGCAAGCGCAACCACAAGGATTATCAGTGCGACCACACCCGGTGGGGCGTCGAGCTTGTCAAGCGCATCGGTTCCGAGCGGTTCAAGCTGCTCTACGACATTTACCACATGCAAATCATGGAAGGCGACGTGTGCGACACGATCCGCGAAAACCATGCCTGCATTGACCATTATCACACCGGGGGCGTGCCGGGCCGGAATGAAATTGATGATACACAGGAACTGCATTATCCGCGCACCATGAAGGCAATCCTGGATACGGGCTTCGATGGGTTTGTCGGGCAGGAATTCGTGCCGAAACGTCCCGATGCCCTTTTCTCGCTGCGCCAGGGGGTGCGGATATGTGATGTGTGACGGAAAGTTCTATTGCAACCGCTGCCAGCACACGCGGTCCCCCATGGTCGCGTTGGAACAGAAAAAGGACGTCCTGAATTGGCCGGCCAGGAGTCGCGGCGTTGCCGGGGACGGGGAGCGTTAGGCCGCGGCTTTGGAATCGTCCGGCGGTTTGATTGTCGCCAGCACAAGAGCGCCGGGCGTCAGGTATTTGCGGGAAACGGCCTTGATGTCGGCCAGGGTGACGGCTTCGTAGCGGGCGTCCTCCAGATCAATGTGATCGTGGCCCAAGCCATATAGTTCGTCCAGCGCGACGGTGATCGCATAACCGCCCAAATCCTGGCGGGCGATTTTCTTCTGGCCGATGATTTTGGCTTTGGACCGTTTCAACTCTTCCGCGCTAAAACCTTCGTCGCCCAATAGTTTCACTTCCTTGAGCAATTCTTCCTCGACCTGCGGCAGATTGTCGCGGGCGGTGCCGGCGTAAAAAGTGAAGTAGCCGGGGACCACGCCGAGAAAGTTCTGCGCGCCGACATAATAGGCCAGACCGAGTTTCTCACGGATGCGCAGAAAAAGGCGGGAACCGAGATCGCTGCAACCTTCCTGCACGAGTTCAAGGGCGTAACGATCGTTGTCCTTCAAGGTCACTCCCGGAAAACCGGCCAGCAACACCGCCTGTTCCTTGTCGCGCGTTTCGGCGATGCGTTTTATGCTTGTCAGTTCCAGCGGACGCGGACCCTTGGGGAGAACAGGAGCGCCCGCCTTCCAGCCGCCAAAAAAATTTTCCATCATGGCCTTCCAGGCGGCGGGCTGGACGTCGCCGAAAATGGCCATGACGCAATTGTTGGGGACGACCATTGCCTTGTAAAAGGCGGCCAAGGCCGACAAGGGGATGGCCTTGACGCTTTTTTCCGTGCCGGAGGGGTCCAAACCATAGCCGGCGCCGCCAAAAAGCCCGCGGCGCATGGCCTGGCTGCACAGTTGCAGCAACTGGTCTTGTTGCGAGCGGATGACTTCCAACTGAATCCGGCGCTCCCGCTCAAAGGCTTCCGCCGGAAAGGAGGGGTTCAACAAAACATCGGCGAAGATCTCGAAACCGGTTTTCAGATCCTCACTCAACACCTCGGTGGACACGCCAAAACTGTTGTTGCCTCCGAACGTATCAATGCTGCCGCCGACGGACTCTATCTCGGTGGAAATCTGTTCCGCGCTGCGCCGGGCGGTGCCTTGCAGCAGCATCTTGGACATCAACTGGGTCAGGCCGTTGTTTTTTTCCGATTCGGCCAGGACGCCGCCTTGAAAGACGGCGCGGATTTCGACGAACGGCAGGCGATGATCTTCCTTGACCAGGAGGCGGAGGCCGTTGGGGAAAACGATCTTCTGCACGGCGTTCTCGGCGGAGACGTGGACCGTTGCGGCGGCTTTGGGCGCGGCCCCTTCCGGCAACAAGGCGTAAAGGGTGCGATTGGCCGGTGTCAAGTACTCGCGGGCGACTTGTTGCAGCGTGGCCGGGGTGACTTGCCTGGCTGCGGCGAGGTAGCGCTCGGAGAAATTCAGGTCGCTGGCCGCCACCCAATTCGAGCCGAGGTCCTGCGCCTGGCCCTGCATTGTCTTGCGGGTGGCGAGCATGCCGGCGACAAACTGTTTGATGACCTTGGCCAGTTCGCCGGCAGGCACAGGTTCATTTTGGACGCGCTCGATTTCCGCCAGCAAGGCGTCGCGCGATGGGGCGAATTTATCCGCATCCACCACCGCGCTCATGCCGAACAAGCCCTGGTCGGCGGCGCAATAAGTCCAGGCATCGGCCGAGGTGACCAATCCCTGCTTCTCGCGCACTTCGCGAAACAAACGCGAGCTGCGCCCGCTGCCCAAAAGCGAGGCCAAAATATCCAGGGCCGGCATGTCGGGATGCCGGACATCGGGGATGTGCCAGGCGAAGTGGAAATAGCCCAGTTGGATGGAAGATTCCTCAACGATGTCGCGCGGGCCGGTTTGCCTGGGTTCGCGCGGCAGCACCATGGGGGCCAGCGGTCGGGCTTTGCTCCGGGAGAAAGCCTCGCGGATCTGGCTCACGACGGCATCGGCCTTCACGTCGCCTGTCACGATGAAAAACATGTTGTTGGGAACGTATCGTTCCTTGTAGTAAGCCAGAATGTCCTCCGGCTTGAGCGTGTTGAAAATCTCCGGATAGCCGATGATGGTGAAGCGATACGGACTTTTGGTGTAGGCCACCTCGAAAAGCCTGCGGCCAGCCCGGCGGGCCGGATCGTCCTGGTTCATGTCCATTTCGCGGCGGATGACGTCGAGTTCCTTGTCCAATTCGGCCGCGGGCAGGCTGGCGTTCTGCATGATGTCGCACAGGATGTCGATGGCGACGGTGGCGCCGGTGTCGGGGACGTTGATATGATAGACCGTGCGATCAAAGGACGTGTAGGCGTTCATGTAACCGCCGGCCTGTTGCACTTCCTGGTCGATGCGGCTGCCGGGACGGGTGGTGGTGCCCTTGAAAAGCATGTGTTCGAGGACGTGGGACAAGCCGGCCCCGAGCCATTTGCCCTCGCAAATGCTGCCGGTGTTGCACCAGGCCTGGGCCGAAACAACCGGCGCGCTATGGTCTTCCCGAATAATGAGCACCAGGCCGTTTTCCAGAGTCACCAGCCGGACGTCCGGAGGGATGCCCGGGATTTGACTTTGCGGAGGGCGGGGGGCAGCGGTTTGGGACTTTGGTTTTTTCATCGCCGACAGGACGGCGGGTTTTCTCGACGGTGCGAAGCGTGCCGTTTTTTGTTTGGCGCCGATCATCGAATTCCCGGAAGAGTCACCCTTTGCCGATTATCCTGGGTTGAGACGGTTTCGGTTCCAAAACCCGCGGTTTGGCTGGCAAAAACGGCTTGCGGAAGGCTTCATCAAAATCGTAACCGTTCTTAAAGTCGTCGCGGCTGTCGGATTGGGATTGGGTGGCCTGATGGTGCTGGATCAGGTTGAAAACGATTTCGCCGAAATCTTCGCAGGAATGAATGCCCCACTCGGACAGGACGGTTGCGGTCATGGGGCCGAACATGTCCAGGGCGTAATCGCGGATGCCCTTGAGCAGTTCCTTGCCGCCGACGTGTTTTTGTTCCTGTTTATGGCGGCCCAGGGCTTTCTGGGTGTAATAGATCGCCTCCTGCACAAATGTGTAGGCCTCAGGCTCATAACGGCCATCCTCCGAAACGATCTTGAGGATGGCCTCTTCAAAATTAAGCGATTGCATATTTACGGTCTTTGCTGCGTGCCGGGCGCCACAGGCGCGTGAGCCGTGCGATACGTCTTCACCGCCCATCCCGTGAGCAATAATGCTAAAATCAGACAGAGCACAAACCGTTCCTGCTTTGTCAGATACTTCATCCTGAGCTTAGTATACAGTCGGCGCGTCGAATTTCCAAGTGAAATCAGACTACTATGTTGACCAGGCGTTTCTGAATGACGATGATCTTCTTGACGGGTTTTCCATCGATGAAGGCCTTGACCTTGTCGCCGGCCAGGGCGGCCGATTCGATCCGGGCTTGCGAGGCACCGGACGGAACAATGATCCGGTCCCGCAATTTGCCGTTGACCTGCACTGGTATTTCCACGGTGTCTTCCACAAGAAATTGCGCGTCGAATTTCGGCCACGCTTCGTAGGCCAGGGTCAGGGCGGGGTCCGACGGGGCGCAAAGCTTGGCGTGCAGTTCCTCGGCCAGATGCGGCGCGAACGGTTGCAGCAGTATCAGGAAGTCGCGCAAAACCGACTTGGGTTTGATCTCCCAGGCAATCGCATCATTGATAAAAACCATCAAGGCGGAAATGGCGGTGTTGAAGCCAATGCGGTCGAGGTCTTCGGTGACTTTTTTGATGCAGGCATGGAGCGTTTTGAGCTGGGCGGACGTGGGGGGGCTGTCCTGAATGGCTGCGCTCAGCCTAATTTGATCCAGCGCCCCGGATTCCTCCGTTCCATTTGCCGCCTGGTTTTGCTCGAATTCGGTTTCGCTCTTCTCATCGACGAACAACCGCCAGACCCGACCCAGGAAACGATACACCCCTTCCACGCCCTTCGTGTTCCACGGTTTGACCATTTCCAACGGCCCCATGAACATTTCGTAGAGCCGAAACGCATCCGCGCCGTATTCGTTCTGAATATCGTCAGGATTAATGACGTTGCCGCGGGATTTTGACATTTTTTGGCCGTCCTGGCCAAGGATCAGCCCCTGGTTGACGAGCTTGGCAAACGGTTCGGGCGTGCTGACGCAACCCAAGTCGAATAGGACATTATGCCAGAACCGTGCATAGAGCAGGTGCAGCACGGCATGCTCGATTCCGCCAACGTATAAATCAACCCCGGGCGTGGCGTCGGGACCGGCGGTGCCCATCCAATAATGCTCCGGCTCAGGTCCGCAAAAGGCGCCGTCATTGCGCGGATCAGTAAAGCGCAGGTAATACCAACAACTGCCGGCCCATTGCGGCATGGTGTTGGTTTCGCGCTTGGAGCCGTCGGGCAGGTTGACCCAGGCCCTGGCCCGCGCCAAAGGAGGTTCGCCCGTGGCGGTGGGCTTGAAATCGGTCAGGTCCGGCGGCAGCACGGGAAGGGCGGACTCGGGCAGCGCCTCATGTTGAAGATGGCCGGCGGCGTCTTCTTTCCAGATAATCGGAAACGGTTCACCCCAATAGCGTTGCCGGCTGAAGAGCCAGTCGCGCAATTTATAATTGATTGTCTTGCGGCCCAATTTTCGTTCCTCCAGCCAGCGAATGATCTTTTCCTTCGCCTTGGGCGTGGGCAGGCCCGTGATAAAATCTGAATCGACGCTCGTGCCGTCGCCTGTAAAACCAATCGACTCCCGCCCTTCGGGGGCCTGCACGACCACGCGAATGGGCAGGTTGAACTTGCGGGCGAATTCCAGGTCGCGCTCGTCATGGCCCGGGACCGCCATGATGGCCCCTGTGCCGTAGCTCGCGAGCACGTAATCGGCGATCCAGATCGGGATTTTTTCGCGGTTGACCGGGTTGACCGCGAAAGCGCCGGTGAACACGCCGGTTTTCTCCCCGGCCGTTTCCGTGCGCTCCAAATCGCTTCGGGTGGCCACTTGCGCCTGGTAGGCGGCCACGGCGGCTTTTTGTTGGGGCGTGGTGATGGCGGCGACCAGTTTGTGTTCGGGGGAAAGCACCATGTAAGTGGCCCCGAACAAAGTGTCGGGCCGGGTGGTGAAGACACGGATTGCCGCCGAACCATCTTCCAGACCGAATTGCGCCTCGGCGCCCTCGCTGCGCCCGATCCAGTTGCGCTGCATTTCCTTGAGCGATTCGCTCCAATCAATTTTCTCCAACCCGGCCAGCAATCGTTCCGCATAAGCGGTAATGCGCAGCATCCATTGCCGCATGGGTTTGCGCACGACGGGAAATCCGCCGACTTCGCTCTTGCCGTCGATCACCTCTTCGTTGGCCAGGACGGTGCCGAGTTGCTCGCACCACCAGACGGGCGCCTCGGCCACGTAAGCCAGGCGTTTGCCGTCAACAAATTCACGACGCTGGTCCGGCAGGGTCTGGATTGGCTCGGCCTTGTTGGTCGCGGGGTTGAACCAGGAATTGTAAAGCTTGAGAAAAATCCACTGAGTCCATTTGCAATACTCCGGGTCCGTCGTGTCGATTTCACGGCTCCAATCATAACTGAACCCGAGCGATTTTATCTGGCGCTTGAATACGCCGATATTCTCTTCCGTCGTTTTTCGCGGATGCTGTCCGGTGCGGATGGCGTATTGTTCGGCCGGCAGTCCGAAGGCGTCCCAGCCCATCGGATGCAGGACGTTGAAACCGAGGGCGCGGCGATAGCGCGCCAGAATATCGGTGGCGGTGTAGCCTTCGGGGTGGCCCACGTGCAGGCCCGCGCCGGAGGGGTAGGGGAACATGTCGAGGATGTAGAACTTGGGCGGCAGCTTTCCCGCGGGGGTGTTGCCGCGCAGGCCGTGCCGTTTGGCGGACGGATGTTCCGGCGGGATGTCGTCGCCGGGGTTCCAGGCGCGGAATGTTTGCCGCGCCTCCCAAAAGCGCTGCCATTTTGGCTCGATCAGATGAAACGGATATTGTCGCCGCATAAGAAGCGGGTGGATATTGCGGAAAGAAGCCGCGCCGGGCAAGGAGTTTGCGCTGTCCGCCGGGGTTTTGTTTCTCCTTTAAATGATGGCCCGATGCGGATAGATTTGCGCAATGATGAAAATCCTCTCCACGCTTTGCGGGCTTGGCGCGGCGCTGGCCCTGCAGGCCAACGCCCCGGCGCAGACCATCACCAATCAACCGCAGAGCCTCACCGTGAATAACGCGTCCACCGCCACTTTCACCGTGGGCGCTTCCAACGCCCTGAGCTATCAATGGCAGTTCAATGGCACAAATATCGGCGGCGCAACCAACTCGTCGCTGAGATTGGAGAACGTCATGACCAACCACGCGGGAAGCTATACGGTCATTGTCAACGGTTCGGTGACGAGCGCTCCTCCGGAGGTATTGACCATCCTGCCGGGGACCATTGTGCGATTCACCTTTTCCGGGTTGCTGCCGCACGAGGGCGGGAGCAACCTCGATGTGCAGCTATTCGACCACGACAAGCCGGCGACAGTGCAGAATTTCCTTCATTATGTAATCTCGGGCGCGTTTTCAAACATGTTTTTTGAACGGTGCGTTCCCGGGTTTGTCCTGCAAGGCGGGAGTTATGGGACGTCAAATCGGACCAGTGCGATTCCCCCTATTACTGGCTGGGATATTATCGGCCTGACGTCCGGCAGCCAGTTTAATCCGCCGTTTCCACCCCAGGTTGCCAGCGAATATGGTTTTGGGCCGCTGATTAATAATGATTTTGGCACTGTGGCCATGGCGTTGAAAGCGACCCCGGACAGCGCCCAAAACGGTTTTTTCTTCAATTTGGCCGATAATACCCCGTATCTTAACGGCGGTGAAGGGAATTTCACAGTGTTTGGGCGGATACTCGACGGCTCGAACCTGCTGCAATACTTCAATGAATTGAGCGCCGGGACCGGCATGGTCGCAAACGGAGAGATTTTGGATGATGGAACGCTCAATACGAGCGGCCTTTTCCCAACCCTGCCGGTCGATTACACTGGAAACAGTGCGCCGGCCAACGCGAATCTGGTCTTTTGTGACTTCACATTTTTGACGACTCCAACCGTGGACACCAATCCGCCACTGGTTGCAATAACGTCTCCCGCAACCAATGGAATGCTCACCAACTACTTGCTGCAAGGCACGGCGAGCGGCGGCGCGGGGCTGGCGTTGGTGAGATGCATTTTGACTCCCCAGGGGGTAAACGGGGTCTTTCCGTATCCATATACGAACGCAGTTACTCTGACGAATGATGCCAGCGGGACAACCAATTGGTCTCTCAACTTAATCAGCGTATTCGGCCCGGGCGTTTATAATGTGAACGCTCAGGCACAGAACGGGGCTGGATACCTCAGCACAAATCCAGCAATCCAACTCGTGACCAATACGGCAATCCTTACCAATGGCGATGGCACTCTCGCTTTTGTGCAGGGTGCGCCAACCAACGCCAATCCCATCGGCTATCCAATGCAGTACTACAGCAACTATGAAGTGGCTGCGATCCCCGGGCCGAACCAGATATTTGTCAACTGGAGCGGTGGCGGTGGCGCCTCGACCAATGCGGACCTGTCGTTCCAGTTCCTCGGCACCGTTTTTACCGCGACGTTTATTTCGAACAGCCCCAACGGCATTGCCTTCACATCCCCTGCGGCCAACGCCATGCTGAGCAACACGCTCTTCAACATCACCGGCACTATTGACACCAGCGTGTTAACGCCTCCCGTGGCGGTGACCTGCCAGATTTTCACCAACGCAGCCACGAATTATGCGGTCACCCAGCCTCAGACGGTTGCCGGCACGACAAATTGGCTGGTGGCCGTGGCGAATTACCTTCCCACCGGATCCTACACCATTCAGGCTCTGGCCACGGATCAGCACAGCAACAACTCAGTGATCTCGGAGAGTTTCAACTTCACCGCCGATACAAACTTGCCTGCCGTGGCCATCACCTCTCCCTCCTCCAATGCCTTGCTCTATCTGGGGCAACCAATGCTTTTCCAGGGAACGGCCAGCGACAGCGTACTGCCTTTGGCCTCTGTGTCTTGCATCCTGGTTCCGGTTTCCAATGCAGATGGGACGATCCCGTACTACGGCCAGATTTTTACCAATACCGCCGTCGGCACAACCAACTGGTCGCTGGACTGGGAGACCGTTCCAAATACTACTGCCAATCCAGGCACTATTCTTCCAGGCGCATTTACGCTCATGGTCCAGTCGAAGGACGCGGCTGGAAACGTCAGCCCGGCGGCCAGCGTCCCACTCACGCTCAGCGCCATTCGTATCGTTGGCGCGGGGACCGTCGCCCTTACAAAAGGCACGAATGTTTTGAACAATGCGATTGGCTATCCCCTGGGATACGGCGGCGATTATGAAGTGAAGGCAACTCCCGCGGCCGGCCAGGATTTTGTCGATTGGACCGACAACGATTTTACCACGGCCAATCCGGCGCTGGATTTCGGCTATTATGGGGGGCTTTTGACTGCGACATTTATTTCGGCGGACACTCCCCATGGGTCCAAAGGCATTGCTTTCACCTATCCTGCGAACAAGGCCAGAGTGACGACGAATAGTTTTCGATTGAAGGGGTCGATCGCACCCAGTGTCAAGTCCGCCCAAGTCACATGCCAGATTGCTTCATCGACAACCGGCGCCATAGTCGCCGGGCCAATGACGATGATTGCCACGAATGCCTGGTCGTTCCAGGTGACCAACCTTCCGTCCGATTATTATTACGTCACGGCGGTGGCGACAAATGCGGCCGGGTCCTTAAGCCCGTTGAGCACCGCGATTTACGAACAGTTTTCCGTGGTTGACTTCAAGGGAGCGGCCGGGACTTACAGCGGCCTGTTCCTTTGCACCACCACCCCGGTGGCTCTGACCAATTCAGGCTTTTTCACCATGACAATGGGGGCCTCCGGAGCGTTTAGCGCGAGATTGCTGTTCCCGGGTTATGGGCCGGCTTCATTCACTTTGGCCTTTCCTCCGGGCGGGAGCACCAACTTTGGATTCACCGGCTTTCACGGAAGCACGCTGGATTTCTCCCTGAATTTGGATCTAACCAACGGAACAGATGCTTTGACCGGCACGATCAGTTCCACCACATGGTCGTCTGAACTCCTCTGCCACCGGGTGGCCACGAAACTTTCCGCCCAAAGCACGCCGGCCACTGGAGAATACATCCTAAGCCTGGATCCCTGGTTTTGGCCGAATACCAACGGCTATGCTGCGCTTTCCGTGGGCGGCAGCGGCATTCTGGGCTTGAGCGGCGCGCTGCCGGACGGCGCCTCGTTTTCGCAGTCCACCAGGGTCTCCAAGGACGGTATTTGGCCCCTCTACGCCATCCCGGCCGGTTACAAGACCAACGGAGTGCTTATGGGGTGGGAAACCAACCAGGCATCTGGAATCTCCAGCGGCCAATTGTACTGGCTCAAAGCTCCCAAAATTGGCGCTTATTTGACCAACGGCATTGAAGCGGTCGTGCAATCAACCGGGACAAATTATCATCCTCCCGCAAAAGGCAACTACTCAATTGTTTTTCAAACAGCGACAACCAATTTGCTCGGGAGCAATAATCTGTCGGTGGCCAAAGCCGGCGGTCAATTCAAACCTGGGAGTGCGTCCGACAGTAATAAACTGGCAATTTCCCTGTTAGGCAACGGGGTGTTAACCGGGCATTTTGTCGGCGCAAATAGCGCCAAACCACTGCAATTCAAGGGGGCTTTCTTTGGCCAGGAAGACGGCGGCTCCGGTTTCATTCTGGAGAACAACGGCCAGACGGGATATTTCCTGTTGGAACCGTCGGACGCGCAATGAGGTTTTTTGCACCCATGCTGGATGAATAGGCTTTATCCGATTTTTCGCGTTTTTTTCATGGTTTTCGCCTTTTGGGCGACCGCCCCGGCGCAACCCATCACCACCCAGCCGCAGAGCATCACTGTCAACAACGCCTCCAGCGCCACGTTCACGGTCGGGGCCGGCAGCGTGACGGGCTATCAATGGCAGTTCAACACCACCAACCTGATGGACGGCATCAGCAGCAATGGCGTAACTATCAGCGGATCCACAAATTCGGTCTTGACGCTGGAAGACGTCACCACCAACGAGGCTGGAAGTTACACGGTGATTGTCAGCAACTTAATCAACTCCGTGACAAGCTCGAACGCCGTGTTGACAATCACTAATGGCACCACTGTCCGATTCATCCTCAGCGGCTTCCCCGGCGCCGGAACCAGCAATGTGGATGTGCAACTATTCGACCACGACAAGCCGGCGACGGTGGCGAATTTCATTCACTATATCAGGTCGGGGGCTTATGCGAACATGTTCTTTGACCGCTGTTATCCTGGGTTTGTTCTACAGGGCGGAGACTACGCTACGACAGATCAGACCAACACAAATGCTCCCATGACAGGCTGGGATATTCGCAGTTACACTGCCAGCAACCAATTCAGTCCGCCATTTCCGCCCCAAGTTGAGAATGAATTCGGCTTCGGGCCGCTGATCCATAATCGGTTTGGCACGATTGCAATGGCGCTTGGTTCGAGTTCAAATTCCGCCACCAGCGCCTTTTTCTTCAATCTGGCTGACAATTCAGGAAGTCCACAATATCTTGATGATACAAATTTCACTGTCTTCGGGCGCATCCTCAATAATTCAAATGAGGTTGTGTCTTCGAATGTACTCGCGTATTTTAACGCATTGAACTATGGAAACGGCGCGGTCGAATCTTCGACGTTTTTAGATTATGGAACGCACATCGCAATCCCCTATGAGGGAGTGTTGCCGGTGGATTATGCGGGAACCAGCGCGCCGGCTGACTCAAACCTGGCTTTTTGCGGTTTTGACTTCCTGACGACCCCGCCGCTGGACACAAATGCGCCTACGGTGTCGATAACCTCCCCGGCATCCCCCATGCCGGTGACTAATTTGCAAGGAACTGCAAGCGACGACACCGGGTTGGCCGTGGTGATCTGCGTTCTGACTCCGCAAGCCGCGACAGACGGGACATATCCATATCCATATACGAATGCGGCCCCTGTTACCAATTACGCTGTCGGAACCGCCAATTGGTCGCTCGGCTTGTACCCGGGCAGTTACGACGTGAGCGTTCAGTCCCAGAACGGAGCCGGATACCTGAGCGCCCCGGCAACAAACCAATCGATTGTTACGGCTATTGTTACCAATGGCAACGGGACTATTATTGTCACGAACGTGGATGGTGTAACTACCAACATCAATGCTGTAGGGTATCCTTTGCGACAGGGCTCAACGTATTACGTCGAGGCAACGCCCGGCTCCAATCAATTCTTCGTCAGTTGGACAGCCGAGGGCTACACAATTGTCAGCCCCGATGTCCCCTTCAACATGCAGAATGGCTTTGTATTGACTGCAACTTTTGTTTCGAATGGCATTCCGGACAGTCTTGCCATTGCGTATCCGCCGTCCAACGCCATAATAGGCACCAACGCATTCAACTTGAGCGGCACGATCTCCAACGCTCCATCAACCCCTCTTGCCATAACCTGCTTTATCTACTCGAGGACAGAACATGTGCCGGCGGGCAACTCACCACTAACGACCAGCGGATCCACAAATTGGTCGGTGGCCGTAAGCAACCTTCCGCCTGATTCCTATGCTGTTGAGGTCATGGCAATGGACTCCAACGGCAATCAAACAATGTCCTCCGAATACTTCACTGTTGCGACCAACGTCCCCCTGGTGGTGGACGTTATTGGGCCTGGGAGAGCTTTGGGCGTTGCGAGCGGCCAGGTTTTCCTCGTCGGATCAAGTTTCCAGGCCACGGCAGTTCCCGATGCAAATCAATTCTTCTACACATGGATGTATGGGACCGAGGTTTCGCTCAACCCGGTGCAGTCGTTCACGATGGCCGGCGCCTCGACGCTGACCGCGACATTTGTTTCGAACACCCTTCCTCCAAACAGCATTGCTTTTACATCCCCGGCGGCGAATGTCGTCCTGAGCAATTACACCCTCAATGTCGGCGGCACAATTTCCAGCAACGGGGTGTCGCCGCCGTTGACCGTGACCTGCCAGCTTTTCTCGCAGACCAACGGGCTGGCAGTGCTTCCTGCACAATCAACGATCGGAACGACAAATTGGTCATTGACGATGAGCGAACTTCCCGCCGGCAACTATATTGCCTTGGTGAAAGCTGTGGACCAGGCAAGCCGCAGCACGGTGATCCTTGCGAATTTCCGGGCAATCGTTGATAATAATGCCCCCGGGCTGTCGATTCTTTATCCAGGGACCAATAGTATTCTCAGCGACAACATTCCCCTCGTGCTCAGCGGAACAGCCAGTGATACCAATGGTCTGGCAAGGTTGTATTGTAGCATGACTCCTTTGGCGAATGAAGACGGAACTGTTCCGAACCAGGGCATTACTCTTGGTGGTTACAGTGTTGGAACAACCAATTGGTCGCTGAATTTTGGGGTCATGCCGCCGGGGGTATATAGCAATTATGTTGCAGTTCTGGATAACGTTGGGAACGTCAGCCGATTCGCTCAACTGGTGACGAATACCGGGATTCTTGTCAATGGAGATGGCAGTGTGAGTCTCACGCAGGCTGGGGTTGTCAAGACAAGTCCAATCGGCTATCCATTGCAAGATCAAGCGGCGTATAAGATTGTGGCAACTCCGGCGGCCGGCTCAAAATTTATCGGTTGGAGCGCGGGGGCTTACACTACAACCAATCCAGCGATTTCCTTCACCAATGCCCAGGGCCTCTTGTGGACTGCGACGTTTGTGCGGAGCAGTATTGGGAAAGGCATCTCGTTTACTTATCCATCAGCCAATGCCAGATTAACGACCAACAAATTTCTCTTAAAGGGAAGGATGAAGTCCGGTTACGAGTCCGCCCCGGTAAACTGGCAGATTACTTCGCTGACAAGCGGTTTTCGCGTCGGTCCCTTGTTGGCCGCGAGCGGCGCCACGGCCTGGTCGGCGGCGCTGAGCAATCTCCCGCCCGACAATTATGTCGTCGAGGCGATGGCCACAAATGCGGCCGCGCAAACCACAGTTATTTCGGAAAAATTTTCGATCGTCGCGTTTGCCAATGTGGCTGGAACCTACAGCGGCCTGTTCATCTGCTCGAATAACCCCGTGACTGCGACCAACTCGGGCTTTTTGACATTTACCCTGACGCCAGCCGGCGCGATAAGCGGCCGGCTGGTTTTCCCGGCTTATGCTCCGATTCCAATATATCCTGTTTTTCTGAATAACAGCTATTTTTCAGTTGGATCGATGTCCACCGGCATTGCGGATTTTCACGGGAACCCCCTGGACGTCATCGTTCGAATGGATTTGAGCAACGGCACAGACGTTGCCACTGGAGTGATTTCTTCTGACACCTGGTCTTCCGGGCTGAATTGCTACCGCGAGGTGACGAAACTTTCCTCGCATACTGTGCCCGCCACCGGCAAGTACATTCTCAGTCTGCAGCCTGCGGGCCAAACGAACGGGCCGGGCACGAATGGTTACGCGGCCCTGATCGTCAGCAGCAGTGGCGCCATCGCATTGAGCGGCGCGTTGCCCGATAATGCGACGTTCGCACAGTCGGCCAGGGTTTCCAAGGAGGGCATTTGGCCCGTTTACGCGGTGCCTGCCGGTTACAAGACCAATGGATTGCTGATCGGCTGGGAAACAAACGGCGCATCCGGTGGTTGCAGCGGCCAGTTGTATTGGTATAAAGCGCCGAATGTCGGCAGTTATTATCCGGGCGGCGTTGGCGTTGCCAGTAACATGCTGGTGAGTTCGAGCGGCACAAATTATGTGCCTCCCACGAACGGCAGCCAGTATTCGATCATTTTTGGAGGAGGAACGAATATGCCACCGCTGACCAACAACCTGGGGGTGAACGAAAAGGGCCAGTTGTTTGTTTACGGCAGCCCTTCCGACAAGTTAAAAATTTCCCTTTCGGCCAATGGCGTTATCACCGGTTCCCTTCTTAATACGAACGATAATCAATCGCTCCGATTCAAAGGAGCTTTGATGGGTCCGTCACAGGCCGGTTCTGGTTTCATTCCGGATGCGGGAGGACAGACAGGTTGGTTTGAATTGGAGACTGCGCCCCGGTAATCCACACGATGGCGCCCACAACGGTTTGCAACTCATGACTACGCTGCTGATTGCCACGCGCAACGCGCACAAAGTCCAGGAGATCGGTCAAATTCTGGGAGAGAATTTTTGTTGCCTTACGTTGAACGACTTTCCCGGCGCTCCTGCGGCCATCGAGGACGCGGAAACCTTTGCCGGCAATGCCAAAAAAAAGGTTGTTTCCCTGGGCGAATGGCTGACAAAGCGTTCGGAGCCGATGCCGGTTCCGGCGGGAGAGCCGTTTTATATCGTGGCTGATGATTCCGGTCTGGAAGTGGATGCCCTCGCCGGCTCCCCCGGCGTCCACTCGGCGCGCTTCGCGGTCGAGGCCGCCCCCGGCGCCGCCAATTCCCCGGATTCAGCCAACAACGCCAAATTGCTTCGCTTGCTCGAAGGCAAACCGGCCCGGGAGCGGACGGCCCGGTTCCGTTGCGTCCTGGCGGTCCTTCGGCTGGCCTTCGACCCGGGGTCCCGGCGCGTCCTGTCGTTTTCGTCGAGCCAGATTGTTCTGCTTGACGGTGTTTGTGAAGGGAAGATCAGCGGGATTGCGTCGGGGCGGGGCGGTTTTGGCTACGACCCGCTCTTTGTGCCCGAGGGTTATGCGCAATCCTTTGCCCAACTGGGGGAGGAGATAAAGAACAAGTTGAGCCACCGCGCGCGCGCCTTGCAGAAGCTCAAGCAACTTATCGGCAATGAGCCGGAATGACGTTGTCCGCTATTCCGGCGGCAGAACGCAGGCTTGCGGAGCCACTTTCGCAATGTTTGGGGTGACATCGGCATCGAAACGACCCAGCGCCCAATTCATCCCGCCCAGGAGGACCTGCTGGAAAACGGGATTGGTCCAAATATCATCACGGTGGCCCATGCTGGTGTAAAAGACACGTCCCCCATGACGCGCTTGCAACCTGTGCAGAAGCAGAGAGGCGCCGTGGGGGAAGCCGGTCGAGCAAAGTTGTCCCTCGCCATACTCGCGCGCCCAGGTGGACGGATAGTTTGGGCGATCATACGCGCGTTTGTTGTTGCCGTCCGATTTGACCATGGCGGAGGTGTCCTGCACCAGAAGCACATGCAGATCAGGCGAAAAATATTTGAGTGAATACCATTCTTCCAATGGCCCGAAGTCATCCGGCGCCGCGCTCATTCCGGGGAAATCCTTGTCCACACAGATCTGGCGGGCGCGCTGTTGCGATCCGTGAATAATGAATTCCGCGCCGATCATCTTTATGTAGGGATCGATGTTGGCGTCATTGTCCATCTTGCGGGACGGACCGCGCTTGCCGTATCCCGGGGAATGAAAAGTGTCGGTGGCGCTGTGAGTGCCGATGAAGCCCTTGCCGTTGGCGATGGCCCGGAGAAGCGCGGCCTTGCCTTCCTTGGACATGGGCGGATTCTTGTCCGAGCCGGGTTGCGTCAAGTCTCCTGTCGTGTAGAAAAAGAAAGCGTCGTAATTGGCGATGTTCTCGGGAGTAAAAACGCCGCCGTCCTTGGTGAAGGTGAACTCGATGTTATTCTTTTCCCCCAGATCGGCGAGGATCTTCTCGGCTTTGCTCAATTGCCCGTCATGCCGTTTGATCATGTCATGCTCGTAGCCGGACGATTTGGAAAAGAACAGGATTTTCTTTGGCGCCACCTGCGCCCGGGCTGTGAAAGAGGCCAAAAGCAGCGCCGGGACAAGGATGATGGACTGGATCATTGGAGCGGGAATTTTCATGCAATCGTATTGTTTATGGACGTCACCGGAGGGGATGCTGCCCTGCCGCGAAGGAATTGCAACAGCATTTCGCCCCGCGACACAGCATTTGGCCCCGGCTGGTGTCTTGGAAACAGGGTCGTTTTCTCAAAAGTGAAGATGCATGGATTTGGCCTCCATGGCGTGTCCAAGCCGGTGTCCCGACTGAACAACAATCAGACACTTTATCCGGCCTCCGACCCGCCTCATCCGCCCCTCCTGGCCTTGCGCTGAAAAGGGCGCGACATGGCCAAAACCATTGATAATACAGGGTTTTTTGAGGGTCCGATGCCGGATTGCGGTTGGGCGGACGGACGGGTGAGGGGGGCCTTGGGAGGCAGTGGCACGGTAGCTGCAACCCCCTCAGGCGCATGATGATAAAACGGACACGAATTCACGCTTTGTTTGTTGCAACTTGGTTGATCGTTGGCGCGCCCGGATTCGCCATGACCAACTCGACGCCACATCTTTACCCTGGCGGCATCAAGGTGGCTCTGCAAATTGAGAATGATCTTTACAATACGCTGGATGCAAAATATCGGGACAGGGTGCCCGCGCCGCCCGCAGGCACGGCAGCCCTGAATGCGACGGCGCTGGTGGTAAGGGACGGCGAGACTAATGCGTTGCACGAGACTCCCGTCTCCCCCGGCTTCGTGGATTTGATCAACCACATCGCCCACGCCAAGGCCATTGATAGAATCGAGCCGGGCTACTTCGACCAATACATGTTTGGATTGGCGCGCGAGACGGCGATAGGACATCTGCCCCAAGCGCCTGATATAACGGAGGACCGCTATTGGACCGACCAAGTCATGAGTGATCAGGCCAGCTACTTCAACCAGATGATCGGCATGACGATGGCCATGAACCTATCCCACCATTATCTTGGGCAGTTCGACAAATATGCGGGCGTGATGCAGTCCGGCAGATTCGTTCCCATCAACAATCTCCTCACCCGCAGCGAGTGGGAAAAGGGGGTCAGAGCGGCCGCCGCGAATGCGCTCAATTGCGCGCTTGGCACCGAAGGGTCCAAGGCGCTGTTTGATGCAATCGACAAAATGCCACTGCGGCCCGCTTGGACGGCCTATATCGTGCCGCAGAACATCGACATAAAGGGGCTTAACAAACAGTTGGCGAGGTACGAAATCGCCTTTTTCCGCGGTGGATTGAACTAAGTGCCTCTATTCCAAGCTTTTGCAGCTTGGAGCGCCCGCCTGTGGCCGAGATTGTTTCGGATTGTTCCCGTTAATTGGCGGAGTCCGGACAGGCCTCCGCCAAAACAGACAAATCATTGGAACACAGTTTCCTCGTTTTCGAGGAACCCTTGCAAATGGCGCAGGCGGGTGGGGTGCCGCATCTTGCGCAACGCCTTTGCTTCAATTTGGCGAATGCGCTCGCGGGTCACGTTGTATTGCCGGCCGATTTCTTCCAAGGTGCGTTCGTATCCGTCCACCAGGCCGAAGCGCATTTCGACAATTTTGCGCTCGCGCTCGGTCAAGGTGGCCAGAACGTCGCTCAAGGTGTCCTTGAGCAAACTGTAACTGGTCACATCCGAAGGATTGGCCGCTTTCTTGTCTTCGATGAAATCTCCCACGCTGGCGTCATCGCCGTCGCCGACGGGCGCCTGAAGGGAAACGGATTGCTGGGCCATCTTGAGGATGGCACGAACGCGTTCGACGGGAAGATTGAGTTCGTCGGCGATCTCCTCCGGCTCGGCTTCGCGGCCCAATTCCTGCATGAGACGCTTTTGCACGCGCATGAGGCGGTTAATGACCTCGATCATGTGGACGGGGATGCGGACGGTGCGGGCCTGGTCGGCCACGGCGCGGGTAATGGCCTGCCGAATCCACCAGATGGCGTAGGTGGAGAACTTGTAACCGCGCTGGTATTCAAATTTCTCGACGCCTTTCATCAGGCCCATGTTGCCTTCCTGGATCAGGTCGAGGAAGGAGAGGCCGCGATTGGTGTGTTTTTTGGCGATGGAAATAACCAGACGCAAATTGGCGGCGGCCATTTCACATTTGGCGTCATCGGCCCGGGTGGCGGCCTTTTTCATGGCGCTGTGTTCGGTCAGAAACTGGCCTTGGGGCATGCGGACAAATTTTTCCAGCGCGGCCAGTTTGGCGTGTTCGGCGGCCAATTGGGAGGTGCGGGAGGCGGACTTGCGGCGCTTATCCAGTTCCTCGATGGAGCGAAGGGTGGTTTGGATCTGGTCGGCGGCATTGTCCGAAACGAGCATGATTTCCTCAGCCACTTTCGGCTTGTAATAGAATTTTGGATAACAGGCCTGAAGCGCGCCGTGCAGGCGCTGAAAATTCTTCAGGAACCGCGGAGCAGCGGGCTTGCCACCGGTCGGGCGGCATTGTTCGTAGGCCCTGTCGAGTTTCTGATCCAGCTCGCGCGCGCGGCGGACGAGCCGTCGCAGGATGGTCAGATGCGTGGCGCGGCTTTCCACTTTCTTATCGACGATCACGCGGTCAAAACGTTCGCGGGGCGGGTCGGAAAGCAGCTTTTCGGCCAGCGCGATATGTTCCTTGCCCGTAAAGCCAAAGCCAAACAAGATGCGGCGGGCCTCGGTTTCGCCTTCCTCGATGCGTTTGCAAATCTCCACTTCCTGCTCGCGGGTGAGCAGGGGGACTTTGCCCATCTGGCGCAGATACATCTGAACGGGGTCGTCGAGGATATCCAACCGGCTTTCCTCCACTTCCTCTTCCGGTTCGGGCGGTTTGGGGCGTTCCAAGTCGGGCGCTTCAACGATCTCGACTTCAAATCCGCGCAGTTTGGAATAGACGGTGTCCAAAAGCTCCGGCGACACAACTTCATCCGGGATGGCGTCGTTGATGTCGTCATAGGTGAGATACCCCTGGTCCTGCGCGAGACGGAGCAATTCCTTGATCTTTTCAACGATAATGGGGGAATCGCTGGTAATGGCCTCGGGGGACTTGGCGACAACGGGGCCGACCGGTTGCGGCGGCTGAAGCCCGCCATTGGCAGGATGACTTCCACCGTTATTGGGCTTGGTTTCGCCTTTGATGGGGGTTTGCAGGGTAAAACGCGCCTCCTTCAGCCCCTTTTTCCTGGGCAAAGAATTAGGAACGTTTCTCCTCCCATTGACCCGAATAATTCTCTTTCTCAACATAATAATCGGACACCGAAACGGTGTTAAGGTTCATTAAAACCGCGGGAAAAATGGCCGCGGCATTTTTAACAAACGGATGCGGACATTTTTCTCCTGTTTTGGTTGCTCCTTCGAGTCAAAACTCCAAGAACCGGAATACCGCCTCGATGTAGGATACATATTCTTTGGATTTGTGTCAAAGAAAAGTCGAAAAACGGATCGAATATGACACCGTATTTGCGACATAAAGCATTAGTATGACGCATGTTACGCAAAAATCAAATAATTGAGGATTATTTTGCGCCTTGTGGTCTGTTTTGGGCCGAAAACCGCTTCGAATCTCCACCCGGACAGGGCAAAGCAACACGGGTGCCGGAAGACCGTGGGACCGGGGCAGTCGCTAAATGCCGGTTGGGATCATCGCTTGGATGGTTTCGAGCGCGTTTCCCTCAAGACGGTTGTTGACGTAGATGAAGGTCTTGCGGCCGGACGCCGTGTTCTTCCCTTCGCTGATCAAAGCCTTTGCGGCTGCCCGCGCTTCCGGGTTTGGATCCTTCACCACATTGTAAGGCTGGAAGGTTTTGACGGCATTCTCGTATTCGCGCCCGGGTTTGAGGAGAAATCGCGCGGCAATCAGATTCGGATTGGTGCGACAGCCGGGCATCGCCAGTTGTCCGATGACGGGAGGCATGGCTTCCCACGAGTTAAAAACGTGCGCGACACCATGGCGGGCCAGACAGCCGAAGTAATCGGGCGCAAGCCAATGCTTGTTGCGGATCTCAACAGCATAGGACCATCCTTGCGGGAGCCGGCCAAGAAAGCCATCGAGGTCGCGGACGAAATCCCGCCCGTGTTCGTAATCGCCGGGATAAAAGCGCGAAAATTCGAAGAGCAGCACGCCGACGTGGGGCCGGATCGTCTCGCACGGTTTCAGGAAAGAGCGATGGAACAAATCCGCATTGAGGAAATTCTCATTGGGCTTTCCGGCGCGTGCGCCGAACCGGTCCAAATTGGGGAATGCCTTCAGGGTGATCTCGTCGGTCACTTTGAGTCCGAACAGGAAATCAGGCGGGACCTGCGCGGCCATGCCTTGGAGAAATTGTTCGGATGGAAAGCTATAACAGGCCGCGTCAACACAGACCGTCTTGAAGACCTCCGCATATTCGGCCAGACAGTTCCTTTGAAATCGCGTCCTGGCGACCTTGCCGCGATATTCGTATCGTACCGGCGTATAAAGCTGCCCGAACCAGCCCTCGTATTTCCAGGAGGACGTTCCGACGTAAACGCCACGGGCGGCGAGATCGGCCGCCTTCTCCTTCATCTCGTTTCGGTCGAATGGCATTTCTGGACAAAGCTACGACGGAGTTTTTCCTCCGCTCTACGCTTTTGCAACCTCGTTTTTGCCTCCTGGGAGAAATTTCAAAATGCCGAATTGACGTTTGTTTGGGTTGAAGTAGAATTCGCGCCACAGCTTGCTGGTTGTTGGCGCGCCACCCGCCGCATTGTGCCGGCGACCAAAGAAAATTGTTTTGCTTAGAATGAATCGCGCGATTGTGACTCTGGCCGTGGCGGGAGCTGTTTATATTGTGTCAGGAAATTGCCCTGTTTATGCCAAGGACTCGAAAATATTGCACGGCCATGTCCCGAGGGGCATATCGAGCCTAAGACCGACTGGAGAGCTGGAGGCGACCCATCCGTGACGGCTGGCCCTCGGGCTGCCATTGCGCGACCCGGCGGGGTTGAGCAATTTTGTGGAACGGGTCTATGATCCGGCCAGCCCGGTTTATCATCAATTCCTGACGGCGACGGAGTTGGCCGCGAGGTTCGGGCCCACAGAACGCGATTATGAGGCTGTCAAGAATTTTGCGCTGGGGAATGGTCTCGCCGTCAGCGCGACGCATGGCAACCGGATGTTGCTTGACGTCATTGGGCCGGCGTCGGCGGTGGAAAAGGCGTTTCAGGTCACGCTGCGGACCTACCGGCATCCGACGGAGGGGCGGGATTTTTTCGCCCCGGATACTGAACCATTGGTGGGTGCGGCGCTGCCGCTGGCAGACATCCAGGGATTGAGCGATTATTCAAGGCCGCATCCGAGGTGCCGGCAGAGCGCAGGCGCGGCGGCAAAGCCCCAAAGCGGTTCGGCCCCGAACGGTTCCGGCGAATTCTTCGGCACTGATTTTCGGAACGCCTACGCTCCGGGGGTGACGCTGACGGGCCAGGGGCAAACGGTCGGTCTGGCGGAATTTGACGGTTTTTATGCCAGCGACATTTCGACTTATGCGGCGCAGGCGGGAAGCGGCCGAGGCAACATTCCGGTTCATACGGTTTTGCTGGATGGTTACGACGGCACGCCGGGGAGCGGGAACTTTGAAGTTTCATTGGACATTGAAATGGCGATGTCCATGGCGCCGGGGCTGTCCCGGATCGTGTCGTTTGAGGCGGGACCGTACGGGCAGCCCAATGACGTTCTTAATTCGATGCTCAGTTACAGCGGTACAATCAAACAATTGAGCAGTTCCTGGGGATGGGCCTGGGGGCCAAGTGTCACGACGGACAACATCTTCCAGAGCATGGAAGCAGCGGGACAATCGTTCTTTAACGCGGCGGGCGACAGCGATGCGTTCACTACGGGGGCGAATTCGGAGAACGGCGTTGATAATTTGAGCCTGGACAATGCCCCGTCCAGTTCGCCGTATATCACCCAGGCAGGCGCAACGACGCTGAGCATGAGCGGAACCGGCGCATCCTACGCGTCGGAGAGAGTGTGGAATTGGGGTTACGATAACGGCTCTTTCATCGGCACAAGCGGCGGCATCAGTTCTTACTATGCCATTCCGAGTTGGCAGAGCGGCATCAGCATGGCGGCCAATGGCGGCTCGGCGAGCTTTCGCAATATTCCCGACGTGGCGTTGACGGGGGACAACGTTTATGTGGGTTATGGCGACGGCACCGGCGGCGGCTTCGGCGGCACGAGTTGCGCGGCGCCGCTGTGGGCGGGTTTCATGGCCTTGGTCAATCAACAGGCGATCGCGGCTGGACGGCCAGCGGCGGGTTTCATAAACCCGGCCATTTACAGCATTGCGGCCGGGGCGGCCTACACGAATTGCTTCCATGACATTACGACGGGCAACAACGCCTGGGGCGGCAGCCTGGGTCTCTATTACGCCAAAGCGGGATATGATCTATGCACCGGCCTGGGCACACCGGCTGGACAAAACTTGATTAACGTGCTGGCTGGTTCATCCGCCATTCAAGGCATCGTGCGCGAGGCTGGTTTCACGGCATCCGGCGTTTTCAACTGCACTTGGAGCGTAGTGGCGGGCCTGCGCTATCAGGTTCACTACAAAACCAACCTGCTCCAAGCCAACTGGATGAATCTCGGCAGCCCGGTGCCAGCCACCAATACGAGTCTGGCGGTGTCGGACGCGAATGCCGTCAACAGCCCGCAACGGTTTTACCGTTTGATAGTGTCGCCCTGACTGTGAACCGCCCGGACTAATTCAAGCTGGCAGCGGGAAAAACTGCGCAAGGGCCGGTGGCGGGCTTCGCCAGCGGGAATTCTGTGACGCTGACCAGTTCCGCGCCGGGCTTGTCCTCTTTTAAGAGGCCGTATATGGCGTGATCGGCGAAATGGTCATGCAGCCATTCCGCGCCGCGAATGACGCCTTCAAACTTGAAGCCGAGACGTTCCGGAACTCTGCGGCTGCGGGCGTTCCTGCTCGCGCACTCGATGGTGACGCGGTTCAAATTAAGCGTGAGGAAGGCGTGCGATACAAAGGCCCGGCAGGCGGCGGTCATGATGCCACGCCCCTGGCGGGCCTCATCCAGCCAATAACTTAATACGGTCGAGCGATTCAACCAATCAATGTTGAGATGGTTGATCACGCCGCAGAGTTCTCCTTCATACCAGATGCCGGCGTGGAAGCCGCGGTTTTTGGAAAGTTGCTGCAGCCATCCGGTGATGAAGCGGTCCAAATCGCCCGTGGAGTGGATGAGGTCAATCCAGGGATGCCACGGTCGCAGGTGGTTCCGATTGGCGTCCATGACCTTGAACAATTCCCGGCAATGCAGGTGTTGAACCAACCGCAATTCGATTTGACTGTTAACTTGGCAGGTAAACACGGGTCAATGGAGAGTGTCGTCAGGCTGTGACATAAAGGAGCGAATCAGGGCTCTCGGAGGAACTGGATTCGGTCGTAGTCGATTCAGCGGCGCCGCGTTGAAGATGGCGGCGGGATTTGCCGGTTCCCTGCAGGTCATTTTGCAAACCTGCGTAGGCCTGCCGCGCCTCCGCGAGATTCCCGGCTTTTAGTGCGCCGGCCAGTTTCTGATAATCGGAATTGGCCTGGGTGTCGTTGCCGAACGGTTGATTGGTTGTCTGCGACTGGCCCGGCAGGTCTTGTTGGAATTCTGCCAGCGTGCTTTGGGCATCAGCAAGATTGCCTGATTGGAGGGCGCTCCCGATCGCATTGAAATCGTTGACGAACTGGGTAAAGGCGCTGAAGTTCGTGGCTTGGTACGAATTGGTTGCCGAAAATGTGCCGGATATGCTGCTCATGCCAACTCCTCAGACTTTCAGATTCAAGATTCGGTCGACGGATTGCGCTGTGGCGCCGCCCAGGGTCGAGGTGTTGGGGACGTCCATGCCATTATTTGCGATTTCGGCATGGGTGAAAGGGCGATGGGCGCGGACCGCGGGAGGGTTGTTGCCCGCCGAGGCTTGAATATCCCGTTGCAAAGTGGCAAACGCCGTTTGTGCGCCCGTCAAGTTGGCGGATTTGAGAGCACTGCCCAGGCTCTGCAAATCTTTGGCCGCCGGAGTGCCCGGGCCAAACAGGCTGGCCGGACCTGCTGCTTGGGAAGTCTTTTGGACATCCTGCAGGAAGGCCGAGAACGCGGTCTGCGCGCCCGTGAGGTTGCCTGATTGAAGGGCCGTTTGCAGCGTGGTGAAATCCTGGCTGCGCTGAGTGATGGAGGAAATCGGGGTCACATTCATAAATTCTTTTCCAACATTAACATCGCCAGAAGGCATCGGCAGGATGACGGGAAAACTTTAGCCGGATGGTTGCGCGGCGAATTGTCCGCGTTGCATTTTGCGCGGGTTGGTGGATCATTCGCCAGTGGGCGCTGCAAATCCCAAGTTGTCGCTGGCGATGATCGTCAAGAACGAATCGCGCTGTCTGGGGCGGTGTCTGCAAAGTGTCAGGGGCGTCGTGGATGAAATTGTAGTGGCCGACACTGGTTCAACGGATGACACGATAAAGATCGCCCGGGAATTCGGGGCCAAGATCTCGAATTTCGAGTGGGTGGACGATTTTGCGGCGGCCAGAAATTTCGCCCTCCGCCAAGCAGCGGGCGATTGGATTCTGGTTTTGGACGCGGACGAATGGGCCGACGAAACTCTGGCGGGGGAGATTTCCGCATTCGTGCGCGGCAAACCGGCGGCAGGCATGTTGAAGGTTGTGAGCGATTTCCGGCGGCACAATCAATTGTTGCGCTCGCAGTGTTTTATTGCACGACTTTGTCCCCGCGGCGCGCATTTTGCAGGGCGCATTCATGAGCAACTAATTGCGCCCCTGCCGCGCGCCCGCCTGCGCGGCGACCTGTGGCACGATGGTTATCTTGAAAACCGGAAATCGGCCCGCAACATGAGATTGCTCGAGGCGGAATTGGAGCGCGATCCGGGCAATGTGTATTATCTTTTCCAACTGGCGGTCGAACACAATGCCATGGGCTGGCCGGAGAAGGCGTTCGGCTGCCTGCAAGAGGCGTTCGCGCGGGTCAAGCCGGGCGATCCGGCGGCGCCCAATATCACCGTGGATTTTCTTTACACCATCATCGATCTGAAAAGATTCGAGGAGGGCCTTGAGGTGATCGCAAAGGGGGAAAAGCAACTCGGCGGCTTTCCGGATTTCTATCTTGTGCGGGGTTTATTTTTCATGAACCTGATTCGGAGCAATCCGGCAAAATACGTTTCCGAACTGCCGAAGATTGAACAAAGTTTCCGGCAGTGCCTTGCGCTGGGCGAGGTGCCGGCGAGGGAGGGGGAAGCCGCCTTCGCGGGCAGAAGCGTGCGCGGCTCCGGGACGTTTCTGGCGAGTTACAATCTCGGCGTGTTTTACCAGGTATTTGGGAATGCCGCCGGGGCGCGGGCTTGTTTTGAAGTCGCCGCCGCGCAAGGTTACGACCCAGCCGCCGCGCTGCTCGAAAAGATGCCGGGTGCGCCAGGCAAGACCTGACCCGACTATTGAAGGCACCACGCCGCCACGTGGACGATCCGCCGCACTACCCCAGGCCCCCGTGCGCAACATCGTCGCTAATCGGCATTTTGCGGGATCGACTTTAGCGGATTACAAAAATAAATATCACCCGAATCAGTAAAGTCCCGCTCACCCCTGCCGATGGCTCAAGTAACGATGGCGATTGGCAGCCACAAAGAGCCAATAGGGAACACTGGTGAAGCCCTTAAAAGAAATTCACCACATGGCAAGGATTGCCGTGCAGTAAAAACTCCCCGCAAGGGAGTGACTCAAGGAAAAGAGTTAGTTATGGTAATTAATACAAACATCGCGGCACTCACTGCCGCCAATGACCTCGATAAATCAAACAATGCGCTCAATAACTCACTGGCGCGGCTTTCCACAGGCTCGCAACTGGTGAATGCATCTGATAATCCCGCCGGTTTGGCGGAATCCATCAGTCTGAACGCTCTAATTGGCCAGACCAATGCGGCCAATGACAACGTCAGCAACGCCACCTCGTTCCTCCAAACCCAGGATGGCTATCTGCAACAGGTAGGCTCAGCCCTCGATCAAATGGCTGCCCTGGCTGTCGAAGCACAGGACGGCACCATATCAAGTTCCCAGTTGGCAGACTACAACTCGGAATTCACCGCCTTGGGCTCTTACATCCAGGACACGGCGACGAAGGCGTTTAATGGCGTCAGCCTGTTCAGTTCGGGCAACTTGTCGGTGACAACCGATGGAAGTGGCACCTCGTACAACATAAGCGGCATTAACTTGGGCGCAGGGACCTACTCCACTGCGTCTGGCGCCAGCTTCACCTCCAGCACGACCGCGGCAACGGCCCTGACGGAAGTGACGGCGGCGATCTCCTCGTTGGGCACAGACCGTGCGGCTGTGGGCGCGAATGAAGAGCGCCTGCAGTACACCAGCCAGGCACTGAGTGTGCTGTCCACCAACCTGACGTCTGCCAACAGCCAGATCAGCGACGTGGATGTGGCGACGGAGAGCACCAACTTCGCCAAGCAGCAGATCCTCGTGCAATCGGGCACGGCGATGTTGTCGCAGGCGAATCAAAACCCGCAAAACGTGTTGAAGCTCATCCAGAACCTGTAGGGATTGAGTCATTGATACAGTAAACCAGCTCGGGCGGCGTTCGCGCCGCCCGAGTTCCTTTTTTTTGGAGAGGATCCTCTTTGAGAGTTGTCGGAAGCGTGGTAAGAACCCGGTCGCTGCCTGGAAATGCTTGGCACATTTTCTGCGTTCTTAGCTGTAATGGTCGAACAAAGATCCGAAAGGGGGCTATCCATGGCAGGTTTTGCCTGCGGGATGCCTTTGCTTACCCGACCGGCGGCTGTTCCGGGCAGTTTTTGCCCGTCAGACCATCCTGCATTTGAGGCCTTTGGTTGTTTCACTCCGCTCAACCGGAGTAGTTCCAACACATTATCGCTCAAACACTTCAAGGCTTTCCATGCGTAGCACATTGACTTCCCCTCGCTCTATCGGCGGCCATGGTCGTCGGCTTCTCGAGAGTGCGCGTCAGCATCTCGCGGAAGGGCGTCCGTTGCAGGCCGCCGAGGCATATGCCGGAGTGGTTGGAGAGGACCCGGGTTGTGCGGAAGCACATGGGCAGTTAGGAAGCCTGTTCTTTCAGTTTAAGCGTTACACGGAGTCGCTGGCTTGCCTGCAAAAGGCTGTGCGGCTTGCGCCCAGGATGCCCAAGGTCAATCTGCTGACGGGTGCGGTGCTCAGGGAGATGGGCCGGATGGAGGAATCAGCCGCCTGTTGCCAGCGCGAAATCCAGCTTTCGCCTTCAGATGCTCATGCTCATTACAACTTGGGCCTTGTCCTTCAATCCCTGAAGCGGCCTGCCGAGGCGGTCGGGGCATTCAGGCGCGCGATCAAATTGTGCCCCGGATATGTGGATGCGATCATTGGCGAGGGAATGGCTTTGCGCCAGACGGGCGATCACGAAGCGGCGATGGACAGTTTTGAACGCGTCATTAACCTTGAACCGGACAATGTCGTGGCGCGCTTCGAGCTGAGCACGATCCTGCTTTCTCTCGGTCAATTTGAACGTGGCTGGAAAGAATATGAGTGGCGCAAAAAGCTCAAAGACCATCCAACCCGTCCCGTCCCCTTCGAGCAGGCGCCATGGGACGGGAGACATCTCGGTGGACGCCGCATATTATTGGAGTGCGAGCAAGGATTTGGCGATGTCATCCAGTTCTCCCGCTACGCCAGTCTGGTGGCCGACAGGGACGCCGAGGTGATTCTGGGCTGCCCCGAATCGTTGCGTCCGGTCATGCAAACGCTACGCGGGGTCAGCGAGGTGGTCACCAGCCGCCATAAGCTGCCGCATTTCGACACGTACGCGTCATTGCTGAGCCTGCCATTAATTTTTGGAACTGTTCTGGAGACCATACCCTGGGAGGTCCCTTACCTGCGCGCGCCTTCACGGGATTCGTCATCACCTCGATGGGTGAACCAATCGCCGGGGCTGAAAGTGGGGTTGGTTTGGAGCGGGAACCAAGCGAATCGGCCTGGAAGGTACCGTTCCATGCGCCTGGACTGCTTCGGACCTCTTCTGAAATTTCCCGGCATCTGCTGGCATAGTCTGCAGGTCGGCGCCGCCGCTGAAGAACTGGCGATGCCGGCGTTTGCGGGGCGTATTGCGGATTTGGGTCGTCGTTTTGCCAGCTTTAGCGATACCGCTCAAGCTATTGCGGAGCTGGACCTCGTCATCGCGGTGGATACATCCGTAGCGCATCTGGCTGGAGCTCTGGGCAAACCGGTCTGGGTAATGCTGCCTTTCGACGCGGACTGGCGGTGGATGACTGGGCGGCAGGATTCTCCATGGTATCCTACCATGACGTTGTTTCGCCAACCCAGGCCAGGTGATTGGGCGGAAGTCATCGCGCAGATCGAAGTGGCTCTGCGTGATTTTGCAAATAATGCCGCCGCACGATATTGCCGGATATGACTAAAGTATTCCGACGAACTGGCCGATAGCTCGTTGAATGGCGACTGGCAGCCACAAAGAGCCAGTCGGGAGAATTGGTGATGCCCGCAACAAAATCACCAGATGGCAAGGACAGCCATACGGTAGAAACTCCCCGAAAGGGGTGACTCGACGAAAAGAGTTGGTTTATGGTAATCAATACTAATATCGCGGCGCTCGGCGCCGCCAATGACCTCAATCAGTCAAACACCGCGCTCAATGCTTCACTGGCGCGGCTTTCAACAGGTTCACAACTGGTGAACGCATCTGATAATCCCGCCGGGTTGGCGGAATCCATCAGCCTGAATGCGCAAATCGGCCAGACCAACGCGGCCAATGACAACATCGGCAACGCCCAGTCGTTCCTGCAAACCCAGGATGGCTATCTGCAACAGGTCGGCGCGGCCCTTGATCAAATGGCTTCGCTGGCCGTGGAAGCGCAGGACGGCACGATATCGAGTTCCCAGTTGGCGGACTACAACTCGGAATTCACCGCCCTAGGCTCCTACATCCAGGACACGGCGACGAAGATGTTCAACGGCGTGAGCCTGTTCAGCACGGGCACCTTATCGGTGACCACCGATGGCAACGGCTCCTCCTTCTCGATGAACGGTGTTGACCTGGGCGCAGGGCTCTACTCCACTGCGTCTGGGGCCAGTTTCACTTCCAGCACGACCGCGGCCACAGCACTGTCGGATGTGACGGCGGCGATTGCGCAATTGGGCACGGACCGCGCGAGTGTGGGCGCGAATGAGGAGCGCCTGCAGTACACCAGCCAGGCGCTGAGTGTGCTGTCCACCAACCTGACGTCTGCCAACAGCCAGATCAGCGACGTGGACGTGGCGACGGAGAGCACCAAATTCGCCAAGTATCAGATCCTCGTGCAATCGGGCACGGCGATGTTGTCGCAGGCGAACCAGAATCCGCAAAACGTGTTGAAACTCATCCAGAATTTGTAGCCGGATGAACATTGATTCGATAAACCAACTTCGGGCGGCGTGCGCGCCGCCCGAGTTCTTCGATTCCGGGTGGAATCGAGGTTATGCAGTTTGAAATGCAGTGGTAGAAAGAGAAACGGTTTATGTCAGCGACAAGTAGCACAAGCAGTTCAACAACCGCCAGCGATCTGTCGATGTCTGGCCTGGCATCGGGCATTGACTGGACATCCATAGTCAACGAGCTGCTGACGGCGGAGGCCGCCCCCGAGACGCAGATGACGACCGAGCAGACAACTGATAACAGCAAGAATGCTGCTTATCAGACCATTGGGACTGATTTGACGACCTTGAACACGGACATCACCTCCCTGAGCAACCCGAGCTTTTTTGAGACGAGAACGGCCACGAGTTCCGATTCGTCCATCGCCACCGCCACCGCCGCTTCCGGCACCGCCCTGGGCGATTACACATTCAAGGTGGATACGATGGCGACTGATTCAACATGGGTGGGGGGCACCGCCAGCGCGCCGTTAAGCTCCACCGACGACGTTTCCAACCTGGTCCTGAGCAGCGCCGGTTTTGCCACACCCGTTACCGCGGGCAATATCACGGTTAATGGCCAGACGATCGCGATTACGACCGGCGAGAAGCTCCAGGACGTTTTTACCGCGATTCAAACTGCCACCAAGAACAGCTCAGCGGGCACCGTCACCGGCAGCTATGATACCTCGACCGACACGATTACGCTTTCCAGCAGCGGCTCCATTACGCTGGGCAGCGACACGGACACCAGCAATTTTCTACAGGCCGCGCAGCTCTATAATTCCTCCGAGGTGGCCAACAAGGATGGCACTTACACCGTGACCAGCCCCGCCGCCCTGGGCGGCGTCAGCCTGACCAAGACGCTGGAAGATGCAAACACCGCCCAACAGATTCAGAACGGCAGCTCCGGGAGTGGCTCATTTTTTATCAATGGCGTGCAGATCAATTATGATGCCACGACTGACAGCTTAAATGATGTCTTGCAGCGGATTAACAATTCCGCCGCAGGAGTCAACGCCACTTACGACTCGCTCGACAACTGCTTCAAGCTTACCAATACCACGCAGGGCGACACGGGTATCTCATTGCAGAACGGCACTGGGAATTTTTTAGCGGCGACCGGGCTGTCCGCCGGCTCGTTGGATGCAGGGACGAACCTTACTTACAGTATTAATGGCGGAAACACATTGACCAGCCTGTCCAATACGATCGATGCCGGGGCCGCCGGCATCACCGGATTGTCCGTCACTGCGCTGGGAGAAGGAACCACCACCATTTCAGTCGGCAGCGACACCTCCACCATTTCGTCGGCCATCAGTTCTTTTGTGACGGACTATAATGCCGTGCAGAATTATATCACCAGCCAGACGACCTCCACGACCAGCTCCACGGGCACTGTCACACCCGGGCTGCTTACCGGTGACATGGATGTTGAGAACATCGCGTTTTCGTTGCGGCAGATGGTTGATGCAACGCCGTCGGGCGGGACCATGGGAGTGGAGAACCTGAACGATCTGGGCATCACATCCAACGGAACAGACAATACCCTGTCGCTCTCCGACACCACGACACTGAACAGTGCGCTGACGAACAATCTGAGCGCGATTCAGAATTTATTCAGCAATTCCACCAACGGCCTGGCCACGAAAGTGAAATCCTATCTAGGCGGCGTGACCGGCTCGAATGGCGTGCTGGCTACTGATGAAACCAGCATGTCCAATCAGGCCAAAGCCATGGCCACCAGCCTCAGCACTCTACAGGCGAAGATCGCGAAAGACAAAACAAAGCTGGACAATGAATTTGCCGCCATGGAAGCCGCCATCGAAAGCTGCAACACGGATAAGGAGTATTTGAACACCTATTTTAACAGCTCAAGTTCGAGCGACCAAACCGCGCCCAGCTCGGTCAACTCATCCTCATCTTCCTCTTCATCTTCGTCCACAAGCTAGAGTGTTCCACATGATGAAAAGAATCTGGTTTAAACTGTTGCGAAGAGAGCGCGGTTTAAAGCTGTGGGGGCTTTGCCCGGTGATCGCGGCGGTCTTATCTGCCGGCTGCCATATTCTTCCGCCGATGCCGAACACGGTTCAGGACATGGGGCCTCGTTATCGGCCCACCAACATCTATCGCAGGACCAATGCGCTTCCGGCTCAAATCCGGCGTGTCGCCATGTTGCCGCTCGTTGCGACCGATCCAACGGCGTTTTTGAGGGACGGCGTGGAGAGCCTCGGGCCGCTTCTGGGCGCAGAGCTGGAGAAGTGCAAACGGTTCGAAGTGATTCCGGTTTCGCCCGAGCAATTAAGGCAATGGACGGGCCAGAAGGGTTGGCGAACAGACGAGCCGTTGCCGCCGGATTTTTTTGCGCACGTGGCGAATGCCACCGGGTGTGATGCGATATTATTCTGCCAATTGACGCGGTATCAGCCATATCAACCCATCGCCGTCGGGTGGAAGTTCAGCCTGGTGGCGAACCTCCCGACCGGTTCATTATCCATGCAGGAGATGAAGGACAAGATCTTGTGGTGCGCGGATGAAGTGCTGGACGCGGGTGATGCAGCCGTGGGGAATGCGGCCAGGGACTATTATGGACAACATCTCCACAATGAGACGCCTGCTGCGGACGCCTCGAGCATCCTGACTTCGCCGACCCGGTTTGGCCAGTACACGCTGGCCGCTCTTTTCGACACTTTGCCAGGGAGGGTTGTGGCCTGCCGGGTAACGGAACTAAAGTGATGTGGAATGATGGCCGATAAGGAATGGGGAGCAATGGTCGAAAGGGGAAGGGCGAAAAAAGGTAAAAAGTTATGAAAATTGATGCCAACATGATAACGAGGGCCGTCAACCTCCTGGCTCCGCAGGCGCGCGCCGCGACGGCAGCAGAACCGGTGGCGGAGAGCGACTCTTTTGCCAGCACGACCGCCTTGCAGGTGGCATTGAAAAACACTTCCGACACCCGCCCGGAAGCGGTGGCCCGCGGCCTTAACCTGATCAAGAGCGGCAATTACCCTTCGGCGGACGCGGTCAAAAAGCTTTCGGGCTTTCTGGCCAGCCAGTTGCAATCAGACGCGGAATAACTCAAAAACAATCCCATGACACAACGCAATGAACCGTGGCAATCCTATCGCAAAGTAAGCACCCAGACGGCCTCGCCGTCTCATCTGGTTTTGATGCTTTATGATGGAGCCATCAGTTTCCTGGAAAGAGGGCTGACGGGGTTTAATTACTCCGATCCCCTGGAATTCAACCAGACCATCAACAATAATGTCCAGCGCGCCCAGGCCATTCTCTGCGATATGAACGCCAGGCTCGATATGGCGAGGGGAGGGGATATCGCCGAGAATTTCCGACGTCTCTACGATTACCTCTATCGCCGCCTGCAGGAGGCGAACCTCAAGAAGAAGAAACCGCCGATTGAAGAAGTTATCGGACATTTGCGCGAACTGCGGGAGAGCTGGGCGGAGATGCTGCGTCGCGGGGAGGGCAGCGACGGGGATCTGGCTTCCGCCGAGGCGGGGGCAGAACTCCGCCTGAATTGATTCTGTCATGAGCGCGCGCAAGGAACTGGCCGGGATTTTGGAAAAGTGGCTGCAATTGACCCGGGCCGAGGGCGCGGCGATTCAAGCGGCTGCCTGGTCCGCCCTTGGGGAAATACAGGCGCGGAAGGCCGCCCTGCGAAAGTCACTCGCCGAAGCCATGCGGGCCTGCGTGGAAGAGGAAGCCGGCAGCGCCGGCAAGTTTGCCCCCCGGGCTTTTCGCGCCGAGGCGAGCCGGATCCTTTCATTGCTCACGCGCAACGGAGCGGCGCTGGCCGCGCAGTTGAGCCGGGCGAAGGCCCAGCGGGAGTCACTCGACCAGGCGGACCGGAACTTGCGGAGAATTGAGCGTTCGTATGTCCGACTTCACCCCCCCACGGCATGGCATTCATATTCTTGATAGCAAGGCGGCTGCAGAGACCGTGCCCGGTTGATTTGCTCCACCCGGAGCTGACTCAAAATCACCCGCCGCCAGGAGCAGGGGAGCCAGGTGGTTGAACGCCTGCCATGACCATGCCAGCGGACCAAAATATCTTGAATGAGGCGGCTCACCCGATACTGATCGTCGATGACGAAGAGCTTGTCCTGACGACCTTGCGGGAGATTCTGTCGCGAGAAGGCTACCAGGTGATGACGTCGCCGCATGCGGTGCATGCGGCCAGCGTCTTACAGGAACAGCAGTTCTCCGTGGTGATCAGCGATCAGCACATGCCGCTGGTCACCGGACTGGAATTTCTGGCACAGGTCAAGCAAATCCAGCCCGATGCCACGCGCATTCTTATCACGGGAGTGCTGAGTTTGGGCACGGTGATCGATGCGATCAACAAGGGGGAGATTTACCGGTTTGTGGTCAAGCCTTGGTTGCGCGAGGAATTGCTGGCCACGGTGAAGAACGCCGTGCAGCGCCATGAATTGATTTGCAGCAACGCCCGCCTGCGCGCGGAGACGCTGGCGATGAACAAGGAGTTGACCCGAATCAACCAGGCCCTCGAAGCGGAAGTGGCCAAGGTGGAGGGCCAGAACAAGCAGCTTGAGCTGTTGACCGCAGCCCAGGAGGAAAACTTCCGGCAATCCGTGGAACTTTGCGTGCAAACGATGCAGACATTTTATCCGACGCTGGGCAACCAGGCCCGACGGGTTTTTGCCCTTTGCTCCACCATGGCCAAAGGGATCAACCTGCCATCGGAAGATCGGCAGACGCTGGAAATCAGCGCGTGGATTCACGATATTGGCCTGGTGGGTGTGCCGCGACGGCTGATCAAACGCTGGGAAGAATCACCTTTGGCCCTGAGCCAGGCTGAGCGCGCTTTGATAGAGCACCATCCCGTTCTTGGGGCTGAGTTGGCCGGCTTTGCCCATCACCTGAAAGAGGTCGGTCCCACCATCCGGGGGCACCACGAACGTTTTGACGGCAGCGGTTATCCTGACCACCTCAGCGGGGAGAGTATTCCGTGGCTGGCGCGGTTGCTGGCGGTGGCGGTGGCCTATGCGGAATGCGATCCCGACGGCCAGCCTGCAACGGACGTGATCAGCCAAGGCTCCAACTCGGATTTTGATCCGGAGGCGGTGAGGGCTTTCCTGAGCACGTTGCCCAAGGCGGTGGTGCCGGGAAAACAGAGGGAAGTCCTGCTCTCAGATCTTCGCCCCGGGATGGTGCTGGCCCAAGGCATTTACACGGTTAGCGGAATATTGCTGATCCCTGACGGCCAACGGTTGACCGGCCCCTATATTGACAAACTGATTAATCACAACCGGATCAACCCAATTTCACAGTCCCTGTTGGTTTATTGTTAGGGCGGGCCTCCGGGGACACGATAAGTTCCAAATCCCAGGCAAAGCGTCCCAACGCCAGTCCAGGGGGGCGAGGCCGGCCAGGACTTGAATTCATCGCAAAATCCCGGTGAAAATCAGGCGTCTGGCGCGATTAAAGTTCGCCGTCCAACCCGCCGATACCCCTGCGGATAGTTGTTTTGAGAAACATTGGAATCAGTCCCATGAAAGAAAGCCTGTTCCGCAACCGGCATGGATTGTCTTTCGTCCTGTTCGCTGCGCTCAGCGCGGCGACGGGCGCTTCGACATGCCCGGGTTGGTTGCCGACGGTGGGGCCGGGCTCTCTGCGGTTTTCCGCAGCGCCCGGACCGCGAGCCCTGGGGGTTGCACCGCCTGTTGTTGGGAATGCGCATGCGGCCGTCGTACCCAAATCCGAAAACGCGCCGCCGACGCGCGGGGTCCTGCCAACGCCCGCGCAAATGCCGAAGGCCGGCACCCAGGTGACTCCGCCGGTGGAATCCGGTCCGCCCGAAGTTGAGATTTCTCCCCAGATGTTGCTGAAATATTTCGCCAAACCTACGAATGGCGTCGCGCCTGCCCAGGCCCCGCCCGAACCCACCCCGCCTAAAGCCGCGGAAGAGCCTCCCAGCAGGGCCATTTACGAAACGGGTCCATGAGGCATCTTTTTTTGCATAGGTTGAGCTTGTCAATGCTTCTCGTGTGCGGGGCAGTTTGCTGCCGGCTGCAGGCGGACGACCTTGCGCCTGCCGAGCCACCTTCCGCGTCTTCCCCGACGGATTCAATGCCTGCGCCCGGTTTGGGTCAGCTCCCCACACCCGGGACCGTTCAGATAAAAGCGACCACCGTGCCTGACAGTTTGCAAGAGATGCAGATTCAACTCGATTTAGGCAGGGAACAACGGCGGCAAAAGAGCACCGCCGTGGCCGCGCAAACACTGACCGGGCTTTTGAAGTCGGATCCGCCGTCGGAGATCAAGCGGCTGGCCCTCTTTGAACTCGCGCTGGTGGCGCAGGACGATAATAAACTCGTGCTCGCCGAACAGATTTTTGGCCAGTATCTCCATAATTATTATGACGACCCCAGCGCGCCGGAGGTTTTGTTGCGCCAGGGGCTGATCTATCGGCAGATGGGCGTGAACAACCTGGCCGTTTCCAAGTTCTATGCCGTCATGTCCTCGGCTCTGAAATTAAAATTGGAGAACATGGATTATTACAAGAAGCTGGTGCTGCAAGCGCAGATCGAGATTGCGGACACTTATTACCAGGAAGGAAAATACGACGAGGCCGCCGATTTCTTCAGCCGCCTGCTCAAGACAGGCAATGCAGATTTGGATCAAATCCAAACCCATTATAAACTCGTCCGGTCGTTGTCCTATTCCACCAACACGATGGACACGGTTTGCCAGGCTCAAATCTTCCTCAACCTCTACAACAACGCCGCGGAAGTGCCTGAAATCCGATTTTTCCTCGCTACTTCGCTGAAAAAGCTGGGGCGCAACAACGACGCCATGAAACAGGTTCTTCTCCTTCTTCAATCCCAGCAGGAGAACGTGCAGAAGAACCCCGAGCTGTGGACCTATTGGCAGCAACGCGCCGGCAATGAGATCGCCAGCCAACTCTTCAAGGAGGGCGATTACCTGAGCGCTTTGCAAATTTATGGGAGCCTGGCGGACCTGGACAAATCCCCTGCCTGGCAATTGCCCGCCTGGTATCAAACCGCCCTGATATACGAGCAGCTTCAGCAATGGGAGAAAGCCACGCAGACCTATCAACGCATCATGGACCGCCGGAAGGAATTGACCGATGCCACCTCGACCCCGAGCCTCCTTTCCCTGCTGGATATGGCCAAATGGCGCAAGGACTATCTCGATTGGATGCAGAAAGCCAAAGCCACCCAGCAGACATTCGTGCTAACCCAGTTGACGAACACAGTCAACGCAACGAATTCCGCCCAACAATGAATTTGCCACAGGAAATCAGCGACGAACTCATGGCCCGCCTCACCCTATGCCAGGAACTTCTGGAGGGGCTGGAACGCGAGGGTGAAGTCCTGCGCCGCCCGGACAACCCATCGCTGTTCGAATCCCATCAACTTCGGAAGAGGCTGCTGCCCGGCCTGACCCGGTCCCTGGACGCCCTGCGGCAACAGCGCGTGAAATGGCGGCAATGCAGCCCTGAGGAACGCGCCCGGCATCCTGAAATCGGCGCGCTGTTGCGACGGAACCAGGACCTGACCATGAAAATCATTATTCTTGACCGTGAGAACGAGCAGAGCCTGCTGCGCCGCGGCCTTGTTCCGGCGTGCGAACTGCCTTCGGTCAACCGCCAGCGCCCCCATTTCGTGGCGGAGCTTTACCGCCGCCAAAGCATGGCCCGAACCATCCCGTCCTGACCATCGGTTGCCCAGGCTGGCGCAAAAATGTTGGATGGGCGGTTTCACGGGGATCCCAGCGTGATGGATTGCAGTGTTTCGTAAGCGGACCCTTGCGGCGAAAGCATGCTTTGCATAAGAGCGATGTTATCAACCTGCCATTGACCCAAATCGCGGTCCTGCTCCGCGGCCAAAGCCTCCGCCATCGCTTTGCGTCCGGTTGCATTCAAGTCCCGCGCGCGGCCAATGGTTAAATGGGGATGGAATGGGCGGTCTTCAGCAACGCAACCGACGGCGAGCAAGCCGGCGTTGACTGATTTTTGCAGGCTTTCGAGCGGCCCCAGATCGCCCGCCAGGCTGGCCCAGATGATTTGCGGCCGGGTCTGGTTGGGAAAACATCCGAAGCCCGCAAGGCGGAGCTGATGCCGCCGATGTCCGCGGCAGGCGGCTTGCAACGCCGATGCGATCCCGGGGATGCGCTCGATGGCAACAGCTCCTAGGAAATGCATTGTGAGATGAATCTGCTCGGGGCGGGTCCAACGCAGCGCGCGCGGCGGAACGGCCTGTCGCAGTCGCTCGACCGCGGCCCGCAGACCGACAGCGATGTCAGGCGGCGGGAAGATGGCGACGAAGAGGCGTTTTGTTGCAGTCCCGCTCATGTCAGGAATAAAATTAAAGGGCCGGCGGCGCCTGCAATTCGTAGCTGACGATGGCCATTGCGTAGAGGGCCGCGGTGTCGCTGCGCAGGACAAGAGGCCCAAGGCTGATGGGACTTCCGCCGGCGTCGCGGATGGCGGAGAGTTCGGAGTCGGTGAAGTCGCCTTCCGGGCCGATCCAGAGGCGGATCGAGGCCGGCCGGCCTTTGGCGGTTTGGAACGAATGAAGGAATTGGCGGGGATGCCGGGCATCGGCTTGCAACGATCCGACGAGCGATAAATCGAATTTTTCGCCACGAGCCAGCAAGTCGGGCAGGGTGACCGGCACCTCCACTTGCGGCAGCCAGCGTTGGCCGCATTGTTTGATGGCTTCGAGGGCGACCTGCCGCCATTTTTCGGCTTTTTGTCGGGCGGCCTCATCGTCCAGGCGCGTTGCGACACGCTCCGAGAGCAGGGGAATGATGCGGGAAGCGCCGAGTTCGGTTGCCTTTTGGATGATGGTTTCCAGGAGTTTCCCCTTAGGCACGGCTTGAACCAAGGTGACGCGGCAGGAGGGGGCAGGGGAGAAATGGGTTTGGGTGACGTCCAGTGTCACGGCCTTGCGCTCGACGGCGCGGACGGTGCATGAGAATTCACGGCCCGCGCCGTCCAGGACGATGACCGCCCCGCCGACTGCCACCCGCAAAACATCGACGGCGTGATGGGCTTCCGCGCCGGCCAAAGTCAGGGCCGGTCCCTGGCATTGCGGCGGTGGAAGATAAAAGCGGTGCATGAGCCGGGTCAGCGGAACAATCGTTTGGCCTTGTCAAGAAAATTTTTGCTGAGGGGATGGACGTTCTCATCGCACAATTGGGCGAACTCCTCCAGCTTGGCCTTTTGCGCGGCGTTCAACCGGGACGGAATTTCCACGTTGACGCGGACCATTAGATCGCCATGGCCGTAGCCCTGGACGTTTTTGACTCCCTTGCCTTTCAAACGAAAGAGGGAGCCGGGTTGGGTGCCGGAGGGAATTTTGATCTGGGCCGGGCCGTCGAGGGTGGGCACTTGAACTTCCGCGCCGAGGGCGGCTTGGGCGAAGCTGATCGGCACTTCGCAGATGAGATCGTCTCCTTCGCGTTCAAAAATTTCGTGGCGATTGACGTGCAGCACCACATACAAGTCGCCGGCCGGCCCGCCGCGCAGGCCGGCTTCGCCGTTGCCGGAGGAGCGGAGGCGTGCGCCGCCATCCACGCCGGCGGGGACTTTGATTTTGATCTTGGAACTGCCTTCGCGCCGTCCCGAACCGCCGCAGGGGCGGCATGGCTTGTCCACGATCCGCCCGCGTCCTTCGCAACGGGGACAGGTTTGGGCGATGCTGAAAATGCCGCGCGAACTGATGACCTGGCCGCGTCCGCCGCAAGTGGCGCAGGTTTTTGTAGTGGCGCCTTGCTCGGCCCCGCTGCCTTTGCAGGTATCGCATTCACCCAGCTTGGTGACGGTGATTTCCTTTTCGCAACCCAGGGCGGCTTCCAGGAAGGTGAGTTCCATGTCGTAGCGCAGATCGTCGCCGCGTTGAGCGCCACCGGGGCGGCGTTCGCCGCCGCCGAAGAAATCGTCGAAGATGCTCGAGTTGCCGAAGACTTCGCGGAAAATGTCGGCCGGATCGTGGAAGCCCGCCGGGCCGCGGTTGCGCGCGCCCAGGCCGGCATGGCCGTAGCGATCGTAGGAGGCGCGGTTTTGCGCGTCCATCAGGATCTCGTAAGCTTCGCCGACTTCCTTGAACTTGTCTTCGCTGGTTTTGTCGTTCGGGTTGCGGTCGGGATGAAATTTGAGGGCCAATTTGCGGTAGGCCTTCTTGATGTCCTCCTCGCTGGCGCCACGGTCCACGCCGAGGACTTCGTAATAGTCGCGTTTTGATGACATACTGAGATTAAGCGGCGGCCGGCTTCCTGGCCACGATCACTCCGGCCGCTCGAACCAGACGATTGCGAAATTTGTAACCCTTGCGGATTTGTTGCAGCACATTGCCCTCGGGGACTTCGGCGCTTTCCTGCTGGGAGACGGCCTCGTGCAGGTTGGGGTCGAAGACCTTGCCCCGGGCGTCAATTTCCTCCAAACCTGCGTCGGCCAGGGTGGACTTGAGCTGGTTATGGACCATGAGCACGCCGGTTTGGAGCGATTGGGCGGAGGAGCCGCCGGAAGTGGTGGTGGCCAGGGCCATTTCGAAACTGTCCAAAACGGGCAGCAGTTTTTGCAGGAGGGCTTCATTGGCGTAAGTGACGGCCTCCTGGCGTTCGCGAGCCGCGCGTTTTCTGTAATTCTCGAAATCGGCTGCTTCGCGCAACAGGCGATCGCGATATTCGCCGGCCTTGGCAGCCTGCTCCTTCAACTGCTCGATTTGCGACGGGGTCAACGGCGCAGGCGGGATCAACTCTCCGGCCTGACCGGCGGGCTGCTTTTCGCCGGGCGGCTTTTCCTCCGGTTTGGCGGCTTTGACGTGTTTCTTATCAGTCTTACTTTCCATGGTTCAAGAATAAGGCATGTCCCCGGTTGGTTGCAATGCCTGGTCGCGGCTCCCTGGCTGCCAGGGGATGGGAAGAATAGGACGGATGGGACCGATGGGGGCGGCAGCATGGACTTCATGGACGGGGTGGACCGGCATGGATGGTGGCTTCTGGCTGAACAAAATCACTTTGATTCGCTTTGAGTTCGTCAGAGTGGTGCTGGGTTGGCTTTGACTAGCGGATGCCCTTCATGTTCTTGTGCGCCAAAGGCTTAGGCCTGGTGGCGAAGGTGCCAATTCGGATCCGGGGCGCGTTGACTTACTCTTCCCAGGTGTGAGTGGGTGAGATGTCGAGTTTTGCCCTCAGATCGCCTACTCTTTGGTGATTTCCTGGACTTCTTCGAGGGCGTTGAGCCAGGGAGGATTTGGGAGGCGGGTTGGGAGCGGTCGAGGGGCTCGTTCAACAAGTCGAGGCTGGGGCGGGACAAACGGGCGATTTTGCCGTAGCAGGGGTTCATAGTTTGGGTTGGTTTACTGTTTCAGTGTTTCATCGTGGCAATATTTAGGCAATACTCTGGATATAGAAATAGCATAGACATTAATTAAAGCGACGATTATTTTGCACTCATGCTGACTGAGCTTTGCCAAGAAATGGCTGGCAATTGCCAAGGAAAGTTTGGCCAAAGCCTGGCTGATGATGGAGCTTTTTGTTATTCAACCTATGATTGAGGCAACGGAAGTGCCGCATGGACAAATGCCTTCTCTGGCGGAAGCCATTGTCGCCCATCCTTTTGCCGCAGACATGAAACCCGAACACCTGAAGAAATTGGTGGGCGTGGCCATGTTCAAGCAATTCGAGCGAGACCAGGTTGTTTTCAGGGAAGGCGAGCCTGCAAATCGCTTTTACTTGATTTGCCGCGGCAAAATCGCGCTGGAATGCAGGTCCGGCGGCCCTTCAGTCCCGGTGGTCCAGTTTATCGGGGAAGGCGAGGTGTTGGGCTGGTCCTGGCTTTTTCCGCCGTATTACTGGCATTTTGACGCCCGCGCGGTGGAAGCGACCTCGGCGATTTTCTTTTACGGCACCCGTCTGCGCGACCAATCGGAGGAGGATCCGGCCTTCGGCCATGAACTGATGAAACGCGTGGCGGCTGTCGTGATCAAACGGCTGCAAGTTGTCCGGCTGCAATTGTTGGAATTACAACAAAAGTCTGGGGAAAAGTTTCGCCCGGCTGAAGAACTTCGTTGATTTGGCGCGCCGGCCCGCTCAGAACACTTCGGCCTTCAGTCCGGTTTCGGATTTGATTCGCCGACAGATGTGGGTCAGGCTTTGCAAGGGGATGTGGCCGCAGCTGGAATACGTCGTCGGGCGGGTGGCGGAGTAAATCTGGACCATGGAAATCAGTGCGCCGTCATTCTTTAGTTCGAGCAGGCGACGGATGTATTGGTCGATTTCCTCCTCCGGAGGGTCCTGCTCGGCGATGAGCGGGAAGAGGCTCTGGATTACGATGGGATGCTTGCGGCCCACGGTGCAGGCATTTTGCAGGATTTTGTCCAGCGGCACCTCGCTCCGATTCACGCGATCCATGTATTCCTGAGTGCCGGCATCGAGCTTGATCCAGATTTCGTCCTCGCGGATGAAGTATTGCAGGCCCTTCTGGACACGATCCGATTCCAGGAAAGTGCCATTGGTGATGAGGACCAGTTTGAAGAAGGGATGCAAGCCGCGCGCCCGCACATGCACGACCGCCTGAACGGCTTGGGCAAACTTGCCGCACAAGGTTGGCTCGCCATCGCCGCTGAAAGCCACATGACGCAAGCGAAGCAAATCGCTGCTCAAAGCGCCATAACCCGCCACGCGCCGGATGGCGCCAGACTGGATGAGGAGGAGGGTCTTCTCCAACTCGGCGGCCATGACGCACACGTCCAATTCTTGCTCCACAGGAGGAGCGGTGCGATTGACCTCGCAATAGATGCAATCGAAATTGCAGAACTTGTCCGGATTCATGTTCAGCCCGATGGAGAGTCCCCGCGCCCGGGCGGAAGTCACGACATAGACAAAGCGATTGCCGAGAAAATCTCTGGGACAGCCGAAGGCTGTTTCGCAGAGGTGCGCGTGGGATTCCTTCGCGTCCTCAATCTCACAAATTTTCGCGGACATAATCTTTGGAATCAATTTAGCTTCCGCAGTCAAAAAGCCGCCACACCATCCTTGCTAAATACTTGCCGCTTTTTGCTCCAATTAAACGTCAACTTATTTGATTTTTGAAATTGGTGTTCGTTGCAACCAGTTGAGGCTGAACCAGACAGCGAACAAATCCGGGAAATTACGTTCCATCAAGCGGGGCGGTGGACACTATTAATGTGAATGCACGCTTTAGATGACATGCATGTGGTGCAGCCTTGCAATCCAACAAGATCGCGATGCAAGAAGCCATGGCTCCCCCGATCCAAACAATGTTCACCGACACGGATTCCGGGCGGTAGCGCGCGATGCCGCCGGATATGCTCTCCGATTCTCAGTCCTTGATCACGCCACAATCGGGCATCGCTTTGCCGAGGTAGGGATTCTTCACGTCCTTATTTGCTTGCAGCCAACTGGCGTCGGCCATGGGACAATAGACTTCGTAATAGGTTCCCTTGGGAACTTTGTTGTCCGCCAGGTACTTGATGAGCGAATTGCTCAGAGGTTTGAAGGCTTTGCGCGCGGCGGCCAGGTCCCCCTCCTTGGACAGGGTCTCAGCCTGGGGGGCAAGAGCGGCGGGAAACCGGTCCACATCATCCTTGCGGACTGTGTTCATAATGGTGTTGGCGTTGTCCTGCACCCCTTTGAGGGAGTCTTGGGCAAGGGCGCCCTGGATTCTCAAATAATGGTCATAGACCGATTTTACCGGTTCCGACAATGCCGGGCTGTCCGCCCCGTGCAGGGCGAAAGCGAACAGACTGACGGCGGCGAAGATAATGGCGTTCAAAGATTTTGTGTTCATGGATGCAATCAAAACTCCCGGCAGACTAACACCAGAAACCAGTTTTGGCAAAATAGGATTCGTTTTCGACAAGAAGTGGGGAGCCACGACGGCGCAGATCGGGCAGATTTTCCACTGTAATGTGAATGATATGCCGTTGATTGAACGCAAGTTGCAGCAATGTTGAAATCGAAACACATTTTATTGGCTTTGTCTTTTATCGCGCTGGCCATTGGCTTTAGCGATGCCCGGTCCGGCAACATTTTTGATTTAGGCCGGCCGGTTGGCGCGATTTTGTTTGGCTTGTTCCTGGTTGCCCAAGTAAAGGAACAAGAAACGGCTCTGTACGACGAACAGACGCGCACCCCGGAACTGGCGCGGCAGCTTGGAGAATTCCAGGCTCAACCGTTGTCAATTCGACAGGAGGTGGCACACGATCCAGCTCACACCATGGCTAGTCCTCACTAAGCCCGCTGGAACAGCAGGCAACGACCAGGGCGCGCCCCACAAAGGCGCGCCCTGATTCTTTTTGGGGAAATTGTCCATTTTTAAGGCGTTGGTGGCGGGTTGCGGGACAAAAAATAGTTGATTTGGAGGGACTCCACCTCACGATACCGCAACAGGTTGCGTGGCATAGTACCTGCTAGAACACCAGGCATGATTGAAACAGTTTTTATCGCCCTGTGGATTTGCATTTTTACGCTCCTTTGTGTGGCGATAAAGCGGGCCTTGCGGCATTGCCGCCATCATCAGATCCGGGCGTTGCACCGTTTCACTCGAGAGAATTTTGGATCCCATCGAAGCCGTCGTGAAGCCAGCAGCGCGGTTTAGACAGCGTCTGGTTGAAGCTCTTTGACCGCCCCGACCATTGTGTAGTGGCAAATTGCAGGGTGAAAAAAAAGGCGCCCCACCCGGGGCGCCCCATGAAAACTAACTCTACTGCGTCGTCCAGTATATGACATTGCCGCCGGCTTGTCTGCGAGGCAAATGCCTTTTTTATTGTAATCCGAGGCCTTACAAATTATAGAATTATGGTTTGTAATGGCGAGCTGCACCTTTATTGCTGAAGATAATCCGGCACTTGGAAAGGCCCCAAGCCCTTCTCCATCCAGGCTGCCTGCCCCGGTTCGCCCCCCGAAGAAAACCTTTTGGCAGCTCGCGGGCGAAGTGTTGGCGCGCGGCGGCCCCGGCTACGTGCAATTTGCCATTACCAACCTCTGCAATGCCAGATGCGACTTTTGCGGCTTCGCCGCGGACAAGCTCGATCCCCGCCATCGCCGTTCTGTCACTTTGGAGCAAGCCCGGGAGGTGATTGACATCCTGGTCAAGAACCATATCGGCTATCTGCTCTTTGTCGGCGGGGAACCGTTGATCCATAAAGACCTGCGTCGGATGGCCCGCTACGCAGCGGAAAGGGGAATTCGTCCGATGGTTTGCAGCAACGGGTCGCTCTGGACGGAACAAAATATGCGCGGCCTGGTGGCCGACGGGCTGAGCGGCGTGATCATGTCGATTGATGCGCATGACGTGGCGCGCCACGAGAAGAACCGCAGCCTGCCGGAGGTTTGCAAAAAGATCCAATACGCCAACGAAGTTTTTGCCGAACTGGGGGTGCAGACCACGGCCAGCGTGACGGCCAGCCGGCTGATTGATGATTACGACATGTTGCCGGATTTTTTGCGGGCGCTGGGTTTTGCGAGCTGCACTTTCAGCTATCCTTTGACGCACCTGGCGTCGAGTTACCTGAGTTTCAGCGATTCGAGGCTGGTCAGCTACAAGCCGGACGAATTGATCGATGTTTTCGAAAGGATCAAACGGATGAAAAGGCGCGGCGGCTTCCCGGTGGTGAATCCGACCGAGTCCCTGACGGAAATGCAACGGCACCTGCGCCACGAACCGGAACGCTTTGGCTGTCTGGGCGGCCACAAGTATTTTTATCTGGATTGGAACCTGGACGTTTACCGCTGCCACGCTTGGGACAAACCGATGTGCCGCATCCATGAATTCGATGAAAGCAAGTTGATCCGGGACGGTTGCACCAGATGCATGATTGACTGCTATCGCGACGCCAGCCTCCTGCAATTTGCAGCGGTGAGCGCAAGCGACGCCTGGCGGAACTTAAAGGAAGGCCGGCTGGGTGCGGCGGCCAGGAGCATTTTGGACAGGCGCAACCTGACTTCCATTAGAGCCGTGTGGGAGGACAGGAAATGGATTGGCAGGGTGTAGGATAGGGGCGAATAGCTATGCCTTGGTTGGACGAAGAAGTTCGGTTTCAAGCTGGCGCAGGTCTTTGGGGAGTACGGCGGTCCATGTCATGCGCTTGCCGGGCTGGCCGGGATGTTCGAGGGTGAGGATTTCCGCGTGCAGGGCCTGGCGGGGAAAATCAATAAATGCGCTGACAGGGCCGCGTCCATGGCAACCAGGGTTGTAGGTTCGGTCGCCGATCAAGGGAAGACCAGCATGGGCGGCCTGGACGCGGATTTGATGCTTTCGCCCTGTTTCCAATTGGAGGCGCAATTTGGTGACGAAACCTTTGCCGCCCATGAGTGGATATTCCGCAAGGACTTCGTAGTGAGTGATGGCGTGGCAGTCTTCCGGACCGGGAGCATTCGCTTCCGTTTCGGACAGGACGCGCTGGCGCAACTCGTCGCGGCTTAATCGCAGCCATTGGCACCATGTGCCTTTGGGCGCAGGCGGGCGGTTTTCCACGAAGGCGACGTATTCCCGTTTCATGGTATGCGCCTGCAATTGCGCGATGAGGTGGCGGCGGGCAGCGGGATTCATGGCCGCGCAAAAAACGCCGCTGGTGTATTGATCGAGGCGATGCACCGGCAAAGGCTCAAGCTGGCGATAGGGTGCCGGCAGTGATTTTCCGCGGTTCCCGGCCGGGGCTTTAATTTTGCCCGCCAGGAAGTCGGCGAGGATGCTTAGCGCGGAAAGACTGCAATTGGAGGCCGGCACCGAGATGAGGCCGGGGCCTTTATTGACAATGGCCAGGGCGGAATCCAGGTAGAGGAGCGAGACCCGTGGATGAATCTGCCATCCGGAACCGCAAGCAAGGGAGGATGCACCGCGGTCACCCAAGGCCAGGGCTTCCTTGGGGTCCGCCATGACTTGATGGGGTTTGCGGATCACCCGGTCGTGGACGCTGACGCGGCCCCCCAGGATCCATTGTTTGGCGCGGCCTCTCGGCGTGCCGGGATACTGGCGCAGCAACCAATCCAACAGCGGTCCGGTCTGGCCTTCGGTCGGGCGATTCGACATGCCGGCAGTATGGCACGGCTGCGACAGATAAGCCAGAGGCAGGCTTGACGCAGCCCCGCATTTCGATAAGATGCCGCAGTCGTGCCGGGTTGATGCGGCGCGCGAAAGGAAATGCAACTTTGCCGGAGATAATGCCATGAACCCCAATGTCAAAACCTGCCTCTTCATCATGACATTCGTGTCGCTGGCGATGTGCGCCACGGCCCAATCTCTCAACACAGTGGTGAGCTTTGACGGCACCCACGGCGCCAGCCCGCAAGCGGACCTGGCGGCTTCAGGCAGCATGGTGTACGGAACCACTTATTCCGGCGGCAGTTCGAATGCCGGGACGATATTCTCCGTCAACGCCATCGGCAACAGTTTCAGTAATATTTACAATTTCACCGGTGGCAGCGATGGGCGCGGACCGCAGGCCGGAGTGGTGGTGTCGGGCAACACGTTGTATGGGACCACCGAGTTGGGCGGCTCGGGCAACGGAACGGTTTTCGGAGTCAATACAAACGGCGGCGGTTTTACGAACATTTATACTTTCATCGGCGGCAACGACGGCGCAGATCCGGAGGCGGGGCTGGTTCTGAAGAGCAACACGCTTTTTGGCACGGCCTATTTTGGCGGCAGATTTGGTGACGGTTCGGTGTTCAGGGTCAACACCAACGGCGGCGCGTTTACCAACCTTTATAGCTTCAGCGGCGGCACCAACGGGGCCTATCCCGCGGCGGGGTTGGTGTTGTCGGGCAACACGCTCTATGGGACGACTTATGACGGCGGTTCCGGTTATGGAACGGTTTTCAAGGTCAATATCGACGGCAGCAGCTTCAGCAATGTTTATAGTTTCACCGATAGCGGCGACGGGGCCAATCCCGAGGCGGACATGGTGCTGGCGGGCAACACGCTTTATGGGACGACGTCCGGGGGGGAGGAAGGGGGGAACGGGACGGTCTTTAGTGTCAATACGAACGGCGGCAACTTCCGCAGCGCCCGGTTCGGTTACGGGAACGGGGCCAATCCACAGGCGGGGCTGCTGATTCTGGGCAACACGCTCTACGGAACGGCAGTGAATGGCGGCAATTCGGGATGGGGGGTGGTATTCGATGTCAATACGAATCTGAGCAGCATCTCGGCCCTTTATTCGTTCACAGACGGGATCGACGGAGCCGCCCCGGAGGGTGGTCTGGTGATGGAAGGCACTGCGTTGTATGGAACGACCCAGGCTGACAACAACGCCGGCGCTTCCGGAACAGTGTTTGCTTTGAATGTGCCCGGCCTGCTTCCCACGCTGAGCATCGCGTTACAAGGCGGCAACCATGTGGCGTTGACGTGGAATAACGGATCCTTTGCCCTGCAATCCGCCCCGAGTTTGACCGGCACATTTACCAACGTGGCCAACGCGTCCAGTCCCTGGACCAACGCGATCACTGGCGCCCAGCAGTTCTTCCGCCTCATCCTGCCGGGGAATTAAAGCCGCCGCGCGTCCCCGGGTCTCTAAGTCTCGATGCCGTACATTTTGATTTTGTTATACAAGGTCTGACGTCCGATGCCGAGGCGCTTGGCGGTTTCCAGTTTGTTGCCATTGGTGTCCTTGAGCATCTGCAAAATGGTGTTGCGCTCCATCGCCTCCATGAGGGTCAGGTCCGGGTTGTCCTTCGCATTGGCCACGGACATGACGGACAAATCCTTTTCCTCGACTGTGCTGCCGTCGCACATCAGGACGGCGCGCTGAATTTCGTTCTGCAATTGGCGGACGTTGCCTGGCCAGTCAAAGGCGCGCAGGGCTTCGCTGGCTGGGTCTGAGAATCCGCTGATGTTCCGACCCGCCTGGGCGTCGTAGCGTTTCAAAAAGGCGGTGGCCAGCGGGATGATGTCCTCCCGCCTGTCGCGCAACGGCGGGAGATGAACTGAAATGGCGCTGATGCGATAAAAGAGGTCCTCGCGCAATTTGCCCGCTTTGATGGCGTCCTCAGTGGGGCGGTTGGTGGCGGCGATGATGCGGCAATCGGTTTTGTAACTGGTCCGGCCGCCAACCGGCCGGACTTCCTTTTCCTGCAGGACGCGCAGCAGCTTGCTTTGCGTGTCGATGGGCATTTCGGAAATTTCATCCAGCAGGAGCGTGCCGCCCTCGGCCTGGCGGAAAAGTCCTTCGCGATCGGCGGTCGCGCCGGTGAAGGCCCCTTTGACGGAGCCGAATAATTCGCTTTCGATTAACTCGCGGGGCAGCGCGGCGCAATTAATTTTAATCAGCGGGCCTTTGCTGTGCGGGCTGAGGTTGTGGATCAAATCGGCGATGACTTCCTTGCCTGTGCCGCTTTCGCCCGTGATGAGGATGGAAACGTCGCTGGGGGCGACGCGTTCGATGGTGCGGACGATTGTCTTCATGGCCGGGCTTTGGAAAATGGGCGATTCCCCGCCGCACATTGTGACCACGGCCTTGCGCAAGGCACTGGCTTCCTGATTCAAGTGCCGGTGTTCCAGGGCGCGCTCCACCGACAACAGCAATGTTTTTTGATCGAACGGCTTGGCTTGAAAATGATAGGCCCCCAGCTTGGTGGCTTCCACGGCCTTGTCGTAGGTGGCGTTACCGGTCAGCATGATGACCTCGGTTTCCGGCCATTGCTTTTTGATTTTCGGCAGCAATTCCATGCCGTCGCCATCCGGCAAGCCGAGGTCGAGGAGGACGACCGCGGGGGGCGCGTCGTTGAAAGAGGCCAGCAGCTCGGCGGCGGTGGCTTTGGGCAGCGGCTCGTAGCCGGCGCGTTCCAGAATTGTTCCGACCAATTCCCGCACCCCTTCGGTGTCATCGACGATAATGATCTTCTCTTTCATAAATCTTTCTCGCGCCAACGGGCGCAGGCTGCAACGAATCCAGTGAAAATCTGCCGGAATATCCCATTTCTGTCAATTAAACGTTCGGGGTGGAACTGCACCCCCAGGAGAAACGGAGCCTGCGCGGCGTCCTTTAACTCGACGGCTTCGATCACACCATCCGGACTTTGCGCGACCGCGCGCAATTGCGGCGCCAGTTCGCCTACGGCCTGGTGGTGCGTGCTGTTGACTGCAAAGCTCTGCTTTCCGGACAGGCTGGCCAAAAGGGTGTCTGGAACGACGTTGACGTCGTGGATCGGTTCGTTTTTGCGGTCCATGCGCCTGTGATTCAAGGCGTTTGGCACCTGGGTGGCAATATCGACCAGCAGCGTCCCGCCCAACGCCACGTTGAGCATCTGGTGGCCGCGGCAAATGCCAAGGAGCGGCTTGCGCTGCACAAAAACTTCCGCAATCACGTCCTTCTCCCAAATGTCCCGGTTCGGTTCCAAGGGGCCGACGGTTTTGGCCAGTTCCTTGGGCAAGCCACTGACATAGAGTTTTGGATCGATATCATCGCCGCCGGTCATCAGCACGCCATCGCAGCGCCGCACCGCCTCGGCAATGACGGCGTGCGAAGTCGTCGCGGGCAAAATCTGGGGCAGGCCGCCAGCCGCTATGACGGCGTCCGCGTAACAATTGGACAGGCTGACGGACGAGTCGTCGAACTCCGCGCCCTTTCGTTCCGTACTGGGGGTGATCAGGATGAGCGGGCTTTGCTTCATAATGGAATCGCAAGAGGGTCAGGCAAAACGCTTCCTTTGCTCAAGCAACTCGTTCTCCGTGCCGGGGAATCGCTCCAAAATGGTTTTGCGCAGGAGGACTTCGGCCTCGGGGCGCAGCAACTGGCGGTTGATGCGCCGTTGCACTGAATCGAGCAGCGCCAGCCAATCTTCCAAAGGAGGGTGTTCGACTTCCGCCCACTGATCGAACCGTTTTCCGCGCTGGTAGAAAATCCATTTTTTGCCGACGTGATGGGCGTAGCACTGCATGGTCTGCCCCTCTGGCGTCGTGCGTTTCCAACTGACCTCCGCTTTGGGCATCAGTTTTCCTCCGATAAATCGACGCCCGCCACCGCCATGGCGGCGATGCCTTCTTCGCGCCCGATGAAGCCAAGCCGCTCGTTGGTGGTCGCCTTGATGCCGACATGTTGCATCCGGATGCCCAACGCTTCGGCAATGTTGATTTTCATGGCGGAGGCGTGCGGCATTACTTTGGGCTGCTGGGCAATAATGGTGGCATCGATGTTGATGATTTTGCCGTTGCGAAATTTAACCTGACGCGCGGCCTCCTGCAAAAAAACTTTGCTCTCCGCCCCGCGCCATCGCGGATCGGTGTTGGGGAAGAACTGGCCAATGTCCCCTTCGCCCAGCGCGCCCAGAACGGCGTCACAGACGGCATGCATGAGGACATCGGCGTCGGAATGCCCCTCCAAACCCTTGGGATGGGGAATTTCCACCCCGCCCAGCACGAGCTTGCGGCCCGTCACCAGCGGATGCACATCATATCCGATGCCTACGTGAACCATGGGCTGAACTATAGGGCGGCACTGGGCGGCAACCAAGCAATTTATCAATCAAGCCTCTGAAATTAGGATTAGGATTGAGAACGCAAATCACAGGCCCTTTCTGGCGGCGCGAGCGATGCGTTCGATTTTACGACGGAGCAAACCGTTGTTGGCCAACATCCGCCAGCGTGGGGTTCCGGCAATGGGGCGGCGCCAGAATTCCCCGCCGGCGCATTCCACAATGAAGCCGGCCGCCGCAATGTCCCACAAGTGAACGCCCGACTCGATGTAAGCGTCGAACCTGCCGGCGGCGACGAAGCAGAGGGAGAGAGCGGCGGCGCCCATCATCCGCATTTTGCGAACTCTTCCGACCAAGGCGTTGAAGACCGGAAGGTTTTCCTTCACGCTGGCAGGATCTTTGGCGAAGCCGATGGCCACCATGGCTTGGGCCAAGTTGGTCCTGTGGCTGACGTGAATGGGCCGGCCATTAAGCCGCGCCGGACCGCCCGGCACCCCCGTCCACAACTCGTCGCAAAAAGGATCGTAAACGACGCCAATGACTGTGGAAAAATCGTCCGAAGCCCCGGCGCGCCGCTGCAAAGCAATCGAGACGCAGGCGTGTGGGACGCCATAGGTGAAGTTGACCGTGCCGTCGATGGGGTCAACCACCCAGCGCCAATCGGCGTCTGTCGCGCCGGCCACACCTTCCTCGCCCAAAATGGCGGATTGCGGGAAAGCGGACAGAAGGGTTTTCTCAATCAGTTTCTGGCACCGGACATCGAGTTCCAGTTTGATGTCGTGCTGGGACTGCTTGTTGATTTTCTTGACCAAACCTTGATTGTGGCGCATCAGGCTTCCGGCCTGGCGCGCGGCCCGCACGGCGCTGGCCAAGGCTTGGGTTAATCGGGGTGATTTCACTGTAATCCTTTCACGAGGAATGAGGGTAGAGGGTGATGCGCCATTGAGCAACTATAACCACGGATGGAAAAAGATCGCTTTGACTTGGTGCGGTGATGCGTTTGTCCACCATGCCCCGGGTGAGTTTTGCCGGCAGTTGTCAATTGGTGAACGGCAGTGGCGTAGACACGACCAATCTAAATTGGAGCGCCGTGACGGATGCAGCGGCAGGCGATTACGTGACAAACACTCAGAAGGATCCGTTTGGTTATTATTTGAGCGCCCAAGGATCAGCCGAAGCGGTGGCTTATTGGGCGCTGAACCGGTCCACGGCGGTTTACGCCACAACGGTGGGTGCCAATTGTCCGCTGGTGTCGATGGATACAAACGGCATCACCACGATGCCTGCGGTCTATGCGCAGGCTTACCAGGGAGACAATGGGAAGCGATACGTGGACTCGATTAAACTCTACGAAGCCATCACGACGAGGGCTTTTGCCGTCGATGAACCAATCGATTTTACCGCTTTGGTGGAACTGGATGCAAGTGGGGCGCGGTCTCTCTATTTCATTGGGCCAAAGAACGGCGGCCTGGAGATCGAACATCTGCGCAGGGAGATTACGGTGATTACCCCTCCATCACCCCTGGGCCAGAACCTGTTGGGCAAGAAAGCGGGCCACCGATGGACGGCTGCGTTGGGTGGTTCGATTGTGAAATACCGCATTGTTTCTATGTCGTGAATACGCCGGTGCAGAACCCATCAATAACCTTGCCGGAGAGCCTTTCGAGGTTAGAAGTCGGGCGCCCTTCCCGGCAGATAATCTTCCAGATGGTGGAAGTGGCGGTTCCGCGAGAGTTGTTCCGGTCCATTCTGGAAGGGATCGGGCGGCTGCCATTGGCAACTGCGACGTCAGGATGAAGCCCAAACGTGGCAAAACACCGGAAACTACCGAGGAGGGGTCTCCGCATCCGGGAGAAAAATGACTTGGGAGCCAAAAACGGCCTCGAAACGTTCTCTTTGCCAGAAGAAAGCGGATGGCAGACTGGAAAACGGACTTGCATACCTATGGAGTGGGATGAGAATCAAGAAAAGGCCCATGCTGGTCGCGGGCAAGAAATCGAATGGGAAATCTCAGTCTAATACTCGTGCGGGCGCTGCCGATTCTACTCGCCGGGGTTTTCACTCAAACGCTGCCTGCCGCCGGGAATCCGTCCGCGCCCAACAGCCCGCTGCGCGATTTCGTAACGAGGCGGGGCGGGCGGCTGTTCGAGGGGACAAATGAGTTCCGGTTCCTGGGACTGGCAGCGCCGAATTTGCATCAGAACGAAAGTCAGATGCATCCCGATTTCAGCAGCAGGTTTCCCGACGAATTCGAAATCACCGACACGCTGGAGTCATTGTGTCAACTGGGAGCGCGGGCCACACGGTGCTTTTCGCTGTCCATTCGCGGTCCGGAGAGCAACGGAGCGCCCGTTTACATCGAAGGCCCAGGGCGCTACAACGAGGCTGCGTTCCGGACCTTCGACAAGGTTCTGCAAATCGCCAACAAGAAAGGCATCCGGCTCATTCTCCCGGTCATCGCATCGCAAACCTTCTGGGGTTGGCGGGGCGTGGATGAATTTGCCGCGTTCCGCGGCCAGCCTGGAACGAACTTTTGGACGGATGCCCTGTTGAAGAGGGATTTCAAGGACCTGCTGAGCTACCTCGTCAATCGTACCAACACCTTCACCGGCATCCAATACAGGAACGATCCGGCCATCCTCGCATGGCAGGTGGGCAACGAACTGATGAATTATGTCTGGGAACGGCACTTGGACGAGGCGGTTTTGAAACCCCGCATTACGGCTTGGACGATCGAGATGGCAGACTACCTCAAACAAATTGACACCAATCACCTCGTCATGGAAGCCGGAGGCGACAAAGATGCCTATCTGGCGGCTCCTTCCATAGACATCTTGAGCGAGCATCTCTACGAATACTGGGCCAGGCAAACCGGCCAATCCTACGACCTGCCGCGTTTGGCCCGTGAAGCCAAGGAACATGCGGGCGATCAAAAGGCCGTCATCGTGGACGAATTTGGCTTGGGTGAAACCCTGCGGCTCGAACACCTCATGGACGCCATTGTTCAAAGTGACATCTCGGGCGGATTGCTTTGGAGCATCCGATCGCATCGGCGGGATGGCGGCTTCTACTATCACAACGAAGCCGGCACCCGCTGGAACTCCTATCACTGGCCGGGTTTCTCCGCCGGTGAAAGCTACGACGAATCCCGGCTTCTGGCGTTCTTGAGCCGGAAGGCTTACGAGATTCGAGGGCTGCCGCTGCCGCCAGTCTCCGCCCCCACTGGAAAGCCGTCGCTGTTCCCGGTCGGATTCGCAGGCGAACTCCGCTGGCGCGGCTGCATCGGCGCCAACGGTTACGACATCGCTCGGGCGCCCGCGCCGGATGGGCCGTGGACCATTATTGCCGAGCAGGTCGAAGATGTTAACGTTAGCGACGTTATCATCTTTGAAGATTCCAAAGTTGCCCAACCCCCGGCGCTCTACATCGACAAGACCCTGTCATCAGGCCGGACCTGGTATTACCGCACTCAAGGCCGGAACTCCTCGGGAGCAACGGCATGGTCCAACGTGCAACCGCGGAACGGCCGCTAAATCAATTTAATTATTCCAAGCACGCGGTTTGGGTTTTTATGGGTGGCCAGCGCAGTGTCGCGCCGCATCTTCGAAACGGCCGCCCTGCTAAACTGATGGGTTCCGTCCTAAAAGATGGGAACGATCTGGCTGTCTGCGACGACCAGCAAGGCGCCAGTCAGAAAGCATAACCTCATGTTTAACAGACTTTTCATCGCAAATTTCCGCCGCCTCCCCGGGGAGCCCAAAGGTTCCGAGGAATATATGTGGCGCTCAGTGGCCATTTCCGCCACCGACCAACAAATCTTTCTTTTCATCCTCACGCCGAACCGAGCGAAACTCCCGTTGAACTCCCGGATGCAGAACAACCTTGGTCCAACCCTCGCTGCGACAATCGAACTTTTCATATGCTTTGGGCGCTTCTTCCAGGGAAAGTTCGTGCGACACGATCCATGATCGCCGTGTGCCGATCTGTGTGAATCAGATGGGAAAGGTAGCGGTTGTAGGCTTTGACATTCGCCCACTGGTGTCCAGCTATAAGCTGTTGAAGGTAAACGTGTTCTGAATAGCAACACTGTCGCGAGACGACGAGTTTACATCCGTATTTGCTGCAAGTATCTCTCT
>Ga0224555_1000089_pt1 | contig 116185 bp, 101 predicted proteins | sample 714S23034metaG_FD_180687 | JGI IMG/M metagenome (GOLD analysis project Ga0224555, IMG submission 180687) | Peat soil microbial communities from Stordalen Mire, Sweden - 717 S2 30-34 | ecosystem: Environmental > Terrestrial > Soil > Wetlands > Peat | place: Sweden: Norrbotten County, Stordalen... | reverse complement strand
GCGCTTGCACATGGGCACGCGCCAAACACTCAACGCAGCGTTATATCTATGGAGAAAAGAACATGAACAAGCCAATAGTACGGTTTGACCCCTATGATCCACAACTCTGAAACACCGATTTGCCGAGGGGACTTCCCAATTTTGGCTCCAAGGACTCGGCGATCAGGGTGAACGACGTGCCGGTGTCCAGCAAGAATGGCAACTCTTCCCCGTCCTCTAACCGGACCGTCACGATCAAGCCGCCTCCGCGACCGGCATCCCCGTTAATGGACACGTCACCAGGAAGCTGGGAGCCAATTGACGTTTTTGTCGCGCAAGACCACAGGAGCAACAAGCTCAGAATTCGGAGCTGTCTGGCCATAATTCTGGCCGGAAGCTAAACGAACGCATCTGGCTCGTCAAACCCCAAAGTGTCACAATTCTTGATGCAATAGCGCGCGCTAATGAACGGTCAACGTGAGCCCCATGTAGAGGTGGGGGCCGGTCATGGGAATGCTGAAAAGGTGGCTGGGCGGCGTGGCGGCGGGGTCGCCGGTGTCGGGGACGGCGTGCCAGTCGTTGGGTTGCATGGTCGCGCTCCACTGCGCGCCATAGGTGATTCCCCCCACCCCGGACGGTTCGGTGAAGCTGTAGAAAAGATTGCCGACGCCCATCTGCACCTGCGGGAGTAGAGCGGGGCTTGCCGTGCTGGGATCCTGATACGGCCCGAGATAGGCAAAGACCTGAATGTTCCGGACACCGGTTTTGTAAGGATCCGCATTCAAGGCGGCACTACTGCTGGCCGGGTCGCCAAACCACATCTGCTGCCAGCTTAAGGGGTTCACCAGCGTGACGAAACTGCCGGTCACACTGTAGCTGACACCCAGGCTGTTGGTGGCATAGGCTGCATAGGAATATACGGTATTCGGCGCAAGGCCGCTCACAGAGACCGTGAAGGCACCCGTGGTGGCGTTGCCGGTGGCGTTGCTCGCCACAGTGTCGCCGAGTTGCGGGTTGGCATCAACAGCCGTGGGCGCATAGACCACACCAACCCCGCTGATGGCTGCTCCCCCGTCGCTCTCCACAATCCCACCGAGCGTTGCCGTCGTGGCGGTGACATTTGCGGACGTGGGCGTATCAACCGTCGGGACGGTGGGCGCCGCCACTGCAATCTCCACCACGGCGTTGGTGCTGGTGCCGTTGGGGCCTGTCAATTGGTAGGTGAAGCGGTCGTTGGGGGTGCCGTTTTCGGGGTCGGTGCCATTGCTGATATATCCCGGTTGGGGCGTATAGGTGAATGATCCGTCCGCGTTGAGCGCAAACGAGGATGCGTAGTGCGGTTTGTTGACGAGAACAGCAGACACGCCGGTGATGAACTCGGCAGATTGAGTGAGCGTTCCAGCCGGCTCGCTGAGCGTCTCCTGGTAAGGCGTTGAGAAGGTCAGCGTCGCTTGCAGAAATGCCGCCGTTTTCAAGGGGAAAGGCAGGGATACCTGCCATGTGCCGTACCAGATCTGATCGGTCAAATACGCATCCGGGCCGAGCGCGGTGATGGCGGAGCCATCGGGTGAAATTGTGACCGGCCCCTCGGTGGTCCCAAGCGCCTGCGGGGTGCCGTTGGCGGATAGGAGATGGTCCAGATAACCGCTGCCGTTTCCGACCGACCAGAGTGCCGGGAAATACATATCTTCGATTCCGACCGCTTCGGTTCCATCCGCCGTGCAGGCACTGGGCACAATGCCTCCGGTATCCTGAAAGCCGGTCGTGGTGTTGTAGCGGAAGCCCACCCAGCCGTTAAGCTCGGTGAGCCGGCCGAACACAGTGGCGCCATCATCGCTGATGCATGTGGGTTCCAGGTAATAGGTGTTGGGGTGGTTCGTCGGGATGCCCAAATTCGTCAAACCGTTGGTGGCATTCCACCTGAACCCACGGCTGGTCCCGTCATCCAGATTATAATAGCCGGTGACAATACTTCCATCCTTGTTGATCGCAGTCGCGTAAGTTTGCTGGTTGGTCCCTCCCAGAAACCCGAGCGAGGTGAACGTCCCGCTCGCGATTTTAAAAATATAACTTTCCGTTTTGCTGCCTTTCTGGTCCTGCACAATCAGCGTCCCGCCGTCGCCGGAAACGCCGGTGGCGCTCAGGAGGGGCGGAGTCGGATCGTCCGGCGGGGCGGGAACGAGCGACTCCACGCCATTCACCCAGTAAGTTGCGTATTGGATTGAAGTTCCGTACGTCCCCACGCCGTCCATGTAGCCGGCGACGACCGTTCCATCATGGCTGATCCCATTGGGCTGGCCGTAATAGCGGCTGTTCGTGGTGAAGCCCATCGAGCTTGGCAGATCGACCCAGCCGTTACTGGGATCGAAGACCGAAGGGATGCCAAAGATGGTAGTGTATCCGATGCCGTCGATTCCGGCATAGACGCCGCCGTTGGCTGCCGCCACCGCATAGTGAAGGTATTCGCCCATTTTGATTTCCGAATATTGGGCCGGCAGCAGCACGGGAGCACCCACAATCATAAACGCAAGGGTGCGAAGAAGGGTGCGCCGCATAGGGGCGAACTGGCGAAAAGGAATGGAACGGTTGATTTTCATAGCGGGAATTCAGGTTTAAACTGATGGGTAATTCATGGCTCTCTTCGGCCGGTACCGGCCAATTGACGAGGATTGCTCTTTGCATGCCGTCATGTTCCTGACGCTGCGCGGTTGAGAACACGCTGCCAACATCGGCCACAAACTCCTTTTTCACCGCCAGTATCCGGTGTCCGCGCGAAAACAGGATCATCTCCGCCTCGGCGGCGGACACATGTTTCATAAGCGCCATGAACACCTTGAGTTGCATGTCTATGAATACTCTTGCACATATTTTGTCGGCATGCAAACAAGTTTTGGCTACCCTGACATCAAGGGCGCAGGAGTTGAAGCCGAAGGGTGGACCTGACCATTAGGGGGCTGGTTCAAACGGCCGCAGCACATATGGACGCGGTTCTCGCCGGGAAGCGTCTGAAAAACTGTCACTGTTGCGGTATCGTCAGGGTAGTGGCTGAGGGCGATCTGTTCTGACGCACCTTATGCATCATGAAAGGAGGGGCTATTAACCGGCCCGGACCCATGCGGTCTTCAAATGGGCAGGTTCGGAGCGCTCGATGGGAAAATCCGGCGGCTGCGGGGCGTAATGGCGGGCCAAGACGCGCCGCCCGGCCCGCGTCACGGCTCCTGTCACCGCCTCGATAAAATCCTCCGGCGCGAAGCCGGCGGCGTTGGTCGAGGCCAGGAGGATGCCGCCCGGTTTGAGGGCTGGCAGCGCGGCGGCGGCCAGCGCCCCGTAATCCTCTTCCGCGCGAAAAACGCCGCTTTCCCTGGAGCGCGAAAAGGTGGGCGGGTCCAGGATGACCACGTCGAACGCCCGGTTCTTTTTGACAAACCGGCGCAGCCAGTTGAAAACGTCGCCAAAGATGAAATCGTGCCCTGCGGGGTCCAGGCCATTGAGAAGAAAGTTCCGCCGGCCCCACTCCAGGTAGTTTTTGGAAAGGTCCACGCTCGTGGCGCGCGCCCCGGCGATGGCGGCGCACACCGAGAAGCCGCAAGTGTAGGCGAAGGTGTTGAGCACTTCGGCTCCGGCGGGGATATCCATGTCCGGCGCGATGTAACGGGTCAGAAAGCGGCGGCGATTGTCCCGCTGGTCCAGAAACAGGCCGGTGGAATAGCCCTCATCGAGGCGCAGCTCAAACCGCGCGCCGTTTTCACGAACAGCGATCTCCCCCGACGCGGGCGCGCCCCACAGTAAGGCGGGCGCGCGCCGGGCCTCGCGTTCGAGTATTTTGTGGTAAACCCCGCGCGCGCCCGCGAGGCAAGCCCAAGTTTCTATTTGACTTCGTTGGGCCGCGGAGGGCGGAGCGGCCGATTGAGCCAGGATATAATCCCCCAACTGGTCCAGGTAGAGGCCGGGCCAGCCGTCGGCCGCGCCATGCGCGAGGCGGAAGGCGTTGGTCTGGGCGGGATCGATGATCGCCCGGCGCAGGGCCGCCCGCGTTTCTTGCGCGAAATCCGGCGGCGCGTCAAAGGCCATCATCCGCCCGGTTGCGGGATGCTCGAATTGGAGGCGCGCGGCGTGCAAACAAAGGCGCGGATGCGGCGACCCGCCGTAGAGGGTGTCGCCGAGAATGGGAAAGCCCTCCGCGGCGGCCTGCGCCCGGATTTGATGGGTCTTGCCGGTCAACGGACGGGCCTGGACCATCGCGCCGGCCGGCTCAAACCACGTTTCCGCCACCGCCGCCCCCGCGTGCGGGGGACGGCAGACGTATCTGGCCCCGACGCGCACCAGGGCGGAGCGGGCCTTGAGCTGGCGGAACGCCACCGGGCGATCAGTCAAGAAGAGGTAATGTTTGAGCACGCGCCCCTCCTCGAATTGCCGGGCCAGGGCGCGATTGGCGGCGGGCGTCTTGCCGAAGAGGATCAACCCCGACGTTTCCTTGTCCAGCCGGTGCAGGAGTGAGAGGGAGCCCCAGCGCGGCTCGCGCTGCCGGAGCCACTCATAGAAACCTTCGCCGGCGAACGGCGAAGGCGCGTGGGTGTTCCAGCCAGCCGGCTTGTTGGCCGCCAGCAGGTGCTCGTCTTCATAAACAATCAATTCCATATCCGGTCCCGGATCAGGCCGAAGACATCCGTTGAGGCAATCCGCGCCGGAATGGAACCCGCCGGGCCTTCGCAGAGCAACAGCGGCTCCTCCCCCGCCGGAACCGCGCGGCGCCCGTGCGACCCCTTCACCAGGCCGGCGTCGAGCGGAATCACGTCCATCAACATGCGGAAGCCCAATTGCTTGCGCAGCAGACGCCAGAGAATTTTTAGTTTGACCATCGGGATTTTCGGGTCCAGGAAAAGTTCGACCGGGTCGTAGCCGGGTTTGCGATGGATGTCCACGCAACGCGCGAAATCCGGCGCCCGCATGTCGTCCAGCCAATAATAATAAGTGAACCACGCCCCCTGCTCCGCCACGGCGATCAAATCGCCCGCGCGCGGATGGTCGAGGCCCAACTCCCGTTTTTCAGCCGCGCCCAGGACCGCGGCCACCCCCCGTTGCGCGGCCAGCGCGTCCCGCACCGGCCCCTCCAGCGAGGGATCGTTGAGGTAAAGGTGGGCGGCCTGATGATCGGCGACCGCGAAGACCTTGCTGGCGCCGCAATCCAGCAGTTCCAAACCCAGTTCCTCGCGCACCGCCACCCAGCCTTTTTGCCTGAACAGACGGTTCAGATGCACCGGATGGTCCACGCCCGAAATCCCGTATTCGGACAGCACGATGACGCGCACGCCGCGCTTTTGGAAGAAGGAAATCAAGTCGCCCGCCACGGCGTCGATTCGCCGCAGGTCCGCGGCCAGCAGCGGCCAGGCCGGCCCGTGCCGCTGGAGGTTGTAGTCCAGGTGCGGCAGGTAAACCAGGTTCAGCGTCGGCGCGTGTTTTTCGTCGATCCACTTGGCCGCCTCCGCAATCCAGCGGGAGGCGGCGATGGCGCTGCCGTGCGGCCCGTCCACTCCCGCTCCCGGCCCCCAGAAGGCCGCGAAGGGAAACTCGCCCAGGTCCCGCTTGATTTCGGGGCGGACTCCGGCCGGATGGGTGTAGATGTCAAACACCTTTCTGCCATCCGCCGGATAGGCGGGACGCGGCGTGATGGAGTAGTCCGCGTTGGAGTACATATTGAACCACCAGAACAACTGCGCGCAGGTGAACGCGCGGTCGCGCCGCCGCAATTCGTCCCAAAGCTTCGTTCCCGCCACGAGGTGGTTGGACTGCTTCCAGAACTGCACTTCGGCCAGCTCGCGGTGATACCAGCCGTTGCCGACGATGCCGTGGCGGGCGGGAGTTGTTCCCGTCAGATAGTTTGCCTGCGCGGTGCAGGTCACGGCGGGAAAGGCCGGTTCGATGCGCGTCCGCGCGCCCCGGTCGCCGAAGGCCGCCAGGTTGGGCGTCTCCGGTCCCAAGAGCGATTCCGTCAGCCCGACCACGTTGATGACCGCCGTTCGAGTCAGCATGGCCGGCCTATCTCCGATGGGTTCTATCAAGCATAAGTGCAGCGCCTCAATCGCGGCGCGACCAAAAGTAGATTCCAGCGATGATCGCCACCGAGGCGACGCTCATCCAGAGGGCCGAGCCGATGAAATAGGAACCGGCCACCATGAGGATGCCGCCAAAAAGGGGCGGCGCCGAGCGCTGTTTTTTTCCGTAAATGAAAAACCCGGCGCCGATCGCTCCCCAAATCAGCGACGCGATCAGCGTGCCCGGGTTCAGGCCCGTGATGGCGGCGGGTAACTGGCTGGGTTCGTCCATCAAGCCGGGGCGGTCAGATGGTTTGAACTTATGCTCATTGGTCCTGTTCCCCGGCAGAGCGACGCCCGCGTTCCGGCCGATCCGGAGACTGGCCGGAGGCTGAGGGATGGCGGCGTCCGCGCCGGCGGATTGGCGCGATGGTCTTCTCGCGGCTGCGCGGAACCAGGACCACCGGGCAGCCTTCGTAACCGAAAGCGCGCCGCATTTCCTTGGCCAGATACTTCTTGTAGGCTTCGGAAAACAAATCCGCGCGATTGACAAAGAGCAGGAACATCGGCGGCGCCTGCTTGATTTGTGTCGCGTAGAAAAACTTCAGCCGGTGCCCCGCCGAACTCAGCGGCTGCCGTTGCAAGATCGCGTCGTTCAAGGTGCGGTTGAGGATGGCGGTCGGCACCTTCTGGCGCAATTGCGAGGCGACGTAGCGGATCGATTCGAGCAACTGGTCCAGATGAAACCCTGTCTTGGCGGAGGTGAAGAGGACGGGGGCGTAATCGAGAAAAAACAGGTGCTCCTGGACCCAGCCGCCAAACTCCTCCAGGGTGGTCAGCGGACGCGCCTGGCCTTCCCGCCGTTTAACCTCCCGGTCGTGCAGGTCCTTGCGCGCCACGTCCACGTGTCCGGCCACGAGGTCCCACTTGTTGACAACGAGTATGCACGCCTTGCGTTCCTCGACAATCTTGTCCGCCACCTTTTTGTCCTGCCCCAGGATGCCCGACTCCGCGTCCAAGACGAATATGACGATGTCGCACCGCGCGATGGAGTCCTCCGTCCGTTTGACGCTGAAGAACTCGACCGAGTCGTCCACGCGCCGCTTCTGCCGCACGCCGGCAGTGTCAATTAGAATATAGCGCTGGCGCGCGCCGTCCGTCTCCACTTCAAAGGGCACGTCCACCGCGTCGCGCGTCGTGCCGGGAATGGGCGTGACGATGACCCTTTGCGAGCGGGTCAGCGCGTTGATGAGGGAGGATTTTCCCACGTTGGGGCGGCCCACCACGGCCAGCTTGAGCGGCGGTTCCCCCGCGACTTCCGCCGCGGCCGCCCCCTCGGCCTCGGCGGGCAGCGCCGCTGTCGCCGCCGTCATCAGCGCGTCAATGCCCCGTTGATGAATGGCGCTGACCGGAAATATCCGGGGAAAGCCCAGCTCGGAAAACTCGTCCGCGCCCGCGTCGTCCTGCCCGTTGTCCGCCTTGTTGACGGCGACGAGCGCCACCTTGCCCGCGCGGCGCAGGCGCAGGGCGACTTCCCGGTCCAGCGGCACAACACCTTCCCGGATATTGACCACCAAGATGATGACCTGGGCGGCTTCGATGGCCAGTTCGACCTGCGCGAACGCCGCCTCGGCGATGACGCCATCCGCCTTTTCCCCGCGCGCCAGGCCGATGCCGCCCGTATCGACCAGGGTGAAAGAGCGCCCGCCCCACTCGACCTCGGCCGTGACGCGATCGCGCGTGACGCCGGGTTCGTTGTGAACGATGGCGATACGTTTGCCGGCGATGCGATTAAACAGCGCGGATTTCCCGACATTGGGCCGTCCAACAATGGCAATTAAACCAGGCACGATGGACAAGTCTAGGCGCGATCCCCGCCACAAGCCATCCCTGAATTTTGTCCCGCTTCCTCAGCCCTTGCGGTGGTAATGAACGGCAACCATGCGGCTATCCAGGTCGATGATCGAATAACCCCAGGGCAAGTATCGTTCAGGCCCCTTGCGATCGGGACGCTCGACCCGCCAGGCGATGACCTCCCATCCGTCGCCGGTTTTAGAAACCTCCCATTCGGCCCGGTCGGCCCAATCTTCCTTTTGCTCCAGCAACCGCATCGCCACCGCGATCTGTTCGTGGTAGCGGCCTTGCGGGTCCTCGGGATGCTCCATGCGGGCAGACTTGCCGCAACCGCAGAGCAACGCGAAAACCAGGGCGAAAATCCAGCATCTTTCCATCTCCATCATATCGGCAACATGGCGTCGGGCTTGAGAGGGGGGTGCATTTCACTTTTTTGCGCAAGTCCTGTTGGCGAAGCAATACGTTGGGAGATCGGACATGTCGATTGAGAATTGGTCATTGAAAATCTGTCATTTGTTATTTCATGTCAGCGGCCGGGGACTGGCGCGGGGTTTTGGGCGGCGCCCAACCGCGGAGCGCGAGGGGGGAACTGAGCTTGCAGGGCGGCCCGTTGCTGGTCGAGCATGTCGAGTTGCTTGATGGTGTCGGCTTTCAGATGGCCGAGTGTGGAAGGGGTATTCTTGCCCAAAGGCTGCGGGCGCGCCGCCTGGCGAACGCCGTTGAGGTAATACTCCAGTGTTTTCAGATAGAGGGTAGCCACAAGGCTCCATTCCCGCGCGGAGCGCGCCGGCAAGGGTTGGAGGGCGGCGATGGCCCTCTCCACCGCAACCGTCGAATCGAGGGACGGCCATTGAGCGATGGCTTCCTGCAAGGTGTACCTGGCATCGACGGGCAATTGAGCGGCGCCAAGATGGACCGAAACCGGAACGTCCAGGGCGGATTGGATCATTTTCCGGGATTGCTCCGCGTTCCAAGATGGAGCCGGGTCGGTTCTTGAGACGGTGACGGAAGTCAATGCCCACCATTTTTCGACATCCAGCAACTGGTCGAAATGCGGATGGAAGGCGAGAAGGAATGAAGTCTGCCAATTGAGATGTTCGGGCAAGATCGCCAGCATCCGGTTTAGACAGGCTCTGCCGTCGGGAAACTGCAAGAGACCCTCGAAAAACAATTGGGAGCAGACGCGGTACAGTGCCAGGCCGTCGCCGCTCATGTCGCCGGGCTGCGGCCAGCATAATTGCTGGAAGGACAAGGGCGATTGTCGGCGGAGAAGGTCGCGGGCGGGAGTCGAGCCTTCCAGTCGCATCGTTCCAACCTGCTGGACACCCGGCTGAAGCATAAAGGTGGGCAGATTGAAAGCCTTGAGATGGGCGCTAAAGCCATCAATGAGCCATGTCGGGATTTCGGCGCACCGGTTGGTGGCGTTGCGGTTGACCAGTTCCAGAAGCAAGGTCTGCACCAAGGCTTCCTGAAGAATGTCCGCCGGCACGCGCTTGGGCAGTTCCATCTCGTAGTTCCAGCCGCCGGGGTCTTGCACCGCGGTGAGCTGCGGCCCCCGCTCTGGCGCCAATGCCGGGTTGATGCGCAAATCGACCCAGCCGCGCCAGTGGTCGGCCAAGCCCAGTTGAGCCAGAAACAATGCCTTGAGCCGCTCGCAAGAGACGACCAGGACGGCAGGTTGGAGGGTGATTTCATCCGTGTTGGTGGCCTCCGCCAACGGACGCGGCGTGAGCACGAACGCCCATCCTCCGGCGATGGGTGTGCGAACCCCTTTGAGGGCGGGGTCGGGCGTCTCCGGCTCCAATTCCCGCGCGACGAATTGCCCCGAAAAGCTGTTCGCGGTGATGGTGGCCGGGGCGGCGCAGGCGCAGGAAAGCCCGGCGGCCAGCCAGACGCAAAGCGGAAGAATCAGGGTATTCACGGCTCAGACCTCAACGGCAGTCTTATGCCCAAAGCCCCCCGCCCCGTCAAGGGCCGAAAGCCGCCACGGAGCAAAGGGGGGGTGGCGAGCGGGGACCAACGCTTGAAGATTGACAATGGCGGCACTCGCCAGAGTGCCGCTACATCCGCGTAGCGGCGAACTGGCGTTCGCCGCATTTTTTGAGCAGAGACCTGGCACAACCAGGGATCAAGCCATAGTTTGGATTCTGCTGAAAAAACCCCCTGCTTTGAAGAATCACAATTCCGGCCGAGCCTTCGAGCCATCCGGCTGACCGCTTTGCTCACCCGGCTGTAATGCGCCATCTCCCCATTTTGTCTCCCATTCAGTCCGCCCGGCCCTCATTCCCAACTCCAGCACCCGCCCTTCCATAGACGCCTCATATCCTTTGACGGCTGCTTTGTCCAGTCCGAGTTCTTCCAATCAGACGGGATGTGGGGCGCCCGATTTGCGGTAATTTGCGCCTATTTGCGGCTTAAATTGACGGCGGTGTAAGGGTTATCCGGATTAGGAAGGTGAAAAGTTCGTCGGTTACGGAGATATTGGGGTGCAATCGGGAGACGGAACGCGACGACGCGGCGCAGCAAGCCGGACGCATCTCAAACAGATTTGGTTTGCCGGGTTGGGTGAATTCCATATTATCAAATCAAGTTGACCGTGAGCAAACGCGCCATGACCCATTTGAGTTCCGATCCGGTGATGTCGGCATTGATCGGCCACGTCGGTCCAATACGATTGCACCCTCGGCGCCTCCCGCCTTTCCAGTCTCTCGCGCACGCCATCATTCACCAACAATTGAACGGCACTGCCGCGGGAACAATTCTCGAAAGATTCAAGAAGCTCTTCGGAGAGCGCGATTTCCCCGCTCCCGGCCAGGTCGCAAAGAGTTCGGTGGACCGCTTGAGGACGGCGGGGTTGTCCCGTCCCAAGGCGGCATACATCATTGATCTGGCGACACGTTGCAACGCGGGATCGATTCCCAGCCTTGATGACTGCGATCATCTGAGCGACGAGGAGATCATCGCCAGACTGACGGAGATCAAGGGAATCGGACGCTGGACGGTGGAGATGTTTCTCATGTTCAATCTGGGCCGCCCGGATGTGCTGCCTGTTGGCGATTTGGGAGTGCGAAAGGGCTTTCAGATCGCCTACAAAAAGCGCCAGTTGCCGACGCCGGAACAATTGGCCAGGCACGGCGTCCGTTGGGCTCCTCATCGCACCCATGCCGCCCACTACCTGTGGCGGGCCGCCGATTCTGGTGCCAATCCAAACTGGTAGTCGCCAGGGCCTGGAGTTGCACCCAATTGAACACTGAATCCAGCCAGAGTGCCGAACCGAGTCTCATCCATCCGCTGGCCTCAATTGTCGAACGGCTCGATTTGGCGCAATTGTTTCCCACCGGAAGGCCGCTGGAAGTTGAGTTGGGGAGCGGCGATGGCTCGTTTCTGGCGGAATACGCGGCGCTGCATCCCGGGAGCGATTTTGTCGGCGTGGAACGTCTGCTGGGGCGGTTGCGCAAACTGGACAGGAAGGGCCGGCGGCTGGGGCTGGCCAACTTGCGGGCGGTGCGCATCGAAGCGTCCTATTTCCTGGAGTGGTTGCTGCCGCCGAAATCGGCCCGGGCGCTGCACATTTATTTTCCTGACCCGTGGCCCAAGCGCAAGCACCGCAAGCACCGCCTTATTAACGAACGATTCCCAACCCTGGCCGGCGAAGCCCTGGCGGAGGGCGGCGCGGTTTATTTGAGGACGGATGACGCGGATTATTACGCGCAGATGAAAGCGGTATTCGCCGCCAGACCGTCATTCGTGGAAATCGCGACGCCGGAGGCGCTGGCGGCGGTGTTGACCGATTTCGAGCGTGGCTTCCTCAAACGAGGCGTCCCCACGTTGCGCGCGGCGTATCAACTTGCCGGGCCGCCTCCTTAAACATCAATGACCGGCCCGCCACCGTCGCCGGAGGGCGGCCGGGGCGGGTTGCCGCGGCGAATCTCGACGCGCGGCCCGCCGCCCTTCATGAGCATGTTAAGCATCATTGAGACGATGCTGACAATGAGCGAACCCCAAAACGCCGCCGTGAAAGTTTCAACGTGAAACCCCCTCAGGATATGCCCCACCCAATAAAGGAGGAGAGCGTTGATGAAGAGGAGGAAAAGGCCCAAGGTCATAATCAGGAACGGAAGCGAAAGCACCAGGATGATCGGGCGAACAAAGGCATTGAGCAAGCCGAGCAGGAGCGTCGCCAGGATCAAGCCTGACGCCGTGTACGTAATGCCCGGAACGATATTGGCGGCCAGCATGACGGCGACCGTGGTAATCATCCAACGTTTGAGAAAGGACGCAAAGTTTTGGGACATATCGTTTCCAGCATTGCCGGCCCTCAATCCAAGAGCCGGAATAACATCCCGCACCCGGCCGCCAAAAACAAGGGGTTTTTCCGTCCCCCCAAGATTTTCGCGGTTGCCTGTGCGGCTTGGGGAACTTAGAATGGGGGTTGCATGAAACATCAGCTCGATTTTGAAAAACCGATTGTGGAGCTGCAGCGCAAACTGGACGAGCTTAAAAAGCACCCAGAGACCCATGCCCCAGGCATGAGCCACCAGGAGGAAGTCGCCCAGTTGGAGCAGAAGATCGCGGACACCCGGCGGCAGATTTTTGAGCAGATCAGCCCGTGGGACCGGGTCAAGATCGCGCGGCACCCCAAACGGCCCTTCACGCTGGACTATATCAGCGCCATGATGACGGACTTTACGGAATTGCATGGGGACCGGCTGTTTGCCGACGATCACGCGGTGGTGGGAGGCCTGGCCAAGTTGAACGACCAGAAGCTGGTCGTCATCGGCACGCAAAAGGGCCGGGACACCAAGGAAAACATCATGCGCAATTTCGGGTCGGCGCATCCGGAGGGTTATCGCAAGGCGCTGCGGTTGATGAAGCTGGCCGACAAATTCGGATTGCCCATCATCACGATGATCGACACATCGGGGGCTTATCCCGGCATCGGGGCCGAGGAACGGCACGTGGCCGAAGCCATCGCGGTGAACCTGCGCGAAATGATGTTGCTGGAGGTGCCCATTATCGCCGTCGTCATTGGCGAGGGCGGGTCGGGCGGGGCCTTGGGCATCGGCGTGGCCGACCGCGTGTTGATGCTGGAAAACGCCTATTATTCGGTCATCAGCCCGGAGGGTTGCGCGGCCATACTTTGGAGAGACCGCTTCGCCGCCCCCAAGGCGGCCGAGGCGCTGCGCATCACAGCAAAGGATTTGTTGGAACTGGGGTTGGTCGATGAAATCGTCCCCGAACCGCTCGGCGGCGCCCACAACGACTGGGCCGGCACGGCGCAAACCCTCAAGAGCGTCCTGGTCAGGAACCTGGCCAGCCTCAAGAGGCACTCTTCCGGCGACCGCCTGAATTCGCGCTACCAAAAATACCGGGCCTATGGCCAGTTCCTGGAGGTCAAAGAGAAAACCGCCTTGAACGAGGGCGCCTCTGAAAACGGCCACCCCGCCGCCAACGGCGCGGTCGCCTTGCCGTCCTCCAACCCCGGCGGTCCCATCTTGTGAAACTTTATCCGCTGACCTTCCAACCCATTTTCAAGGAGCGTCTATGGGGCGGGCGCAACCTCCAATCCCTTTACGGCAAGCCTCTCCCGCCTGGCATCGCGGTAGGCGAGTCCTGGGAAATCAGCGACCGGCCCGGCGACCAGAGCGTCATTGCGCGCGGGGCGTTGCGCGGCAAAACGCTGCATTGGCTGATGGAGCAATGTCCGTCCGAGATGCTGGGAATGAGCGGGCCGCCGCCGCCGCGTTTTCCCTTGTTGGTGAAAATCATCGACGCCCAGGCGACCTTGTCCTTGCAGGTTCATCCCCCCGCGGCGGTGGCCGCGTCGCTGGGCGGCGAACCGAAGACGGAGATGTGGTACGTGGCCCGCGCCGGACCGGCCGCTGAGTTGTTCGTCGGCTTGAAAAAGGGCGTCAGCCGCGCGGAGTTTGAAGGCAAACTGGCTGGCCAGAATGTCGCCGAATGCTTCCATCGCATCCCGGTCAAAGCGGGCGACGCGATGTTCCTGCCCAGCGGGCGAGTCCACGCGCTGGGAGCGAAGATCGTGATTTTTGAAATCCAACAGAACTCCGACACGACCTATCGTGTTTTCGACTGGAACCGGGTGGATCGGGATGGGAAAGCGCGCCAACTCCATGTGCAGCAATCGCTGGCCAGCATCGATTTTTCCGATTTCGAGCCGTCGCTGTTGCCGGGTGGATTTGAGCCTGCTTTGCCGGGCCTGGCTCGCCGGCTGGTGAAGAATGACCTCTTCGAAGTCAGTCTCAGGCAGTTGGGCGGCGGTGAGGAACTTCCGCTGGCGGATGGCCGCATGGAAATCATCGGGATGCTGGAAGGGGCGGCGCGGATTGAGGGCGCCGGCGAGCTGGTGGAACTGGCCGCGGGGCAATTCTGCCTCGTGCCCGCGCAATGCGCGCGGGGGCAATTCAACGTTCGCGGCACCGGCAATTCCCAGGGCGGCAGTTCAAAGCTCAAAGAGCGCCCCGGTGAGACGTGTTTGTTCCTGCGAATCTTCTCTCACCCCTGAAAATCGTGACGACGGGCCGGGGAATGGCAGGGTCGCCGCGCCGAGGCGACCACCCGGGAAGAAATTCATGCGGACGGCTCGGCGAGCCGCCCCTCACATGCGTGATTGACGTATTAGTGAAAATCCGCGTTTGACGAGCCAGCATTAGGTGCTATGTTCCTAAACGTATGAGCGCCAGAAAAATCGAAAATAGTCCGCTCGGGTTATCCCCCCGCCCCACTCAATGTCTGACACTTTCAGCCAGTTCCGTCCATATCCGGAAGACCGGCATTGAATTTCACAACGATGTCCCCCTGACACCCTGGACCGAAATGACCGTGACGCTGCAGGGTCCAGGCGAAGCCAAAAGGGTGAATTTCACCGGGGTCGTCGTCGAGTGCGCCGGCAACCGCGCGGAGGGTTACGCCATCTCGATGCTTTTCACACATGTATCGCGCCAGTCGCAAGCGCGATTAATGGCTTATTCCTGACTGGATTATTCCCCGGTTGATGCTGTAGAGTGCGGGCGATGGAAACTTTTCGTCGCATACTGACCGCCGCAGTGGAGGGTGGAGCGTCCGATGTTCATCTCAAGATCGGCACGCCCATCATCTTTCGCATCAACCGCAAGCTCGTCAACGTCGATGGGCCGCAGCCCAGCGAGGAGTGGATGCGCAAAGTGGTCGATGAGATCGTGCCGCAGCACACGAAGGAAATCCTGCGCAGCCACCACGAATGCGATTTTTCCTATTTTCTGCCCGGAGTGGGCCGATTCCGGACCAACTGTTTTCATCAGCGGGGACAGCCCTGCCTGGCCATGCGCTTTGTCAAGACGCAGGTGCCAAGCTTCGAGGAATTGGGGTTGCTGGCGGTTTTGAAGCAAATCGCCCAAGCGCCACGAGGCATCGTGTTGCTGTCAGGATCGACCGGTTGCGGCAAATCGACCACGCTTGCGGCGATGATCGAGCACATCAACGCCAACAGCCGCAAGCACATCATCACGCTGGAAGACCCCATTGAATATGTCTTCGAGGACAACCAATCGATCCTCGAACAGCGCGAAATTGGCTTGGACACCCCGTCCTTTACGGATGGCCTCCGTCATGTCCTGCGCCAGGACCCCGACGTGATCATGATCGGGGAAATGCGCGACGCTACGAGTTTCTCGGCGGCGATGAGCGCGGCTGACACCGGGCATCTGGTGCTTTCGACCCTGCACACCACCAACGCCGCGCAATCGATCGGGCGCATTTTGGATTTCTTCAAGCCGGACGAGCGGGAGCAGATCCGGCGGCAAATCGCGGCCACGATGCAAGCGGTGGTCTGCCAGCGCATGGTTCCGACCATCGCCGGCGGCATGACCCCTGCCCTGGAAATCATGATCAACACCGGCACCGTGCGGAAACTTATTGAGGAGAACCGCCTGGAAAAACTGCCTGCCGCCATCGAAACCGGGGGCGACGATGGGATGCTTAATTTCAATCAATCCCTGTTCCAATTGGTCAAGGACGGCGTCGTTTCGCAAAAGGACGCGCTGGCCAAGGCGACCAATGCCCAGGCGCTGGAAATGAATTTCCAGGGAATCTTTCTCACCGAAGGCAATCGCATCCTGGGATAATCAAAGAACTCCCCGAAGAATTGGCTTGCTGAAAAGCCGCGGTTTTGCCAAGAATCTCCTCAGACGCATGTTAGCACAATGCCTTGCCGGAAGAAGAACCGGCCTTCGCCTTCACCCAGCCCCCTGGCTCGGCGCCACAGTTCTATGCGGCGCGGCATTGGCGCCCGCATCCCTTTTCGGCCTGGGTGTCGCGCTGCCTGATCAGGACGCTTTTGCCACCGCCCGCGGCAACGCGTTTGTTGCCACTGCGGACGACCCGGCGGCCGTGTACTACAATCCGGCGGGCATTTCGCAATTGACGGGCGCGAACCTTTCATTGGGGGCATACGGCATTGACTATGGTTCCAGTTACAAAAGCGGCACTACCTCCGTTAACAGCCAAACGCAATTGGCCGTCCTGCCGCAGTTGTTCTCGACCTACAGCTTGCCGGAATATCATCTGACACTTGGCTTGGGTGGTTATTGCCCTTACGGCCTCAGGAACGAATGGCCGGCGACCGAGGCTCTGATCGCCAGCGGATTCCTTGCCGGCGGCGAAACGGGCGAGATTCATTATTACACCATCAACCCGGTCGTTGCCTGGCAGGTGGTTCCCTCCATTTCGATCGCCGCCGGTCCCACGATCAATTATTCGCAAGCCGATCTGAAAGAATACCCCGGCTTTGTAAACCACTTCCGCGGACGCGACATGGACGTTGGCTACAACATCGGCGTGCTGTGGCACCCGTCCGACCCGCACTCGGTGGGCATTACGTATCGGAGCGCGACGGACATGAACTACTCCGGCCACGCCACCGTGCCTGCCCCGCCCTTTACCGCCAACACGGGCGCGACGGCCAATTATCATTTCCCGCAGACGCTCGCCTTCGGCTACTCGTTCCGCCCGACACCTAAATGGAATTTTGAGGCCGATGCCAATTGGACCGACTGGACTACGCTGCAAGGCTTGACGGTCAAACCGCAGGGGGCGCCTCCGGAAACCCTCGCATTCAACTGGGATCAAAGCTGGATGATTGACTTCGGGGCGACGCGCTATCTTGGCGATGGCTGGCGGATTAGCGGCGGATACATGTACAGCCTCAACTCGGTCCCGTCCTCCTCATTCAACCAGCTCATTCCCGATTCGGACCGCCACATATTCAGCCTGGGCGTCGGAAAGAAATACCAGCATTTCAGTTGGGATGCGGCGTATCAACTGGGGTGGAGTCCGTCCCGCACGGTGAGCGGTGACGCCGACGTGCCGGCCAATGGGACCTACGAATTCTTAAGCCATGCAATCAGCATTAACCTCGGCTATCATTTCTGAAGGTAAAGACACCGCGGCGCCGAAGGCGCGCCAGACTTTGCTCATCGTGGACGATGAGGAAGGTCCAAGGCAATCTTTGCGGATCGTTTTCAAGGACGATTACAACCTCCTGATCGCCTCCAACGGGCGCGACGCAATCGAACTGGCCCAAAAAAACAAGATCAACGCGGCCGTGCTGGACATCCGCATGACGGGGATGAGCGGGACGGAAGTCCTGGAGAAGCTCAAAGGAATCCAGCCCTCCATTGAAGTGATCATGCTCACGGCCTACGAGTCGGTGGACACCGTGCGGCAGGCGTTGCGACTGGGCGCCTGCGATTACCTCAACAAACCCTTCGACGTGCCCTCCATCCGCAAAGCCGTCGCGACCGCAATGGAGCGCCATTCCTTTTCCGACGAAATCCGGGCCAACAACGAGAAGCTGGCCGCGCTCCAGGTCGAATTGCAAGACCAGCGCCTCCAGGAGGAAATCACGCGCACCCGCGGCGAGATTTACGCCAGCATCATCCACGACATCAACGGCCCTCTGACCATCATCTCCGGCTTCATTCAAATCATCAACCAGCGCATGGGCGAATCCAAGCGGCTGGAAGGCGACGACATGGAGATGGTCAAGGACCGGCTCCGGCGCATAACCCGGCAGGTGAGCAATTGCATAGAAATTTCGCACCGCTACCTGAGCTTCATGCGGCAGCAACCCTCCGCTCCCGCCCGCATCAATGTCAATCAAATTCTTGAGGATTTGCGCGAGCTGTTGAACGTCCATCCCAGCAAGGGTGACAACACCCTGAAAATCCAGTCCCTGGACCGCGAGGTTGAATTGCAGATGAACGGCACCGACCTCATCCAAATCCTCCTCAACCTGGCCATCAACGCCTTGCAATGCTCCCCCGACCCGCACATCGTCGAAATCTCCGGCCAGTTGCTCGACACCGGCGCCGACTTTTCCCGCATCTTCGAGGGGCCGACCGACCGCATCCTCTATGGCCAAGGCTTCGCCAACACGCCCCCGCTGTTGGTCCTAACGGTCCGGGACAACGGCCCCGGGATACCGCCCGAAGTCCTGCCGAAAATCTTCCAACCCTATTTCACCACCAAGCCGCCCGGCAAAGGCACCGGCCTTGGCCTGGCCATCGTCCACAGGCTTCTCAAAGAAGCCCGGGGCTGCATGCACATCCATTCCAAGCCCGGAGAAGGCGCCGCCTTCAACATCTACCTTCCCGCAACCGTCAAACATTGACCGCTCCCAGTCCCCGGCGCGCCCGCATCCCGGCTTTTGCGCGTTTTAGGATACCCCCTCCCAATTTCATTGAGCATTGCCTGGGGGTGTAATACACTCGGGCTTGTGAAGGTTTTTGTAACTGGCGGCGCGGGGTACATCGGGTCTGTCTGCGTTGAGGAATTGCTCAACGCCGGACACGACGTCACTGTTTTTGACAATCTCACCGAAGGGCATCGCTCGGCGGTGGACAAGCGCGCCGTCTTTGTTCTGGCCCGCGCGAGCGACGTGGAAACCATCACCGCCGCAGTGCGCCATGCAAAGGCGGACGCCGTCGTTCATTTTGCGGCCAATGCGCAGGTGGGCGAATCCATGACCAATCCGGGGAAGTACTTTCGCAACAACGTCTGCAACGGATTGAACCTCCTGGACGCGGCCGTGGCCGCCGGCGTCAAGAAGTTTGTCTTCAGTTCGACGTGTGCGACCTATGGGCCGCCCGATCGCGTGCCGATGACGGAAGACCTGCCGCAACGCCCCATCAATCCCTACGGCGAATCCAAACTCATGTTCGAGAAAATGCTCCACTGGTACCGGCAGATACACGGGTTGGAATTTGTCGCCTTCCGCTACTTCAACGCGGCGGGGGCGAGCGAAAAATTCGGGGAGCATCACCGCGTCGAAACGCATCTCATCCCCAACATCCTCCAAGTGCCCTTGGGCCGAGCGGACCACGTCGAGATTTTTGGGACGGACTACCCGACGCCCGACGGCACCTGCATCCGGGATTACATCCACATTATAGATCTGGCCCAGGCTCATATCCTGGCCCTGCCGGCGGGACGCCAGGGCTTTTACAATCTGGGCAACGGCGACGGTTATTCCGTGCGCCAGGTGATCCATGTCTGTGAAAAAACGGTCGGCCGCCCCATTCCCACCGTCGAGAAGCCCCGTCGGGCGGGCGACCCGCCCAAGCTGGTTGCCTCCGCCGAGAAGGCCGCGCACGAACTGGGATGGAAACCGCGGTATCCGAAGTTGGAGCAGATCGTCGCGCACGCATGGCGATGGCATCAGGCCCACCCGGATGGCTACCCGGATTGACTTTGCATCGTCTTGCGCCTTGACTGGCGAACAGCCCGTTTTATGATGCGCCCCAACTATGAGTGAAATCTCTAATATACAGGCGCGCGAGATACTGGATTCGCGCGGCAACCCAACCATTGAAGTCGATGTGCTCCTGGCCAGCGGCGCGGCGGGCCGCGCGGCTGTTCCTTCCGGCGCCAGCACCGGCGAGCACGAAGCCCTCGAATTGCGCGATGGCGACAAAGCCCGCTACAACGGCAAGGGCGTGACCAAGGCTGTCAAAAATGTCACCGACAAAATCCTCCCCGCCTTGCTCCACGTCGAAGCCCTGGATCAACTCACGGTGGACGGCATCATGCTCAAATTGGATGGGACGGAAACGAAATCCAAACTGGGCGCCAACGCCATCCTAGCGGTGTCTCTGGCCAACGCCAAGGCGGCTGCGGCGGAGTTGGACCTGCCCCTCTTCAAATACCTGGGCGGCCCCAACGCCAAGGTCCTGCCCGTTCCGATGGCCAACGTCATCAACGGCGGCGCCCACTCGGACGCGCCGATTGATTTCCAGGAATTCATGATCGCGCCCAAGGGTTTACCGACTTTCTCTCTGGGGTTGGAGGCCATCGTGGAGGTGTTTCACGCCCTCAAGGCCGTTCTCAAGAAAAAGGGTTGCTCCACCGCCGTGGGCGATGAAGGCGGTTTCGCCCCGAAACTGGAGAGCGCTGAGGCGGCGATCGAGACGATCCTGCAGGCGATCAAGGACGCCGGCTACAAGGCGGGCAAGGATATTTTCCTGGCGTTGGACCCGGCCTCTTCCGAGTTCTACGACAGCGCGTCGGGGCTTTACGTGTTCAAAAAGGGATCGGGCGAAAAATTGAAGGGCGAGGAACTGGTCGCGCTGTATTCCGAATTGGCCGCCAAATATCCCATTTTCAGCATTGAGGACGGTTGCGCCGAAAATGACTGGAAAACCTGGAAACTTATCACTGACAAACTGGGCGGCAAATTGCAGTTGGTCGGCGACGATCTTTTTGTCACCAACGTCAAGTTTCTCCGCCGGGGAATTGACGAGGGCGTGGCCAATTCAATCCTGGTAAAAGTCAATCAAATCGGTTCGTTGACGGAAACCCTGGACACGGTCGAGCTGGCGCAAAACAACGGCTACACGGTCGTCATCAGCCATCGTTCCGGCGAGACCGAGGACGCCACCATTGCCGACATCGCGGTCGCGACCAACGCGGGCCAGATCAAGACCGGCTCGTTGAGCCGCACGGATCGCGTGGCCAAGTACAATCAGTTGCTCCGCATCGAACAAATCCTGGGCAAGAACGCGGTTTACGCCGGGACGCTGCCAACGCGGCGTTCAAAGTCTTGAATTCCCGGTTCCAGGTTTAACGGCGGCCGCCATTGATGAAGGAGACGATTGCCCACTTGATCCAGTGGTATCAGAGCACCCTGGACGCGGGCGGCTATCCTCTCATCGCGCTTTTGATGGCGGTTGAAAGCACGATATTCCCGATACCGAGCGAACTGATTATTCCCTTCGCGGCCCAACGGGCCCAGGCCGCGGGTCATCTCAGCGTCCCCGGCGTCGTCATCGCCGGGGCGCTTGGTTCGTGGGTGGGCGCGACGATCATGTATTGGGCGTCGCGTCTGGCCGGGCGGCCCCTGGTCGTGCGTTACGGCGCCTATTTCCTTGTGCCGGAGGCCAAACTGCGCGCCGCCGAGCGGTGGGCGCTCCGGTTCGGTTCCTTCGGTGTTTTTGTGGCACGCCTGCTCCCGGTCGTGCGCCACTTGATCGGCATTCCGATGGGGATTGTCAAAATGGACTTTAAACTTTATTCCGTCTTTACACTCGTCGGCTCGACCCTCTGGTGCGCGGTGCTGGCCTGGGTCGGCGTGAAGGCGGGGCAGGACGCCAGCCTCATGCAAGGCGATCTTCATTCCGTCACCAAATGGCTGGCAGGCGCGGTGGCTTTCCTGGCGTTGATTTACTATTTCCTCGTTCACCGCTACATGCGCGGCGACGGCCCGGCAAAAGAACTTTGAAGTTCCGGGCGCAAACACTACATTGATTTCGAATGACTTCCGCCGAAATTCGCCAGTCGTTTTTGGACTTCTTCAAATCCAAAGGGCACTCCATTGTCCCTTCCTCAAGCCTCATGCCCGATTCGCCCGGCCTGCTTTTCACCAACGCCGGCATGAATCAATTCGTCCCGATATTCCTCAACCAACGCGCGCCCGACGTCGATAAATGGCCCGGCGCCATCCCGGGCGCGCCCACCCGCGCCGCGGACACCCAGAAGTGCATCCGTGCCGGCGGCAAGCACAACGACCTCGAAGACGTCGGCCTGGACACCTATCACCACACCTTTTTCGAGATGCTGGGCAACTGGAGCTTTGGCGATTATTTCAAGAAAGAGGCCATTGATTGGGCCTGGGAACTGGTCGCCGAGGTCTGGAAATTCCCCCGCCACCGCCTCTACGCCACTGTCTATAGCCCCGACAAATCCCGAAACGATCCGAGCGACTTTGACCTCGATGCCTATGACTTCTGGGCCGCGAAATTCTCCGCCGCCGGTCTCGATCCCAAGGTCCACATCGTTCACGGTGGCAAGAAAGACAACTTTTGGATGATGGGCGAAACCGGCCCCTGCGGCCCCTGCTCGGAAATCCATGTCGATTTGACTCCCGCTGGCGACACCAAAGGTTCGCTCGTCAACAAAGGCGACGCCCGTTGCATCGAAATTTGGAACCTCGTCTTCATTCAATTCAACGCCAATCCGGACGGGAGTTTTTCCCCCCTGCCCGCCCGGCACGTCGATACGGGCATGGGGTTCGAGCGCGTGACGGGCATCATGCAGAACACGCGCGATTTCACCGATTTTTCGCGCGTCATCTCCAATTACGAAACCGACATCTTCCGCCCGCTCTTTGACAAGCTGGAAGAACTCAGCGGCAAAAAATACGCCTCGACGCTCCCGAATGGCTCTGCCTCTGAACAAATTCAGATCGACATCGCCTTTCGCGTCATCGCGGATCACATCCGCACTCTTGCCTTCTCGATTGCCGACGGCATCCTGCCGGGTAACAACGACCGCAACTACGTCCTGCGCCGGATCCTGCGCCGCGCCGTTCGCTACGGGCGGACCCTCGGTTTTCACGATCCGTTTTTTTACAAACTGGCTAGTGTGCTGGGGGAACAAATGGGCGATGTTTTTCCCGAAGTCCGCCTCAAACAGCCCCGCATCCAGGAGATCATCCTGGCCGAGGAGGACGCCTTCAACAAGACACTCGACCGCGGGATCGAATTGTTCAATGAAGAAATCGCCGCCGGAGGCGTGCGCTCCATTTCCGGCGACTTCGCTTTCAAACTTTACGACACCTACGGCTTCCCGTTGGACCTGACCGAATTGATGGCGCGCGAACGCGGTTTGACCGTGGACACCGCCAGCTTTGAAAAGCTCATGGACGAGCAGCGCGCCCGCGCCCGCGCCGCCCAGAAAAAGGAAATCATCGCCGCATCCAACATTGACACCTCCCATTCGACCCAATTCGTCGGATTCGACCACCTGCACGCCTCTGCAGCCGTCCTCGCCGCCGTCAGCGTCAAGGACAAGACCGCCGTCATCCTCGACACGTCTCCCTTCTACGCCGAAATGGGCGGCCAGGTCGGCGACACGGGCGAAATTCGGGCCGGTGGAAGCATATGGAGTATCGTCAATACTCAGAAAAACGGGGGCACGTTCCTTCATCTTTTGGCCGGGAAAGCCGCGCCGGAGCCGGGCGCGAAGGTCGAACTCCACGTCAACGCCCCGCGCCGCGCGGCCATTCAGCGTCACCATTCCGTCACTCATTTGCTGCATTGGGCCTTGCACGAAGTGGTCAGCGCCGATGCCACTCAAAAAGGCTCCTTCGTCGGGCCGGACAAATTGACATTCGATTTCAGCGGCGCCGCGCTCACGCGCGCGGAGGTCGGCGACGTGGAAAAACTGGTCAATGAGCGGATTGTCGAAAACTCCGGCCTTGCGTGGTCGGAAGTTCCTTACGCGGAAGTAAAAGGACGCAAGGATGTCATGCAGTTTTTCGGGGAGAAGTACGGCGACGTCGTTCGCGTGGTGCAGATCGGCGGCGCGCCGGGCGCGCTCAATGGCTACTCCATGGAGTTGTGCGGCGGCACTCACACGCGGGCGACAGGCGAGATTGGTATGTTCCGCATCGTCAGCGAGAGCGCGGTGGCGGCGGGCATCCGGCGCATCGAGGCTGTCGCCGGATTGCGCGCCTATGAAAAATCCAGGGATGAAGCCGCGTTGATTTCAACCGTCGCCGGGAAGATCAATTCGCCCGTGGCCGAGCTGGAAAAGAAAGTCGATGCGCTCCTGGCCCAGCAGAAAGAACTCGAGAAGGCGCTTGCGGCGATGCGCCAAAAACAGGCGGGCGAAGTCGCGCGCGGCCTGGCGGCCAGGGCGGACATGTCACGCCCCGTACCCAGCGTCGTGGAGCAGATTGAGGCGGCGGATGGCGATTTTCTGCAAGCCGTGGCCGACGCGATCAAAGGCCAGTTCAAGGGCGTGATCGTCCTCGGCGGAACAAACGGCAACGCCGTGGCCTTGGTGGCCGCCGTCTCGCCGGAATTCACCGCCAAATTTCACGCCGGGAAGATCATTCAATCCATCGCGCCCATTGTCGGCGGCAAAGGCGGCGGCAAACCTGACAACGCCCGCGGCGGCGGCAAAGACGTCTCCAAATTGGGCGAAGCGCTGGCGAAAGCGCGGACGCTCATTGGAGCCGGCGCCTGATATGAAACAAGAGTTCGATTCCATTGAAGCCGTTCTTGCCGACTTGCGCCGCGGCCGCATGGTCGTGGTGGTGGACGACGCCGACCGTGAGAATGAAGGCGATTTCATCATGGCCGCCGAATGCGTCACTCCCGAAGCCATCAACTTCATGGCCAAATATGGCCGGGGATTGATTTGCGTCCCGATGACCTACGAGCGGCTCAAGCAATTGGGCATCGAACAAATGGTGATGCAAAATACCGAAACCTTTCGCACGGATTTCCAAGTCAGCGTCGATGCCGCCCGCGGCATCACCACCGGCATCAGCGCCGCCGACCGCGCATTGACGATCAAGATCATGGCCGACCCGACGGCGGTGCCGGAGGATTTAATTCAACCGGGGCACGTCTTTCCGCTGCGGGCCAAGCCGGGCGGCGTCCTGCAAAGGGCCGGGCACACGGAGGCGTCCGTCGATCTGGCCAAACTGGCGGGCCGTCGCGCCATCGGCATCTGCTGCGAAATCATGAGCGAAGACGGCTCCATGGCGCGCTTGCCCGAATTGAAGCGCCTGGCTCGCAAGCATCGCCTCAAGATTTGCACCGTCGCCGATTTGATCCATTACCGGCGCACCCGGGAGAAACTGGTCGAGCGGGTCGAGGTGGTGAAGATGCCCACGGCCTACGGAGACTTCGATCTTTACCTTTACAGGTCGAAGATCGACGGCCAGCACCACCTGGCCCTGGCCCGCGGGCAGGTTGCGGGGAAGAAGAACGTCCTGGTGCGCGTGCATAGCGAATGCCTCACGGGCGATGTCTTTGGATCGCGCCGCTGCGATTGCGGGTCGCAGTTGCACGAGGCCATGCGGCGCATCGCGGCCGCCGGCCAGGGCGTCATTGTCTATATGCGCCAGGAAGGCCGCGGCATCGGACTGGCCTCCAAGATCAAGGCCTACAAATTGCAGGAGAGCGGCCTGGACACTGTCGAGGCCAATCTCAAGCTCGGTTATGGCATGGACCTGCGCGAATACGGATTGGGCGCCCAAATCCTGGCCGACTTGGGGTTGAAGACCATTTCACTGCTGACAAATAATCCGAAAAAAATCGTCGGACTCAAAGGCTACGGCCTGGAAATCGTCGAGCAACTTCCCATCAAAATCCGCCCCAATCCGCACAACGAAAAATATCTCAAAACCAAGCGCGAAAAAATGGGGCATTTATTGTGATCCGCCACGACCCGCCATGTTGACTCCCGTTCAGCCCCGCAAAATCCGCGCCGCAGGCGGTTCCTTCGCCATCGTCGCCTCCCGATACAACGCGCGATACGTTGATGCGATGGTCGAGGCCGCCCGCGAGGAATTGACGAAGGCGGGCGCCGGGAAAATCCACCTCGTGCGCGTGCCGGGGGCTTTTGAGATTCCGGTTGTGGCGGCGCAACTGGCGCGCTCCCGCCCGCCGTGCGCGGCCATCATCTGCCTGGGTGTGATTCTCCGCGGCCAAACCACCCATGCCCAACAGATCGCCGACGCGGTCAGCGCCGCCCTGGCGCAACTTCAGATTCAGCACGCCCTGCCCGTCATCCACGAAGTTCTGCTCCTGGAAAACGAATCCCAAGCCGTCGTCCGCTGCCTTGACAAGAAACACAACCGTGGCGCCGAAGCGGCGCAAACCGCGCTGGAAATGGCGCGGGTGATGCGCTCGCTCCGGCGGCGTTGATCCGGACGGGGCGCGAAGGCCAATCTTTGCCAATCGTTGCCAACCGGCGCGGCGGCGGCATGGTACATGCAATCTTCTAACAATCAGCATTCGATTTTGTGAAATGTGTCACAATGCGCTTGCGTTGACTTCGCGGACGGTTAAAGTTCTTGACGATACGGTTCGTTTGTCAATTATGCGCGTATGAAGAAATTTGCATTGCTGATTGCGGTTGCCACTCTGGCCTGCGTCCAAGGCGTCCCGGCTGGCGACGTTACCGGGAAGGTCACTTTGAAAGGGACGCCGCCCCCGGAAAAACCGATCGCCTTCGACGACACCTGCGGCAAGATGCAACCCGCCGTCACCACCACACGCCATTACGTCGTCGGAAAAGAGGGCGGCCTGGCCAATGTCTTTGTTTATATTTCCAAGGGTCTGGAAGGCAAGAAGTTCACCCCGCCGGCGGACGCCGTCGAAGTGGACCAGCAGGGTTGCAATTACCAACCCTACGTCTCCGGCGTCATGGCGGGCCAAACCGTGCGCATCAAGAACTCCGATCCCATCATGCACAACATCCACGCCCTGCCCAAGGTGGATGGGAATACCGAGTTTAATTTCGCCCAGCCCAGCCAGGGCGACGTCAATGACACCAAATGGACCGAAAGCATCAAAAATCCCGAGGTCCTGGTCAAACTCAAATGCGACGTGCATCCGTGGATGTTCGCCTACGTCGGGGTGCTGCCTCATCCTTATTTCGCGGTCACTGATAAAGACGGCAATTTCAAGATCGCCAATGTTCCGGCCGGCAAATACACCCTCACGGCCTATCATTTGAAGGCGCACGGCGCCAAACCTGGGGAAGCCCAGGAGATTTCTGTGGCTGACAGTCCGGTAACGGCCAATTTCACGGTCGAAGTGCCGCCGCCGCCGCCACAGTAAAACCGGTCGGCAGAGCCGTTGAGAGCCGGCTTTTTCCAGGACCCTCCGTTCCTGGCCGCCGGAGTATTACGGAGTCGTTGTTGTTTGTTGTGTATTTGGGTTTTCCGAAGTTTTTCGGAGAAAACGTGGTCTGTTGTTGTACGTGAGTTTGACACAAGTCAATACTATGGTTTTGAAGCGCTTCGCGGTTTTCACCGCGATGGCCACTTTTCTGCTCGTTTGGATGGGCGGCCTGGTCACCAGCAACGGAGCGGGCCTGTCGGTGCCGGACTGGCCAAACTCTTACGGCTACAACATGTTCCTCTTCCCCGTATCCAAGTGGATCGGCAACATCTTTTATGAGCACACCCACAGATTGGCCGCTTCGGCCGTCGGCTTGCTCACCACCGTCCTGGCGTTGTGGCTCTTCGGACGCAAAGCCCGGCCGGTGCTCCGTTTCGGCGGACTGCTTTTCGCCGCGGCCGGAGCCGTGCTCTGCTGGATGTTCCCCGCCCACGCCGCGGAGAACCTTCTGCTGGCGGGCGTCGGCTTGGCCGCGGTGGCCGCGAGTTTTTTCTGGCCGGCCTGCGAACCGTCCGCGAAATGGCTCCGGGCGCTGGGGGTGATTGCCTTCCTGGCCGTCGTGGCGCAAGGCGTTTTGGGCGGCTTGCGGGTCACGCAATTGAAGGATCAATTGGGCGTTTTTCATGCCGCGCTGGGACAACTCTTCTTCCTTCTGGTTTCCGCCATCGCCCTGTTCCACACCGATTTCTGGCGGCGCCTCCCCGTCCAGGCCACGATTGACCGCCATCGCTTCCGCCCACTCCTCCTGGTCAGCGCCGCCTTGATCCTGGCGCAGCTCGTTCTCGGCGCGACCATGCGCCATCAACACGCCGGACTGGCCATCCCGGATTTTCCCTCCGCCTACGGCAAAATCTGGCCGGACACCGGCGCCGCCGCCGTGGCGCGCCACAATCAAGATCGCCTTGAGGCCGCGGGCGAAAACCCCATCACGGCTTTCCAGATCGACTTGCAAATGGCGCATCGGATCGGGGCACTGCTGGTCTTTGTGGCGGTGGGCGTTTGTCTATGGCGGGCCTGGCGTTATTTGGGAGCATGGCACACGCTGACCCGTTTCTGCGCAATTTGGTTCGGCCTGGTGCTCACACAGGTTTTCCTCGGCGCCGCCACCATTTGGACCGGGAAATCCGCCGACGTGGCCACCGCGCATGTGGCCTGCGGCGCTCTATGCCTGATGACGGGCGGCCTGGCGTCAGTTGTTTCGTTCCGATTGCTCGCGCCGGCGCCCCGGTTCGTTCTCGCGGAGAAGAACACGCCTGCCCGGTTGCCGCGCCCCCAAATCACATGAAATACGCCTCTCAAACACTCGATGTCACCACGCCCTTGGTCAAATCAAGCGCCGCTGATAAATCGCCGGCGGCCGTCCTGGGCGAATTATTCAAATTGCGCCTGACGACGCTGGTTCTGTTGACCGCGCTGGTCGGCTTCTATCTCGGCTCCAGCGCGCCGGTGGCGTGGGGGCTGATGCTCAACATGCTCCTGGGCACCGCTCTGCTGGCCGGCGGCGCCTCGGCCCTCAATCAACTCATGGAGCGCGAGTATGACGCCAAAATGCGCCGCACCCAGGATCGTCCCCTGCCCTCTGGACGGATGACGCCGGAAACCGTCCTGATCATCGGCTGCGTTTGCGCTGCCGCGGGAGTTCTCTACCTGGCGCTAACCGTCAATTCGGTCACCGCTCTTCTGGGCGCCCTCACTCTGGGCTGCTACCTCCTGATTTATACTCCGCTCAAGCGCGTCACCACTTTGAACACCGTCATCGGCGCCATCCCCGGCGCGCTGCCTCCTCTCATGGGCTGGACGGCCGCACGGGGCGGGACTTCCGGCGGCGGCTGGGCGCTCTTTGCCATCCTTTGCTTCTGGCAGTTGCCCCATTTCCTGGCCATAGCGTGGATGTATCGGGACGAATACGCCAAGGCGGGCTTCGTCATGCTGCCCGTCGTCGATCCAACCGGGGAGCGGACCGGACAACAGGCCCTCTGCCACACCTTGGGCCTTCTGCCGATCAGCCTTTGTCCTTTCATCTTCAAGCTCGTGGGGCCGGCATATCTTGTCGGCGCCATGATCCTGGGGGCCGGTTTCGTGTGGAGCGCCTTTCAGTTTTCGCGGCACTTGACCTTGCAACGGGCGCGGACGCTTTTCTACGTTTCCATCATCTACCTGCCCTTGTTGTTAGCCCTCATGGTCCTGGACAAAAAATAAACAGACATGGAATCGACAACGCACGACGCTCACGCCCCGCCCCACCAGGAGCCTGGTTTCTGGCAAAAGTACATCTTTTCCACCGACCACAAAGTCATCGGCCTCCAGTACGGCATCACCGGGCTGATGTTTCTGTTCATGGGGTTCTGCCTGATGACGATGATGCGCTGGCAATTGGCTTATCCCGGCCATCCCATCCCGATTGTCGGCAAGCTGCTTTTCCGGGTGCTCGGCGAGGACATGGTCGGCAAGGATGCGGCGGGCCATGTCGGGGTGATGATGCCGGGCCTCTACAATTCCTTCGGGGCCATGCACGGGACGATCATGGTGTTTCTGGCCATTGTGCCGCTGGCCTTCGGGGCGTTCGGCAACTTTGTCACTCCGCTCCAAATCGGCGCGCCGGACATGGCGTTTCCGCGCGTCAACATGGTCAGCTACCAATTCTATTTCATGGGCGGGATCATCATGCTGGCCAGCTTCTTCATTCCGGGCGGGGCCGCGCAGTCGGGCTGGACCTCTTATTCGCCGCTGGCGACGGTGGCGGACATGGGGACGCGACCCAACGGGCAGACGTTTTGGATAATCGGCATGGTGTTCCTGATCAGTTCGTCCCTGCTGGGAGCCGTCAACTTCATCACGACCATTATTCAAATGCGCGCCGAGGGATTGACGTGGATGCGGCTGCCGTTCTTCGTGTGGGCGCAATTTGTCACCGGCTTCCTTCTTCTGCTGGCCTTTCCGCCACTGGAAGCCGCGGCCGTCCTGCAACTGGGGGACAATCTGTTGCACACCAGCTTTTTCCTCCCGACGGGCCTGGTCGTGTCGGGCCAGCACCTGCACGTCAGCGGCGGGGGCAGCCCGCTGCTGTGGCAGCATCTGTTCTGGTTTCTGGGGCATCCGGAAGTGTATGTGTTGATACTGCCGGGCATGGGGATCGTGACCGAAATCATCGCCTGCAACACGCGCAAGCCCATTTGGGGCTACCGCTCGATGGTCTATTCGGTACTCACCATAGGCTTCCTGTCGTTCATCGTGTGGGCGCATCACATGTATTTGACAGGAATGGGGACGCGCATCGCCACCTTCTTTCAAACCACCACCATGATGATCTCGATTCCGTCGGTCATCATATTGACCTCGCTCTTCATTTCGCTCTGGGGGGCGTCGATGCGATTCAACACGCCGATGCTCTTTGCCCTGGGCTTCCTGCCCATGTTCGGCATCGGCGGGCTGACCGGCCTGCCCCTGGGATTCAACGCCAGCGATATTCACCTCCATGACACGTATTACGTCATCGCGCATTTCCATTATGTCGTCGCGCCGGGAACCATTTTCGCGCTTTTTGCCGGAATCTATTACTGGTACCCGAAAGTGACCGGGCGCTTCATGAACGAGTTCTGGGGCCGGGTCCACTTCGCCCTTTCCTTCATTTTCATGAACCTCGTGTTCATGCCCATGTTCATCCAGGGCATGGCCGGATTGTCCCGCCGCATGTACGATGGCGGGGCGACCTACGCCGCGCAGGACGGCGTCGTCGGGTTGAGCAAACAGGTCATCGGCCTGAACATCCCCATTTCCCACGCGGTCTGGGCGTTGGGTCTCGCGCAGCTTCCCTTCGTCATCAATTTTTTCTGGAGCATCCGGCGGGGCAAAAAAATCACCTCGGATAACCCGTGGCAGGCGACCACCCTGGAATGGCAGACGCCGACGCCGCCTCCTCATGGGAACTTTGAAAAGCCCGTGGAAGTTTTCCGGGGGCCTTACGAGTACAGCGTTCCCGGCCACGCCACCGATTTCACACCGCAAAACGAACCGCCGACAGCCGCTCCCGCGCCACATGGAAATCCCTTACTCAGTTAAACCCCGTCCGGACACCGGCCTTTACAACGCCAAAGTCGGCATCTGGCTGTTTCTGGCGTCGGAAGTGATGCTCTTCGGAGCGCTCTTCTGCTCGTACATCCTGCTGCGCGTCAACGCCCCCGACGGGATGTGGCCGCACCACTGGCTGAACATCTGGCTGGGCATGACCAATACCATCGTCCTGATTTTTTCCAGCGTCACCGTCGTTCTCTCCTGGGCCTCGCTCAAAATGGGGCAATTCAAACGATACAAACTCTATCAAGGAGTCACCATCCTCTGCGCGTTGACCTTTCTTTGCATCAAATCATACGAGTACCACGACAAATTCATCCACTATGAGGTCATCCTCACCGACGGACGCATCGCGGACGGGCATATTGAAAAGGGGCAAACAACCGCGGACACCGTGGCGCTTCTGGGCTGGTGGCCCAAGGATGAAGCCGCGTTGATGGACCCGCCGATGGGCCATCCGGTGGAGAAGATTGAAATCCCCCGCAAACAGATCAAAACCATGGAGAATTACGGTCCGTGGCACAACACCTACACGGCGATATATTTCGTGCTGACGGGTCTGCACGCCCTGCATGTCCTGGCCGGCGCGATTGTCATTTTCGCCATCTGGGGGCCTTTGGCCAAGGTCTGGGAACAGGACCCCGAACGTTACATCAACCGCGTCGAAGTCTCCGGCCTGTTCTGGCACTTTGTCGATCTGGTCTGGATCTTCCTCTTTCCCGTTCTTTATCTCTTATGAGCCACTCAACCCAAAGCGCGACAGTCCCCCACCCCGCCGGACATTCCACTGAGGAAATCCGGCGCGATATGAGGCGCTATTTGATCATCGGCGTCGCGCTGATGATCGGCACCGGCATGACCGTCTGGGCCTCGCTCATCGACTTCGGCAGCCGGGAGATCAACATCGTCGCCGCGCTGATCATCGCCAGCGCGAAGGGTTTTTTGGTGGCCGGCTTTTTTATGCACCTGATTTCGGAAAAGAAGATGATCTATGCCGTGCTGGCCTGCACGGGTTTCTTTTTTCTCGCTTTGATGTATCTTACACTGTTGTCGATGGCGCATGGCAGCGTCATTCAAATCCGGTAGTATGTCACTGAAAGCGTTTCATATTGTATTTTTGGTCATGTCGATCCTTCTGGCCTTTTTCAGCGGGATTTGGCTCTTGCGCCAGTACGCCTCAAGCCGGCACGCGCAGGACCTGGCCGCCGCCGTCGTTTTCCTTTTGGCAGGCGGCGCGATGATCTGCTACGGCAAATCCGTCCTGCGCAAACTCAAACACATCAGTTACCTATGAAAAGAACCCGCTCCGCCCTACTGCCTGCCCTGCTCTTGCTGGCTTCCCATTCCACGGTTTGGGCCTGCGCCGCCTGTTACGGCAAGTCGGATTCCGCGATGGCGCGCAGCCTCAACGCCAGCATCTTCACGTTGATGGGAGTGGTCGGCGTGGTTCTGGCGGGCGCGGCCTCGTTCTTTGTTTTTCTGGCCAGGAGGGCCGCATCCATGCCCCAATCAGAGCCGGGCGCCTCCTCCCCATCCAAAACCCAAACTTGAACCATGCAAGAATCACCCAAAAAAGGACTGAACTGGTGGCTGTTTTTTGCTTCGGCCCTCCTGCTCATCATCCCCACCTGCTATGTCGTCTATAATATTTCGCCCGCCAACATGCCGCGCAACGACTCCGCGCAGGGCGGCGAGATAGACCACTTGATTACTTACGTGCATGTCCTGATGGGCGCGCTCTTCGTCGGCTGGCTCGGCTTCTTCTTCTACGTTCTCCTTCGCTTCAACAAGAACCGCCAGCCCGTCGCCGATTACGCGGGCGTTAAAAGCCATGCTTCAACCTGGCTTGAAGCCGTGGTGGCCATCTTCGAGGCCGTCCTCCTCATCGGCTTCGCCATCCCCGTCTGGTCGCGCGCGGTGGACAAATTCCCCAAGGAAAACGAGGCGACGGTCATCAAGGTCATCGCCCAGCAGTTTCAGTGGAACGGCTGGTATCCCGGCCCGCACGGCGTCTTCTGCACCAACGACGCGAAATTCTTCTCGGGCGACAACACCTTCGGCCTGGACAAAAGCGACCCTCATTACAAGGAGAATTTCATCGTCGCCAAAGACTTGGTCGTTCCGGTGGGCAAGCCGGTCCTGGTGTATATCTCTTCGCTGGACGTGATACATTGTTTCGCGTGCAAGCCGCTGCGGATAACGCAGGATGCGATTCCCGGCATGGTCTTTCCGGCGCACTTCACGCCCGTCAAGCTGGGAACTTACCAGATCAACTGCGCGCAACTTTGCGGCCTCTCGCATTACGGCATGAGAGGCACCATCAAGGTTGTGTCGCAAACCGACTATGACAAATGGGTCGCAGAAAAATCCAAGGCCGGCGCCAGCGCGGGCGGCGGTTATGAATAGCCTTTCATTGCCGTCGGGAAAATGGCTCGGCAGGAGCCTCGCCCTGCTGCAAGAGGAATGAATCCTTCGGCCAAGAAAACTGAATGGTTGCTCTGGGGCGGGCTGGCCGTGATGGTGGCCGTCATCCTCGCCGCCTTCATCGGCCCGCCAGTCAAAGCCAAACCGCTGCCCGTGTACGGCGCCATGCCCGCCTTCCGACTCACCGATCAAGACAGCCGGCCGACGACGCCCGAAACCCTGCGCGGCCAGGTCTGGATCGCCGATGTGATCTTCACCCGGTGCGCCGGCCAATGCCTCATCATGTCCGGCCACATGAAAGACCTTCAAGCCTCGCTGCCTCCAGGCTCTCCGGTCAAACTGGTCTCCTTCACCACGGACCCCGATTTCGACACGCCGGCCATTCTTAAAAAGTACGCCGCCCGATTCGGCGCGGACGACGGACGTTGGATATTTTTGACGGGTGACAAAGCCGCCCTGCGCCAAGCCACCGTCATGGGAATGAAACTCACCGTCATGGACAAACCGCCGGGCGAGCGGGACAACGAGAGCGATTTCTTCATTCACAGCGCCAAGTTCGTCCTCATCGACCAGAGCGGGAACATCCGCGGATATTATGACGGAGAAACCCCGGAAGCCGTCACCCAAGTCCTTGCAGCGGCCGAATCCCTGGCCCGCCGCTGAAATACCCCCATGACCCTGCACGACCTCCCCGCCGTCAATGCGACCCTGAACGGGTTGAGCGCGGCCTTTCTGACCGCCGGCTACGTTTTCATCAAAAGAAAAAACATGAAGGCGCACCGCAACTGCATGATCAGCGCCTTCGTCACCTCGGCCCTGTTTCTGGTCTGTTACCTCACCTACCACATCGTCGTCCACCACGTCACCGTCTTCCGCGATCCCCCCTGGTTCCGGCCCATTTACCTGACCATTCTGCTGACCCACACCGTCCTGGCGGTGGTGATTGTCCCATTGATTTTCATGACGTTAAGCCGGGGATTGCGGGGGCGATTTGACCGGCACAAGCGCATCGCGCGCTGGGCATGGCCGATTTGGATGTACGTTTCGGTGACGGGCGTCCTGGTGTACTGGTTGCTCTATCAGAAATTCCCGCAATCCGGCTGAAACGGGCTGCGGTGCGGCGGTGCTGAAAAAATCTGAAAACCGTTGACGCGGGAGAGGGCCGTTTGTAGATTGACGGTTCCTTGAGGCATCCAAAGTAGCTCAATGGTAGAGCACGCGGCTGTTAACCGTGGGGTTGTAGGTTCGAGTCCTACCTTTGGAGCCATTTCATAAGCCGTTGATGTCCAACGGCGTGGCCGCAAGGAGGAAGAGAAAAAGGGCCAAAACGTGCAGTAAACTGTGTAGTAAGCGATTTTGGAAAGACAAATCCCTTAATACACTGAAACAATCCGGGGCGAACTCGCCCGCTGCTCGGTAATCAAAATCTCGGAGACGCCTTAAGCTGGAAAGGTGTCAATGAAGAGCAAATATTGGCTGTGCAAGCGGGGCAACGTTTATTTCAGCTTCGATTCCGCGACTGGGAAACGCGAAAGTTTGCGCACGAGCGACAAGCAGGAGGCGACGCGGATTCTCCATGCCAAAAATGACGCGCCGCACCACGCCGCGATTAACGTCTCCATCGCCAAGGCGTATTTGGTGGGGTCCGACCCGAAACTGGTGGAGCGGACATGGCAGTTCGTCATGGACGAGTTTTGCTCGCGCGGGAAGGAAAGCACCCGTCGTCGCAATCTGCGCGCTTCCAAGAGCAAGCCATTCGATTTCATCCGCAACAAGAAACTGATTGAGACGAACGCCGACGACCTGTGGGCCGTGATGAAGGCTGGCGGCGCGTTCACCAATCATTATCTGCGTTGCCTTCATAGTTCCGCCATCGGCTACGGCTGGTTGCTTGGCCCAATTATTCCACCTAAACTTTGGCCCAAAGCGGCCAAACGCCCGAAACGCGCCATCACGCCAGAGGAGCATCAGAGGATCATCGAGAACGAGAATAACGAGGAACGGCGGCATTATTACGAGCTTCTCTGGGAAATTGGCGCGGCCCAAACCGATGGCGCAAATCTGACGGCGGCGAACATTGAATGGGATAAACGCTCGCTATCGTATCGACGGCAGAAGACAGGCGAACTGTGCGTTCTCCAAATCGGCCCACGTCTGGAGGCCCTCTTGCGCAAACTTCCGGCCTTGGGACCGCTCTTTCCCACGGTCTCGAAAATTCGGGACGTGTGGCGGGCGGCGGAATTCCACCGGCGTTGTGGGCTTTTGAAAATCGAGGGCGTCACGCTTCACAGCTATCGTTACGCTTGGGCGTGCCGGGCCAAGCAGCTTGGACTGCCGGAGCGGTTTGCACAGGGCGCATTGGGACACGCGAGCGTGGCCGTCCATCGAGAATACGCCAGGGACGGCGCGGTGGTATGCCCGTCGCTGGAGGAATACGAGCGGAAAATTGTGCCGCTGCCAGCCGTCAAACCGGAAGTGAGCAACGCGGACAAAGCCGTTAACGCATGAGCAGGCGATATGAACCCGATATTTCATTCGATAGTCTGGTTGCTCCTGGAGCACGGGGAATTTGTTTCCGACCTGTTTGTCTATGTCGCCATGCCTCTCATCTCTTGGCATTTTGGGCAGCGCTCCAGGCGAAGGAAAACCAAAACGAGCCATACGTTCGTTTTGGTGATTCGGCCGCCCTCGCCAACACCATCGGGCGTGCCGCCCGTCATCCGCTGGAATTTCAGGACGCCGGATAACGGCAGCGGCCCTTTTGGTGACCAATGAAAAGAGGCATGAGCGGGCTGGCTCCTGCGCTCGTCCGCTCACGCCTTCTGTTATGCAACGGTCAATTCTCGCGTTCCGCGTATCGCGGAGCATCACTGGCTTTGGATTGGCACCTGCTGGCCGGCACACTTTCACCTTTTCGGTTATTCTTGATTCGCCAGTATTCCGAAATTGCATCACTGGCCTTGCCCATCCATTTTTCGTCCCGGCGCAGTTCTTTCATGGCTTCTGTCAGGAAGAACTTCGGAGCGTTTGGGGCTGGATGCCCAAGCGGCTTTAACAACCCTCTGGCCGTGAGAATCGGAATTTCGTGCGGGGAAAAACCCAACAGCCCCGCCGTCTGTTCCACGGTCACGCGGGCGGGCATATTCACCAAATTGAGAAAGCGTTCGATGTCCTGATTCATGGTGCCTCCTTACACGCGAATGCCGCGATTGATGTTTTGGGTGATCCTCTGCGAAATCGTCTCCTGATTCGCAGCCGCCTGCTGGCATCGCTCGGAAATGGCCTCCATGACCAGTTCCGGCTTATGCTCGTGAAAATACCCCCACACGATTCCTTGTGCCCTAGCCGTGGCGTTGCTGGCCATAAACGCCAGTGTATGCCGGGCGTTCGCTTGAAATTCAGCCTTCAATTCGCCCACGTTGCTGCCTTGGAGAAGGATTTGAGCGGGGCCGTTGGTTTGCGCGTAGGGCGATTCTGCGTCGAAACGCTCAATCACCGCGAATTCGTTGCCTCGCTGGCACAACACCACTTCGCTGCGTTTGAGATTTAGCAGCGCCTCGCGGACTTCCCAATGCCCGGTTTGCGCCGTGTCGATTTCCATTTTATCCGATTGAGGAAACTGGCGTTCAATCCTCAACTGGTTTTTGAATTCATTGACCTCGGCGACTTCCTTTGCCACCGCGCCATAAGCGGCGCGATAACCCTCAATCTCGCTTTCCGTGAAAGATCTATGGTGTCCGGGGGCTCGATAAAGCGTTGGTCGGACGCCGTGGCGTCGGAGTCCCAAGCGCGATTCGATGCCCAAGCGCCGGTCTGGCAAATTCGGCCACGGCGCGATTTCTTGCGCTGGCCCGCACTGCGATCCGGGGGCCAATCGTTCCAGTTCACTCTCTGGAATCTTGATTTCTCCCGACCTCGCGCGGACCGAGTTAATTTCGCCCGCTTGAATGCGCGAGAGCAGGCTGAACTCATCGACACCTAACGACGACGCGCTCGCTTCCACCGAATACGCGAGTTGATTCGGCTCCTGTTGCGTCATATACATCATAACTGCCTCCTTTTCTAATATTGAAACGCCCGCCCGGATTTGGGCGGAGTTTCCTCACGGCTACATAGCACATGCCCGCCAACGCATTGCCCGCGATTGCGGACAAAATGAACCGCTGCGACGCACGGCCGGCTCATTCGAGGGCGTTGCGGAAACCTTGCCATGAGAGCGTTTCGGCTCATTTTCTATCACATGGCAAACCATATTCTGGAACTTGTCATGTTCTTTGACCGAAGATTGTAATGAAATCTTTACAATCCTCCGCCTCGCGCCGTTTCGCCATAAAACCAGCATCGGTTGATTTTGCCACCGATCTTTCATTCGAGGTGTACCGCCGGTGGTACAACTTTCAGGAATTTTTATCACAGACCAGGGAGTCGGTTGTTCAGAAGCCTGAACAACTTGACCAGCGGCCTCAGAAGTTGCCGTTTTCACAGGGACAAGTCTGGCGAAATGGAGGCGTCCAAAGTTGTATGACATACACAAAATCACTGGCACTGCCAGGAATGCTCTCGTTTCTCAAAATTTATTTTTGATGCGGTAAAAGGGCGGCAAACCGCCCTTTCCAAAAGGGAAATTTCATCGCCCTGCCGCAGCAAAGGACTATCCTTTATGTCAAAAGAGTAGCCCATCTCGCCGGGAAAGTTGTCCCGCAGGCGGGACATCTTTTTTGCCGAAGGTGTGGTATATTGACAATTTACTCAGCGCGATCATGTTGGAAAGGCCCGAATCAACGGCATAATGTCAATACTATCTATGTGCTCCCACCCGGCGCGCCCGATGTTTGAGTCGCGCGGCAGCCGCCGCCGTGAGGGGCTACGCCTCAACCAGCCTTGCGCGATTCCGCTTTCTGGACATTGTGAATCGCTTTTTTCAAAACATCCCCCAAGTTGACCTCCAGAACGGAGGCCATGCGCAGAAGCGTATCCAAAGTCGGATTCCAAGGGGTTTTGTCCCAAACGGGATTGGTGGGGGCGGATTCAAACGTGCTGACGAAGGACTGGCTCAGGCCCGCTTTGGACGCCAGCATGTTCATGGATAGGCGCTGTTTGCGCCGCTCCGCGCTCAAGAGGCGGGCGACTTCGGCCTTGACGCGCTGGCGGGCTAAATCTTCCACGCCAGAGTACTAGCGAAAACAGGGCTCGACACCGCATATCATTAGAATGATAAGTGGCACATGTTTGCCCGCGCTGTCAGACAAGCGACAAAATCGGCTCTTGGGCCGGTGAGAGACGGCCTTACCGTCGGGGCATCTTTATACGGAAAACGGGGCAAGCCCGAACGCGCTATGGTGGAGCTCAGGCGCGAAATTCTGCAAATAATCAGGGTTCGACTCGAAAAGGAACGATTGGGTTTGGAATTTGATGAAAGAATGAATGGCCAGCAAACGAATAGTATAGAGAGCAAATCTAATTCGCCGGGGCAAAAAGATGAATTGTAAAAATGTGAAATCCCGCCAAACCATCGGGGGGTTGCGACAGAACGCAACCACCACCAGGAGCCGTCAACGCATCCGTTTCCGGCGCGGCGGGAGTAAAGCTGAAACATCCGCCCTCAGCGCGTCTGCCAGAATCACCAATTCGGAATCCGACACGCAACGGAGTTGGGCTTCGATCTTGGACAAGGTGGCGCGGCTCAGTTCGAGGCCAAGAATAGAGCAGCGGGCCGCAAAAAGCTCCTGCGTCAGCCCCTTTTGGTATCGCAGTTTTCTAACCTGCGGGCCGACGATGTTTCGCAGCAATTTTTGTTTTCGCGCCATGCTCCAGAAATGGAGCTTGACAATAGAACCGCCAAAGGCCCTGATTGCTCCAATTTTGGAGCCGTTTTGCCTTGCACGGACGAGGGAAAAACCGGCCCTTGCGATTGCGAACTATCCGTCACGAGAAATTTGAAATTAAATGATTGCATTGAACTGAATCAGCGCACTAAAACGAAGCGACGCGAAATCCATCGGCCAGACAATGATGACAAACGGCAACGCTAAAGAAGCAGACCGGCAGGCGCTCAAGGAAAAATATCTTGAGTGCTACAATGTCCGCACCACCAACGCAACCACATGGCAGGAAGTGGTCACCGGCTTGATTGATTGCGGGGTCTCCCGAGACACGCTTATCAATTGGGGTGAGTATGCGGGCTATTCAAGAATCACCGTTTCCAGCACCGTCAGCCGCATTTTATGCAGCGTCGGCCTCCGCGAACGCCGCGAGGGAGCAGGCCGCAAGCCTTCCCACGACGCTCTCGTCCTTTTGGATCATGCCCGCGAGCAATACGGAGTACGGGCCGTGAAGGTTTTGCGGGCCGCGTTCCGGGCTGGGAGGGCCGAGGCAATGGCTGCGAAAAATTTGCGAGGGATAGTCGAGATCAGAGGGAATAAAAATAATATTGGTACCACAATTAGGGGGTTACTCAAGGGCACCAAAGGGCAATTGCGAACGGCCCAAACCACTTTCAAGACAGACTTCAACAGAAACAATCAGGTCGAGTCGCAGAACTCGCGCTAAAACATGAACACACATCCCCATTCCAATTCACGCGGAACGAACGTCTGGAATCCGTGCTCGTTCCGCCTCTCAAAATCCCGGCGATTTGCCAGCGGCTGGATTGTCTTTCTGCTCACTGTGTTTTGCAGTGTGCGCCTTTTTGCCGATGTGCCGATACTTCCAGGCGGCGGTGGCGGCACAAATGATCTAATCCTCGATTCGTGGTCCTTCGCCGATACGAATTACTGGACAAGCGATCTTGGATACTCTCCGATTTCCTTTGCCAATATCGAGGTCGGGACCAACGGCCCCGGCAATTCGCTCCTGATTGCTTCCCCGACCAACGCATGGCTCGTATTCAATGTTTGGGAATCATCGGGCGCGACCAACCTGAATGTGGCTGGAGATGGCAGCGTTATGTTTTGGTTTACTCCGACAAGTTGGGCGAGCGCCAGTGACACGAATGATGTCGGCACGACTGGCCCCGGCGTTTATGGCCGTTTGCTGGAAGTCGGCAATTACACCACGGACGCGAGCTATGGCTGGTGGGGCCTTTATTTTAATACGAATGGGAACGACATCAGTTTTTCGGCGCAGGATGCGAGCGGCGATTCCGTTACTTACGTTTCTGCGCCAGTGACGTTTACCACGAATGCGTGGCATTTGATAGCGTTGACGTGGACGAGCACTAATACCGCCCTTTACGTTGATGGCAACCTCTTGACCAATGGCCCCGGAATTACCGTGCTGCCAAGCACGGCGGTCATGAGTAACGGTTTTGCGATTGGCAGCGATGCCCAAACCGGTCTTTTGCAGATGCACGGCGCCATAAACAGCCTTCATTCCTACAATTTTCCGCTTGACCCCGGCTCAATCAATGCGGAATACGTTCTAGGACAGATATTTTATCTGCACGAATCCGGGGCGCTCGGCAATTTCACGAATGCCCCCTACTCGCCCGGGTACTCGCAGATCATTGACTATGTCAGCGGACCAGGCTACCTGACAGTCATCGGGACAAACACCACGACCTGTTTCAGCAGTTCCAATGTTTGGATTACAAATGTAGCCGCCTTTCCATCCACAAACGGGACGATGGCGATGAGTTTCATGGTGACGGGAGGAAGTTCAGACCTCCCTTACGATGTATTCGGCATTGGAATTCTTCCAAAGCCGCTCACCAACGGAAATTGGACGTGGTTAGGCCAGGCGTATCCGTGTGAAACGAATATTGTTTATGGATTGACAAACCGAACCGTTTACCTTGTTCTCGGAACGCCCACCAGCTTTGACGGCGATGGTCTTACAGCGGCCTTCGATTCCCTGGTCTTGCATATTGATCCAGACGATCCAGACGTCGGCGGAGATGGCATCGCAAACGGTTTCAAGTTGTTGGCGGGATTGCCTCTAAATTCAGCGGTTGCCCTTCCTACACTTACCGGCGTTAGTGTACCGACGTGCCCGATTCCATAAACAATTATCCCTCAAACGCAATGAAAAGAACCCTCTCCTTTCTGCTTCTCGCATTCGCAGCCATTTCGTCCGCATTGGCTCAAAGCACTGGCCCTGGCAACAACACAAGCCAGCCTGTGGCATTGGAGAGCCAGACCATCAGCCCTGCGGGCCAAACTGATTTTCAGACTGATCCATTTACGGGGCGATTCAGCTACGCGTTTCCGCTTGAAGTTGCTCCTGCGCGGCACGGCAGCGAACCCAGCATGGACTTGCTATATAATTCGGCAAACGCGGACGGCTGGTGTGGCCTCGGATGGGACTTGGATTTGGGCTACATTGAACGGGAAAGCAAATACGGCGTGCCGATCCAATGGTCCGGCAATAAGCCACTCTCGCCAATGGCCTATGACGATACGAAGGGATTTCTATTGAGCTTCAAGAATAAGACTTCCGACCTGGTGAATGTCGGCGGAAGCTCATGGAGGGCGCAGGTTCAAAGCGACTTTCTGCAATTCAACTATTACGGCAGCACTTCAAATACCTGGGTTGTCACCGATAAGAGCGGCAACCAATACTTTTTTGGTTCCGGCAGCGGCAGTCGGATGACGAACCCAAAATCTGGCTGGTCTTCCTCTGGTGATTCAAATACATGGCATTGGGCATTGGACACAATCATCACTGCGACCGGCGACAAAACAACAATCACCTACACTAGCGCCGGAGGGCGACTCTATCCGCATGTTTATAGTTATAATGGAAGCACGGGCGGAGGCGGAATTACCCCACCATGCCTCGTTACGTTCAATTTAACAACGACAAATCGGCCCGACACCACCATTTCTTGCCGTTCCGCGTATGCGGTCACGAATCAATACCTATTAAGTTCTATCGTCCATACCGTCAGCAGCCAAATGGTGTGGAGCAATCACCTGACATACAACTTTTCGTCCTCGACTGGGCGAGCACTACTCTCCACAATCACCCACTACGGAGCCGACCAAAGTTCTTCACTTCCACCGGTAACGTTTGGCTACTCTCAGCAGAACTTCACATTCCAGTCCGCAACCACATGGACAAACTTGTACAGGCCAGGCACCGGCGACACGGAAACCTATTACAGCTTCAACAGCGCCTATGTGGACTTAGTGGATATGGACGGGGATGGATTGCCAGACCGTGTGATTGGCCCTTACACGACGCCAGCCACCAATTTGTGGGTTCAACATAACACCGGAGCAGGCTTTGCGAACCCAACAACTTGGGCAGTGGCTAACCAAGTCAGCGGCGTTTACAATACGGCGAGTGATCCGACTTGGGCGCAAGTGCAAGGAACGCACGGCTGCATCATTGACCTGAATGGTGACGGCTGGCCCGATTGGGTAGTTGATCCGATTGGAACATATTTGGGGGGCTTTTACACAAATTTTGTGATTCAACGTAATAACAGTACCAATCTTCTCAGCCAAGTCATTTATACTAATGTGAATGTCATGTCCAACGTTAATGGAACGACTAGTAATTACAAGGCCGTCCAGAACGGCACTTACGTTGCCATGTTGGATATGAACGGAGATGGGCTGCCAGACCGCGTCATGCTGTCACCGACTTCGCCGTACACAAATTATCTTGTTCAATTCAATACCGGAAACGGATTCACGACCACAAACCTTTTTGGGCCGTACGCGGCACAAGGCGCGACCACGGACCTCGATTGGGCCGGTTTAGTCGGCCACGCTGGGCTCAATGGAAACAACATTTCAATGCGTATGCTGGACATCAATGGGGATGGTTTGCCTGATCGAGTCATGCTCATTTGTAGTTCAGGCAGCCCGCTCTCAATCGCGAATCAAACTAACCTGGTCGTCGAATTGAACAATGGCTACGGCTTTGAGCCAGCGATTCATTGGACCAACGTCAATCCGTATTATTATGTCAATTGCGGCACACAATACAGCCCAGGAATCGGCGATCTGGGCGACTCTCCATATGTCGGGTATCGGGACGTCAATGGTGACGGTTTACCCGACCGGATTATTGCCTTGCAGTGCAGCCCATATACCGAGTGGCTCGTCCAACTCAACACCGGCACTGGTTTTGGCCCAATTTTCAGTTGGGCTACCGGCAGTCAAAGCCAGACCGGAAACCCCCTGTTTTGCGGAGTTAACACGGCCGGGACAACGGGCATTGGCGTTAGCGCCGGGGTTGCCATGCTGCTTGACATGAACGGGGATGGCCTGCCTGACCGTGTTGAATATCAGTATCCTGGGCCTTCCGCCGACTACGTAGTCGAACTCAGCAGTGGGCCATACCCCGACCTCATGATCGCAGCTAGCAATGGCCTTGGTGGAATTGTAACGGCAGCCTACAAACCATCCACACAAATTGACAACCGGGAGTCCACGAGCACCTCGCCGACACGGTATTTATTGCCTTTTCTTTACTACAGCGTGTCTTCCGTATCCGTATATGACGGCATCAATTCGGCGCGCACGACCGGCTATTCGTACACCGGTGGCTATTGGAATTCTATTCTTCGGCAGTTTGATGGTTTTGCCCAGACAACTGTCGCTGATCCATTGCAGCTCACGAACGTTCATTGGTTCCACCAAGCAGGCGGTCGCAACAACTCCTCGTCTGGTGAATACCAGGATTCTACCAACACCATTGGAAAAGTCGGAATGGAATATCGCACGGACACAATCGGTTCCGATGGCAACTACTATGGGACGGTGTTGAATCAGGTCAATGAATATTCAAACAACTTGCAACATTTCGCCTACGTCGCGACTAACATTGAGATTGACTATCCGGCGAGTACTGGCTCATACAAAGCAAGAGCGACCGTTTATTATCACAACCTTAGCAATGGCAATTTGACCAATAAAACCGATTGGGGCCAGGTGACGCTCTCGTTGCCTCCCAGCAGTGAAGCCTTTACGGATACAACTGGCGACTCTCGATATCGAATTATCCAGTATGCCTCTCTCTCAAATACCAACATCGTGGATAAGCCCCAGCAAATTACCTTGTACGATAATGGAATGAATGTTCTGCGACAGGCTAATTACAGTTACGATCAGAGTACGGGTAACGTCCTCCAGGAACTCGGTTTAATTTGTTCCGCTGGAAGTTACAGAAGCAACAGTTATGGCTATGATAGCTATAACAATAGAAAAGCCGAGACCAACGCGGCAAATGTCGTGACTCAATATAGTTACGATTCCACGTCCGAGACATTTCCCGTCCAGATTATCGAAGGAGGGGCCTATACCACGTCGAGCACATTCGATCCACGTTCTGGCAAAATTTATATTACTACAAATGAAGCAGGCTTGGTGGTTTCCAATCGTTATGACGTCTTTCTGCGACTGGCCGAAAAGTACTGTTCTACGACACAGAATGGCTCTCCGAGCGAATGGCTGGATCAATACACCTATGCCCTAGGCGATTCGAGCGGGCCTCAAAACTCGATCTTGCATCAACAAAGTGATGGAGTGGACTTCTCTAACGGACACGAGACAATGACATGGTTCGATGGCCTTGGTCGCGCCATTCAGGGCCGCGTGGAATCCGAAACCTCCGGGGAATACCGCACCGTCGATACCATTTTCGACCAGCGTGGAAACGTGGAGTTCGTGAGCCTTCCGTATTTAAGTTCTGGCACTAGTCGTTCTACTCCTGTCACCGAGTTGGGAGCCGCGCATGGGTACGATCCCATTGGCCGACCAAGCCAACTGACAGAAGTATCGACGGGCACATTCAGTGGCGGATTGCTGTCGAGTATGAGCGGCCCCGTTGGAGACACGAGTTCGCCCATCGGCACGGCAACTGTGACATATTACTATAGCGGTGATCCTTGGACATGGGTCGTGACCGATGCAAATACGAATACTCACCGATATACGCGAGACGCTTATGGCCGGACAAATACAATTGTGGAAGTCAACGGAAGTCAAACCTATACGACAACGCTCAATTGGAATTTGGCCGGCGATCTGATCAGCGTCACGGATAACGTCGCTAACGTAATCCAATATTCCAACAATCTCGTTGGCGAAATCGTAGCGATGGCTGACCCGGACATGGGCGTTTGGAAATACGAGCGCGACTATGCCGGAAGAATACGGTTGCAGACCGATGGCGATGGCCAAACAATTCAGTATAACTATTCTCCGGACCCGCTGGGACGTCTTCTCAGCCGCCAGGTATATGACCTCAAAGGAAACTTTTACTATGGCGTCACTAATGTTTATGATACGAACAGCGGGGATACCGGGTTTTCTGTGTATAAGGGCCAGCTTTACGAGACGATTGATAGTGAAGGTTTTACCGAATATGGATACGATGTTCGTGGACGCAAGACCATCAACCGGCGCTTCCTGTCCAAAAATGGTAACCTTTATACCAACCAATACAGTTATGATGACATGGATCGCGTCCGCTCCATTGTCTATCCTAATGGCGGGCCTACAATAACCAATATTTACGACACGGGGGCCAACCTTTCGGTTGTTGAACCATACGGTTCTTCTTCCCCTTATTATCACGCCACAGCCTTTACTGCACTCGATCAAATTGCAACCATTCAGTTTGCGAACAACGCTTTTTCGTCGGGCTATAGTTACTACGCCAATTCAAAACGGCTGTCTAGTGCGCAGACCGGCAGCATACAGAATCTCGGTTATACCTATACCGACGCGGTTGGCGACATTGGGGGAATCACCGATACAGCTTACACCGGAACCGCTTCCGCCGCGATTAGCGGCGTTAGCTATGACAGTCTCCATCGCTTGGCTGGCTTTACCCGTAATAGTCAAAGCGTCACATTCACCTACGATACCATCGGAGACATGTTGACGGATACGGAAAACGGGTCAGCGTCGTATGTCTATGCCACTACTGCTGGCACGCGCCTGCCCCATGCAGTTAAGAGCGCCAATGGGCTGAATTATGCTTATGACACGACAGGGAACATGCTGGTTCGCGGGACGGAAGCCCTGATGTATAATCCCGAGAATCGGCTCATTGCTTTGGCCGTCAGCAACCAGGTTATCACTTTTGGTTACGATGCCGATGGCAATCGTTTATGGAAGCAAAGCCCCACCAACACTTTGCAGGTATGGGTCGGCGGCAACTACGAGGAGAAGGACGGAAAAATTCTGTACCACATTTCCGCCGGAAAACGCCTCGTTTACACATATTCTTCCGACGGGTCCGTGGCCGAATATTATATTCCCGACCATCTCCGTTCGGCGGAAATCATCGTAACTGTGACTAACTCCGTAGCTGTTGCCCAACACTACGAATACACTGCCTACGGAAACAGCCGCTACACTCTCAGCACCACGTCCTTCCCGATCACCCGTCGGTACACCAGCCAATCATTCGACGAGGAAACGGGCTTGTACTACTATGGAAACTCCCGTTATTACGACCCGGTTATCGGACGGTTCATTCAGCCAGATGGAATGATTCCGAACTTCTTCGATCCGCAGATGTATGACCGCTACGCGTACGCACGCGATAATCCACTACGATATGTTGACCCGGATGGCCACGCACCGAGCGACTGGGCGGACTCAATGCAACCCGCGATTGACGGATACTATGGTGGATACATCTCCGATTCCAGCCACACTTCAGTGATCGGGCTATGGACGGCTTATATGGGGCAAGGCATAGCGAGCGGCTACAACGGCATGCTCCGCCTTGGCACAGGAGCAGAAGAAGGCACGGTCACAGGATTCGCCCAGGACCTTGGCCGGGCTGGCGGCATTGTCCTGACTCTTGCCGGCCCGGCGGACGCGGCAGCAACAAAACTGGCTCCGGCTGAAGCATCTGTCCCAAAGGTTGCTGCGGAAACTGCCCCGACTTCTGCCGCAAAACCATTACTCCCAGACGAGTACTGGAAAAACAAGCAAGCCCCCACACAGACCACGCCAGGAACAAAGGAAGTAGTTGACATGAAGCCCAGTAGTCGCAGTCAAGGCGAAACTTACAAGAGAACGACATACTATGATGAATACGGTAGGAGTACGGGCCAAACGCATGAAACTTCTCATGGTGAACCTGATGTCCATCCAGACCCGCACCATCACATCCGCGATCCTAAAACCGGCCAACAATCTGGCCCGATACCGGGACCTCATCCGACAAGCACCTCTTCGCAGCCGACTCCACCGCCCGCTGCCACCGATATACCCTCAGACGATTGAATCAATATGAGAACACATCTACTAAAAGACCTGCCCATCGCCGGAAAAAGCACAGCAATGGAGTTGTTGCCAGATTTCGATTTCTACCGACTTGGGCGGGTGACGCGATTTTCCATCGAGGAAGGCGAATCTAGTGAGTTCTCGAACATATGTCTTACTGCGACTTACAGCGATGCAGCACGCAACTTCGATGTCACGATCAGGTTTAGCGGTTGTCGGCAAGCGAGGATTCCTGACTTTGCACCACTATTCTATTTAGCTGAACTTGAGATCGAAGATATTCGGAAAGATCAGCTCGAAAATATTCGCTATAAAACAAAATGTTACGGAAACACAGACTTTGAGATACTATCAAACGATATCGGCATTACAAAAATCGAGCGTTGTTAAAACGATTAACTATATGAACTATCGCTTTTGTACGGGCCCTCGTTTGCGTGGAGGGTTTATGAAACACGATGGTGAGCTTCCTTACCCCAAACGCCCCCTTTGACTATTTCGAGATTTGGAGGCACAATTGAGAATATGAACCGGCTCCTTTCCATTTTCTGGACGTTGTTGCTGTTGGCAACAATGTCAGCGCAAGCACAGTTCGACTTCACTACAAATGCCGACAATACTCTCACGATCACAGGCTATAATGGTCCTGGCGGAAATGTCGTTATTCCCTCTACGATCAATGATCTATCCGTTACACTCATTGGAGTTGAAGCTTTCGCGAACAATACGAATCTAAATAGTGTCATTATTCCCGATAGTGTTTTGTTGATTGAAACAAACGCCTTTTATACGTGTTTAGCTCTTACGAATGTAGCGATTGGCCACGCTGTTATCCGCATCGAAGATGGAGCGTTCGCAACATGTATCAGCCTTTCTAACATCACCCTGCCGGATACTGTTACTGAAATTGGAGAGGATGCTTTTACTTTTAGCGGTCTGACTAGTGTGGAGATTCCCGACAGCGTCACTAATCTTGGGGCCGCAGCGTTCTATGGGTGCGAAGGCTTAACAAACGCCATTATTGGCAGCGATATCAATGTTATAAACCAGCAGGTCTTTTCCAACACGCGTCTCACTACCGTTACTATTCCCAATAGCGTCTATGCGATTTCGGAAAACGCCTTCGAGGATTGCGATAGAATGAATACACTGACGTTAGACGAGGGGCTCAAGACTGTCGGCCCGGACGCATTCACCTTTTGCTCCAGTCTGACAAACGTGATCCTGCCGAGCAGTGTTAGTAACATTGGGGAGTACGCCTTCGAGTTTTGTGCCGCACTCTCGAATGTTGCCATTCCTTGTGCGATAACAGAGATTCAAGATGGCACGTTTTTGGGTTGTACGGGACTGACGAACGTGATAATTGCCAAGAGTGTAACAAACATTGGCTTTCAAACATTTTCTGAATGTTATACGCTCAAAAGCGTTTATTTTTCTGGCAATGCTCCTGTGATTGGCGGCCTGTCAACGTTCGAGTATGACACGAACGCGATCCTTTATTACTTGCCGGCAACCTCGGGCTGGGATGATTTTTCCACTAATGCGGGCGTCCCGGTTGTGCTTTGGAATCCACAGATTCAGACCACTGATGGCAATTTTGGTGTGCGAAATAATCAATTCGGTTTCGACATCACGGGGACTGCCAATATTCCCGTTGTAGTGGAAGCTTGCACGAATATGGCCATTCCGGTTTGGGTTCGGCTCCAATCCCTCAAGCTCACCAACGGCCTATTTTATTTTTCCGAACCTTTCCAATCAAATGCAAGCGGGCGTTTTTACCGTATCAGTTCGCCGTGACCGGCCATCACATTTTCCCGACATATCACACCGCGATCTCTGTGGCCGATGCACTCATCGGGACAAAGTCGCGCATTTGTGTCAAAACCTCAATTCTTTGTGTCGGAATAGCCGCGCGAAAAGCGCGAAATAACTGCGATGAAAACGCAAACAAATCGTTCATCCACAGACCGCCGGCACCAATTCCGCGCCAAGAATCCTCGTGATCGAGGATGAACCGCAAACCCGGAAACTTTTGGCTCTCTTAGTCCGGGGCAAGGACTTTGAAGTTGAAACAGTCTCAACAGGAGAGGACGGCTTGCGAGCACGGAAAATTCCTGGAGGGATATAAACGGCTGAATGGAAGCAGGTTAAGTAGATAAGGCTGGACATTGCGCCCAAAGTTTTTCACGCTTTGGCCATGACAAAACGATTTCGAAGCGGCCCATCGAAGGCCACGCCCTCGTTGGCCGAAGTCCAAGCCCGTCGGCTAGACAGTCGCCAGGACAAGTGCCGCGCCCGTCGGCTCCTGGCCAAGCATCATTATTTGGGCGATGTTCACGCGGTGGGCGAGCAGCTTTGGTATGCTCTGGTTGACGGACGGGGCGATTGGTTGGGAGTGCAGGTTTTCTGTGCCGCCTCGCGCCGGCTGCGGGCGCGCGACCGCTGGATCGGCTGGGAGGAGGAACAGCGCCGCCGTCGTCTGCCGTTGATTGTCAATAATTGCCGGTTCCTGCTGCTGCCCCACAAGACCTTCGCCAACTTGGGCACCCGGTCTTTGCGCGTGGCCTTGGACCGTCTGAGCGCCGATTGGCAGGAGCGCTACGGTCATCCCGTCGTGCTGGTGGAAACCTTTGTCGATCCCGACCAGTTTTATGGCACTGTTTACACGGCCAATGGGTGGCAGGAGTTGGGCCAGACGGACGGCTTTGGCCGTGTGCAGCGCGATTTTTACGTCCAGCATAACAAGCCCAAACGTCTCTTTGCGCGCGAACTGTGCCGCCACGCCCGGCGCAGTCTGGCGGCCGACAAGCTCAGGCCCGCTCTGGCGGCGGTGGAAGCCAAAACCATTCCGCGCAGCGGCCAAAGCCCGGCGCAAATCCGCTCGCTGGTCGAGCGTTTCAAAAGCCTGAGCGACTATCGCCAACGCATCGGCGTTTATCCGCTCTGGAGCCTGCTGACTATCACTCTTTTGGCCCATCTGTGCGGCGCGCCCAAGGGCCAGAAGGATCTGGCCAAATTCGCCAAGGGCTTGAGCCAGGCCCAGTGCCGCGCCTTGGGCATCCGTGAGCAAGCCGACGGTTATCCGGCTCCCAGCCAGCCCACCTTTTGCCGCATGATGGAACACATCGATGCCGACCAATTGGAAACGGTTTTCCTGCAAGCGCAGGCACAACTGCGCGGCCCGCCGCCCAAGGAGGACTTGGTGGTCTTGGACGGCAAGGAACCTCGGCAGGGCGGCGGCCACTCGATCCTCACCGCCGTCAGCGTGCCCAGTCAACATTATTTGGGCAGCGCCCTGGTGGACACCAAGACCAACGAAATTCCCGTCGCACGGCAGTTGTTCAAGAAACTGGACTTGGACGGGGGCAAGGTCAGCTTGGACGCGCTCCACACCCAGGACCAAACCGCTCGTGAGGCCGTGCTTGAACACGGCGCCGATTTTCTGCTGACCGTCAAAGACAATCAGCCCACCGTCAAAGCCAACATTCAACGATTAGTGCCCGCCCCACCGGCGGATTTTTCCCCCTGCGGAAGCAGCGCCCACTCTGGCCGGCAAGCGTGAGTTCAACAAAGGCCAACTCGAACGGCGCGTGTTGCGTTCCCGCCCCGCCAGCCCCGAAGCGGTCGATTTCCCCTGCGTGGCACAAGTCGCCTTACTGCACCGGCACCTGCGACACCATCGCCCCGAAACAGTGGCTTTGGTCACCAGCCTGCCGCCCGAAGAACTGAGCGCCGAGCAATGGCTCCGCTTCAATCGCGCCGCCTGGGGAATCGAAGCCGGCCTGCATCAACGCCTCGATGTCTCCCATCACGACGACCTCTGCCGCATCCGTCGGCCCCATTCCATGCTGGTCATGGGCATGTTTCGTCGTTTCAGCAACAGCCTCTTCATGCACTGGCGCGGCCAACAGACCAAACCCCACCACAAAACCACCACCGACTTTTTCACCGACATGAACGCCGATCATCATCGCTATGCCATCCGTTGTCTCAACGCTAAAAAGCCAAGCTTTAAAACCGCTTCGTGAATTGGCCGTGGCTTGCGAGGCCGCGAATGAAAAGGACTTCGCGCTCATCTTGTCCGATATTGACTTGCCAGGAATTGATGGTTTCGAGATTTGCCGCCGAATCAAACAGAATCCACAACTCCGTTCCATTCCCATCATCCTGATGTCCGGGCGACTGCCTGAAACAACCGAACCGATGGCTTTCCAACTTGGAGCGGTGGATTATTTGAGCAAACCATTCAAGACTGCCGTTCTCAGCAAGATATTCGCCCACATCAACCCTGTGAAGCCTTCCGCCGTGACATGACCCACGCAGACATTGAAAGGCAAATCCGCCAGCGGAACGAGGACGCCCAGCGGCAAGCCCACTTTTACCACATCAAGGCCCAATTGTGGCGGCGCATTTCCGAGGCGTTGCGAAACTCCACCCACTTGACCGAGGGCCTATTGTCCGATTGCAGTTCAAGCCGGGTGAAATCGAAACCGTAATTTTGATGACCGTCCGTAGTCGGCCTTCGAGGTGAGAATCATCGTTGACCTTTCAGTCGGCGGTTTAATTTCAATGCTCTTGATGAAAGGGTGAGAACTGCGGGCCTCAATGCCATTGGCGTCACTTTCCTGGACGAACACAACGGCGTGCTGGATCAAGGACGTGTATAACTGAAGCAGGCGGTCTCCTTCGATGCGAATTTCGCAATCGGCGAAGGCGAGCATCAATCTTGTGGGAGGGATGAATTGCACCATCTCCAAACACGAATAGGGCAGAGCAATGGCTCCCCCGCCGGTGGGGCGAATGTCCAGCATGGCAATGCGACGCCCCGAATCAATGCTATACGTTTTGCGGCTTGTGCTGGATTCGCTCATTGGCTCATTCATAATGTCAACTTCCTTTCATTCGTTATTGATTTGATTTTCTGCTCACGCCCGCGTTTTACATGCCCATGCCGTAAGACTGGCTTTGTTGTGGCGCAGCATGACGGATTTGTTGACGAGCCCTATGTCTTGGTGGGATTGCCGGGTCTGCATCATCTGTCGGTTGCTCATTGCCCAATGACGCTGCGTCCGCCGTCCGGCCCGGCTGCGGCTTCTCAGAAGTTTGGTCCCCAACGGGAACGCCTTCTTTCGGCAAGTTTGGCGCGGGGGCTTGCGATTGCTCCGCTGGCCGTTCGACACCCGTTTGTTGTTTTGCCAAGTCCGTCGCCGACGGGCGTTGTGATGTCTTATTGACCGCGTCCAGCAACGCGCCTTTGTCGTCAGTGTAAATTGTCAACGCCTCTTTGAATCGGCTGGCCGAAACGTAAAATTGCTCACGGTCAGCCGCCCGGAAGGATTCGGAGCTTTCGGCCACAAAAACGCAGTCCATTCCCTTGCTTTGAGCGCTGTACGATGTAACGCAGTAACCATGTGTCAAATTCCCATAGTCAGCCGAAACCGCCCAACCATTGGAAAGCTCAATGTCGCCCTGTTTGGTGAAGCCCTTAATTTGCTTCAACTCACCGTTGTTAAGCCGTTTCCCGCCGGTAGTGAACCCATTCTGCGTAATCCGAATCATATCGCCGGGAGCAAGCGGGATGCGCCGCGATTCATAGACCTGAAAATGAGCCGCCTTTTCCAAATGCAAAGACACGACTTGGCCGTTACCTCGTCTGACAAAGATGCAGCCCCCGGAACAGCCATATACCGTCACGCGTTCGCCGCGCTGAAATCCGACGACGTTTTGATGAAACTGGACGATCATGCCGGGGGCATAATTCCGCCCGTCGGCCCGCTGGGCTTCCGTCCATTGCAAGTTTTTGAGTTGAAGAAACTCGCGTTCGTCTCTGCCGATTTTGTCGGCGACTTTCAATTTGAATCGGATTTGCTCTGTCACCCTCTCGCCTTCGGCGTGTGTTGGTGAAATGACCAGAGCCGACTTGCCGCGCTTAATCGCAGCCGCATAATCATCGGCCAAGGCTTCATGGCGGGTTTCGGATGGAAGTTCGCGCAGCATTCCAAGCGTGTCCAACTGTTGGAAGGCCCCCTCCAAATTTCCACCGCGCAGATCGGCGACGATATTCTTGTGGGCTTCAGCCTTTTGCCTGCGAATTTCCGTCAGTTCCGCTGCTTTGAGACCAGCGTGATTTTCCAGAATCCGCAGGGCGTCTCCGCGCTCGACGGCTCTGTGTTGCGCCGTGTCGCCGGAGAGAACGAGGCGGCAATTTTCCCGTTCGGCCAAGTCAGCCACTCGCGCCAGAGTCCGAACGCTTAACAGTCCGGCCTCGTCAATCCAAATGACCTGACCGCGAACTTGCTTTTGCAGGGTTGAATTTTGCAGCAGCATTTCGACAGTCTCGGCGTTGGCAAATCCGGCGTCAGACCGAAGTACGCCACGCGCCGCTTCCGCCGAGGGCGCGAACGTGAAAACCTTGAACCCGGTGGATTCAATCGCGGCCACGGCTTCTTTCATCATCGTTGTCTTGCCGGTTCCCGCGCCGCCCCGAACGGCAATGACGCGGTCTTGGCTTTGCAGCACATGGAGCGCGGCATTGCGTTGTTCGGTGGAAAGCTGTTTGTTTCGGAAATTGTATGACACGCAGAATGGCCTGAATTTTCCCTGGCCACTTTGGACGAACTCAATCAGCCGCTTTTCCTCGCACAACACTTCTCTCGTTGTGAACCACTGCCGTCCATTGACCTGATCTTTGATGAAATCATCCCGTCGTAGTTGGCTCTTGACCGATTCCACGTCCACGTCGCCGAAGCCGTAGCGAAGCGCCTGGCGCAGCAAGTCTTTGTCCGTGGCGATGGAGGCCCGCTCGTAGCAATGTTGAATCGCAAAATCCATCGCCTTTGCGTCCGAAATTCGGGGCGCATCAGGGGCCGGTTTGTGGGCGGCAGCGTGAATGGCAAGCCGTTCATCGGGCGATACGCGCTGTCCCCACAATTCCCTCAGTTCCGTCTTGGAAATGTCCTTTTGCTTGCGCTCGCGGGTCAATGCCGCCAATCCATCCTTTTCCTTGGCCGTCGTGGCACCCAACTCCTTGGCCTTTTGTTCTACTTGTTCCGACCGCTTGGAGAATTCCTGCAACACCCGCTCCGGCACTCCGGCCAGTTCCCACCCTTTCGTCGTCCGCTCCACCTTGTAGCCAATGTCCGCCAGCTTCCGGGCAAACCGCGCATGGAACGCCGCCTCAAAATAAGGCGCATCCGCTTTTAAGTCCCGAAACTGTCCGGCCTTCCATTGTTTCTCCGCTTCATCCCACGTCGCGTTAAAGACGTAGCAGTGCGAGTGCAAATGCGGGTCAGGCACGCCTTTGACGGGACGGGCGGTAAAATGAACAAACTCGGCCCAAACCAGATTGGCCGTTACCCGGTTTTCATCCGCGCCGTTCTTCCGCACCCGCGTTTTAGCTTCCGACTCAAGCTCTTGCATCGTCTGCTTCACCGAGAGCCTGAAAGCATCCAGGATACGATCATCCTTGGTGAACTCATACACCACCGAAACCGACTTGGGGCAATGGAAATTGAAATCGTAGCCCACCGTCCGATGGTCATTATTCCGCTGAGTGAGACGCTCATCCGTTCCCGGCCTCTGATTGTCGCACAATGCGTCATACGCTTCCGTGGTAACTGGCCCTGATAATCCTAACTTCGCCGCTCCTATTCCCTGCCACTCCCCTCGTATCTCCTGACCTTCACTGTAGTAATCCTCCCTACTCAATGACTGTCTATGATATTTCTTGGCCGCAGCCGCGCTTCTACTGGCAACAACTCTTAGCATAGGCTTATATTAACTCCGGCTTTCACCGTCGTCATCCCTCTGGAATCACTACTCGGCAGTACGCCCTCACAATCCTCCTACAACTCGTTTGTGGTATCCATCTTCAAGAAGCTATGTTCACAACCAAGAATCAATGACGATTCAAATGAAAGGAGGTGCTTAATGAACCCAATAATGCCGTCAGACATCTTCCCGAAGCACAGCTTCGGCGAGTGCGTTCCAAGGCGAACGCAACATTGTCGGCAACATTGTTTCCACGCTGCCGCCAATGTTCTGACAGGATTATTGGGGTGGGGAAACAACATACAAGGAACGCATTCGCAATATGGTTCCAACACTTATGAAAACGGAGATTGAACAGAAAATATTGGAAGAATTGAAAGCCGAGATGGCGGCAATTAGCCGCCGCCGCTCCAAACTGGTCGAGCACGACGGCCTTATCGGCGCGATGCGCGACCAGGGAGCGCCGTGGATAATTGTCCAGCGGTATCTCGCCAAGGCCGGGGTCGCAGTCAGCGCGGAAGGCGTCCGCGCGTACTGGCACCGGCATCACAAGTGTCGCAAGCGGCCCACCTCGGCCTCTGCGGTCAACTCGAAAACAAAACAGTGGATATTTAATCCACCGAGCACATTGGACTAAATTATGAAAACACAGATTAAATCAAGACTACTAGCCACGGTTCAAAGCAAAGGAAACCTTGGCAAATCAACAGAATGCCTCGCGCGTATCGAATGGCTGAAAAGCCATTCGGTCGAGTGGCAGGCGTATGACCTTGACGACGCGCACCGCAGCGTTTTCAAACGCTACCCGGAGCAGACCAAGCTCATTCCGGTCTCCGGCCAGGAGAGCGCGGAGCAATTGCTGCGCGTCTTCCGCAACGCCGGGAAAACGCCGGTTCAGATCGTGGACGCACGCGCCCAGGCCACGGACGAAATACTGCGTGTCATTCAACGCGCGCAATTCCTGTCCATTGCCGCCGATCAGGGCATTCGCATGACCGTGTTCGTCTTCCCGTACGACGATTTGGCGACCATGCAGAACCTTGAAGGCGTTGTCCGCGAACTTGGCAACGCGGTGGATTACGTGGTGGTCCGCAATCCGGCCAAGAATCCAACGCGCATGTTCGACGGCAGCGGCCTCCAATCCATTCTCAAGGAATGGGGAGGCGTGGAAATCACCATGCCTGCCATGTTCAAAAGCACGCTGCTGCAATTGGACGAACTGGAGGCGCGGCACGAACGCGGCATCACATGGGCGGAGGCTATCGGCAACCGCGATTTGAAGCTCGACGTGTTTGCTCGCGGCGATCTCGAAAGTTTCCTCGCCGATATGCACGCGGAATACGACGCCATTGCCGGCCATCTCTTGCCAACGGAAATCGCGGCGAAGGTTCAGCCAAAGAAACAGGCAATGCGCTCGACGGCCAAGGCCGATTTCCAAAGCCGGCTCAACTTCAATTGGGATTGAATATATGAACCAGGAACTTGTCATCACTTGGACGCCGATTCTCAAGGAGTTGCCCGATGACCAGCGTGAGCGGGCGCGGCAACTGATTGAAAAATATGGCGAGACCAATCCGACGAATTTCATCGTCGAGTTGCTCGAAGTTTTCGGCATTCATGCGGCCTATCTGCAAACTGTCCCGGCCCAGGTCAGAATCGCGGGTGAACGCGCCAAAGCGGACGTAAGGCAGTCCATTGACGCGGTAACGACGTTGCATGAACGCACGCGGCTGGAACTCAACGAGATGGTTTCCACCGTGAGCCGAACCGGGGCGGGTTTCGCAAAGGCGCTCGAAACCGCCACCACGGCGCAAGTGCGAGCGGCGGAGAAAAGCGCCCAGGAATTGAAGGCGGCCATCGCGCGGGAGTTTGCGAAGCAGAATCTTCCGGCCCTGTCAAATTGCTTGAAAGAGATTGAAGGCAAGGCGGCTGAATCGCTCAAGCAAGCCCAACGCATTCACGAGGAGGCAGAGCTATTTGAGGGCTACGCCAAAGAGCGTTTGGCTTCCTCGGAGGAGCGATGCAGGGCCAGTTTGGATAAAGTGGAAAATCTTAATTGGCGGGGAGCGTGGATTGTCTGCATCTTCAGTTCACTTGCGCTGCTGGTGGTTTCCGGATTCTTTATGTACAATCATTTGCGCTCCCGTTCCGACCAAATTCTGGCCGACCAGATCGCGCGGACGGCGGCCACGATTCAGGACAACAAAGATGCCTTCATGGAATTATGCGCCGCTGATTTGAGGGTAAAGGTTCAAGAGACAACTTCGTCCCAAACGGACATCGGAGCGCCGCGCCAATTCGTCGTCTTGGTGGAAGGGGCGTTGGGTGCCGAGATGCGCGATTACAGAGGCGGCAAAGCCGGTTGCATCTTTGTACATGGACCGTCCCTTGAAGAAGAATTCACCCGCCTTCGCGTGGCCACCGAAGAGGCCGCCAAACGGCTTGGACTCATGGTGACAAACGTGACGACCACCCACTAAGCCCGCACGGAGTTTTGACTGACCGGTTTTTCCCCCTGTTGCCCTTGAAAACCGCTCAGACAAAGCTCCGTCCAACCGCCCTATGCGGGAACGCACTCATCGCCCGCTCTCAGGCACGCTCCACTTCGCCGCCGCCCCCACCTCCCTCCGGCCTGCTCCGTTCCGCTCCGCCTTCGAGCGGGCGTTCAGTGCTCGTGTGACAACGGAATCAGCTTGGGCGAGGATGCCAGGCCAATGCCGAAGGCGCAGGAAGCCGTCGGCTCTGCCATGCTCGGAAGTCCGAGCGACGCAACAAGGTTACAGAATGTGAGGAAGGCAAGAGCCTTCCTCAAACTGGGAAGAGGCAAGCCAGCGGTATCCGATTTGGCGGAGCAAGGGCGCCGCCGCTGATTTCAATACCTGAGCAAAAGCGGCGCACATGCGCCCGCACAAAGGCTCTGCAATCCTCTGCAAAGCTCGTTTTTCCGCTTCGTTTGATTGACCTTCTTGAATAAGGCCCAATTGTGAGCTACCGCTAACGTAAAGGAGATAAAAGATGACGTCGCAGCCGTCTTATGATCTTTTGCTGACCGAGGCACTGGCCGTGCCCGCTAGGCCAGGCCGCAGCAAACTCGAACGATACCGGGCCACGATTTGCGAATTGCGCCGCAAAGGCTGGACGTTTGCCCAAATCGCCAACTGGCTCAAGGAAAGAGGAGTCGGTGCCACAACAAGCAACGTCCATCGGTTTTTCTGCAAAGTTAAACACGATTACGCGGCTTCCCTTAATTGAGCCGACCAATTCGCCGCCGCGATTCTCCACACTTCGATGGTGTTTGCGTTTCAGTTATTTTGCCGAGTCTTCTTTCGGAGTTTGAGTTCAGGCGCTTCGCGCCATGTTACGATTCCGCTCATTGGCGCGGAGCCTAGTTGTGGGGATAGTCCCTGTCGTTGTTGCGAGCCAAGGGGAACGTCGGTCCCTGCGGGGGCTTTGGTCGCCGTTCGGGTTGGACGAAAAAGCGCAGCCATCCGATCATTAAGACCCATCGCGCTTAAAGCGCGCGGGAGCAGTGCGGAATGCAAGCGGCGTCAAATCATCAGCACGGTGTGTGGCGATATTGCCTTCTGGGCTTCGTGATTCGCCGCCTCCATTGTACCGCTTCGTTCCGGTCGTCAAGGTTCTGCCCCCGCCCCTCATCTCCACCGTTGACTACCGGAACGAAGCGAAGGGAGCGGCTCTTAGGAAATCACGAAGCGCACCATCAAGCCTTCGGCTTTTGAACGGAGGCGGAAACCGCTAGAGTGTGGCCACTCGGAATTTGGAATGTTTGACAATTCTTGCCTCAGCCTCCAATCTTCGCCCATGAGATCGCTCAAAGATTATTCGATGGCCGAATTGCGCCACGTCATTTCAATCAAGGAGCAAATCAAGACGCTGCAAAACCAGTTGGCAGAATTTGGCGACGGACTCGGCAACGGCTTGCCGGAGACCCCGACCGCGCCGCCTCGCCGGAAGATGTCGGCGGCGGCCAGAAGGAAAATCGGGCTGGCGCAAAAGGCACGATGGGCGAAACGGAAGGGAACGGAGCCCACCGCCACGCCTGCCAAGCGACAGATGAGCGTGGCCGGGCGGGCTCGAATTGCCGCCGCAGCCAGGGCCAGGTGGGCGAAAATCCGGGCCAGCAAAGCCGAGAATAATGCTGTCAAGTAGTGCTATGATTGCCAAAGGTAGCAGCCACCCCTTTGGCAGACGTGCAGGAAAGTGTGTAGTAAACCGTGTAGTAAAAGTACTGAATGAGTTCGTTCTTGTTAGGCTGGATTTTGAAAGATTAGCTTGCTTTTACGAGGGAAAACCGCTATATTTCTACCAGAAATTGGGCTTAAGAATCTCCGAGTCCTACCTTTGGAGCCATTCGACTCGGCCTTTTGAAGGCCTCGCTCATGGCGGGGCCTCTGTTATAGGTCGAGTCGAATGGCACTGAGCAGGCGTGGCGCGTCGAGGGGACATGGACATTTTATCCAACGTGGCTTTTTACACCTATATGTTGCGCCTCTCCAACGGCCCGCTTTACGTCGGGTCAACCGACGATCTTGGCCGCCGGTTCGCCGAGCACCAAGCCGGGTCTGGCTGCAGAACAACCGCGCTCTTTAGACCCGTGGAACCAGTCTATTCCGAACTTCATCCGGATCGCTTGTCCGCCATCAAAGGTGAACGCCAACTCAAGGGCTGGTCCAGGGGCAAAAAACACGGCTTGATCAACGGGAATTCGGTGGAGTTGAAACGGCTGGCCCGATGCCATTCAAAATCATTTCACTCTCAATGAAACGAGTTTGTTTTTTGATCTTTGCGGCCTTTTTGCCGACGGCGTTGCCGATGGCCGCCCAACCGGCGGGCAATGTGCTCACAACATTCGGAACTGCGGGCAAGGAAATGCGAGTGCTCAAAGGTGACAACGAAGCGGAGTTGTTCCAACACACGGGGAAAGGCTGCCTGACGCACATGTGGTATGGCGGCGGCTGGAAAGGTTGCGAGAAGACGCGCATCCGCATTTACGTGGACGGCGAGACCAACGCTTCAATTGACATGGAACTGTTCTTCGGGCACGGCATCGGCTTCGGCGATGATTTTGCGCCGTGGGGAATTGCCCGCATCGGCAAAACCGGCGGTGGCGCCAATGTCTATGACACTTACCGCATTCCGTTCGGCAAGAACATCCGCGTCACTGCGCAACGCGCTGCGGACGCCGACGACAGTCCGCAGTTCTGGTGGATCGTACGCGGTACAGAGAATCTGCCTTTAGAACTGGGTGGGGTACGCCTGCCGGACAACGCCCGGTTACACCTTTACAAGCTGGAAAACCACACGGCCCAGCCGCTCGAAGAATTCGCGCTGTGCGATGTGAAAGGCGACGGCGCGCTTTATCAGGTCACGATGGCCGCGAAAGGCCTGCGCAAATTGGAGGATGCCAAGCAAAGGTGGAAGGATTTGAGTTTTATGGAGGCGTGCATGAGAGCCTACATCGGCGGCGCGCAGGAGCCGCTGTTCCTCTCTTCGGGCCTGGAGGACTATTTTCTCGGCACCTACTATTTCAACAAAGGCCGGTATGCAACTCCCGTGGCCGGCTTGACCCACTTCGAGCCTAATGAGAACGAATTCTCGGCCTATCGTTTCCATGAGGACGACCCTGTCTTCTTTCAAAACGGCTTGCGCCTGACGTGCCGCTGCGGCGAAAAAATCGGCGGGAGAGTTTTCTATGATCCGCCGCCCGCGCGCTATACCACTTACGTCTGGCTTTACCAGTGGTGAGAATGACGTGGGATGATTTCAACGGATCCGCGCTTGTTGCATTTATGAAAAGATCGCTGCTGCTGATCGCCGTTGCGATTACCGCAAATCTGGAAGTATTGCCGCTCAGGGCGGCAGCTCCCGCACTGCATGCGTTTCCTTCCAATCAATCCGACGCGATTGGGAAAAAGTTGCAGTCCGCCATGATCTGGGCTGAACCTGAGGCCAATGGCGATGGCGTGGCTGCGGCTTTCCGAAGGACTTTTCAGCTCACCAGGCTGCCAGACAAGGCCGATCTGTTTGTTTTCGCCGACGCGCGATACATCCTGTGGGTGAATGGTCAATACGTTGAACGCGGACCGGCCCGCTTCCAGCCCAACGGTCCCGAATACGACACCATTGACCTTGCTTCCCATCTGCAAGCTGGTTCCAATGTTCTGGCACTGCTGGTGTTTGGGAATCTCTCTGGTGGCAAGGTGATGCGGCACATCCCAGGCTTGGCGGCGGTTCTGGAATGTGACGGACGGGAAATGACACGCACCGATGTTTCATGGAAATTCAGTCTGGAAACCCGCCATCGGAAAGTCAGCGCCACTTGGGCCGACCTTGTGGAGGAACATGTGGACGCCCGCGTCGAGGATGGCGACTGGACTGCTGCAAATTACGAGGATGGCCGGTGGAAGCCAGCCATTGGCATTGATGGCGAAGCTTGGGGGCCGCTTACCGCCCGCCGCATTCCCAGACTTCGTGAAACTTCGGAGGCGTTTCAGATTGAAGATGGGCTCACGCTGCCGGTGACTTTGCAAAATGGCCAAAGTTTGGGCATGGCTACGCCGCGCATCGTGCAAGCTTATCCTGTAATTTCATTCACTGCGGATGCCGGCACCGAGATTGCCATCGATCCTTACAAGGTGAACTATGTCGCCAAGGCCGGTTCGCAAACCTATTTTACCATTGATTCGATGGGGACGACGAAAGTTAAAATCATGGTAAAGAAGGGCCGGGCAACCATCACAGACCTGAAACTCGTGGAGCGGTTGTATCCCTACACGCGGGCGGGAACCTTCTCCTGCAATGATCCGTTTTTAAACCAGCTTTGGGAAATGTGCGCCCGTTCGTGCGAGGTGTTGAGCGAGGATTCGTATGTGGATTGCGCCGACCGTGAGCGCGTGGAGTGGATGGACAACACTCCGCCCGGATTCGACATAACCCGGACGGTGATGGCAGGTCCCGCTGGCACGGATGGCAAACCGGTCTTCAGCGATCCGCGGCTTTTGGAAGAGTTGGTGCGTCGCACCGGACTCACGCTTCAGCCCGATGGGTGGGTGAAGGCGCACACCTGCTCGGATCGTTACGACATCCACGCCAAAATGGAAGATCGCGCCTGCGACTGGATTGAGGGACTTCGCGGCTATTATGAAGCAACTGGTGATACAGAAATTATCCGGGAGATCTGGCCGGCGGTCGTGGCGCAGATGGACTATTTTTTGAAGCATCGCGGCGACAAAGGCCTCGTTTCCGCCCGCGACTGGGTGGTTTGGGGCAATCCGCTTGGATACCTGACGGGGCAAACAACGACGCTCAATGTGTTTGTGCGACGCGCTCTCGATGACAGCGCGTTTCTGGGACGGCTGATCGGAAAAAAATCGGAGGCCGCTCGTTTCGAAATTGCCGCAACGGAGTTATCGAAGCTTATCAACACCGTTCTGTGGGATGAAAAAACCGGCGCCTATTTTTCAGGTTATTTTTCAGATGCCGAGGTCGCCGCCAATGCCGCCGCGAAACGACCTTTGACGATGCCACGCACAAATGGCCTGACTCGGACCACGCTGCATGCCAACGTCTTTGCGCTAGATCAAGGAGTGGTCCCGTCAGATCGCCGTGACCGCGTGATTTCCTCGATGATCAAACAGACGCCCGACCATCCAGCCGGCGCCATTATGGTCTATTATTACGTGATGAAGCAAATGTATGCACGCGACCGCCCGGAACTCGATACGCGGATATTGGGAATGTTCCGGCAAGGTTGGGACCCCATGGCCAAATCCGCCTGGCAATGTTCGTGGGAAGCGTTTCAAGGCGGCTCCAAAGCGCATATTTATGGGATGTATCCCGGTTTTTTCTTGAGTTCGTATGTGCTGGGCGTGCGCTGGCAAGACGGCATTCCACTCAACCGAGAACTGCTCATCGAGCCGCACCTGGGTGATTTGAATCAGGCTGAAGGAACCGTGATGACGGAGGCTGGTCCAATTCCCATTTCGTGGCAACGGGCCGGCAATGACGTTTTGAATTTCAAAGGAAGAATTCCGGCCGGTCTTACGGCGGAACTTTCACTTCCGGCCGCTTCGGCAAAGAATGTCACTGTCAACGGACGTTCAGTGAAGGGGCGGCCGATTGGCAGGCGCATTCATGTCACGTTGCATCCTGGGGATTTTTCCGGAACCGCGAGCGAGTAAGACAATCTGGGAACTTGAAAATGAACATGGATTCTGATTCAAATTTGTCAGTTCAATCCGCGGTCTGGCCGCGCCGGGAATTCCTCAAATGCGCCGGCCTCGGCGCCGGCCTGCTTGCCTTCCAGCCGTGGATGGACGGTTTTGCGCGCGCCACGCGAACACCAGATGTTTGTGGAAGCGGAGTTTTTGAAACGTAATTGGCCGAAGATCAAGCTGGCTTGATGCATTGATGGATTGTCAAAATCCCTCTCGCAAACGGGGAGATGTTCTGGCAGGCTTAACGGTATGAACAGTGTTTCGGAGTGGATTGGCGAGAACAGTCACAAATTCATGCAAAGCACGGCATGAAGAATACACCAAATCGAACCGGCTCGGCGGACCAGGCCCATAGCACGGTCCCGGCGACCTTGAAGGACGCTTTCAAGGATGACTTTTACGTCGGCGCCGCCCTGAACCTGGAGCAGATTTCGGGCAGGGAACCGGCGGCCATGGCCGTGGTGGAAAAGCATTTCAACAGCATCACGCCCGAGAACATCATCAAATGGGAGGAGATTCATCCCAAGCCGGGCCAATACAATTTCGAAGCCGCCGACCGCTACGTTGCCTTTGGGGAAGCGCACCGGATGCATATCATCGGCCACGCGCTGGTGTGGTATCATCAGACGCCGGATTGGGTGTTTCAGGATGATTCGGGCAAACCGGCTGGACGCGAAACATTGCTGGAACGTTTGAAGGAACACATCTTTACCGTCATGGGCCGTTACCGGGGACGCATCCACGGCTGGGACGTGGTGAACGAAGCGATCAACATGGACGGTTCCTGGCGAAAGAGCAGATGGTACGAAATCCTCGGCGAAGAGTACGTGGCCAAGGCGTTTGAATTTGCCCGGCAAGCGGACCCGGGCGCCGAACTTTATTACAATGAATTCGATTTGGAGGATCGTCCCAAACTGGATGGCGTCATCGGGCTGATCAAGGGTCTGGAGGCCAAGGGTGTGCGCGTGGACGGCATCGGCATCCAGGGGCACTGGTTCCTGGACTACCCGCGGGTGGAAGCGATTGAGGCGCAATTTGAGGCGCTGGCTCCGTTGTGCCCGAAATTGATGATCACCGAGTTGGACATCGGCGTGCTCCCGTTTCGCCGGCTTGAGTCAGGTATCGTGGACATCTCGTCTTTTGACGAGGCCACCCGGAAGAACCTCAATCCTTATCCGACCGGCCTGCCGGACTCGGTGCAGAGGGATTTGGCCAGGCGGTATGCCGAGTTATTTTCACTTTTCCGGAAGCACCGGGACAAGCTGGGGCGCATCACTTTTTGGGGTGTCCATGACGGCCAGACCTGGCGCAACTATTGGCCCATAACCGGCAGGACTGAATATCCCCTGCTGTTTGACCGCCGATGCCAGGCAAAGCCCGCGGTCGAGGCGGTCATCAAAGTGGGGCAAGGGCAAGCCTGAGAGTGGGTCAAGCGGAATGCTTTTCCTTCAGTCTTTTTAGAACATCGTCCAGCGTTCCCTGGAAGGGGCCGGGAGTTTCCATCTTGATGGAAACCAGCGCCGCGGCGAACTTGAGGGATTCTTTGGGGTCATGGTCCAGCCGCCAGGAGAGGTACGCGGAGAAGGTTGTGTCGCCGCGGCCGGTGCGGCCGGAGATGTTGCTGTTGGAGAATTTCTCGTAGAATGTCTTTCCCTTCACGCGCGCCAGCACGCCTTGGGAATGCGTGATCATGATTTCCGGGCAGCCCCACGATTCGACAATAATGGCGGCCTTCTCCAGGTCTTCGGTGCCGGTCAGGATGCGGGCTTCCACGATGTCCAGCTTGAGCTTGTCCATCATGGCGGCGATTTCCTTTTTGTTCGGGACGTCGCTGTACTCGATGTCGTGGGTGACCGGGGTGACGTGACGGACGAAACTCTGCATGTCGGTCGAGAGGCTGTAGCCCCTGGATTTCAAGCCTTTCATGAGCGGCATGTCGAATTCGGTGTCGGAAATTCCAGCCAGGTGCATGCACGTTGAGCTTAACTCCGGGACCTCCTTGATGGAGATCAGGCCGGCGGATTTGACGAGGGTGAGTTTGCGTTCATCGACATTGGCGGAATAGTGCAGAACGCGCGAATAGGTGGTTTCCTCACTCGGGATAAGAAAGGTGTCCACGCCGGCATCCTTCATCGGCTGGAGGATATTCTGGTCCTTCCCGGCCATTTTGACGACGGCGGCGACTTTTTTGCCGACGCGGGGCGCGACCATGGCTCCGCACAACACGGCGCTTCCCGGAGCGATGTGGGGCTTTCCTCCGAAGGGGATGATTTCGTCATAGCACATGTGGCCGACGAACGTGATGTCGTACTTCTTGGGCATGGTGATTTGGGTGGTTGAGATGATGGCAGCCCGTTTCACGGACCCTTCAGCAGAGCGGGGAAGAACGGGATCAGGTCCTTCGATTCAATGGTCTTGGATGGGTTCCTGGCTTGCAGGTCCTTGACGTGGTTGATGACCAGATGGGTCCAGACCGCACCGGGCCGGGGATAGGCGGCGACGATGTAATGGGGTCCTGGGACGGATTCGCCCGCTTCCATTTCCAACTCGGCGCGGAGGTTGTCCGGGGTGACCATGGAATTGCCGTAGTCGAAGACGACCCGGTCCATGTGTTTGTAAACTTCTTTGCTTTCTTTGGCCATGCCGTAGTATTCCAGCAACTGGGCGAAGACGTAGTTGGAAGTCGTATAGACGTCTTTGCCCTGGTCGGATTCGACCGGTTTGCCGTTCTCGGTCTTGCACATCGCCCAGCCCATGAAGGAGCGGTTGTTCCGGAAGACGGTCTGCAAGATCGCCTTGGCGCGGTCCGCGGGGATGCAGGGTTCTTCACCGATGGAGATCATATACCACAGCGCATCGAGCTGGTTGGTCCAGACGTCGGTGTTGGCGTTTCCGGTCTTGGGATCGAAACAGGTGATATAATACTGGAGTTTCTCGCCCTTCTTGTTCTTACCATCCCGCCAAAGTTTCTCGAGGCTGTTCCAGCCCTTTTCGAACGCGCTCTGGATTTTCGCCTCGCCGGCTTTGTCCTTGAGCATTTGAGCCATCTTGATCATGGCCTGGCAACCGCCCAGGAACTGCGTGGCGTCGTAGGCGTCGGCGCCAAAGAGGACCAGGTTGTCGAAGGTGTTCTTCACGTCCTCCGGATAGCCTTCGGGGATGCCGTCGCCGTCGAAGTCGAGTTTGAGGAGGGAATCGAGGCCGAACTTGAGCGTTTCCCAGTTCTTCTTCAGGAAATCCATGTCGCCGGTGAACTTGACGTTGCGCAACACCCGCATCATCAGCTTGGGGAAGAGGTCCACCCAGTAATTGTTGTTGTACCAGGCGTAATCGCTGACGTTGCGGAGGGGATGGCCCTTGGGCATGGCGCCCAGATCGTGGGCGACGCTGCCCTTGGTCTTGAAGGCGTCGCGGATCTGGGTGAGCGACTTGCCTTCATATTCATCGGGGTGTTCCTCGAAATGCTTTCGGGCTTCGATGAACGCAGCGTGATAGTGGTAGTAGCGCGGGGTGGGGTCCTCGGCCTGGATCGAGTCGATGAAACCCTGGCAGAGGTCCTTTTCCACGCGCGGGAAGAGCATCAAGAGCACCATCGAGTACCAGTCCACGTCCGATGGATCGATGTAGGCGTAGTCGAAACATTCCAGGAAGCGGGCGCGTTCATTTCCCTTATCATCCTCGACCCAGACAATGGCGTTGGAGAGCGGGAAATGGAGTTCGTTGAGGATCAGGCGGGTCAGGCGCAGGGCGCCAGCCTTGTCACTTTTATAGGATGGGCTTGCCTGGATGGAATCGAGAATTCGCTTCTGAATCGCCAGGGTCCGGCTCCACCATTGTGGATAGTTGTCCAGGGCGGTTTTTGCCATGTCAACCGTCCGCGTTTCCTTGTTGGTGAAGCTCTTGACGTATTTGCGCTCAAATGTCGCTCCGTCGATGTAAACCTGCTCCGGGAAGTCCAGCACCACGGCGACCGGAATCGTTTTGGAAGTTTTCGGCTCCAGGGTAAAGGTGAGGCTGACGGCTGCACCGTAATCGCTTCGAAGCGTTGGCTGCCGTTTTTCGTAAAAGCTGCCGTCGGCATTGAGAAGGAGGTCCCCCGTGTAGCGGTTCAGGCAGAAGTAAGGTTGAATGTCCACGGCGACGCCGGGCAATTCGGGAACGGCCAGCGCCATGCGGTTGGCGGTTTCGATGCTTCCCATGATGACGCCCCGGACACCCGCGGACCGGAACTCCTCATGTTTCTGGCCGTGCAGCGCCGCGGAGCCGACATAGACGCTGTCCTGGTCAGTCGGTTTAAGCTCTTTTTCCTGGAGATTGACCAGGGAGGGCCTGGGGACAACGAGCGTAATCTCCTGAGCCTCATTGGCGGTGTTTTCCACCTCGAACTCTTCAACGCCCAGTGGCATCAGCGTCTGGTTTCCTCCAGACAGCAGTGGAGAAATCAGCCTCCTGACCACTTTCACCTTTCCAAGCTTGCAGGCGAACTCCAGCGACGGCGTGGCGATGGTGAGAGAAACGTTCTTTTCGGCGACAGCGGGATGGTAGTAGTTCTTGATCGCGGGGATGTCGTCGGGCAATTCGGCATCTCCCGGCTGCTTCTGGGTCAGCATCGTGGATTTGTCGCCGATGCGGATGAACGGCGCGGATGCGAACTGGACGGCCTTCTGATTGAGCATGATGAGGCGGCCCGCGTCGTTGAGGCGGTTGTAGAGGCCATAGGGAGAAATGCCGATTGAACAAGTGGGGGCGCCTTGCAGGGCCGCCGTTTGCGGGAACTGCAAGGTTTTGGACATGCCCTGGAAATGAACCGCCATTTTGTTTCGCTCATAAATGGCGGCTATCCTGTCTCCCGGGATGGTGTAAATATCGCGTATGTCGAAGCCAGTGGATTTAGGCATATTGCTATTATCAGACTCGGTGTGGGTAAACGCGCATCAGGCTAGCACTTTCCGCCCCAGGCATTGCCCATTTTTCCCCCCGCCTTTTTCGCGGGCTTCTTCGGGGCGGGCGCCGGCGCCTGCTCGACGAGGTTCTTCTCGGCGCTCAGGTCGATGGGCATCTTCGTCGTCGGATAAGGTTTGACAGCGCCGAACACAAGGTCCGCGGCGATCCGGATCGAATCGGGCGATCCAGAGAAATTGCAGATCACCGCGTCGGCTTCCGTGGTCGTGCCTTTGCGGTAGGGGAAGTTGGTCACGACAATCACGGTGTGTCCCGCCGCTTTCAACGCCTTCACCAAATGCTGGTTGTTGCCGCGCTTTTCGATGCGCGCGTAATAGTTGGTCATGACGACCAGGTCCGCTTCCTTCGCCAGCTTCAGCGCTTCTTCCACCTCCTCGTCGCTGGAGTGGAAGGCCGTGTCGTCCAGGATGAGGTTGGTGGAATGCTTGGACATCTGCTCGCAGAACATGTGCGGATGGCTGTAGAGGTCCTTTCCGAGGAAGGAATAAGGAATGCACTGTTCGATGACCAGGATTTTCTTGTCCTTGCTGACGGGCAGAAGCTTCTTGTCGTCGCGGACCACCAGAAGGGCTTTGTGCGCCACTTCCCGGGAGAAGTCCTGGACTTCCTTGCTCCAGACATTGGCCCGGGTCTTCGCCGGGTCCATTTTCCCGGCTTTCTCGAAGAGGCCCTGGTCGTACTTCATGCACAGAAGCCGCCGGACCGCGTCAGTGACCCGCTCTTCGGAAAGCTCTCCGCGCTCGACGGCGCTCTTGATGCCGAACAGGCACTGCGCGCGAGACTCGTCGTCCGCCTTGAGGAGGATGGTGTCCACGCCCGCCTTGATCGCCATCGCGCAGGCTTGGGGAAGCGGCCACTTCTTAAGAATGGCGGCCATGCCGATCGCGTCCGAAACGACCACGCCCTTGAAACCCATTTCGCCCCTGAGAAGATCGGTGAGAATCTTGGAGGAGAGCGTGGCGGGGAACTCTTTGTCGAAGGCCGGGAAGATCGTGTGCGCCGTCATGAGGGCCTTGGCGCCCACGTTGATGCCCGCCTGGAAGGTGAACAACTCGACCTCGCGCATCCGTTTGAGGTCCGCCCGGCAAACGTCCAGCACGTCGTGCGCGTCGGTCGCAGAGTCGCCGCGGCCCGCGAAGTGCTTGACCGTCGCGACAATGCCCGCGTCCTGGTAGCCGCGCACCGTCGCCTCGACGAACTTCGCGCAGATTTTCGGATCATCGCCGAAGGAGCGCACGCCGATTTCGGGGTTCAACGGATTGATATTGACGTCGCAGACCGGGTGATAGAACTGCGTGATGCCGATGGCGGCCATCTGTTTGCCAAGCGTATTGGCCACTTTATAGGCGAGATCAAGGTCTCCAATGGCGGTCATTCCCATGGGCGGAGGGAACTGTATGACGTGGCCGGAGGCGTAGTCGTTTTTGAAATCGCCTTCCATGTCGATGGTGACGTGCAGGGGGATTCCCGATGGCCGTTGCATCGCGATCTGCTGCAGCTTGTTGAGGGCGGCGGTCAGCTCTTCAGGAGCCACGCTCACGCCGAAGCTGCGGTCGTCGAAGTAGGTGTGCGCGATATCGAAATAGTCCTTGGGCTTTTTGAAGTTCGGATCGACTTGCGAACGTCCCCAATAAAGGTTCTTGCAGGTTTCCAGCGCGTAGGGTTCCAGGCAAACGCCGCCGGCGTGAAGTTTGGTGATCTGTTCGATCCCCGAGGGGGTCAGATAAGCGCCGCGCCAGGTGAAGGTGAGAACCTGGCCGCATTTCTCCAGCAGGGTCATTTTCGACAGTTTCGCTGAAACAAAATCGTCTCTCGTGTTCGACATAATGAATTATTTCAATAATTGTTTTTAAAATTTGCCCTGTTCGCGCCGATCACGGGCGACAGGTCCGACGCGGAGCTTGCGCAACGACATGGGCATTGACGACACCCGCGCCGCGAAAGCCTCCGATTCGGTTCTCATTTCCGCAACTCTAGGGTTTGGAATGCCGGCGCGTCAAGCGACATTCTGAGCCAAAAGTGGCGCAGAGTGTAAGACAAAACTCTTCTTATTACAACCACCAGTATGAAGGGGGCCGCAATGTCTCCCGCTACGTTCCTTCAGCACAGGTCAGCCAGATCAAGCAGGCCATCGAGGGCTATCATCGTTTCCAAGGGTTGGCCCAACAATACGCGCAACTGGTGGTGGAAAAGACCCGCGCCGAACGAGAGGCAGGCTCAAGAAAAAGGACCTGCCCCCAAAACTCCTCCTGGCCCAAGACCAGGAAATCCAGCAGTTGATGACCCGCTGCCAAGCGGGGGAACCCAACGGGGTCGCCGTCCAGCAACTGGAAGTGCTGGTGCGCACCGCCATCTTCCAGCCGGCCAATGCGCTGGTGGGCTTCCTTTTGCAGCAAGCCGCCGACCGCATCGACGCCGCCTATCAGCCCAAGCCGGGCCAGAAACGCAACGGACGGCAACGCCTTCGGGTCGATGGCATCTTCGGTTCCTTCCAACTGCATCGCGACTATTATTACCATAAAGGCAAAAAGCAGGGCGATTATCCAACCGATGCCGCGTTGGGCTTGGAGGGGGACAAAACGCCGGCCCCGGCCCGCTTGGTGTGCCTGGAGGGAGCGGATGAATCCAATCATCAAAGGCGAAAAATCATTCGTAGTCAATGCTAATGATTCTCTTCCCCGTCGGGCGGGGCTGGGGGCGGCGGGACTGGTTCTGGAAAGAGGATGCGGCGAAGGTATTGGCCGGTGTAGCTTGCCGGAGCGCGGGCGATCTTTTCGGGCGGCCCCTCCGCCACAATCCGTCCGCCGGCGGCGCCGCCTTCCGGCCCAAGGTCAATCACCCAATCGGCCGTTTTTATCACGTCCAGGTTGTGCTCGATGATGAGGAGGGTGTTGCCAGCGTTGCGCAGTTTGAAGAGAACATCCAGCAGCTTGGCCACGTCGTGGAAATGCAGTCCGGTGGTCGGTTCGTCCAGTATGTAGAGCGTGTGCCCCGTGGCCTTGCGGCTCAACTCGGCGGCCAGCTTGATGCGCTGGGCCTCGCCCCCGCTGAGCGTCGTCCCCGATTGCCCCAGACGCACGTAACCCAGCCCCACTTCCGCCAGAGTCAGGCACGGCTCGTAAATCTTGGGGATGGCCCGGAAAAAGGTGACCGCTTCATCGACCGTCATATCGAGGACGTCGGCGATGTTCATGCCCTTGAAATGAATTTCCAGCGTCTCCCGATTGTAGCGCCGTCCGTTGCACGCCTCGCATGTCACATAGATGGGCGGGAGAAAGTGCATCTCGATCTTGATCAGGCCGTCCCCCTGGCATTTTTCACAGCGGCCGCCCTTGACGTTGAAACTGAACCGCCCGGCCTCGTAGCCGCGGATTTTCGCCGTGGGCAATTTGGCGAACAGATCGCGGATTTGATTGAACATGCCGGTGTAAGTGGCCGGGTTGCTGCGCGGGGTGCGGCCGATGGGCGTCTGGTCGATCACAATGACTTTGTCCAGGCTTTCGAACCCGCAAAGCTCCCGGTGTTTGCCGGGTTGCTCCTTGGAGCCGTAGAATTTCCGGAACAAGGCGCGGCGCAAGATGTCGTCCACCAGCGTGCTTTTTCCCGATCCGCTCACGCCCGTCACCGCCGTCAGCGCGCCGAGCGGGATGCGGGCGTCGATGTTTTTCAGGTTGTTCTCCGACGCCCCCAACACTTCCAGCCAGCCCCGGTCCAGGGAGGGTTTGAGGCGCGACTTGGGCACCGGGATTTTCAATTCCCCCTTGAGATAGCGCCCGGTGAGGGATCGTGGCGCGGCTTCGATGTCCGCGACCGAGCCGGCGGCGACCAATTCCCCGCCGAGGACGCCCGCGCCGGGGCCAAGGTCGAGCACGTAATCGGCCCGCCGGATGGTCTCCTCGTCGTGCTCGACCACCAGCACGGAATTGCCCAGGTCCCGCAGGCCCTCCAGGGATTGGAGCAGGCGGTCGTTGTCCCGCTGGTGCAGGCCGATGCTCGGCTCGTCAAGAATGTAGAGGACACCCACCAGGCCGGCCCCGATCTGCGTCGCCAGCCGGATGCGCTGCGCTTCCCCGCCGCTGAGAGTGCCGCTCTCGCGGTCCAGAGTCAGATAGCCCAGTCCGACGTTCTTGAGGAAACCGAGCCGCGCCCGGATTTCCTTGATCAGGTCCCCCGCGATCTTCCGCTGGAAATCAGTCAACATTAAATCGGCGAAAAAGGCGTCGGCCTCTTCTATCGAGAGAGCGCAAACGTCCATGATGGAGAGGCCCTCGATGGCGGAGGGCGGCCGGGGCGGCGCCGCGCCGAGTGTGACGGCGAGGATTTCTGGTTTGAGGCGGCGGCCCTGGCAGGCGTCGCAGGGCTGCGGGTTCATGAAAGCTTTCAGGCGGTTCTTGGTGAATTCGCTTTCCGTTTCGGCGTGGAGGCGTTCCAGGTTGGGAATGATCCCTTCGAATGGTTTGCGAACGCTGCTGATCTTTCCGGCGCGCCAGAAGGTGAAGCTGATTTCGTCTTCGCCCGTGCCTAGAAGCAGTTTCTCTTTGAAGTCGGCGGGCAAATCCTTCCAGGGCGTTTCGACGCTCTGCGCAAAATGCGCCGCCATCCCGCGCAGGAGCGCCTTGTAATAAACGATCATCCGCTTGGCCCCGCGGCGCCAGGGCAGGATTGCCCCTTTGTCCAGCGACTTTTCCGCGTCGGGCACGATGAGATGCTCGTCGAACACCAGCTTTTGACCCAGCCCGTGGCACACAGGACACGCGCCCAGGGGCGAGTTGAAGGAGAAATGCTTGGGCGTGGGCGGATCAAACGTCAGCCCTGTGGCCGGACTGTAATGACGGTTGGAATGGAGCGATTCGGACCACGGGGCGCCCGCCGCGCCCGCGCTCTCTGCGGGCTGGGAGAGCACCAACAGGCGTCCGTCCCCCCACTTCAAGGCGGTCTCCACCGAATCGCCCAGCCGGACGCGAATTTTGTCGTCAATCACAAGGCGATCTACGATGGCTTCGATGGTGTGGCGGACTTTGGGATCGAGCTTGACGCGGACGTTGCTGCTCAACTCGACCAGGGCGCCATCGACGCGAGCGCGGACAAAGCCTTCGCGGGCCAGCCGCTCAATGACATCGCGGAACTCGCCCTTTTGGCGCACGACGACCGGCGCCAGGAGCATGACGCGGGTCTTGACAGGAAGGGCCAGGATGTCATCGACAATGTCGCTGGTGGTCTGGCGGGAAATGGGCTGGCCGCTGACCGGGCAATGGGGCTGGCCGACGTTGGCAAAGAGCAGGCGCAAGTAATCATAGACCTCTGTCGTCGTCGCGATGATCGAGCGCGGGTTGGCGCCGGCGCCCCTCTGCTCGATGGCGACGGCCGGGGAGAGGCCCTCGATAAAATCGACTTCCGGCTTCTCCATCTGATCGAGAAACTGGCGGGCGTAGGCCGAGAGCGACTCGACATATTTGCGCTGGCCTTCCGCGTAGATCGTGTCGAACGCCAGGGACGACTTCCCCGACCCGCTCAACCCAGTGATGACGACCAATTTGTCGCGCGGGATGGAGAGGCTGAGGTTCTTCAGATTATGCTGGCGCGCGCCGCCGATTTTGATGGAGTCCCGGGCCATGTGTATGAATTTTGCAACCAGTGCATCCCGCCATGTTTAACCCGGCGCCGCGAAAAAGGAAAGACCAACCGCAACTCAATTACACGCCACCTGGTAAAAACGCTCCGATACGGCTGTGTCGTCTTGCAACACGATCACTCCCCCTGTGCCCGTCATGCCTGACTTCGGCAACGTCGTCCAACTGGGTTCCGAAAGGTCATCCTTATATTGGAGCATGTAATTCAGGCCCGCCACGCTTTGCAGCGAAATGGAAATCCTGCCGCCAGACACTACAATGCTGGATGCGTCCACCGATGGGGCGACCAACACCCTGACCACGGTGACCAGATCGGCCAGATTATTGGCCGGATTGAGGTCCGCCGTGATCGACGCCGCGCTGACTACGTTCGTGACGAAGCCGGATTCACCCGGAAGCACATTCACCGAAAAGGCTTCGGCCGCGCCGGCCGCAAGCGTGCCGGCGGTGCAAATGACATTGCCATTGCTGAAAACGCAGCCCGGAGAGGCAGAAATGAACGTCGCCCCGGCGGGGAGCGCGTCCGTCACCACCACGTCCGCCGCCAGATCGGGGCCGGCATTGCTCACCGTCAGGGTGTAGGTTCCGGCTTGGCCGAGGACGAACGGCGACGGCGCCGCGGTTTCAGAGACCAATACGTCGGCGTTGTCATCGCAACAGGCATAGATCCAATCGTGAAGGAAAATGGTGTCCACGTACCAGCCAATCCCACCGTCCAGGTTGACATTGTCCGTCGCGCATCCCCAGCGCAATTGGATGCTCCGGCCGGCCGCCGCCGCGGGAAGATTGACCGTCGTGGTGATCCATCCGCCCGAGCTGCCGCCCCAGGCCAACCGGCCGCCCAGCGGGTTCCCCGATTGGCCGTAAAGGGCGCCATTGTAACCGCCCGTGACAAAACTGCCTCCGGCGGAAAGTATATCCGCAAAACCGCCGGCTCCTAGTGCTATTTCCAGTACGCCACCGTCGTAGTAGGTCGTGGTAGTCCCATGACGGCGCGAGACATTCGTCACCGCCTCGAGATTATAATTCTGGCGGAAAGTCACTTGCGCGTTCGTCGCCAGAACCGTCATGGCCGGCGAGGTCAGGTAAGCCAATCCGATGTTGGGGACATCGGTCGCGAAGACCGAGTTCGGAGGCGTATCGGCGGCGGAAGACGTGGTGACCCAATTGACCTGGCTGCCCGTCACGACGTTGCTCCAGCCAGCCGGCAACGCGGGCGGGGTGACGCTGTCAAAGTTCTGGGAAAAAGTCGTCGCTGGCGTTAGGACGCCAAGGGTGAAGTTGAGGGACACGGTCCCCAAATTGGCTGTCCCATCCTGAAGCTGCCAGAAAGCGGAGATGGGTTGCCCACAGGTTCCTTCGGCGGTGAAAGTGAATGTCTGGCTCACCGCCGGCCCCGGGCCCGCGGCGACGACGCCATAATACTGCGGGCTGCCGGGATCAAGCACCGAGGCGCTGGGCAGCATCGTGGCGACGAGATTGGTGGTGCTCGCTCCCGAAACATCCAACAGCGACAAGCTGACCGTAACCGTCTCGCCGGGATCAATCGCCCCGTTGGTGGGCAGACAGCTTTCAGAAACAAGTGTTGCCGAGGCGTTCAGAATCGGCTTCGGACTCAGGGGCGCCAGGAGGTTGATGAGGTTGGTGCCCGTGGGCGTCCCCCACCCCGTGCAGAGGTCGTAGCCCGGAACGGCAAAGAATTCGCTCTGGGTAGTAGCATTGGTGTTATTGCCGGAGGTAACATCATGGAAGGCCGCGCCGTAATTGGAGCCTAAACCAATCGAGTAAATGGCCGGGTTGACAAATCCAACGGGTGCCAGCTCGTTGTTGGTTCGTTGCTGGTTCACCAGCGCCGTGAACCCAGCCCATAGCGGCGCCGCGCAACTGGTCCCGCCATAATCGCCCGTCTGGTTGCCGCCGTATATCACCCAGATGTTGTCTCCCACCATCGCCACATCGGGCAGATTCCGGTAGATTTTGGAACCTTGATTGTTGGTCATGTTAACGGGCGCCTGCCAGCTCGGTATCAAAACCGTCGTGCTGCTGCCGCCGCTGCTGGCCAGGTCCCCCTGCCCCGTTGTAAACCAATTCCACACCGTTTCCGACTCCCACGTCCCAAGCGCTCCGCTCGTGCTCAACGTTGTCGCCCCCACCACCGTGATATTCGGGTCGTCCGCCGGCGGGCTGACCGCCCCGGTGTAAGCTCCGCTGTCGCCCGAAGCCAAATAGAACGATTGTTTTTGCGCCTGGAACTGCTGGAAAATTTGATCAATGTTCGAATCGATGTTGAACCCCCAGGAACAACTCAATTGTTTGGCCAGGTTATCGGTCGCCATCCGGTTCAAGATGTTATACGGGTCCGTTAAATTATTGAGGCCATCTCCTTCATACACTATCACGCTGGCCAGACCCGGCGCCATCGACACGGCCATTTCTATGTCCAGCGACACCTCATCCGCGGCGGAACCCGCCGCTCCGGTGGCGGTGTCGATCAGCACATTGACCAGCGGCACGTTGGGCAGGTGGGCCTGCGCTTCGTAGTTGGTAATATCCCCGTAGTCGTAGCCGTCTCCTTCATAGAGGCCCACCGATTGCCCCGCGCCGGTCAGCCAGGCGCCGGGGACATAAGCATCCCTGAAATCGTAGCCCATATACGTTTCATCCGGCCCCGACCCCAATTGGGGCTTCTGGGATTTGCCCCCATTGGCCCTGACAAGCAGCTTATGGGGAATAATGTAATTATCCAAACCGCCGATGTGCAGCACAGGAACCGCCAGGTCCGGCGACGGTTCCACGTCCGGCGCAAAAAATAAGCGCCCCTCCACCGGATGCTCATAGACGCGCAAATGCAGATGCAGCGCCTCCTGGATGTCCGCCACCGTCCCGTTCACATCCAGCAGCGTCCGATTGGGATGCGTGCCGGTGACGCGCAACCCGTGCGACAGCGCGAAATCCTTCACACCTTGATAATCCTCCGCGGTTGGCCCGAAACGTTCGGTAAACTGCTCCGGCGTCAGGCACTGATGGAAATTTGGGCTGGCGGGATTGTAAAGATCGTTGAGCAAATTGGTCAGAGCCGGCTTGTTGCGCAACGGCAGGCCGATGACCAGATTCATCCGATTCGTCTCCGGCAGCGCGCCGACGGCCTGGAGATTGGCCGCGGCTGCCGGGACGTGGCCGAAAAGCAATTGTCTTTGCGCCAAAGCGGCGGGAACGCCGGCAATCAAGGCCGCGCAGATCGCAGCCACAACTCCGGCCAATCTCATCCCGCCCCGCGACGCCATTCCACACCGCATTTGGTTAGGGCACATGGTATTTTGAACCGGCCTGCCGCAACACAACGAGAAATCAGCGGCAAGCCCGACTCGCACTCCACCCCAAACCTACCTTCTTGCGGAAAACTTTCAAGCCCTTTAAGCCGTCAAACGGGGGTTCAAATCCTGTCGCTGCGACGGCTTTTTGTCGATTTTATGCGCTTGGATGACCGTGGCTGGCCTGATAAGATCGGCGCAGATGAGTGAAGGCGAAAACCCCTTTTCTGATGAACTGAACAAGGCAAAACGCGGCGATGACAACTCCAAGACGGGCTGGATCGCCGCCGGCGTCCTGGCCGCGCTTTTGATTGGAGTTTCCCTGTTCCTGGCCTCGACCTTGGCCAAGGCCCGCAGGCTTGAAACGCTCGGCCCCAAACTGAATGATGCCAACGCCAGCCTCACCAACGCCCTGGCCGAGATTCAGCAGGACAAAGGCCGGATTGCCGCTCTCCAGAAACAAGTGGCTGATTTGGAGAAGGAAAGGGATGCGGCAGGCCAGAAGGCCAAAGGGCTGGAAGATGAAATGCGCTCGGCTCTCGAATCCAAGGATGTCACCATTTCCAGCCTTCAAGGCAAGCTCACGGTGAACATCCTTGACCGCGTGATGTTTGATTCGGGAGAAGCGATTTTGAAACCGGATGGGGAAGCGGTCATGCGCAAAATTGCGGGCATCCTGGCGGGACATCCCGAACTGAAGATTCAGGTCATCGGCCACACGGACGACGTGCCGATCCACACCCGGTTTCCCAGCAACTGGGAATTGTCCACCGCCCGCGCCCTGGCCGCCGTGCATTTTCTCACCGAAAGGGCCGGCGTGGACCCGCGCCGTGTCGGAGCCGCCGGCTACGGCGAGTATCGTCCCATCGCCGAGAACTCGACCGCCGAAGGCCGCGCGCGGAACCGCCGCATTGCCATCGCCATTCTGCCGGATGAACTGGCGGCCGCCGACGCGACGCCGGTGGTCAGATCCGACGCTTCAACTAATTCCCAGCCCAAGGTCCAGCCGACGCCGGAGGCGGTCGAACCCGCGGCGAAATAGCCCCCGTCCATGAGCACGCTGGCGATCAATGCCTAACTGTCAACGCACGCGAAGTTTTCCAGCCCCGTCATCATTGAGTGAGGACTCCAGGCAGAATTCCAGCGCCTCGGCGACTCCGTGGCCGTGCGGGAGTTGGCTGATGCGCCCATCTTGTTTGAGGACAAGGTCTTTGACTTCCTGGATGGCGTTGGCGGGCGCCGCCAGCCATCGGGCGTGTTGGCGCAGAAGCATCGGCAGATCGTTGAGATGGTCGCCCACGGCGAAGGTGTCGGCGGATGTCCAGCCACATTGCCTGGCGATTTCCGCCAGCGCCGTTCCCTTGTTAAAGGCATCGTGGCTGAAGCGCGCATAGACGTCATTGCAGACCAGGGTCAAATGCGGCACCTCGCGGCAGTAGTCGCGCAAGAAGTTGTATATGACAGCGGCCTCCTCGTAGCGACCGGCGATCAGGCAAAAGGGCGAATAAACATCCTCGTAGATGGTGGCGGCAAAGCGGGACTCGACCCATTGGCGCAGGCGGGGGACATCGGGGCGCACGCGCCGGAATAATTCGGCATGGGCGAGGTGGCAGGCCCGGTTCCAGGCCAGGTCCTCCACAAAATGGGAGCCGTCGCGCCGGTAGATTTCGCGCTCAACGGCGACCGCGTAATCGGGCTGGACGGCCAGACGCGCCCGGCCCACGGCTTCGAGCAGGCCGGAAAGATCGCGGCCGGTGTTGATGACCCATTTGGCGCCGCCGGCCTGCAAACGCGCGATGAGGTCTTGCAACTTGAGCGGGACGGGCGGGTTTTCAAACTCCGCGAAGAGCGTTCCATCGAAATCCGTTGAAATTAATTTAATGGGCATCGGTTGTTGGCGATTGAGCTTTTCCTCTTGCCGCCAATGGTATATCGTAAAGCACGCGACATGCCAAGCCTTCAGGACCAGTTCGACGAAGCGATGTTCGAGTTCAGCACCGGACATTGCGACGCTGCCATTGAGCGGCTGCGGGCGATCCTGGCGCAGGACCCGGCCTATTTCGACGCGCAGTTGTCCCTGGGCGGGGCTTATTTCGCCCGGGGCGATTACGCCGCCGCGATCGCCGAGGGCCACAAGGCCGAACAACTCAAGCCGCACGATCAATGGGTCCATACCAACCTCTCGCGCGCCTACATGAAGGCCGGCGATAAAACGGCGGCCGAGCATCACGCGTTGCAGGCGCGCGTCGCCTCCTGGCGCGGCAACATGGCGCCGCCCGCCGCGCCGCCACCCGATGGCGCCGGCCTGGAAATGGCCAAACCCAAAGCGACGACGCCCAAGGTCCCGGAAAAATTTCCCGACATGCCGTGGAAGAAGAACAAATCATGAAATCCGCCTACGAACTCGCCATGGAGCGTTTGAACAAAGCGACTCCCACCGTCAAACTCACCGACGCCCAGAAGAAGGAATTGGCCGATCTGGACGCGAAATACGCGGCCAAAATCGCCGAGCGCGAAATCTTCCTCAAGGGCGAACTGGCCGCCGCCGCGGGCAAAGGGGACGCGGAGGCTTACGGCCAGTTGGAAAAGCAGTTGGCCGGCGAACGCAAAACGCTCAAGGCCCAGTTGGAGGAGAAAAAGGAGAAATTGCGCAAGGGCTAACGCAGACGGCAGAACCAACCGAGCGCGGCCCAGGTTTCAAACCAGGATTTGAGGCGCGCGGCAAAGTCGCCGGGGATTGCCCCCGCGCCAGCCGCCGCCTGGCAGGCGCCCGCCACGGTGGCGTTGGCCTGGAGAGCAGACAGGAGACGGAATTGGCCGGGTTCCAGGCGCTTGTAATGGACCGCGTCCCGGTGGCGATGCACGGCGAGAAAGAGAGGTTTGGGGCGCAACCGGCGCCGAAGGCCGCGGCGCGGACGCGACCGCCGTTCTTCAAGCGCGTTGCTGGCTTGGGTGCGAAGGCGTTCCGCGCGCCTGATTTGAATCAAAAATCCGTCCAGTTCGTAGTCTAGATGCAAGAGGGTAATGTGCGGTTGCAACTTGAGGCGAAGGCGGGCCGGGGCCGCCGCGAGCAGGGACTCTGCTTCCAGGGGCGGCTTTGCTTCGTTGTCGTACGCTTCCACATGCGCCCATTCCAGCCGCGCCATGTCCAGGGCCGGCTTCTCATGCGGCGCAGTCCACCGGGGTTCAGACTCCAGAAACCCGGCCAGGCGCCGGCCCAGATTGCGCAAGCTGAAAGATTGCGACGGATGCCGCGCCAGGTATGCGCACGCCAGCCTCTCAAAACGGCGGTCCCCCAGCACGGCGCGCAGTCCCGGATAGTCATCGTAAAGGCAGTCCTTCAAGCGAAACCAATACTGCCGGTTGTAGATTTCCAACCGCTCGAACGAAGTCAGCCGCCGGCTGGGTTTGATGAAATCGGCCGCCACCGCTTTCATGGGCCGGCCGGACGGCGCCCCGGCCCTCATCCCGCCGCCGGGCGCAAGGGGAAGCATGACGGCGCGCGCCATGAGGCGTTGCAATTCCAGATACTCGCCCCGGGTCTGGCGTTTAGGCGGCGATTTTCCTGGCGTCAAGATTTTCAATGAAGCGGTTGGCTTTCAGGGCCTCGCGGTGAACTTCGTCGAAGGAGGGTATCCGGGCGTCCCATTCCAAAAGTGTCGCCGTGCGACCCGTGCGTCCCAAGGCGTGCTCATAGAGCTTCCAGACCGGGTCAATGACCGGATGGTCGTGGGTATCGAGGATGTACTTCTCGTATTTGGCGTGGCCGGCGATATGAAACTGGGCCACGCGGGCGGCGGGAATGCCGTTCACGTACAGGAACGGATCGAAGCCATGATTGCGCGAGGAGACATAGATATTATTGACATCCAGCAGGATGCCGCAGTCGGCCTGCTCGACCACCTCGGAGAGGAACTCCCACTCGGCCATTTCGGAGACGTGGAACTCGGCGTAGCTGCTGACGTTTTCCACGGCGATGGGCACCTCCAGGAAGTCGCGCGCCTGGCGGATTTTGCGCGCCGCCACCCTGGCGGCGGCAAAGGTGTAGGGCATGGGCAGCAGGTCGTGCGTGTAGCGCCCATCGACGCTCCCCCAGCAGAGATGGTCGGTGAGCCAGGGGGTTTTGGTGCGCTGAACCAGCCGCTTGAGCTTCTTGAGGTGTTCGCGGTTCAAGGGTTCGGCGGAGCCAAAGTAGGCCGACACACCGTGCTGCACGACGCGGTACTGTTCGAGAATCTGATCGAGCACCTTCAAGGGCTGCCCGCCATCGACCATGAAGTTCTCTGAAATGATTTCAAACCAATCCACCGCCGGTTTCCGGGACAGGATGTGGTCGTAATGCGGCACACGCAGGCCGATGCCGATGCCGAAATCGGTGTGTCCGTTAAATACATTGGCGGGCATGCCTTATCGAATCACAAGCCGGGGCCGTCAGGCGCGCGCCAGCCCGCTCTCCGTCAGGCGACTGTTGGGGAGAGCCAATCTGGCTGGCTTCCACGACGGGTCATCCAGCTTTGCAGCCGCCCTTGCCCTTGCAACTGTTCTTGCCGCTGCAGCCCATGTCGCCGGAGCTGCACCCCCCCTGCCCTTTGCAACTATTCATGCCTTTGCAATCATGTTTGCTGACGGCAGTGGTTGAGGCGCTGGAGCCTGCTTTGGAACTGGATTTGCAACTTGTGGTGGTCAGCGTGCCCGCGACCAATCCTGACATGGCCGCGGAAATGAGTAACGCTCTGGTGGTTCGTGTCATAATATGTTTTTGGCCTAATGTTTTTCTTTCCTGAACGACGCATGGACGCCGCCAAGGCGCGCCAATCCCGTTGCGTTCAGTCATGATTTAACCGGTCAGACGCGATAAATTAACCGCGATTCCAAAAAACGCAAGGGGAGGATTTGACCGCCTGTGCGGACCGGAATCATTCGTGGCCGAATGGGGCGGAGAAGATGTTAAGGGATGATGCGTGCTGGCATCATTCACCCGCGGGAAGCCCGCGCAGGAAATCCGCCGGACTGACAATCGGAATGCCGCGAAATTGTCGCAGGGCAAGGAGATGCTTTTTATCTCCGCTTACAATATACTCGGCTTCCGCCGCTTGAGCGCATTCCAGAATCATTTCGTCGTCAGGGTCGGCTGTGGCGCCGGTGGCACGATCGAACGGAAAAACCAGGATCGCCGATTCTGTCAGCAGATCGGCCCACGGCACAAACCGATTGGCGGGGTATTCCAGGTTCAGTTCCAAGATGGTTTCGTGATATTCGGCCAGCAATGCGGGGCTGACCGCCGCCTCGCAGCGCCCATGTGCCCAGGCGCGAAGGCACTTAAAGGGTGGTCCACGCCAAAAACTCGCGCTCGCCACCACATTCGTGTCGAAGACCGCCGTCACAGTTTCCGTTGTTTTCTAACGTGTTGAATGGCACGGGCAACGGCGGTTTCATCCTCGGAGGTCATTTCGGGAAGCCGGCTTCCCGCCAGCAACATTTTTCGGACGCGGGCGGCATTCATGGGCTGGCGCTTTCGCATCACGATAAGACCGTTGGCATAGCCAACATCCAACTCGTCTCCTTTCCTGAGTCGCGCCTGCTCACGAATGGCTTCGGGGATGACCGTCTGGCCCTTGACTGATATTTTAGCAACCATGCGGTAAGCCTAGCATTACTTTGGAAAGAATCAAATCATCTTCCCAGCCCGGTGGGACAGGCCATCAGCCGGCGTCCAATACTCAATTTTCCCAGCTTACGGCCCTTCGAGGTCCCGCTCCAGCGTGGCGCGGATTCCCGTGAAAACGTTCTCCGCCAATTGGCGCCGCCCCTCATTTGTCAAATGAATTACATCGATGAACTTCCCGGGGTCGCCATCCAGGTTGGGATGCGTATCCACCAGGCAGATGTCGCCGCGTTCTTGCGCCACCTCCCGCACGATCTGTGAATGGATGGCATTGGCCCGGATAAACGGATAAGCCATCCGCGCTCCGCCACCCTGGTAAAAGTCGATGACCTTGAGGGGGCTGGTTTCGTTCACCGCCATGGAGAAGTTCGCCAGGACCAGCCGCACGCCGTTCGACCGGGACCAATCCGACAGTTTCCCGTACGCAATCCCATAGGCGCATTCAACCGCGGGTGTCGGGGGGCGGTCGTTTGTCTGGCGCGACCGCCTCGGCGAGGCAGCGCCTGGCGGCGCCGCCACTTCACGCAAAGCGCGCCTGCGGAACAGCGCCATCCGCAACCGATGCTCGGCGTCCGCCGCCAGTTTGACCGGGCGCTCCTCGTACACGGGCGGGATGGGTCCGAGCGGCGGCAGGAGATTCTCATCAATGAAACCAAACCCGTTGGCGCCGTGATAGGAAATGATCATGTCCGGGTGAAGAGCCGATATCTCCCGCGGGAGCCGGTAGATATTGTTGTAGATATTATAAGCGGGCACTCCGGCGTTGATGACCTGAACCGGCCGCCGCGTCTTCAATCGCTGCCGAATAATTTGCTCCAGCATTTCCGGCCAGGGCGTGTCCCCGGCCTCGACGGTCATGCCAAAGGTGGTGGACTCCCCGAGCGTGACGATGCGATAGGCCCCGCCATTGTCCATTGAAATCTCGGGCCCGCGAAAACCGAGGCTGTTGATGGAAATTCCACAATTAACCAGAGTTCCCCGGCTGCCGGGCCGCAAAAGAAACGGCAAAGGCGATTCCGGCGCCGGCATGAAAATCTCGCTTCCCAGCCGGTCGAACTCGAGCTGATAATACTCCTCCCAGCGCGCGAAGCAGGCGGGGTCGCCTTTGGCCGCGTTGAACGAGTAGTAAAGCCGGGCGGTTTCCGGACGGATCGCGGCGCGCGCGCGCGGAAGAAGCGCCAGATCAACCAGGGGCAAACCAACCAGAAGCAAGATCAGAGTATTCAAAACCTGGACGCCAGCCGTCCGCCACGCAAACCAGTGCTTGCATAAGACCAGCGCGGCCAGCGCCGCCGCCAGCCCGGCGTAAAATGTGGACGGCCGGTTCCAAATATAGCCCGCTGCCAGCCAGGCGGTCGCACCGCAAAACAGCCAAGCCATCACCGCCGCGTTCCACCGGCTTTTCCAAAGGCCCGGCGCCACGCCACCGGCGGTGATCCAGACCGACGCGGCCATAAAACCGGCGACGCCCGCGTGGTAAACATCCACCATGGTACAGTTCCCGACTTCGACCGACCATAGGGTAATGCTCCCGGCCCAAAGAGCCGCCAACGCCGCCCGTTCGAGCCACAAGGAGGGCGGCTTTGGCGCCAGTGTCCGGCACAGCATCGCAACCGCAGCCACTCCCAAACCAAGCGCCGCTCCTGGCGGCGGCTCCGACCATATTGTCAATAGAACTACGAGCGCGAGAGTGAGGCTGAGCGCGATCCATCGCATGGCGGCCTTATTTGACAGAATACATGAACGGCGAGAGCGGGGGCGGCCCCTGAGTCAGGAAAACAAGCCCGGCCAGAATCAGCACGGCAACGATCAGCGGCGCCAGCCAATACTTTTTTTCCTGCCACAAGAATCCGAGCCATTGCCGGAGAAGGCGACGCATGCCTTCTCTTATACTCCAACGAAGCCCAAGGCGGCAAGCGGATTCAGTTCGCGCCTGCGACCACGGGCGCATCTCACCTTTGTCGAGCTTGTCCCGCATTCGGGGCCGAAGCGGCGCTGTCGCGCAGACGGAACAAATTGTTGGGCTGCACCGCAAAGCGGTGCTGCACTCCAAAGCCTGTCGGTGCAATGGGAGCGTGCCTTGAACGCGAAGCGTCTCGGAGTGCTGCGCGACAGCGCCGCTTTGTTCCTCAAACAGGCGCCGTGGCCCAACCAGAAGAGTTTTGTCTCACACCCAAGAATCAAATCTGGATTCTAACCTGTTTGACGCCGCCGCTGAGAAGCCCGATTCTTGAGTCCTTGTTTGCTTGAAATTAATTTGTTCTTGTAATTGCAAATATGAACGCCACGGACACTTTTCTGGATTTTGTCAACGCCATCAACGCGCACGACGTTGTTCGTCCATGCTATCTCATGGACGCGGACCCTGTAACAGCGCAACGAGCGTCAGAGTGTTCCGACACTTGGTCCGAGGCCGGCAGGGGATGCGCTGAGACTTCGCCGCGCGCCCATTGAACGCTGCCGTCCACACCGCTCTTGCCAATATGAATTCGGAATGCCCAACTGTTGCCGCCGAATGCATACGGTCGAAATGTGACGCCCAAGCCGGGCGGCGACTTCTGTATCCGACGCGGTTCCCAAAAGCGCTTCTTCTTCCGGAGTCCAGGGACGTTTCTTGCGGTTACGCCAGAAAGCCAATCCGAGCTTCAGGCGCCGGCCCTGAACGCTGGACGGATGGCGACCGAGGCGCTTGGCGATGACTGCGTCCGGCGCGGTTCCCAACAATGCATCTTCTTCCGGGGTGAATCGCCGCCCGCTGGGATGTGGCACGCAAATCCTCAGCCGCGCCCGCCGATTTTCCACGGAACTTAAAGTCCGGCCTAGCCGCTCCGCGGCTTGCGCAACGTTAAACTTCTTTAACAGCGCATCTTGCTCAGGGCTCCATCCCCGCCGGACAATCTGACGAACACCAAGCACGCGCCGCCGCATGAGGATTGCGATTCGGGTGCGTTTAAGTTGCGCGGCGGCAGCGTCAATGGAGTTATTCCTGACAATTTCGTCTTCAGCCTCCATCCAAGCGCATCCACCTCGGTGCTGCCGCGGGCTCATAGGGCGGTTGAGCTGGCGCCGACGGCGAGCGACCGCCTTGACCGTCACGCCAAGAAGCAGGGCAACCTGGTCGTCCGGGCGCGCTCCCAGCAATTCGTCGTCCTGCCGCGTCCAGAAATGGTGTTTTGGGTTGAAAATCCGAATGCCCTGTTCAAGGCGCCTGAGACGAACCGCATTGACCGCGCGTCCCAACTGCTTGGCGAGACGTTTATCTGGCGTCGTGCCCAGCAATTCATCTTCCCATTTCGCCCAGGGCCGGGGAGCGCGGTAGTTGAACGGCCGGCGGCCCAGTTCTTGACGGCGGCCCCGTACACCTTTGAAGGGCCGATGCAAGCGCGAGGCGACTTCTTCATCCGACGCCAAGCCCAGCAGTTTCTCCTCTTCCGGCGTCCATAGGCGCTTTTGTCGTACTGCCAGGGGGATGCTCTTGTTGAGCCGCCTCTGCCGGACGCCAGAGAGCGGTCGTCCCAGATGTTTGGCCAAATCTTCATCCCGCATCGTTCCCAGCAAAGCGTCTTCTTCAGGAGTCCACCTGCGGCAAAGCGAAGCAAAGGCAAGTATGCCCAACCGCGAGCGGCGAAGCCTGATGGAGATCTCAGTCCGCTTCAGCTTGGCGGCCAAATCTTCATCCCGCATTGTCCCGAGCCTCTTCTCCTCCCACCTCCGCCATGGACGATGAACCGGCGCTCTCTTGAAAGCAGGGATTTTGAAGGCCATTCTTTGCCCGCGAACCTCGGCCACGGAGCGGCGTAATCTGCGCGACAGCTCGTGATCATTCATTGTCCCGAGCAAAAGGGTCTCCTTCATGCTCCAGCGCCGGGGGCCGGTTTGCATCGCCAGGCGCAGCCGCTCACGCATGGCAACGACTTCTTTGATTGTGCGTTTTCGTCGGCGCGCAAGGACCGAATCCGGCGCCTTGGCCAGCAACTTGATCTCGGCAACAGTCCACGCCGCGCCTCGACGATTCTTGCATGTACGCTGTTGGCCCACTGTCATAGCCGGTTAATATATACCGTCCAAGGAAAACGCCACAAAGATACATGTGGCAGGCTTGATTACGCGGAGACAGAACTGAGACATCATCCAGCCCGCCCCCCTACTCCACCGTCACGCTCTTGGCCAGGTTGCGGGGCTTGTCAACATCGCAGCCGCGCGCCACGGCGATCTCGTAGGCGAAGAGTTGCAGCGGGATCGTCGCCAGGATCGGATACAACGGCTCTTGCGTGGCCGGCAGATAAATCACGTCGTCGCACGCGCTGGCGATGTCGGTGTCGCCTTCGGTGGCGACGGCGATGATGGGGCCTTTGCGGGCGCGGATCATCGCCAGGTTGGCCATCGTCTTTTCATACATCGAATCTTTCGGGACCAGGAACACCGTCGGGGTCGCCGGATCGATGAGGGCGATGGGGCCGTGTTTCATTTCCGCGGCGGAATAGCCTTCGGCGTGGATGTAGGAGATTTCCTTGAGTTTGAGCGCGCCTTCCAGCGCGATCGGATAGGTATAGCCGCGGCTGAGGAAGAAGAAGTCGCGGGCTTGCGCGTATTTGAGGGCGAGTTTCTTGATCGCGGCGGTTTGCGCCAGAAGGGATTCGATTTGTTTGGGGATGGCTTCCAACCCCCGCAGAATTTCAAGGGCGCGGTGGACGGATAGCATTCTCATCCGGCCCAGGTGGACGGCCAGCAACGAGAGGATGACCAGCATCGAGGTGAACGCCTTGGTCGAAGCGACGCCGATTTCCGGCCCGGCATGCATGTAAATGCCGCCGTCCGCCTCCCGCGCCACCGTGCTTCCCACCACGTTGCAGATGGACAGGACGCGGTGCCCGCGCCGTTTGGCCTCGCGCAACGCGCCCAGAGTGTCCGCCGTTTCGCCGGATTGGGAGATGACCAGCAGGACGGTGTCCCGCTGGAGGGGCGCGTTGCGGTTGTAGAATTCATGGGCAAATTCCACTTCCACCGGCAGGTGGGCCAGCTCCTCAATCAAGTATTCGCCAACCAGCGCCGCGTGCCAACTGGTGCCGGTCGCCGCGATGACGATTCGTTCCACGTCGCGCAATTCGCCCGCGCTCATGTTCAGCCCGCCAAACCGCGCCGTGGCCCCCTCCGCGTCGATGCGCCCGCGCAGCGCGTTTTCAACCGCGCGAGGCTGCTCAAAGATTTCCTTGAGCATGAAATGCGGATAGGCCCCGCGCTCGGCGTCCTGCGCCTCGAACTCCAGGCGGCTGATTTGGACCTGCGCGGTGTCCGCCCCCAGGTTCTGAACGTCGAACCGCTCCCGCGTCACCGTTGCCACGTCATAATCGTTGAGGAACACCGCCTGACGGGTGTGGGCCACAATCGCGTTGGCGTCGCTTGTCAGGAAATTCTCGCCTTCGCCGATGCCGATGATCAGCGGCGAACCGCGCCGGGCGCCGACCATGACATCGGGCAGATCGGAGCATATAACGGCGATGCCATAAGTGCCGATGACTTCGCGCAGCGCGTCGCAAACCGCCTGGGTCAACCGCTCCGCGCCCGGGCTGGCCGCCTTGGCCTCGTAATGTTTGCCGATCAAATGCGCCAAAACTTCCGTGTCCGTCGCGGAAACAAACACATGCCCCTCGGCGGCAAGGGCGCGTTTGAGGCGGTCGCAGTTCTCGATGACGCCGTTATGGACGATGGCGATTTTCCCGGATTGGTCCAGGTGCGGATGAGAGTTTTCGTCGGAGGGCGGGCCGTGCGTGGCCCAGCGCGTATGGCCGATGCCGAGCGGACCCGCGACCGGCTGCGCGCGCAGCAACGCGACCAAGCCTTCGTCTAATTTGCCCTTCTTCTTTCGGACCTCCAACTTGCCGCCATCCAAGACCGCAATGCCGGCGCTGTCATAGCCGCGGTACTGCAAGCGCCGCAGCCCTTCGACCAGGATTGGACACGCGTCCTTCCTGCCAACATATCCGATAATTCCGCACATAAATTCTAAGTCGGTGAAGAGAATGCGCGTTGGCCCGCGAAACTCAAGCTTTGGTTCAATGCCGGTGTCTCACAACCCAAACCAGCAACGCCAGCGCAAAGACAAACAGGGCCGCGGCTATCGCGGTCCCGGCCATTTTCAGAAACTGCGCCCGTTGCAGGAGTTTATCCCGCTTGGCTTGTTCGGCCTGACGGAAGAGGGCGAACTGGGCTTCGAGCAGATTGGGGTCCGCCGATTCGTCCCGCAGCCGCAACGCGATCCACCCCCCGTGCATCGGGCCGAAGGCTTCGGGGAATCGGCTCAATGCCTCGGCCGGCGGGGTCGAGAACCCGGCGTCCTTTCTCCAATATGGCGCCCCTTCTTCGGTCCAGAGACGAAACAATCCGTGGTTGCGCGCCACCCCTTGCAAGCGTTCCCAAAGGAGCGGACGCAACGTGTCGCACAGCGCAAAATCGGCGAACGTTTCGGAATGAATCCTGCCGTCCGCGCCGGCGACTTGCAGGGCCAGGGCGCCCACCACCGCGCCCTGGTCGTTGAGAGCCACTTGGAATTCGGTGAACCTTTTCTCCAGGTCCGTCTCGGAAAATTGCGCCTCCTGCCACAGTGGCTTCAAAAGCGGCAGATCATCGACCGTCGCCCGCCGGATTTGAAACGTGCCGCGCGCGCTCACGAGCCGGGTCAATCGCTGTTGGGATACGAGCCGAGGACTTTGACAAAGTTGCAAACCCCGGCGAGATGGGCGACGGCTTTGGCCACTTTGGGGTCCGATATGTGGCCGTCGCAATCGACGAAGAAAAAATACTCCCAAGCCTTGCGCTTGCTTGGGCGGGACTCGATTTTGGTCATGTTCAATTTGTAGCGCCGGAACGGCTCCAGCGCCCTGTAGAGGGCGCCCACCTGGTCGGCGATGCTGAACATGACGCTGGTCCGATCACAGCCGGTGGCCGGACCGCATTGCCGGCCCAGAACCAGGAAGCGCGTGGCGTTTTCGGTGAAGTCCTGAATGTCTTGCTCGATGATTTTCAAATCGTACTTCTCGGCCGCAAGCAGGCCCGTGATGGCCGCCACCCCGCCCTTCATGCCGGCATTGCGCGCCGCGCCTTTCGCGCCGGCCAGTTCCGCGGCGCGGGCATTGGAGGACGCTTCGATTATTTCCGCGTTCGCCAGATTCCTCTGCACCCAAAGGCGGCACTGGGCCAGAGCCTGCGGATGAGCGTAGAGCCGCCGCACCTCCGGCACGGTCGCCGCGCCGGCCAGGCAGAACCGAATGGGCAGGATGATCTGCGCGACGATTTGCAGATTGCTGTCCACAAACATATCCAGCGTGTGCGTCACCACTCCTTCCGTCGAGTTCTCCACCGGCACCACCCCATAATCGGCCCGGTTCCGGGCCACTTCGGTGAATATGTCCGCGATGGTCTTCTGCGCCGAGTAGCGCAGGCTGGAGCCAAACTTCTCCATTGCCGCCTGATGAGTGAACGTCGCCTCCGGTCCCATGTAGGCAATCGTCATCGATTTTTCCAGCGACAGCGCGCTGGACATGATTTCGCGGTAAATGGCCCGGAGCGATTCATCCTTGATCGGCCCGCCGTTGAGTTTGCGAAGCCGCTGCAACACCATCCGCTCCCGCTGCGGCGCGTAGATCGCCTCGCCCACTTCGATCTTGAGTTCGCCGATTTGCAGTACGTGACGGGTGCGCTCGTTGAGCAACCGCACGATTTGCGCGTCCAGTTTATCTATCGCTTTGCGATGTTCAGGTATGTTCATTCGCATCAGTTGGGGGTGGAGGTTCCGCCGCCGCCGCGCCGGATGCGGACACGTCCGGCTCCGTTTCCATTGAATCGGACTCCTCCGGCGCCGCCGGCCCGCCCACCGGGGGTTCCACTTCCGATAGCGCCAATTGCTCCGGCGCCACCGTCGCCAGTCCCGGCTCCGTCGTCACCAGCGTCTCCGGCCGCGTCACCGGGATGCGCCGAAGCTCGTCCGCGGCCGGCAATTCCTCCAAGCTGCGCAAGCCAAAGTACTCCAGGAACAAGGCCGTCGTTCCGTAATTCATGGGGCGCCCGATCACTTCGGCCCGCCCGGTTTGTTCCACCAACCCGCGTTCCAGCAGCGTTTGCATGACGCCATCGACAGCAACCCCGCGAACTTGTTCGATCTCCGCGCGCGTCAAGGGCTGGCGGTAGGCGATGATGGCCAGAGTTTCCAGCGCCGGCTGGGAGAGGCGCGACGGACGCGCTTTGGAGCCGACCAGCGCGACGATCCAGGGCGCGAATTGCGGCTGGCTCACAAATTGCCAACCCCCCGCCACGCACGCCACCCGGTAACTCCGCCCCGCCGCCTCGTGCTCCCTTTGCAACTGCTCCAAGGCGGCGACGATGTCGTCCTCCCTGGTTTTCTTGAATGGCCGGGCCTCCTCCCCATGCTCGGCGGCGGCGGCCAGCAGATCGCGCAGTTCCTTGGGGTTGAGCGCCTTTTGCGCCGAAAATAAGATCGCTTCCAATATGAATTTAAGTTCCATTTCGACATGGCCGGTCGAACCCGGCCCAAAGATGTTTTAATTCGGCGCCGCTTCCTGCGCCGGCGCGGGAGCCGGCGGCGCGCGCAGGATTTCAATCTCTCCAAAATCCTCGGACTGCACGCAAATCAATTGCTTGAGCCGGATCAATTCCAGCAGGGCCAGAAATGTGCAGATAATCTCCGCGCGGCTGGCGGCCTCCTCAAACAACCGCCCAAACGTCACCGCCGCCGCGTCCGCCGTCAACTTCAGCAGCGCCTCGATCTTCTCGCTCACCGTCCATCTGTCCTCGAAAATCTCCCGCAAATCGTCCCGCTTGCCCGCCCGTTTCAACACCGCCGATACGGCGTTGACCAGGTCGAAGATCGACGCCTCCTGCCTGCGCCCGGCCGGCGCCGCCGTTTCGGGCGGAACCGGCAGGCGCGGGAAAATGTTCTCCTGCTCCGCCTCGCGCGCCTGCAGGAGCGCCGCCGCGTCCTTGAATTTCTTGTAAGCCACCAGTTGCCGGATCAATTCCCACCGCGGGTCTTCGCCGTCGTCCTCCTCGGTATTCTCAACCTGCTGGTCCTTGGGCAGCAATTCCCGGCTCTTGATGTACATGAGCGTGGAGGCCATGACCAGGAATTCACCCGCGATCTCCAGGTCCAGCATCCGCATCACCTCGACGTATTCGATGAACTGCGTGGCCAGACGGGTCAGATTGACCTCATAAATATCGACTTCCTCCTTCTTTATCAAATAAAGGAGCAAGTCCAGCGGCCCCTCAAAAACCTCGAATTGAACTTTGTATTCGGACATGGATCGCTTTATGCGCGCGCCCATGCTAAGACCCGCCCCGCCGCTTTGGCAACGCTTTTGCGCGGCCTTTTTCCAAGCGCCATTCTCGTTTGCCGCCCGTTTTCCCGGTTGACGCTTCTGTCCTGTCTGATAACCTCCCGCGGTGAAAAGCGGCGGCTCATGGTTTTTTGGCCGGTGGAATCGCGGATATTATTTTCTCCGCGTCGTGTTCCGCCTGCGGCCGCTTTAGGCGTTTGCCTCCACTTTTTGCCGCAGGCCCGCCGCTGGCGGGTTTTTTATTCAAACCGACATTTATATGATCATCATTCTCAAGCCCGGCATCGCCCGCAAAGAAGAGACCGCGGTGCTCAAGGAAATCAAGGCCCTCGGTTACAAACCGCATGTCATGCGCGGCGTCGCCCGCACCGTCATCGGCGCCATCGGCGACGAACGCACCCACAAAACCCTCGAATCACTCACTTCCTTTCCGCAAGTCGAACGGGTCATGCCGGTGCAGAAACGCTACAAATTGGTCAGCCGCGAGGCGCAAAAAGACGCCACCGTCATTCCCGTGCGCGGAAACCTCATCGGCGGCCGCAAATTCCAGGTCATGGCCGGCCCCTGCTCCGTTGAGGACGAGAAGCAACTCATGACCACCGCCCACGCTGTCCGCAAGGCCGGCGCCACCATCCTGCGCGGCGGCGCCTTCAAACCGCGCACGTCCCCCTACGAATTCCAGGGTTTGGGCGTCAAGGGCCTCAAGCTTCTGGCCAAGGCCCGCCGCGAAACCGGCCTGGCCATCATCACCGAATTGCTCTCCGAACAACAAGTCCAACTGGTGGCCGAGTACGCCGACATCATCCAGATCGGCGCTCGCAACGCCCAAAACTTCCAATTGCTCATCGCCGCCGCCCGCACCGGCAAACCCATCCTCCTCAAACGCGGCCTCTCCATGCGCATCGAAGAATGGCTCCTGGCTGGCGAATACGTCCTGTCAAATAACAATCCCAATTTGATGTTCTGCGAACGCGGCATCCGCACCTTCGAGACTTACACCCGCAACACCGTCGATCTCGCCGCCATTCCCATCATCAAGACCGAATCCCATTGCCCCGTCATCATTGATCCCAGCCAGGGCGCCGGACGCGCCGATCTGGTCGCCTGCCTCTGCCGCGGCGCCGCCGCCATGGGCGCCGACGGCCTCCTCATCGAGGTCCACCCCAATCCAGCCGAAGCCTGGAGCGACGGCGCGCAGCAACTCACCCTCGAAGGCTTCGCCCGCTTGATGGAAGACTTGAAGCCTTTCATCGCCGCGGCGGGCCGGGATTAGTCCTTAATGCCGCTCGAAGGCTGCCAGTCCAGGAACTTCAACTGGACCGAGCGCGCCCCATTGTAGCAGTTGATGGCCGGGGCGCAGGCGATGTCAAAATTGCCTTCCGGCAACGCCGCCCCGCGGCAATTCCACCATACCGCCTCCAGCGTCTGCCGCCCGTCCGTCACACGCAATTTGACGTGCTGCTGTTCCTTGCCCATCCCTTGCGGCGGCCAGCGATGGCTCAACCCCCGCACCGCCACCCGCGCCACGGGATTCCCCTGTCCCGTCGGATCCAGCCGCGCCAGCCCCTCGACCTCTTCCAAACTCAGGTCCGACAACGCCGCCTCCGCGTCCAATTTGAGGGTCGGGCGCAATTGCTCCGGGCCAATCGTGGCGCGCGCGATCTCATTGAGCCGCTGACGCAGCAGAGGCATCTTCGCGGGCGCGGCGCTCAACCCGGCCGCCATGGCGTGGCCGCCGTGGCGCACGAGCAAATCCACGCACTCCCGCAACGCAGCCGCCAAATCAAATCCCTCAATGCTCCGCCCCGATCCGCGCCAAATCTCCCCCGCCCCTCCCATGATGATCGTCGGCCGGTAAAACTCCTGCAACACCCGCGACGCCACGATCCCCACCACGCCCACGTGCCATTCGGCCCGGCCCTCCACGATGACAAAATCCTTCTCCGGGTCAAACCGCGCCCGCACCGCCGCGGTCGCCTCCGCGCAAATCCCCCGCTCAATCTCCCGCCGCTCCCGGTTCCGCTCATCCAGCGACCGCGCCAGCGTCTCCGCTTCCGCCGCGTCCCGTGTCAACAATAGACGCAACGCCTCCTGCGCGTCTTCCAGCCGGCCCGCCGCGTTGAGGCGCGGCGCGAGTTGAAACGCCACTTCATATCCCCCCAGAACCGCCGGGCAGGCCGCGGCCCTCTTGAGCGCCATCAAGCCCGGTCGCGCCGTGTCGTTCAAGCGTTCCAGACCCGCGCTCGCCAAAATCCGGTTCTCGCCCAGCAACGGCGCCAGGTCGGCTATCGTTCCCAACGCCGCCAGATCAAGCAGCCCGCGCGGATCAACGCTCCCGGCTCCGGCCAGCCCCCGCTCGCGCATCCGCTTGACAAGCGCGTGAACCAGCTTGAACGCCAGCCCGGCCGAGCACAGTTCCTGAAACGCATCCCCCAACTGCGGGTTCACCAGCGCCACCGCATCCGGCGGCGCCGACGACACCTGGTGATGATCCAGCACAATCACATCCACGCCGTCCCGCCGCAGTTGCGCGATCACGTCCACGGCGTTGGACCCGCAATCCGCCGCCAGCAGAAGCCGCGCTGGAAACCTTTCCAGGCAATGCTCCACGCCCTCCCGGCTCAACCCGTACCCCTCCTCCAGCCGATGCGGCAGAAAATACTCCACCCGCCACCCCATCGCTCCCAGCGTCTCAATGAGCATCGCCGTCGAGGTGACTCCATCGACATCGTAATCGCCGAAGATGACCACCACCTCGTTGCGCTCGCGCGCGGCCAGAAGCCGGTCCACCGCCGCGGCCATATTCGGAATCAGGAATGGGTCCGCCAAATTCTTCAGCCGCGGCGTCAGAAAGCGGGCCAGACTCTCCGGCTCCCGCAATCCGCGATTGAGCAGACACTGGGCGAGCAGCGGGGAAATCCGCAGCCCATCCGCCAACTCCCGGCACGGCCCCCGCTGCGGCGCCGCCACTGACCATCGATAATTCATCTTCCGCCCCCCATCGTCACCCAACCCTCGCGCCCCGCGCAATAAAGAATCGTGTCCCGCGCCCCGGCCCATTTCCTTATTGGGCAGCCGCTCCTAATCTTAATCCCAATTCGGGAGGGTGGGGCAGCATCCGCAAGCGGTGCAGCCCAATAATTTGTTCCATCCCCCGCGACGCCCCAAATAGCCCGAAGGCCGCCGCCCCCTCCAAAACCCTCACCGCCGTCAATTTAAGCCGTAAATAGGCGCAACCAGCCGGCCAAAACCCCGGATTGATAACTTCCCAGAGCTTGCCAGAGGGTGAAAGTCCGCAACACAAGCCCATCAAGAGAAAGCGACTTTTCTCGCGCTGACTGTAACGTCGTTACGAGATGAACCATAGACTCAGACTTGTCGAAGTGGGGGTCATCATCGCCACCCTGATCGTGATTGGGATGATCTTGGTTGCAAACCACATTATAGTTCACAATCAATCCTGTATCCGATCCTGTATCAACAGCCTTGTACTTATTGACTCCACCAAACAGCAATGGGCGTTGGAACAGCGTAAACAGGCAACAGATATTCCCACAGTGACAGAATTTTGGGACCAATATTGAATGGGACGCCCGAAGCCTATTAACGAAGCTGAACTTCGCTCCTGCCCGAATGATGCGGCAGGGAGTTTTCGAACCAGCTATCAGATACGCAGTGTTGAGAAACCTCCGATTTGATTGATTGACCCGAAGAGCCATGTTCTGCCGCTGCGATGACGCAAGGCGGCAAATGGCGCTTTGAATCTCTATTCCCACTCATTCGGCATGGAGTGGGGAACCGTGGAATATCGGCTTGGTCATTGCCTGGTACATCATATCCTCGCTGAGGATCGGCGAGCCGCAAAGTTCGTACCCGGCGCTCAGTTTTTCATTTACCTTCCGCGCAAGATCATCATGGGTTGCGGCGTCAGCGTGAAATGGCTCGGCGACGATGATGTATTCAATGGGAGTCTTCATTTTTCCCTCTGAATCTATCCTTGTCTTGCCGCTTCATGGCAAAAGTGATGGCGGACACGGGCGACAATCTGCGGCTCGGTCATTTTGTCAACCGTTTCCATCGTAACGATATGGGCGCCGGCTTTGGCCTTCTCGAATCGCTTTTTCAGTTCACCTTTGGCCTCGCCCGGACCCAAAATCAAGACCGTTCCGGCATCGCGAAGAAAGGAAATGATCTCGTCGTAGTAGCGTGCCAGGCACCCGTTGTACTCTCTCTGGCGCGAATCGTCCGCGGGAACCGCCTGGAATTCAAATCGGCCGGTGGATGGCTCGCCGGAGCGCCGGGGTTGAGATTCCGCGTTTGATTGGATCCGTTTTGTTTGTTCCCCGGTTTTCGACAGAACGACGATGATGGCCTCTCGATGGTCAATCCAAAGTCCCGCTTCTGCTTTGTCATCTCCGCCTTTGTTGATCGTGTTTGTGTCGTTCATTAAAGACAAGTTAAGCGCCGGTCCATCCGCCGCCTATGGGGTGAAACCCTACCGCGAGTTTTGTGCCGGGGAATTCCGCGCTCCGCCAGCGCCACGCCAAAGGCGTAGCGATCCAAATTGGCCGCCCGTGCCCCTTTCCGAATTCCAGTTGATAAAGGCCTTGGAGGAGTCCGCCTATGACGCCGACTATCGCTTTAGCCGATAAAACTGCTGCGCGCCCGACATGGTGTTGATGATGAGGTTCTGCCCGGCAATGACGACCGGTTCCGGAGCGACATTGGTCCAGGCGGAAGGCGCGGCAAGGTTCGTGGTGGATTGTAAAATGAATCCGTTGGTGCTGACCGGCCACGATAAAATGACATAAGGTCCGGTGGGTGTAATGACCAGTTCCGACGGAGATGGCGGCAGCGAAAGACTGAACACCGTGCCGTAACCCTCGGCGCCCCCTTCCTCCGCTGTCCCAAAAAGGGTATTGTCCGATAGAATCAAAGCGGCATACGGATAGGCTCCGTCGTTTCCATCAGTGAAAGCATAGAGGGTCGTGAAACCTGTTCCATCCGTGTTGATGGAAAACACCGTGCCGTAACCATCGTTACCTCCTGAGAATGGTCGGAGCGACAGGATTTGAACCTGCGGCGTCTTGGTCCCAAACCAAGTGCTCTACCAGGCTGAGCTACGCTCCGATCATCAGGAACCTTATACTTGCACATCTTCCCCCGGTTGCAAGCACAAGCGGCGGAATCATGGGGAATCCAGCGCCGCGCGCGCGGCGGACACCAGCGCGGCGACGCGGGTGGGGAGCGGAAAGTCCGAGGGGGCTTCCAATGTGTAGCTCAGGCGGGTTTTGTGCATGCTCAGATAGAATGCCTCCGGCCATTGCGGACGGTCGGCCAGGGTGATTTGCGGGCGGATGATGCCGTTGCGCGCCTCGCGTCCCTCAATCATTGGGGAAAGGTCGATCGGGCACACCTTGGCGACGGCTTGAATGATTTTTTCCGCCAGGGACGGGCGCGAATCAGGGTTTAATTCGTAAAGGTAGAAGCCTTGCGATTCCCAATCTTCGTGCAGGCAAAGTACCAGATCGAACGGCGGTTGCCGCTCCAGCCAGGCCACGTGGGCGCGCACCTCGGCCGATGATAAATGCCGGTAATCGCGATTCTGGTCGATGCCCTGGGCGTTTTCCCGTTGATTGAGCGGAAATCCCGTCGGATTCAGGCAGGGGCAAATCCACAAGGCGGCGTCGCCAGGCCATCGGTCTTCTTCGAGCAATTGCAACATCGCCAGCGGGCCGGCGGGTTCGTCGCCATGAATTCCGGTGGAAAGATAAAGGCGATTCCGGGGCGAGGGCGTGGGGCGGCGCAAACCGGGAAAATCGCCGTCCCGGACCCAATTTTTTCCCGCAATGGCGCGGTCAATTTTTTGCAGGACGGACTGGATGTCAATACCCTCGCCCCGGTATCCGCCGACGTTTTTGCCTAAGCGCCGCATGAGGGACTTTGATCGGTGAAGCCGTGGTGGTCCCAATTGGGGTCCAGTCCAAGGTCCTTGAGCATTTGCAGGTCTTTTTCCACCGGCTGATTGAGCGTGGTGAGATAATTGCCGACCATCAAGGCGCTGGCGCCGGCGGTGAAGACCATGCACTGCATGTCGCGCAAATTGAGCGTGCGCCCGCCGGCGACCATGATTTCCTGGCGGGGCAAAATGTGGCGGAAGCAGGCAATGGTCTTGAGAATCTCCAAAGGCGGCAGCGATGGGTTGTTTTCAAAAGGGGTGCCTTTGATGGGATTGAGAATGTTGATCGGCACGACGTTGGCGCCGATTTCTTTAAGAGCGAACGCCAGATCGCGGCGATCCTCCCGCGTTTCGCCCATCCCGATGATGCCCCCGGAACAGATCTTTATCCCCGCATTCTTCAGGTGCGAAATCGTCTTCAGCCGCTCTTCATAACTGTGCGTGGTGCAAACCTTGGGGAAAAACCGCTTCGAGCTTTCCAGGTTGTGCCCGTAGCATTCCACGCCCGCCTCCTTCAAGCGATCAGCCACCCGCTGGCTTTTGATGATGCCCAATGACGCATCCGGCCGCGTCTTGCCTCCCTGCGCAAGCTCTCGAATCCGCTCGCAAACTTCATCGAGCATCGGCCCCTCGTTCAAGCCGCGCCATGCCGCGACGACGCCCAACGCCGTCACGCCGTTGCGGTTGGCCTCTTCGGCGGCCTCGCCGACCGGTTCGGGGTCGATAAAGCCGTACTGCGGCGAGCTGGTTTGGTGAAAGGCTGATTGGGCGCAAAAACTGCAATTCTCCGAGCAGGCCCCCGCCTTGGCGTTGACGATGGAACACAGGTGAATCTTGTTCCCCTTGAAATGCTCCCGCAGGCGGTTGGCGCCGGCCATCAGGTCGAAGATGTCCGCCGTGCTCTCGAGGTCGAAAAGCCAGAGCGCCTCTTCGCGCGTGACCTCTCCGCCGTCCAGAACGCGCCGCGTCAAGTCGTCGATTTTGCTGTGGATACTTGCGTCAACCAAGTCTTCGATCATGGTTGACACAATAAAACAGGCGCTTCGGCGGTTCAAGTGGCAAAATGAAAAAACCTTGCCGCCCGCCGCCGGTCTTGTAAGGTTTTCCCTAGTGCCAACACGAGGACAGCCGTTCCATCCGGAAGCAGACCCGTCGCGCCGCGCCGGGCGATCTCCGGGCAGGGCGTTGAATCTGGGGTTCTGGAATTTTTATCCCTTTTACAACGGCAACAGGATGTTTGAGGAGGCCACAACCTCAACAGCGGGGGACAACGTGAATTATGGGACAGCCAGGCTCGCCAGGATTCTCCGGGGGCTTGGGCATCAGGTCAACACTCTGGATAAAGCCGGCGGCCAACTCGACGCGGCTGTATTTTTCGACCATCCGACTTTTTTAAACCGTTATTATCAGCGGCTGAGAAAAACGCAGACCAGGCTCCATCTGTATTTAATGGAGAACGCGGTCAACAGGCCGGACAACTATTGGAGGTGGAACCATCGTGATTTTGAGAAGGTCTTCACCTGGAATCCTCAACTGGTTGACAATAAGAAGTACTTTCTCATCTACCACGGCGTAAAAATACCGGCGCCTTTCAAAGCGGACCTTGCGGCCAAGGACAAATTCTGCGTCCTGCTTTCGAGCCAGAAATACAGCACGCACAAGAAGGCCCTTTACAAGGAGCGGATTGATATCATCCGCTGGTTTGAGCGAGAGCACCCCGATCAATTTGACCTCCACGGTCATAGATGGAACCGGTTTTATTTCAACAATTTTCTGTGGCGCCTGAACATTCCACTGGCCCACTTTTACCACTTTTTCCCGGCGCGGTTCAAGACTCATGGCTTTCCATCCCACAGGGGGATCGTCGATCGCAAGCGTGACGTGATGCGTTCATACAAGTTCGCAATCGTTTATGAGAACGCGGTGTTCCCCGGTTACTTGACGGAGAAGATTTTTGACGCATTTTTCGCGGGCTGCGTGCCGGTCTATCTTGGAGCGCCGGACGTGCTGGAACACATTCCCGCGGAAACGTTCATCGCCAGGAAGGACTTCGCCAACAACGACGCGCTCTACCGTTATCTAAGCGGCATGAGCGAGAAGGAGTATCTGGGCAGAATCCGGGCCATCGAGGAATTCGTCAATGGGGAGCGGATTCAACGCTTCAACGCGGACCGTTTCGTGGATTTGATCATCAAACATCTCGTCGAGGGTTAGACCTTTTCGACAACCCCGCCCTTGGTCCCCACGATGACCCGCGGTAGGGAGTGGGATTGAATAAACTCATTGTAGGCCTGATCCGAGCCGTCCCAGAGTGAATTGGGCTGGCAATCATCGACCATGATATAGGACCGGGCGTTAAGATGCTTCATTGAATTCGTGAGAACGGCTTTGGTCGGAACAAACAAATCGACATCCAGCAGCATCACGTCAATGGGAGCCACGGCGGAAAAATCCATCGTGGAGGCATCCGCGCAAATGACAACCTGATTGGAATAGCCGGCTTTCTTGAGGTTGCTTTCAAAAATCTCTTTCTTGTTATAGGCAAATCTGCCCTCCATTTCACGCCGGTCTTTGCTGCGGTGTTTCTCTTCGAAGGCAATGTCTTTTTCGAGGAACCCGCCAAAGGTGTCGATGCAATAATAGGGGCGGGTGTCGTTGTTGAGCTTCATGTGCTCCAGCAGAAAAACGGTGGTCATTCCCAAGCCCACCCCGACTTCAACAATGGCGCCCGGAGTTTTGTTTTCGCGCCGCGTGTCATCAATTTTATTGACTAGCCATGCCAATTGCGCCGGCTGCATTCCAAAAAGTGGAAAACGCGGGCGGCTCAGAAAATTGAGCCACTTGCTCCTGTACGCAACCCGCTTTGCGAATTCACCCAATTTAAAACGCAGGCCGCCCGGACGAGTGGTGGGGATGGACATAGATAAGAAGAGTCACGCGCCGGGGTGTTCTTTAATCCAGGCGACCGTTTCCTTGATTCCCTGCCGCATGGAGGTTTCCGGCGGCCCCAGAAGTTGGAACGTCGGCTCCAAAGGCGCCGGGAAATCTTCAGTCATGTTTCGGAAGCGGAACGAATACATGACGAATTTCCGCCCCGTCACTGCCTCATAGAGGTCCCCAAAACGAGCCATCAGGCGGACCAGGCTCCGGGGCAGGCGTCGAACATTATGCCCGGTCAGTTCCTGGCTGTAAGCATTCATCCAATCAACAAGATTGAAGAGGCCGTCTCCGATGTAGAGCGTCTTCTGATTGACCACGGCGCCGTCCGCGTGCAGCAGCCTGTCCACCTGCCGGACGGAGTTCTTGACGTAACCCAGGCCCAACACGGCAGACCGGCCGCTGGGATGAAAGTAGTACCCCTTCTGCATGGCCCGAACCACGGTGTCCCGATAAAAGGTGTTCCACGGGCCCCAGATAAGGACCGGACGAATGATGGTCCAAATGCAACCGACATTGGCCGCCCTGGTCAGCTTCTCCATCTGCGCCTTGGCCTCGCCATAAATGGTGTGGGGACTGAAATCCTCCACCCCGGCGGGCTTGAAGCCCGGCCGGCAAACATATTGGGTCGATGTAACGACAACGCGGGCAACCGAGGGCGTGCTCTGGACGGCGTCGAGGATATTCTGGGTGCCGCGGGTGACGCTGGCGTAGAAAGGCTCCACCGGTCCCTTGCTGGAAATATCGGTGCGACTGGCCAAATGCACAACCGCCTCCGGTTGAAACCGCTGGAAGCAGGCCTTGACCCCCGCGCCATCGAGAATGTCGCACTGCTCGAAATGAGCGGCCCGGCTATCGTCGGCAGGCTTGACGATGTCCATGTTGGTGATTTCATGGCCCCGGGCTGCCATGTGTTCAATGAAGTTCCTGCCGATGAAGCCGGAGCCGCCCGTCACGAGAAGTTTCATTGGGGTGCGCGGCTGGAGCTAGGATTTGCGGCGGAAAACAAACTGCCGGTCGCGCAGCGACACCAATTCGGCCGCTTGAGTCTTGGCGAATTCATCGACGGCTTTGGTGACGCCGTCTTTCCACCATTGCCCCCCCACGTAGTCATCGCCGGCAACGAAACCTCCCGGTTTGGTTTTGCGAAGGGACAGTTCGAGGTCCTTTTTGACGTATTCATACAGATGGTTGCCATCGATATAAACCCAGTCGAAAAAGGCGTCTGGGAACTGGCCCAGAACATCCGCGGAAAAACCGCGATGAATTGTGACTTGTCCCCGAGCCGCTTGCGCCTGGAACCTGGCGCATACGTCGGCATAGTGCCGGTCCATTTCCTCCTGGCCTCTTTTCGTCAGACCGCCGTATAAGGCGTATTTATACATGGCGGATGGCTCGTGCTTCCAGGGGTCGATTAAATGGAGTTGTTTGGGCTGGACAACCTCCAGAAGCCTGGCCGAAAAGTCTCCGCGCCAAACGCCAATCTCCGCGCCGAGCGAGTTTTTGGGCAGCATCTCCAACAAAAACGTCCGAAGGTTGTCCGGGGCCAGACCCACGGCCCGGGCAAGGGGTTCGGCGCCAGGGATTCGCCTGATCAGATTCTTGACGTATAGCCTCATCGCCTGTTCAGACTGCCCAATTCTGATCGCACCGACAAGGAAAAACTCGCATCCTTGTTATTATCAATTACTTGTGCAAAGAAAATCACATTGGGAGGGAGATTACCCGGGGTAAGCCGTCTGAAACTGTCGTTGGAAGGGGCTTGACGAGAGGGCCTGTGCCTGTCAGGATTTACACTACAATGATGAGATGGTATGTTTTGTATCGGCACTTTTGCGGCCAGCCAAAGGCGGGAACCGTGACCGCCTCCTCATTGGCGCGAGAGGTTGACAAACTGGGTCAACAAGCCTCCTAACAACAAGATTTTACGATGCAAAAAGCCATGCCGTCCAATGCGGGGTCATCCACGGTTTCGCAATTGGCCCGAGTCCTGCGCGAGGGTGCGTTTCCGGCGCTCCGGCTGCTGGCGCGTCCCAGCACTCTGGTTCAAATCCCGCGGCGGCTCAGGGAAGGGCTGGGGCCGGTTCAGCGCATGTTTGTTCAAGCTCACAATAACCGGGAAATGGCGCGCATGCTCCGGGAAGAAGCGCCGGTGACCATTCTTTCCTCCTTTGCCCGCTCCGGCAGCACATGGGATTGTTACCTCCTTTGCGATGTCCTATTGCAGAACCAAGGGATCGAGACGACCACCGCGTTGCCGATTGATCCCGACAGGATCATCGTGCATTACTACGCGAAATTGATCGCCCGGCGGGAGACGTCCGTCCGGACGCCCGGCTGCATGATCCGGACGCACGACACGATTCCCATGTTGCGGGAGCTTATTGGAGGCGAGCCGGATTTGCGCAAATGGAGATACCACTATCTTTATCGGACTCCCGAAGACGTCCTGGTTTCGACGTTTCACCTTTATCGGCGGGAGAAGTACCTGCACAGCGAATTCAGCCACGACATTGATCTGTTTTGCCTCAACTTTGTTCCCGGATGGATCAAGCACGTCGAAAGTTTTCTCAACGCGCTGGACGAGGGGGTCGATGTTCACCTGGTCTCCTATGAGCAACTGCTGCGCGAGCCGGCGGCGGTTTTGAGCGATACATTGCGATGGCTGGGGATACCGCACACCGACGCCATGGTGGCCCGAGCCCATTCGAACATGCAATTCGCCAAGCTCCAGGCCAGGGAGGCCAAGGCGCTGGGGAGCAGGAAGTCTTTGTTCCGCCGCGGATACCGTGAAGGGTTCCCTTATGCGACTCAACTCGCTCCGGGCAAAGTTCCTTTCTTCCGCCACGGCAAGGATGGAGCGGGCAAGATGGAGTTGAAGCCCGAGACGCTCTCCAGAATTCGAGAGGCGACCCAGGCTGTGTTCGCCCGCGCCAACGAAAGTCTGGCCCGTCAATCTTCGCGCCCTCAGGCGGAACGGAAGGAGCCACCTCAGGCTTTTTCCGCTGAACCGGATTCGCGCGGCTGTCGCGCCGAAGTCCTCCCGGCATCCAACGGTCATTAGTTTATTTGACAATCCGCATGGCTACGCGCACGGCTTCAACGGCTCCAAAGTCCACCAGGCAGGCAACATATTGCTGGGTCTTGCTGGCATTGCTCGGTGGGACGCTGCTGGTATTGTTTCACAACAGCCTGACAGCTTACCAGATTCTTTTTGCCAACGACGCGCCGCTTGGATTCCTAAAGGCTGAATGCAATCGGCTGCCGGAGCGGTTCGCGGGGACATGGCGGGCTTTGAGTTGGCTGGGCGGCGCGGCCCCCAGCCCTGCGCCCACCCTATCCTATCTTCTGCTTACCGTTGTTTCGCCCGAAGTGTATTTGAAAATCTACGCGCCTTTGACCCTCCTCTTCGTCGGCTTCTGCGCCTGGGTTTTCTTCCGGCAATTGCGATTCCACCCTGTGGTTTGCATTCTGGGGGCGGTGGCCGCTGGGTTGAATGCGCATTGCTTTTCGGTGGCTTGCTGGGGCCTGGGGGCTTGGAACATCGCCATTGGCATGGTTTTTCTGGCTCTGGCGGCACTCTCGGCCAAATCCATCAAACAAACCTGGGCCAAGGCTGTTTTGGCCGGGCTGGCGGTTGGCATGGGTCTGATGGAAGGGTTTGATGTCGGGGCCATCCTGAGCGTACTTGTCGGAGTATTTGTCGTGTTTCGGGCTTTGATCGAAGAGGCGCCCACTGGCCAGAAAGTCGGGCGCGCCATCCTCTCCGAAGCCTTGGTCATCCTTTTCGCGGGCTTCATCGCCGTCCACACCATATCCATGCTGATTGAAACTCAAGTCCAAGGGGTGGCGATGATGGAACAGGACCAAGCCACCAAGGAACAACGTTGGAAAAGTGCCACACAATGGAGCATGCCCAAAGTGGAATCGCTCGAGATCCTCGTGCCCGGGCTCTTTGGATATCGCATGCTCGGAAACATCACAGACTCTGACCGCTCCAGCGCCTATTGGGGCGAGATCGGGCAGGACTCCAGAATTCCCATTTTACAAGGGAGCGATCTCAAACTGGGCCAGCAAACGGCCACAAACATGAACGCTACGCCGGAGTTGGTCTATGCCCTGGCGTCGGATGATCCCCAAACCCGCAAGGACGCCATTACGACGATTGTCAAGAAATCCGGCGCATACTGGCGCTATCGCGGAACGGGTGAATTCGCGGGCACGCTGGTGTCGCTCCTGGCCCTCTTTGCCCTGGCCAATCTCTGGCGCGCCAACACCCCGTTGTCGAAGTCCGAGCGGCTGGCCGTCGGTTTTTGGGGTGTTGCCGCGGTGTTCTCTCTGCTGGCGGCCTGCGGACGATTTGGGTTTCTCTATCACCTCCTCTATCAACTGCCTTATTTTTCCACCATCCGCAATCCGATCAAATTCCTGCACCCATTTCACGTTGCCTGGGTGATTTTGGCGGCATACGGGATGGAGGCGCTGTGCCGCCGTTTATTAAGCGGGCGGCCCAAGCCCGTGGACCCGCAGGCAAAGGTATTCGGTTTTGAAAAAAAATGGGCGGCCTTCAGCCTGCTGCTGGTCGCCGCATCAGTCGTGGGGTTCTTGCTCCTGAACTTCAAGTATAAGCATCACTGGATCGACTATCTCGAGGCCCAAACCTTCACTCCCGCAATGGCTCTGAGCATCGTGAATTTTTCCCTCGGCCAGATTGTCTGGTTTATCGTTTGTCTGATCCTTTCGGCTGGCCTCCTCATTGCGATGTTGAGCGGCTTCCGGGCGGATTCCGCCGGGCGGACCGCGTGGATATTCATGGGCGCGCTGCTGATCGTTGATCTGGCGCGGGCGGATGCTCCCTGGATTCGCTACTACGATTACGGCGAGAAGTACTCTCTCAACCCCATCGTGGACTTTCTTCAGGACAAGCCATACGAACACCGCGTCATCGGCAAGCTTGAGCCTAAAGGCCCCGGCAGCGGACTTCAACCGGGCTTCGGCGAACTCTATTTCTTCTGGCTGCAAAATGATTTCCCCTACCACAACATCCAAAGCCTGGATTTCGCGCAGATGCCGCGCACGCCCGAGTTGGATCGGAACTATTTCAATGCCTTCCAACTGAAGGGCACCGATATTCGCACTACCGACTTGTGGCCCGCCATTCGCTTGTGGCAACTGACCAACACCCGCTACATCCTGATCATGGCCAGCGGCGCCGAAATGTTGAACAGCCGCCTCGATCCCGCCCACCGCAGCTTCCGCGACCGAATCTTCTTCGACATGCATCGCAAAGCCGATGCTCTGGCAGCGACCGACTTTGGCGATTACACGGTGGACACCGGCACAAAAGGCGCCTATGCGGTGGTGGAGTACGGAGACGCTCTCCCGCGGGCCAAACTCTATTCCAACTGGACAACTCCAACCAACGACGACGCGGCGCTGCAAATGCTGACCTCCCACGATTTCGATCCAACCCAAAGCGTTGTGCTCTCCCCCGAAACACCAGCCCCGGCGCCCTCCTCCCCCGCCGCTGATCCCGGCGCCGTCTCCATCACTCAATATCGGCCCAAACTTGTCGAACTTCAGGCCAAAGTCAAAACCCCGGCCATCTTATTGCTCAACGACCACTTCGCTCCCAATTGGAATCTGTGGGTCGATAACAAGCCCGCCCCGATTCTCCGCTGCAATTATCTCATGCGCGGCGTCTATCTTGCCCCAGGCAGCCACACGGTCGATTTCCGATTCCAGCCCTCTTTGAAAACCCTTTACGTCACCCTCTCCGCCTACGTTGCGGGCTTTGCGCTGGCGGGATACCTTCTGGCAACACGCTCGGCGCCTGACGCCGCGTCGGCCCCTCGTCCGGCTCCATCCCCTGCCCCGCCCAGCCCGGTGAATCCACCCCCGCAAGCGCCGCCCGCCAACAGCTCCCCTGGCAGGAAAAAAGGAAATGGCGGCAATCAAACCAAGCCCCCCCGCAAAGCGTAAACGCCGAATCCGCCTCATCCGACCGTAACGTCGCCGCCGATGATGCGTTCCAGGTGGCCGTGCGCGCCCCGCACCAGCAACGCGCCGTCGTCGTCCAGCGATTCGGCCTGGCCGCGGATGACCCGGTCCCCCACGCGGATGCTCACCTCGCGACCCAAGGTGCTGCACCGTTCCTGCCATTGCTCCGCCAAAACCTCGAAGTGGCCCTTGTTGATCAGATCGTAGTCGCGGTCCAATTCCCGCAGGATCGCCACCGCCAACTCCGAGCGGTTCACCTTCGCTCCCGTTTCGATCGCCAGTGAAGTGGCCGTCTGGCGCAACGCCGCCGGGAAATCCTCCGTCTCAAGGTTCACGTCCATGCCGATGCCCAGCAGAAGGTCTTTCAAATGATCCAACTCAGCGCTCATCTCGGTCAGAATGCCCGCAACTTTCCGGCCGCGAATCAGGATGTCGTTGGGCCACTTGATGTCAGGCACGATGCCCGTTTGCAGGGTAATCGCGCGCGCCAGGGCGGTCGCCGCGGCGATGGTCAATTGGGTGGCGCCTGCCGGGGCGATGTTGGGGCGGAGCAGAACGGTGAACCAGAGGCCCTTGCCCGCTGGCGAAAGCCACACGCGGCCCATCCGGCCGCGCCCTTTGCTTTGGGACTCCGCGAAAACCACCGCGCCTTCCCGGGCTTCTCCACGCGCCAGACGGGCGGCGACATCGTTGGTGGAAGTCGTTTCCTGGAAAACGTGAATCTCCCGGCCAATCACCCGCGTCAATCCCAGTCGTGAATACAGATCGTCCGCGTGGAGCGAGTCGGGTGAGGAGAGCAGACGGTAGCCACGGTGGGGACTGGCCTCGATGTCGTAACCCAGGGCGCGGAGTTGCTCAATATGCCCCCAAACGCCGGCGCGGGTCATGCCCAGTTGGCGGGACAATTCCGCCCCGGAAACACCCCACGACATCTCGCGCAAGGCGCAAAGAATGCTCGCATCCACCGTCATCCCGGCTCCTCGAAATCCAGCCCGATGTCCGACGCCCGGGCCGAATGCGTCAGCGCGCCCACCGATATGAAATCAACGCCCGTCTCCGCGATGGCCCGGACCGTCGGCAGGGAGACGCCGCCGCTGGCCTCCGTTTTGGCGCGGCCGTTGACGATCCAGACCGCGGCTCGTAAATCCTCGACGGACATGTTGTCAAACAAAATTATGTCGGCCCGCGCCACCACGGCCTGCTCGACCTGTTCGAGAGTTTCGGCCTCGACCTCCACCTGCAATTGCGGGTATTGCGCGCGCGCCCGGCGCACCGCCGCTTCGATGGCGTTGGGCGCTTCGCCGCGCAAGGCGGCCAGGTGATTGTCCTTGATCAGGATTCGGTCATAGAGGCCGAAACGCTGGTTGCCCCCGCCGCCCTGCGTGACAGCGTATTTTTCCAGTTGACGCCATCCGGGCGTCGTCTTGCGCGTGTCCAGAATGCGGGCGCGCGTCCCGGCCACCGCCTCGACAAATCGCGCCGTCAACGTCGCCACGCCCGAAAGCCGTTGCACGAAATTCAACGCGACACGCTCCCCCGTCAACAGCGCCCGCGCCGGCCCGCGCACCCGCATTAAAACTTGTCCCCGGGCGGCCTTCTGGCCGTCTTCGATCTGCCGCGCGATCTCTACCGCTGGGGAAACCTCCTTGAAAACCGCCTCCGCCAGAGCCAAACCGCACGCCACCAGCGGTTCGCGCGCGGCCATCAGCGCCGACGCGACCGCTTCCGCCGGCACCGTCGCCAGCGTCGTCGCGTCGCCCGCCCCAACATCCTCGCGCAGCGCCTGCCGCACGATTTCGAGGTCCACATTCACAAATTGGAGTTCAACATTAAACGACCCCCCCGATCATTAGCGACTTCTCCAGGAGCGCGGCGTCTCGACCGCACCCGTCGGCGTCCCGCCGACGGAATCCCCCATCCAAGACCTCCCCGCCATTTTGGCGGGTTCGCAAGTAGGTCGCTAATGATTCGGGTTAAACGAACCACGCAAAAAATGCGCCCCTTGACGGTGAAAATCAAACTCTATACTCTGAACTCGGAAATAAAATTGGGCGCATGACAAAGACCTTCACGCCGTCGGTAGGGCGGTGCTGCTGCGCCGCCCAAGAATTCAGGGCAGATCTGCCCTACCAGGAAGGTGAGGAGTTTTGTCATGCGCACTGAAACAAAACTCGACCATTGCCAAAAACACCCGTCATCTCCGTGGAACAAATGCGCCAATGGGAAAGCGCTTCCTGGGCCGCGGGCAAGACCGCAGGCGCGGTGATCCAGGAAGTCGGCCGGATTCTGGCGCGAAGCATTTTGGAATTGACCAACCCCGGCGACACCATCTGGATTCTTGCCGGCAAAGGCCATAACGGAGATGACGCGCGCGCCATCCCCCCTCACTTGTCGGCGCGCGACGCGCTCCTGATCGACGCCTCCGATCCTGGACGTGGTTTGGCCGAGTTCTCGCGCCGCCTCCAAACCCGGAGCGCCAACCAGCCGCGCTGGATCATCGACGGACTGTTTGGCATCGGCCTCAATCGCCCGCTCGACGCGCCCTGGCGCGCGTTGATCGAGGCCGTCAATGCCGCAGCCATTCCCATCCTCGCCGTGGATGTCCCATCCGGCCTGAACGCCGACACCGGAGCGACGGAAGGGGCGGCGATCCGGGCCGCGCTAACTTTGACCCTGGGCGCGCCCAAGGCGGGCCTGCTCAAAGCCGCCGCTTTCACGGGACGCTTGGAGACGGAGCCAGACATTGGCTTGATCCCCTGCCCTCTGAGCGCCGAGTTGAACTGGACGCTGCCCGAAGACTTCGCCGATCTTCCTCCGCCCCGCCCCGCGGAGGCGAACAAGGGAAATTACGGCCACGCCGCGATCTTCGCCGGAAGCCTGGGTTACCACGGAGCGTGTGTGTTGGCGTCGCGCGGCGCTTTGCGGGCCAACCCCGGATTGGTGACGGCCTTCCCGCAGGAACCAGTTTACCTCCCCGTCGCCGCCCAACTTCAGTCCGCGATGGTTCAACCCTGGCAGCCTGGCAAGCCGCCGCCAAAAACCTGCACCGCCATGCTCTTCGGCCCCGGCCTGGCGGCGGAAGGATTGGACGCGGCGCTCAAGGAACAAACGCGCGCCTGCTGGCGCTCGGCGCCGCAGGCCGTCGTCGTTGACGCCAGCGCCCTCGACTGGCTTGCGCCCGGCGCGCCAACCGCGGAGGCCATCCGCGTGATAACTCCGCATCCCGGCGAGGCCGGACGCCTCCTGGGCTGCTCCGCCGCCGAAGTCCAGGCAGACCGCGTGGCGGCGCTGCGTGATTTATCGAAAAAATTCGGCAATTGTTACGTCGTGCTCAAAGGCAATCAAACGCTCGTGGGCCGCGCGAAGGGCGACGTATCCGTCAACAGCTCAGGCAACCCGTCCTTGGCGCAGGGGGGAAGCGGGGACGTGCTGGCGGGATACTTGACAGGATTGCTGGCCCAGCCGGGCTGGGCTGCGGACCCGCTCCTGGCGATCCGCTTTGCCGTCTGGCAACACGGCGCCGCAGCCGACCAACTATCGAGAATCAAACCCCATTGGATCGTGGATGAATTACTCGAATGCCTGGGAGACGCCCCCCCGCGGCGCGCGCTGTTCTGAGGAGGCAGGCGCATCTCGATTTTGAGCGATGCCAGGCATAAGGCCCGCCGGGAGCCTCGCCATCTGCCATACTGCCAAGCCCGTTGCATAGACTACCTATGAGGCCAGAGGAACAGCCGCGAAAAAGCGCAAAAGACGCATAAACAAACGAACCGTTTCGCTCCAGTCAACGTTCTTGTCAAACCCAAGACTGTCATAATTCCAGGACCATTTGGCCCCTGCAAAGCTACGGTACGACCCCTTTTGAATGATCGACGAAAGCGAAATTGTCCCCTGAGTTATTACCGAGTCGCTAAGTCTAAAAACTGACTAAACAGTCCTCCACAGTTCTCCAATGCATCGTTCAACACTTCCATAGGCCGACCGAGCTTCCAGTAGCGCAGATGTCCAGAACCTCGGTTCTCAACCTCCACCAGTATTCCACGATGGAGTAATGCAGGAATGCAATCGCTAATAAATGAATTGCTGCTGCGCCCCAGTTTCGTCCGTATGACACCCTCGCTGACGCGCGTGTTCCGTAAAAAAACGCGTAGTACCTTACCAAATTCGAGAGTCGCATCTTCCGGAGATCGGCGTCGCGGTGGCGCCACCGTCTCAACAGCAGGTTCCAAAAAGGTAATCCCAAGTCGTCCTAATTGATCTCGACACGCAGAAGGGTCGTAAATTGTTACAGACTCATCACTCATATTGACGCAGTCCAGTGCAGCTCCGGAAGCACTCACATTGCGGAATACTGTCGAGTTCCAGACGTCCAATCTCGTAAAATGGCAATTTGAAAACTTGCAATCCTCTAGCGTCGTGTTTTGCAAACTTGAATCCGCAAAAAAGCAATCCTCAAAGCTCACTCCCCTCAGTTTCTTACCCTTAAGAACCTGCGGTGGGAACGACATTCGATAAAGCGCAATCGGTTCGGCTTCTAAACCGCTTAAAAGATTCAAAACTAACATAGTGCAATTCTCGTGGGTATATGTCGTTTGCCCATCCAGCGTGCCAACTTCACAAAACAAAGAGGCAATAATTCGCTGGCGTGCAGTTTCCCGGCTAAGCCATCTTTGTTATAGATCGGAAGAACAGTTGGAAAGCCTCTCCCTAGCTCGGCAATGACCCTTTGCGCGAGAGCCGTTAGTGTTGTGGCTTCGTACCAGCCTCCATATACGCGAACCTCGCATCGCCCTGAAAGTTTAGTCGTTGGAACAGGTGTTGAAAGAAGTGAGCGAGTAGTCAAATCAAGAAGTCCTTTCCGCTTCTGGTGCTCACTTAGATTATCGTAATCAATGAGAAGTCGGAGGTTCATTATCAGGCGGTTAAAATAGGTCCGCCTGCTGCGTGGCTTTTGCCATCTTCGGCGCGGCGGACGCTACGCCAAGCAGGCGGCGCGTGAGTTCATCCAAGCGGTTCAGCTTACCTTGAACGAATCGCCGGGCGTCACCGTGAGCAGGGCCGACGGTCAAAGGGTTCAGACCATAGATAAGGGTCGCGTCGGAGTTCATTTGTCATCTCCTTTGATGGCGATGCGCAATGCCGGGTCAGTTTCACAGGAGGCGACGATTTCGTTGTAGCGGTCAAGCAATTTGGAGAACGTTACCTTGCATGCGGCTGCTTTGAACAGACTGCGCTCATATACGTTCGCTGTGAGAAACTGGCCAACGTCAAGCAGGTCCACTCGATCCGCAAGATTTGCATTTTTCAAGAGAAACGCCGCTCCTTCCACTCCGTCGCCAAGGGTGATTATGAGCGGCTTGCAACCTGCCTGAAGATTTTCGGCGCATTTCCTGACCAGTGCTTCGGTCGGATGCGTCGTTACGTGAATGGCAACGGCTTCAACTTGGTAATCTGCTTTGCGGTCGGTGGAATGGTCCGCAACGGAAAAGCCGTGGTGGTGAAGTTTTCCAGGGCCGAGGACAATGTCGAGTTTTGCGCCCACAAGGTGCTGAAGCATGGCTCCGACGTAGTTGGTGCCCCCGCCGGTGGCTTGAAGTTCCGTTGCTTGATCAAGCAAGTCGTTGATGTTGGCGCGAAGTGACTTGCCAGAGTCGAAGTGGAATTTCGGACCTTCTGACGAAAAGTGAGCACGAACCTTCCCAAGCCACCACGCAAGAGCTTCATCAAGGTTAAGAGTCTTGGCCTGGTGGAGTTGATTGAGGGCAGCTACGTACGCCTCCATGAGTCCAAGGCTGCCACGACTGGTTCTGCCGCCTTCCTCGGCGAGGACTTTGGTGATGCCGTGGGCCTCAATGATTCTCTGGACAGGAGCTTTGCCCAGACCGGCGACTTGGCCATGTTCGTCTGTACGCAGGTCTTCTGGAGCGAGTGGAAAACCGCGCACGCGGGCGGTTTCAGTAACGACCAGGGCCACACACAGGCCGCCTTTGCGAAGGAACTTTGGGTGATCCTTGCAGAGCGTTTCGAGTTTCTTAGTCGTGGTGGTCATAACGGGTGTCAAGAGTGGGTGGATTTGCGGTAGTTCGTGGCGGGCGAGGTGGTGGCCGCTGCGGCGACAGGTTCAAATTCGTCATGCCAGACCCGATTGAGGTAATTCTTAGCGATCCACTCAATTGCGGGAACGCAGACAGCGTCACCAAAGCCGAAGAGAGCCTGGTTAAGGGGCACTTTCAGTTTATAGCCATCGGCCCCCATGAGACGGGCACACTCGCGGGCCGTAAGGAGCCTCACCGCAAAACGTCCCTTGCCGGCTGCAAGGAGAATCTGACGACCGCTGCCGCCTCGGGGGGTACGAAGACATCCGGCGATGCCGTCGGTGCGTAGCTCGGCCATGGATTTCCCGTTACGAACGCGGCGAAAGACTGTGCCATAGCGAACAGTGTTGCTGTGGATCATAACCTCGGCTTGGGCGCGATGCTTGGGGCTCATTTGATTGAGCATGTAGTCACAGCGTTGGCGGCTCCACCACATCTGGTGGTTTAGGGGCAGGTCTTCAAGGATGTCGGCGAGGCGTTTGGTGCATTCCGGGAGAGGGGGTAGTTGGCGGATGGACCATGTGATATCAGGGTGCATTAGAATGAAACTAGCCAGAGCCGGGGGCCTGACTTCGGTTTCGTAGAAGATGGGGGTCTCGTTGAGGACGGAGATTGTGCGGGTTCTGATTCCGACGACGAAAAGCCGTTGGCGGCTCTGGGGGACAAAGCGGGCGGCATCTATGATGAAAGCATCAACGGCATAGCCAATGTCATTAAGGGCGAGAAGAGCATCCTCCAAATCGCGGCCGTCGTGCGAATTCAGAAAGCCGGTAACGTTTTCAAGCAAGACGAGCGGGGGCAAGCGGCGCTCGCGCTTCATGCCTTTCAGGATGTCAATAAAGCCCCAAAAGGCGGAGGATTGCGCGCCGGCCAAGCCATGACGCGCTCCGGCTAGGGAAAGGTCGTTGCATGGGAATGACGCTGTGGCGAGGCTGACGGTCGGAATTTGCGAGGATTTTAGTTTGTGGATGTCCTCGATGATGAATTCGCCGGTTTCGCCGAAGTGGTCCTTATACATCTGCCATTTGTCATGGTCGATGTCGTTGGCGAGGGTGATGCGCCAGCCTGCGTTTTCGAGGCCGATGCGCATGAGGCCAATACCAGCGAAAAACTCGGCGACCGTCTTGTCTTGTGCGTTCATTTTTTGCTGGGGGTATGGTTGCACCTTCTTGGAGCGGTGTCCAACTCGGAAATGATGCGAGCGACGACGGTTTCCGGGGATGCGAGCGCGTGGCCCCAGATGCGAAGAACCCGCCACCCACGGGTGCGAAGAAGCCGCGTTGTGCGACGATCGCGGGCACTGTTGCCGGCGATTTTGCGCCGCCAGTATTCACGGTTTTCCTTGGGCATGCGGCAGTGCCACCGGCATCCGTGCCAGAAGCAGCCATCAACGAAGATCGCGAGGCGCTGGCGCGGGAAAACGAAGTCGGGGTGGCCCGAGAGCGGTTGGTGCCTCCGCCAGCCAGCGATGCGCGCCGAGCGCAGTATGGATGCCAGCTTCATCTCGGTGTCCTTGTTGCCGCGGGAACGGATGGCGGCCATGACCTGCGAGCGCTTATGCTTTGAAAAGACATCTGCCATGTTTGCTTAGACCATTTTTCAGATGCTGGAGAGTGAAACTTTCTCCCCCTGAAAGCGAGCCTTACCGGATTATCGAGGGCCTGGGCTCAATCCTAGAATTATGACATTTCGCATTGGAGCGGCACCGGGCCTATGTTCGAGCGCTGGGCAATCGAGCGGAAGGCCGCGGCTCCTCGGAATCATGCAAAATGCCTGGACGCGGGTTCAATGTCCCGGGGCCGTGGTTGTTCCGACAAGATTTTCAAGGATGCCTTTTCATCTTCGTGTCCTTGGTTTCCTTTTGTTCAAGTTCTTTGGGCAAAATGAGGAGGAATGTTTTCCCGCAGAACACGCGGAAAGATGAAAAGAAGCGCCAGCCCCCCCTTTCTGCGTCATTCTGCGTGGTCTGCGGGCCTCACAGTCAGAGGCCTGTCCTGATAATCCGTGTTAATCCGTGCCATCCGTGGTAAAAAATATACTTGCATAATGCAATTTATGTGGTATTGTGGCGGCAGTGGCTGAAAAGCCCGCTGTTCATTGAAAGGCCGCGGATCGGGGCGTTTGGGCGGTGAACCCGTCTGAACCACGCCATGCCCCGGTTGGCGCGGCTGTTTATCCTCCTTCGCGTAGCGCGCTACGGCGCGACAAGTCCTCCTTCGCGCGGAGCGCTGGCCCCGTTTCCGGCCCGCCGGGGCAAAAAAGGGAATTGACCACGGATGGACCTGGATTAACACGGATACGGAGTGCCCACCTTGGCATGAATTCCTTTTTCTGCGTCGTTCAGCGTGTTCCGCGGGCTGCTCCTTGTTTTCCCTAATTCTTCGGCCGTTCGCGCCCATTCGCGCCTATTTGCGGCTTAAATTGACGGCGGTGAGGGTTTCCCGGATCAGGAAGGGGATTTGAAACAAAAGGAAACGAAGGTAACGAAGATGAAAATGCATTTTTTTGAAGAAGG
>Ga0224555_1000088_pt1 | contig 116469 bp, 93 predicted proteins | sample 714S23034metaG_FD_180687 | JGI IMG/M metagenome (GOLD analysis project Ga0224555, IMG submission 180687) | Peat soil microbial communities from Stordalen Mire, Sweden - 717 S2 30-34 | ecosystem: Environmental > Terrestrial > Soil > Wetlands > Peat | place: Sweden: Norrbotten County, Stordalen... | reverse complement strand
AAGCAAAGCCGCCGCAAACGAACCCCGCCCACCGAACGCTGAACTCCCCACCCCGCCGAACGCGCCGCGGGGGAGTAGGGCCTCTTTCGCTACGCTCAAGAGGCCCTACTCCCCCGCAAATCCCCGCCTATCGTTCCCTCTGCTGGTAACCTTTTGCTCCGCCCCAGTGGTCTACTTTTACTCCGCCCTTGACACAATCGATTCTAACAGGTTTTGAGCGCCGGGGTTTTGCAGAGGATTAGAACAATGTTTTCTATGCGTTAGAGCATATTCGCAATCAACGTAGTCCTTTTGAGTGCATTGGATGTGGCTTTTACTTCCACCCCACGGACGAAGACCTGTCCGTGGGGACCCCGTTAAGGAAAAAGCCACTTGAGTGTGAGGTTTCGGTCTACAGCAATTCCGAAAATGCTATACCGCACCGTATTCGTTCTTCGGTGCGTTACCGCACCGGGCCCGCATCGCGCTGGGGCCAGTAGACGAAGACCGCCTTGCCGTAAATCAGCGGGCGCTCGACGGGGCCGAAGTCGCGGCTGTCGGAGGAGATCGACCGGTGGTCGCCCATCATGAAGTAGCAGCCGTCAGGGACAACGATTTCGGCCATCGAGCGGAGGTCGCGGAACTCGTCGGGGACGTACTTTTCGCGCAGCGGCTCGCCGTTGAGCCATACCGTGCCGTGGTCGATCCAGAGGCGGTCGCCGGGCAGGGCGATGACGCGCTTGATGTAGCTCGTCTCTATATTGCGCGGATAGCGGAAGACCACCACGTCGCCACGCTCGATGGCCGAGAAGCGGTAGACGAACTTGTTGATGAAGAGCCGGTCCTGGTCCTCAAGGCGCGGCAGCATACTGGTGCCTTCCACGCGCACCGGCTGGTAAAGAAAGGTAATAATCAGCACCGAGGCGGCGACGGAGACCACTAAATCGCGCAGCCAAAGCCTTATGCCGCTGGTATTCGGCGACGGCGCGGAGACCGTCATCGGAGGCGCCGGGGCCAGCTCTGCGCCAGACGAGGAAGGCTGACCGGGTTCGGGGGAGTCGGGGGGAAACGCTTCCATCTGCTCCTGCTTCTGTAGAATCAATGTCTTACAGGCTATATTCAGCAAAGATCAGCAGAAACTGCGCCTACGCTAGCTTGTTCGCCTGATTCGAGTGTAATCTTTCACCGGCGCAGAGGGCCAGAAAAATTGGGAATGTGCAGCGCAGACCCGTCCGTTCAGCCTGCCGGGCCCGGACTACCCCACGGCCATCCTGCCGCGATACTCTTAAAGCCAAAGTGATCAGAGACGACAGACAATCCGCGGCTCCGCCGAGCACCCTTTTGGACGAGGGCTCTGCCGAGCTGACCCTGGCTATACTCCCCACCGGCCAGGACCTGCCGGCGGGGGCCCCGGCTATATTCCCCACCGGCCAAGACCTGCCGGCGGGGGCCCCGGCTACGCTGCCCGCAAACAAGGCCTCCGGCAAGGGCTCCGGCGAGTTGACGCCGTTCATGCGGCAATGGACGGCGGCCAAGCGGGAAAATCCCGATGCGCTGCTGTTTTTCCGCATGGGAGATTTTTACGAGCTCTTCTACGACGACGCGGTAACGGTCAGCCGGGAGTTGCAACTGACCCTGACGGCGCGCGACCGGGAGCGGAACCAGCCGATGTGCGGCGTTCCCTACCACGCGGTCGAGGGCTACCTGACGCGCCTCTTGCGCAAAGGCTACCGCATTGCCCTCTGCGACCAGATGGAAGACCCCAAGCTCACCAAGAAAATCGTGCGGCGGGAGGTGACCCGGGTGCTCTCGCCGGGAACGGCTCTGGACGCCGGGCTGGAGCAGGAGCAGAACAACTTTCTGGCGGCGTACTTTGAATTTGGGGACGAGAACTTGGGGGGGGCGGACGAAAGCCGGAAGAAAAGCTCCTCAGGGGCTAAAGCCCGCGCCGATTCGGCTTCTGCGATGTACGGGCTGAAGCCCGTACCCTTCACTGGAGCACGGGTTGCCGAGGACTCCGAAAAACCAGCCTCGAAGGCTGAAGCCCGCTCTGATTCGGCAGCCCCTGACGATTTGGCAGCCGCTGGCGCAGGGCCGCTCACGGCGCGGCCAAAGCCACCCCCTTCCAAAGCCCGGAATTCTTCCGCAACAGCCGGGCTGGTCTGCGCGGTGGCCCTGCTGGACGTTTCCACCGGAGAGTTTCGCACGGCGGAGTTCACCGGAGCCTCGGCCCGGCAGCAGGCGGTGGACGAGATTGTTAAAGCTGGATCGAGCGAAGTGCTCGTCGCCGAGGGCACCGCTCTGCCGGCGCAACTCGAGCGGATTCCGGCGCGGACGCGCGTCGAGGATTGGGTCTGGACGCGGGAGTTTGCCGTGCCGCTGGTCGAGCGCCAGTTGAATGTGCGCTCGCTCGAAGGCTTTGGGCTGACAGAGCATCCGGCGGCGGCGATTGCGGCCGGCGCGGTGCTGCATTATGTGCGCTCTACGCAGAAAAACGAGGCTCTGCACATTGACAGCCTCAAATTTGAGGAGCACTCGACGGCACTGGAGCTGGACCAGGTGACGGTGCGAAACCTTGAATTAGTAGAGCCGCTCTTTCAGGGTGCAGGTCAGGACAGCCGGGCGACGCTCTTCCACGCCCTGGACGCCTGCCAGACGCCGATGGGCAAGCGCCTCTTGCGGGCGACGATTCTGCGGCCGCTGGTGGAGGCTTATGCTCTTGAAGGCCGCTACGAGGCCGTCGGCGAGGCGCAGGGAGACCTGGTGAGGCGCGAGGAAATTCGCCGGAGCTTTTCCGGGCTTCTGGACCTGGAGCGGCTGCTGGCGCGGCTTTCCTTGGATTCGGCGGGACCGCGCGACGTGCGCGCCCTCGGGGCGAGCTTGAGCCGCCTGCCGGGATTGCGGACGGCCCTCAAAGCGATGCGGGCAGCCCGGTGGCGGGAGCTGGCGGAAGAGCTGGACCCGCTCGAAGAGGTGACGGCGCGGATTCAAACCGCGCTGGTCGAGGAGCCTCCGCTGACCATGGCCGACGGCGGGGCGATTGCCGCGGGCGTGGACGCGGAGTTGGACGAGTTGCGGACGATTTCGACCACCGGGCGGCGGCAGATTGCTGCCATCGAGGAGCGGGAGCGGGAGCGGACGGGGATTAACTCGCTGAAGGTGCGTTATAACTCGGTTTTCGGCTATTACATCGAGATTACCAAGTCCAACCTGGCGCTGGCGCCAGCCGATTATGAGCGCAAACAGACGCTGGTGAACGCCGAGCGGTTTACGACGCCGGAGTTGAAGGAGTATGAGCGCAAGATTCTGACCGCGCACGAGCGGTCGATCGAGATTGAGAAGCGGATTTTGGCTGCATTGCGCAGTTCCGTACTGCAAGCTGCGGGGCGGATCAAGCGAACATCGGCTGCGGTGGCGGAGGCGGACCTGCTGGCCAACTTCGCGCACCTGGCGGCGGGACGGCGCTATGTGAGGCCGATCATCGACGAGGCCCCGGTGATCGAAGCGGTTGCCGGGCGCCATCCGGTGATCGAGCAGTGGATGGAGGAGACGCGCGAGGGAAGGTTCATCCCGAACGACCTTTACCTGAATGCGGCGGACCTGAATGCGGCAGGCGAGGGGCCGAGTTTGTTGCTGATAACCGGGCCTAACATGGGCGGCAAGAGCACCTATCTGCGCCAGGCGGCGATGCTGGTTCTTCTGGCCCAGATGGGCAGCTTTGTTCCGGCCGAGAGCCTGCGCTTTGGACTGGTGGACCGAATTTATACGCGCATCGGGGCCAGCGACAACGTGGCGCGGGGACGGTCAACCTTCATGGTGGAGATGACCGAGACAGCGACGATTCTGAATACGGCGACGAATAAGTCGCTCATCCTGCTCGACGAGATGGGCCGTGGAACGGCTACCTTCGACGGACTCTCGCTGGCCTGGGCGACGGTCGAGTACCTTCATGCAGAGACCGGCGCACGGACGCTGTTTGCCACACACTATCATGAACTGACGATGCTGGCCGAGAAGCTGCCGCGAGTTAGAAACCTGCGCGTGGGCGTGAAAGAAGCGGCAAGCGGCATTGTCTTTCTGCATCACATCGAGCCGGGCGCGGCCAGCAAGAGTTACGGAATTGAAGTAGCGAAGCTGGCGGGACTGCCAGCCGCGGTGATCGAACGTGCCCGGCACGTGCTGCGCCAGCATGAAAAGCAGGAGCGGCAGAGCGTGCAGGTGGAAACGGCTCCCGAGCCGGTACAGTTGACGATTTTCACGCCGCTTTCGCAGCGGATTGTGGACCGGATCGAGGCGACGGATGTGAACACGCTGACGCCGTTGCAGGCGCTGAATCTGCTGGAAGAACTTCAGGTGGAGTTGAAAGAGGCAAGGGACTAGGGAATAGGGACTAGGAAATAGGGACTAGGGAAAGAGAATTCCGGCTGGAAGTGCTGCTGGAAGTAACTTGAAGGAGCGGTAATGAAAACGAATCTGCGCCAGGCCGTGGGAAGTCTTCTGGTCGTGGGGCTTGAAGGCACGGAGCTGACCGGCCTGGAGCGCGCATGGCTCAAGCTGGTACGGCCGGCGGGGGTGATCCTCTTCCGGCGCAACATTGCGGACGCCCGGCAGACGCGGGCCCTGCTGGCCGAGGCTACGAGCCTGTGCGCGGCCAACAGCTTTCGCTGCGTGGACATGGAAGGCGGCACGGTGGACCGGCTGCGGGACGCGCTGACCGCCATGCACTCGGCGCAGGCGGTGGCGGAGGCGGAACGGCGGACGGGAAAGGCTGGCCTGGCCCGCCGACAGGGCGAGCTGATCGCGCAGGGAGTGAAGGCCTTCGGCTTTAACACGACGCTGGCGCCGGTGCTCGACCTGGCGCTGCCGGAGTCGGCCAAGGTGATGGGCACGCGCTCGGCGGCGGCGACGGCCGAAGGCATGGTCGATTATGCGCGTGATTTTCTGGCGGGCCTCGCCACGCACAAGGTGGTGGGCTGCGGCAAGCATTTTCCTGGCCTCGGCGGCGGCACACTCGATTCGCATCTGGAAACTCCGGCCATCGGGCGCGGCATGCGCGAGCTATGGCGCGAGGATTTGGCTCCGTATCGCGAACTCCGCGACGAACTGCCCATGGTGATGGTGAACCACGCGGCTTATCCGGAGACGCCGGGAAAGAGCAAACCGGCGAGCGCATCGTCTTACTGGATTCAGACGGTACTGCGCAAGCGGATCGGCTACCGGGGAATCATCTTCTCCGACGATATGGAGATGGGCGGCATTCTGAAGTTCATGCCCATCGAAGAGGCTGTGGTGGCGGCAGTGCGGGCGGGGATGGACCTGCTCGAAATCTGCCACAGCCCGGATCTGATTCTGCGCGCCTATGAGGCGCTGATGGCCGAAGGCGAGCGGTCGGCGGCCTTTTCCAGGCTGATTTTCGAGCGCGCAGAGCAAATGGCGCGGAGCAGGGCAAAGCTGTTTGCCAGCGGCGTGCCGCGAGCGCTCACGCCCAGGCAATTCGCGGCGCTGCGCGAGAGAATTCTCAGCTTCCGGGAGACGGTGATGAAGGCTCAATCCGGCGCGGAGGCGCAGCCCGCATGAGCGCAGAGACTCTAACAGTGGCCGGCATCATGAGCGGAACCTCGGCCGACGGCGTCGACGTGGCCGTGGTGCGGATTACACCGCACAGGCAGCGTGCCGGACTCAAACGGCTTGGGCTCATACGGCCGGAGCTGACGCTGGTGGCGCACGAGAGCTTCGCCTTTCCGGCCCCACTGCGGCGAGTCGTTCTAGGGGCGATGAACGCGGCCGCGACCTCGACGGCGGAGTTGGCGCGGCTCAATTGGAGGCTCGGCCTGGCCTACGCCGAGGCGGTCAGCGCAACCGTCGAACGGCACAAGGCGAAGCTCGATCAGGGCAAGCTGGATTTGATTGGCTGCCACGGGCAGACGCTCTATCATCAGCCGCGAGCGGCACGCTATGCGGGCCGGCGCTTCGGCTGCACCTGGCAGTTGGGTGAGGCAGCGGTGATCGCCGCGGCGACGGGCGTTCCCGTGGTCTCGAACTTTCGCCCGGCGGACATGGTAGCCGGAGGCCAGGGAGCGCCGCTGGTTTCGCTGCTGGATTACGTGCTCTTTGCCGACGGAAAACGCGGGCGCGTGCTGCAGAACATCGGCGGCATCGCCAATCTGACGGCGATTCCCGCCGGAGCCGCGGCGGATGCGGTCGTCGCCTTCGACACCGGCCCTGGGAACATGGTGATCGACTGGCTGGCGCAGGAGCTTTTTCAGGCAAAGTTCGACCGCAACGGAAACCTTGCCGCGCGAGGCTCGGTGCTAGGGCCCGTGCTGGCCAAGGCGCTCGGCAACCCTTATTTCAAGCTGAAGCCGCCGCGTACCGCCGGTCGCGAGCAGTTTGGGCGCGAGTATGCGGCGAAGTTTCTGGCGGCCTGCCAAAGGCTCAGTTGCAAACCCGAGGACGCGCTGGCCACGGCGACGGCGCTGACGGCCGAAACCATTGCGCAGGGTTACAAACTCTTCGCCCGGCGCGGGATGAAGGGCTGCGCGGTGGATTACATCGTCTCTGGCGGCGGGGCGCGCAACCGGACGCTGATGGCGATGCTGGCGCAAAGGCTGGAGCCGCTGGGCTGCGAACTGGCTACGAGCGAAGACTTCGGTTTGCCCGCCGAAGCCAAGGAGGCCGCGGCCTTTGCTCTGCTGGCCTGGCAGACCTGGCACCACCTGCCGGGAAATCTGCCCAAAGCCACCGGCGCGGCGCGGCCGACGATCCTGGGGCAGGTGACCTATGTGTAGGGGCTTGAGATTGGGTGAATTCCCAGGTTTCAAAATCGAGACCTGGGGCACCCGGCCCACAATCTCATTGGTCCATTCATCGGCGCGGCTAAAGCCGCGCCCTTTCAAAACCAGGGTTCCCAACGACAGGATTTCATCGCAGGGGTGGAGAGCAACAAGATTCGCCGCCGGATTTGCGCTCTTAGTGCTGCTTGCGGCGCTCGCGGGCTGCCACGCAGCGCCCCGCGACCCGCAAACCGTGGTCTTCCTCATCGAGAGCAGTCCGACCAGCCTTGACCCGCGCGTGGGAACGGACGCGCAATCGGAGCACATCGACGAGCTGCTCTTTGATGGCCTGGTGGCGCGCGACGCCAGCTTTCATTTCACGCCGGCGGTGGCCGAAAGCTGGGAGCAGCCGAACCCACTGACGCTGGTCTTCCATCTGCGCCCCTCGGTCCGCTTCCACGATGGCCGCCCTCTGACGGCGCGCGATGTGGCTTGGACCGTGAACTCGATCCGCTCGGGCGAGGTGATCTCGCCCAAGGCCGCCGCTTACGCCGCGGTGGAGTCGGTCGAAGCCCGGGATGCGCGGACGGTGGTCTTCCACTTGAAGCGCCCGGACAACTTTCTGCTGACCAACCTCTCGACCGGCGCCTTCGGCATTGTTCCCGAGGGTAGCGGGCGCGAATTCTGGCGGAATCCGGTGGGCACGGGGCCATTTCGCTTCGTCAGCCAGCAGATCGACCAGGAGGTGCTCATCGCGCGCAACCAGTTGAGTTGGGCGGCAGCGCCGAAGATTGAGCGGGTGCGTTTTCGCGTGGTCCCGGACGCGATTACCGAGTCGCTGGAGATGGAAAAAGGCTCGGGAGATGTGGCCGTCAATTCCCTGCCGATGGATTCTCTGGCGGCGCTGGCCACGCGGCCTAATCTCGTAGTCGAAGACGCGCCCGGAACGCAGATTCAGTACCTCGGCTTCAACCTGCGCGATCCGCTGCTGCGGGACGCGCGGGTGCGCCAGGCGATTGCCTGCGCCATCGACCGCCCTCTGATGATTCAAACCCTGCTGCGGGGCCACGCGCGGCCGGCCGAGAGCCTGCTGCCGCCCAGCCACTGGGCCGTCACCGATGACGTTGCGCGCTACCCGTACGATCCGGCGAGAGCGGCGCGGCTGCTGGACCAAGCCGGCCATCCTGCCGGTCCGGATGGGGTGCGCTTTCACCTGACGATGAAGACCGGCAACGTCGAGGACGTGCGGCTGCTAGCGGCCGTCTTGCAACAGCAACTGGCCAGGGTGGGCATTGCGCTCGATCTGCGCAGCTACGAATTCGCCACTTTTTATTCCGACGTGACGCGCGGGGCCTTTCAGATGTACTCGCTGCGCTGGATCGGCGGCAATGAGCAGCCGGAGATCTTCAACTACGCCTTCTTGACCGCGAATTTTTCTCCCCGCGGCGCCAATCGCAGCCACTATTCGAACCCGCGGCTGGACGCCCTGCTCGACGACGCGGCCCAGAGCACGGACACCGCCCGGCGGCGCGCCGATTACGTCCAGGCGCAACAGACGCTGGCGCGCGATCTGCCCGCCATCAACCTCTGGTACCGGGACACGGTCGTGGTGCACAACCGGCGGCTGACGCACGTCGTTCCCACGCCCTCGGGCAGTTTTGCCTTTCTGGAGACGGCTCAATTGGCGGCGAATTGATCCGGACGGCGGCTAATTCCTGATCGGGCGGCGGAAAATTCCTGAAAGAGCCTACTATTCTGCAAGTAATCTGACCTTCTGCTGAAATCTGAAGACTTTGGAGCCAACCAGACTTTTTTGAGCCAAATCAGTTCGCTGTGGAGCCGCCCGCTCAACCTTTTGCCGGAGTGATTCGTCTACAAAATGGAAACCATTTTCCCGCCCAGCGGACCGGCGGAATTTTACCCTTCAAGAAACGGCTTATGAAGAACTGGATGAAGATTCGACCTCCGTTTTTGATCGCGCGCGGGCTCGCGTGGATTGTGCTGGCGTGGATTGCGCTGCTGGCAGGCGCGCCCCTGGCTGGCGCGCAGACGCCTTCCCGCTTTGTGGGCACCATCACCGCCCTCGGCGGCAACACGCTCACGGTAAAAACCGACCAGGGCCAGGCCTACCCGGTGGAGGTTCCAACGACGGCCTCGCTCAAGCGTATCGCCCCCGGCCAAAGGGATCTGAGCGCGGCGCAGACGATCCAGTTCAGCGATCTGGCCGTGGGCGACCGCGCGCTGGTCAGGCTCGACCCCGGCGCCCCCGCCGGAGCCGCGCAGGCCTTGCAGATCGTGATCGTCAAGCAGGAAGACGTAGCGCTGAAGGAGCAGAAGGAGCGCGAGGATTGGCAGCGGCACGGGGTGGGCGGACTGGTAAAGAGCGTCGATGCCGCCTCGGGCGCCATTGTGCTCACCAGCGGTGCGGGAGCGGCGGCCAAAACGATTACCGTCCACACCTCCAGCGCGACAATGCTCAAACGCTACGCTCCCGCCTCGGTGCGCTTTGACGCCGCGCTTCCGGCGCCGATCGAGGCGATTCATGTGGGCGATCAACTGCGCGCGCGCGGCGCTAAGAATGCTGACGGTACAGAGATTGCCGCAGAAGAAGTGGTCTCCGGCAGCTTCCGTAATATTTCCGGAACCATTGCCTCGCTCGATGCCTCCGCTTCAACGCTGTTGGTCAAGGATTTGGCCACGAAAAAGCCGGTCACCGTCCACATCAGCACGGAGGCGCAGATGCGCCGGCTGCCTGACCGCGCGGCGCAGATCCTGGCGGCGAGGTTGAAGGAGACCTCGGGCGGCGGCCAAACTGGGCGACTGAGTGGCCAGGGCGCCGGCGATCCGCAGCAGATGATCACGCGCGCTCCGGCCATTCAGTTTGCGGATCTGAAGAAGGGCGAAGCGGTGATCCTGGTGGCGACCGAAGGAACCACAGAGGTTACGGCCATCACGCTGCTGGCGGGCGTTGAACCGCTGCTGGAATCCTCCGCGGCCAGCCAGGATCTGCTCTCCAATTGGAGCATGAACACCGGGGCGGGCGCGGCTGAAGCGGCCCAGTAGGTTCTCACACAACCAGCGGAAACAGGCACAACCAGCGGGAACAGGCGAGAGACTCGTGAATTCAAGATTGCATGGTTTTACTCATTTTTTGACGGCCCTGGCGCTGGGTTTGGCCGGAACGCTCGCGGCGCAGGCGCAGGCGCAGGCGCAGATTCAGGCGCAAGCTCAGGCTCAGACACAGGCGCAGACTCCGGTGCCGGCAGCCTCTTCAGCGGTCAGTGCGGCCCCTGCCGCCCCGGCAACTCCCGCGGCGGCCGCAACCCTGCACGGGCAGATCGCCGACCCGACCGGCGCGCTGATTCCTGGCGCAATGGTCACCATCACCACGCCAGCGGGGCGGACCGTGAGCACCACGGCCTCCAGCGCAACCGGCCATTACCAGGTGAATGGCCTCGCGCCCGGCAGCTACATTGTGCAGGCCGCCTTCACCGGCTTCGCGCCCTTTGCCTCCCAGCCCATTCAGCTTGCGGCCGGCCAACTGATGCGCGTGAACATCTCCATGGCCCTGGAGGTCGAGCAGCAGAGCGTCGTGGTCACCAGCGAGTCGCCCACCGTCAACATCGAGGCCAGTGAAAACTCCAGCGCCATCGTCATCAAGGGCAAGGATCTGGACGCTTTGTCGGACGACCCCGATGAGCTTTCCAGTGAACTGACGGCTCTGGCTGGACCCTCGGCGGGGCCGAATGGCGGACAAATCTACATTGACGGCTTCACCGGCGGGCAGCTTCCGCCCAAATCGGCCATTCGCGAGATTCGCATCAACCAGAATCCCTTTTCCTCCGAATTCGACAAGCTGGGCTACGGACGCATCGAGATTCTCACCAAGCCGGGCACCGACAAGCTGCACGGACAGTTTTTCGCGCAGGGCAACGACAATGTATTCAACACCGGCAACCCGTTTATTAGCAACCTTCCCTCCTATCACAGCTACCAATTCAATGGCACTTTGAACGGCTCGCTCTCCAAAACGGCCTCGTTTTTTATCAGCGCCGAGCAGCGCAATAATCAGAACGACAGCATTTACAGCCTGAGCCAGGCTCCGATTCTGGACACAGCCACGAACACTTATTCGCTCGGCCCCCTTTCGGGCGGGATATTCAGTCCGCAGACGCGCACCAACATCGCGCCGCGCATCGACCTGCAACTGGGCCAGAAGAACACGCTGACGCTGCGCTACCAGTTCTATCGCAACAACCAGAGCGGCAACATCGGCACCACCGGTCTATTGCTGCCCTCGCAGGCCACCGCTTCAACTTCGATCGAACACACCGTCCAACTGAGCGATTCGGAGATTATCAACGATCACATCGTCAACGAAACGCGTTTCCAGTACCTGCGCGACACCTCTTCCACGACCTCGGCGAGCACCGATCCGATGATCACGGTGCCGGGCTCGTTCTCCGGCGGCGGGTCTTCGTCGCAGTTTTCCCACGATCATACGGATCACCTTGAGTTGCAAAACCTGACCTCTATGTCGGTAGGCGCGCACGCCATCAAGTTCGGCGCACGGCTCAGGGACAACCGCGACGCCAACTCGACCGATGCGAACTTCAACGGCAGCTTCACCTTCCCTTCGGTGGGCGCCATCGTGGCCACGGAGAACGGATTTATCCAGGGTGAAACCATTGCGCAAATCGCCGCCAGCTGCCCCGCTGAGTTAACGCAGCAAGGCGGCTGCGTCCCCTTCAAGCTCGACTACACGACCGGGGGCAAAAGCGCCACGGCCAACGTCTTCGACGCCACGCTCTTTGTGCAGGACGACTGGAAGGCCAACCCCTTTCTGACGCTCTCCGGCGGCCTGCGCTGGGAAGCGCAAAATCACATCTCCGACCACAACGACTGGGCTCCACGCGTGGCCTTTGCCTACGCCCTGGACGGGCACAAAGACAAAAAACAGGCCAAAACGGTGCTGCGCGGCGGCTTTGGCCTCTTCTATGACCGCTTCTCGATCAGCGACGAACTCTCGGCCGAGCGCTTCAGCGGCGCCGCCAATGGCCAGCAGCAGTTTCACATCAACAACCCGGCCTGCTTCACCAACACCAGCCTCGCGGATATGAGCAGCGCTGATCTGGCCAGTTGCGGAGTGTCCAGCACCAGCACCAGTACGATTGTGCAGATCGCGCCCAGCTACCACTCGCCCTACATCGAGCAGTTCGGCGCCAGCCTGGAGCGGCAGTTGACCAAAACCACGACGCTCACGGCCACCTACCTGCACTCCTTCGGCGTGCATCAGCTGGTCACGCGCGACTCCAACGCCTATGAGCCCGGAACCTATCAGTATGGCAGCACGACTCTGACCGGCACGCGGCCCAATGCGTCGCTGGGCATCGTGGATCAGTACTACCCGGAAGCGGTCTTCAAGCAGAACCAGTTGATCGTGAACATCAACGCCAAGCTCACGCCCAAATTCGGCCTGATCGGCTTCTATAACCTGACCGCGGCCAACTCCGACGGCGGCGCCGGCTCCGATGCCTCAAACTCCTACAACCTCACCCAGGACTACGGCCGCGCCAGCTTTGTCGCGCGGCAGATGCTCTTTCTGATGGCCAACTACACCGGCCCCTGGGGCATCGTCTTCAATCCCTTCCTGATTGCGCAGGCGGGCAAGCCATTCAACATTGTCACGAAGAACGATTTGACCGGCGATAACTTTTTCAACAATCGCCCGGCGTATGCGGACACCTCCCTCTGCACGGCCAATTCCAGCCGCTACGTGGACACTTCGTACGGCTGCTTCGACACCACTCCGGCAAACGGTTACACTCCCATCCCCGTCAACCTGGGCAACGGTCCGGCCGCGGTGGCCGTGAATCTGCGCGTCAGCCGCTCCTTCGGAATCGGCCCCAAACTCGCATCAGCCAGCACCCAGGACAATGGCGGCGGACCACCTCCGGGCGGGCCTCCACCGGGAGGCGGTCACGGCGGACCAGGCGGACCGGGAGGCGGAATTGCATTCGGCCCCGGCGGGTTTGGCAGTAGCGGACGCGTGCACGCCGGCGCAGCCGGAGCAGCCAGCGCCGGCCGCAAGTACACACTGACCTTCAACGCCCAGGCGCTGAACCTCTTCAATAATGTCAACTACGGAACGCCCGGAGGCACCGTCGGGGCGCCTAACTTCAACAGATCAACCAGTCTGGCTGGCGGCATCTTCTCGACCAACGCGGCCTCGCGGCGCATCTTTTTTCAGGCCGTGTTCGCCTTCTGAGCGGGGATAAAGAGTTGAAAAGGGTCGAGGCGCTTGCGCCCCGGCCCTCTTTTTCCTGACCAGTTCCGTTTTTTTGACCAACTCCGATTCCCGCCGCGCCGGTCAGATCTTCCGCTCCAGCACCCTACTGTAAAGCGCTTCCCACTCATCCGCCCTGGCCTCTATGCTGAAGTTTTCTTGAATGCGCGCGCGCCCCGCGCGGCCAAGTGAGGCGCGGGCCTCAGGCGCGCTCCGCATCAGGGCGAGCATCGACTCGGCCAGGCCCTCCGGGCTTTTAGCGGGAACAATCACACCAGACCCGCCCACCAACTCGCGCACACCACCCACATCGGTGGCCACGACCGGTTTCTCCATGGCCATCGCTTCACCCACAGCCAGAGGCATTCCCTCCCAGGCCGATGCCAGTACAAAGCCGTCGGCGGCGTCGAGCAGGGCGGGCATATCGCGGCGCAAACCAAGCCAGCGGACGGCGTCAGCCAGGCCCAGCCCGGCCGCCAGGGCTTGAATCGCCGCGAAACCGCCGCCCACGGCTTCTCCGGCGATACAGAGGCGAGCGTGGGCAACGGCAGCGTGAACGCGCGCAAAGGCGCGCAGCAGGTTGGGATAGTCCTTGGCCGCCACAATGCGTCCGGCCGCCAGCCAGACGAATTCCGCATGCGCGCCTTCCTCATGCACGCCCATCCGCGCCCGCAGGCAGGCGCGCCGCTCCGGATTGGGCGCAAACTCCTGGGTATCGATGCCGTTGGTGACGACTGAACATTTGCGCGCCGGAACGGCTTTGAGGCGCACAAAGCGGGCGGCGGCGGCCTGGCTGACCGCCGTGGTGTGGCGGCTGAGGGGGTCGGTGAGCCGGTAGGCCAGCATCCGCGGCCACGGGCCTTCATAAATATTGTGAATGGTGGAGATGACGGGCAGCGCGGGACGGCGCGACCTGAAGCCGGGCCGCGCGAGACTGAGCAAATGAAGCAGCCGGGCCGCCATGTTGGCCGGGAAGGTGTGGCTGTGAAGCAGGTCGGGCTGAAAACCGTGCAGAAAACCGTTGGCTTTGGCCAAGGCAGCGGAGAGGCTGGCGGGAGTCTTGCGCATCTCCAGACGGACCACGTCGAGCGAGGTGGGCCACTCCTCGGGTTGGCGGGGCCGGAGCACCACCAGCGAGACCGCGTGGCCGCGCAAGGCCATGCGCTCGGCCAGCGCCACCACCTGCCGTTCCGCTCCGCCCACGCCGAGCGAGGTGAGCACGTACGCGATCCGCATTCCACCCACACCCCGCCAAAAGATCGAGTGGAACGATCATAACGCGCCACGTGCTTTGGCGGCCCTCCGGGCAGAGCCTGCCCGCAAGGCACGGCCAGGGCCTTTTTCCAATGACCATCGGGACGCCAAGCGCGCGCCAGGTGGATTTTCTCAAAAAGCTACCCGGCAGTTGCGGCCTGACTTGATGACCTTCGTAAAAGGCTCTAACTTCAGAACCGCGGCCTTCAGAACCTCTGCCTCCGTCTCACCACCTCTGCGCCGCCGATGAAAAATCTTCCCTGCGGCGCCCGGAACGGCGCTGACGCGGACCGCTCTACTGCGGCGGGCCGTCTGTCGTCTCCTGTACAGCATGGTCCGCCTGCTGACTCTGCTGCTGCAGGTCGGCCGCGTCCTTCGGGTCGGGCGGAGGCGCAATCGTGGCATACCCGGGCTGAACCGGCTTGGCCTGGGCCGAGGGCGGCGCTGGCGGCAATCCTCCCTGCCCCTGCTTGGCCTGCAAATCCTGGAGCCCCTGGTCGATGGTCGCCCGCATCTGGTTCTGCATCTCCTGCAGGTCGGTCAACTGCACCGTCACCGTACTGGATTTTGCACACTCCTGGCCGCCCTTGCTGGCCAAAACCATCAGGTCCACGGCGGTGGCGTCGGCTGGCGGAGGAGTCTGGAGCAGCAGCACATCACCATCGCTGATTCCGCACTCCTGTCCGTTGGCGTCCACCAGGTCCAGCGGGCTTCCGGCCACGAACACATGCGGACGGCCGTCACTCAGCAGGCGCGCAATCCCGCTGGAACCGGGGTCCACATCCTGATGCTGGGCATTTTGTTGCGCCTCGGAGTTTTCCAGAGCCAACTGGTTCCTCACCTCGTCGGCGATCTGCTGCTTCACATCGGGCGTCAGCTCCGGCGGACCGCCCGCGGCCATCGGAGCGCCATCCACCTCGCCCGCCTCCACATGCGCCGCGTAATCGGCCTGCAAGTCCTGGGAGATCATATAGTCGGTCAACCAGAAGGCCGCCGAGGGGTAAACCGGGTAGGGCGCAAAGTAGCCGCCGTAGTAGCCATACCAGGGATCGCCTCCCCATCCCCAGCCGAAGGCGATCGGCACAGCCCACGGATTGTACGCCCAGCCATAGAAGCCGGGGGCAAAGTAGAAGCCCGGAGCGTAGACGTTCAGATACAACCCACGGAAGCCGAAGCCGCGGTAAAAGCGGGTGTACTCCCGGCCGTGGTAGTAATAAGCCCGGCGGCCGAAATCATGGCCGTGGTAGTTGTACCCGCGCTGCACGTATCCGGGACGGCCGCGCTCGGCAACCAGACGGCTGCCGTCACGGCGCTCCACCGAGACCCTCCGGTTGCCGTTCAGCCCATTGTGAACGTCCATCCCCCGCCTGCTATCGTGCACGTCGCTCACCCGGCCGCTGGAGCGGGTGCGCACGGTGCTGCCGTTCCTGGCAAGGTGCTCGCTGCTACCCCTGGGCGCGTGTGTCCCGTACGCCGAGTGGCCAGCGCCAGCGGACGTTGTCCTTCCGCCAAGGTTCTGACGGTTATTCAAAGGAGTGGCGTTGCTCGGCGTGGGTTTGCCTCCGCCGCCATTGGCGGTAGGCCCGTGGCTGCTGGTGGTAGGCCCGTGGCTGCCAGCGCCATTGCCCACGCCATTGGCGGTAGGCCCGTGGCTGCCAGCGCCATTGCCCACGCCATTGGCGGTAGGCCCGTGGCTGCCAGCGCCGTTGAATGTTGCCCCACGGGAGCCGAATCCGCCGGTGCTGGCCCCATGCGATGCCCCGCCGCCGAAGTTCCCGGCAGGCCTGGAGACCGACCCACCGGAAGACGCTGGCCTGGCAGGCGCAGAAGGCTTTTTGTCGTTGCCAGCGCGGGCCAGCGCGCCCGTTCCCAAAAGCGCGGCGACAATCAGTGCCGCCGCGCCATTTCTCACCACACTGCGAAGGGTTGATACGCTCATCGGAATCCTCAACTCTCTCAATTCTGTGGGGCCGCAAGGCCTTCCGCCATTGTGGACCATCGACTTGGCGTCAATCTACCTGCCCGGCACCAATTTATTCAACGTCGATGACTTTTCCGTTTTTGAAGGTGACCTTCATGTCCTTGTAATAGAAGATTTCCTTCACTCCCAGCTTGGCGACCCTCAGCGGCTGCCCGAAGGCGGCGGTCACCTGATCCTTGGTCTGGTCAATGGCGATGGTCGGCGGAGGAGCATCGGCCGGCGGTGGCGGAGGCGCAATGGCCGGCATCGGAGGCGGCGCCGGAGCCGCCTCCGGGGCGGAAGCGAATGCCGGACGGTCTGGGTCGAACCTGCCTCGCATACGAGATGCTCCGCCGCCTTGAGCCGGAGCAGGCTCCGGTTGCCCGTCCTGATCGTCTGAGGGCACCACCGTCAGCACCTCCGCAATCAACCCAAGAGCCACATCCACCGGCGGCACTTCCTTCTTGTTGGGGAAAGAAATCTTCAGGTCCCCGTAATAGCGGATGCCGTTGTAGGGATCGCTGTAAAGATGGAAAATCACTCCGTCCTTCTGAACCTGAACCCCCGTAACCCAGCACTTTTCCTCCGGCACAAACGTGCGCTGCACCGTATTCGGGTTGGTCTCTATCAGGACTGTGCCAAAACCTTGCCCGATTCCTCCGTTCTTGTAGTTATTTGTGGCCGGCACCGCCGTACCCGCAAACATGACCAGATTCGACTTGTGAATGGTGACCACGTCCCCGGCCGTGACAATATCCGTGCGGTCGGCCGTCGTCGTGGTCGGCCGGAACTGCGCGTTGAGCCTCTGCTGAAGCGCCGCCGGGTCACCCTGAGCGGCCATCGACAGGCCTAGCATCAAGGAGATTGCAGCCAATCCCGATACGCGAAACCACCACCCCTGAGTCATATACCTCTTACCTTTCATGAGTTGAAGAAGGAGCACTCGACGTGCCACCAGAGACTAAATCTACGGTCCGGCTCTGTCAATCCGCGCACCGGCCTGCGTGCAGGACAGACGCGTAAAAAGCCAGTAAATTCTCAGTTGAGAAGAACAGACCGGGGCTTCATCTCCCACAGCGAAGATCAAAAACAATCCCTTTTCCGGTTCCGCGACGAGCAGCCCGGCAGCAGGCGCAACTCCGCAATCCGATTATCGGCTGACCGGCATTCAGCTTGACCGGCTTACTGGCGCAAAACCCGCCTGCACAAGCGGGATTCATCTCCAGCGGACGACGGGCTCGACGCCGGAGGTGACCTCAGAAGTATGCACTCAGGGTCAGCACCAGAAGGAGCAGGCCGATGGCCACGGCGGTGAAGCCTACGACTCTGGAGAAGTTCAACTGCCAGATCCCCGGCGCCTCGGCCAGCCTGGCCTCCAGTTTTCCTTCGGCCGCCAGCCGCTGATACTCCTTTGGCCGCCGGTTCTTGAACTCTTCCTCGCTCTCCATGCCGGTAAAAATCACCATGTCCATGGGGAAACTGTCTGGACGCAGATGAGTGTTGATGAAGTGAATGGAAAAGATGAAGAGAATGGCGAGCAGCCCTTCTTCGCTGTGAATCACCAGCACGGCATTCAAAGCCCAGCCGGGCAAAAAGTGGGCAAAGAAGGGGGCAAACCACATCGCATAGCCGGAAAAGCCGATCACCACCATGCCCCAGAAGACGGCCCAGTAATCGAACTTCTCCCAATAGGAGTAGCGGTCAAACTGCGGCCTCGGCCCCAGTCCCAGAAACCAGCGTATGTGTCCCAAAAGGTCTTTCACATCCTTCCAGCTGGCCACCATGGAGTTCGCGCCCCAGAAGATTCCCTTTTCACGATGAATGAACGCGCGGGTGAAGATATCCCTCACGTGGATCAGAAAGGCCAGCGTCAGCACCACGGCGCAGAGCTTGTGAAAGAAGAGAATCGCCCCGAATCCGCCCACGCCGCTGGCCAGGGCGCGCGCCCAGACGCTCTCGCTGAAGCGCATCGGCAGCCCGGTGGCCGCCAGTCCGAGGAAGGTGGTGAACAGGGTGGCGTGAAGAAGCCTCTGCGCCCGCGTGAAGCGCAGGAAATGGCGCCCCTCCTTTTCTTCATGCTCCCAGCTTTCGGCTGCCGCAGCTTCCAAATCAGCCATTCTTCCCTCCATCTGCCGATCGTTTTTTGATCTGGGTGTAACGCGAGCGGATCAGCCACAGTATGGTGTGAATCACGAAGAAGGTCAGTGTGCCAATCAGCAGCAGATTCATGAACAGCCGGATAAAGTAGAGAGCGGGATTCAGCTTGCGATCGTGCGCGTTGGCGTGAGGCTGATACTGGACGAAACTGAGGTTGGCGCCCGGATGGCAGCGGCCACAGGTCTTCACCAGATTCGCCTGGTTGACCGGCGAGCGAGGATCGGAGGCCGGCAGTATCTCATGCGCCACGTGGCAGTCCCAGCAGCGCGCCGTCTGCACATAGCCGCCCAGCCCGCCCAACTGCGAGTGGAAGGTATCCCGGTAAGTGGAGAGCTTGTCCTTGTGGCACGATCCGCAGATGGGCGTCGACTGCATGCGGAAGGCCGCCTCGGTGGGCTGCAGGATGGCGTGAGCCGTATGGCAGTCGGTGCATACCGGCGCCTTCAGATTGCCGGCGGCAACGGCCTTTCCATGCACGCCAAGCTCATAATCAGCCGTGATTCCCGCGTGGCACTTTCCGCACGTCTTGGGGATATTGGCCTTGTAGGTGGAACTGAGCGGATTCGTATGGCTCAGAATGTGATGCGATCCGTGGCAGCTCTGGCAGTTGGCCGCCACCAGCAGACCCCCCTTGCTGAGCGCAAAGCCGTGGATCGAGTCCATGTAGAGCGAGTACACATTGGTGAGGCCGTACTTTTTGGCCAGCGCCGCGTCGCCGTGGCAGTGGCCGCAGGTGCGCGGAATGTTGAGCGGATAGACCGCCGAACGCGGATCGTCCTTGGGAAAGATGGCGTGCGCGTTCCCGTGGCAACTGATGCAGGGGTGCTCGGAGGCCTTGGCGTGCACGCTACCGGCCAGCCCCGACGCCTGGTCGGCGTGGCAGTTCTGGCACTCGACCGGCGTCACCTTGTCCGGATGAGGATACTCCTTGATGGTGGTGTGGCAGGCGGTGCACTGCAGGCTGCCGTGCAGGCTGGCGGCGAAGGTGTGCGCAGCCACGCCGACGCTGTGCCCGGAGGCGTCCTGCAGGGTCATGTCCCCATGGCAGGCCAGGCAATCGGTCTGCGCGATGACGGCGCGCGGTGCCGCAATAGCTAAAAGCGCCCCCAGCGCCAGCGCGATTGAAGAAGCAGTCTTCATGCCGGCTCCGATCCACTTCGCTGCGTCATGCCGATGCTCCTTGGCCGGGTTTGCCGCCGGAGTTGGGCGGTCGAGCAAGCAACACCCTGTCATATCGCCTGTATTGCTCCAACGCAAGTGACGCCGGTCACAGCCGAAAAGGCCGCTTTCCACTCCATGGGCCAGTAACCCGCCTGTTTTCACAAAGTTTCACAACCTGTTTCCGCAAAATTTCACAAATCGAGCGGTTCTCCAGCTCACACAGCGTTACTAACGGCCTGAAAGGCGGCTTTTCTCAAGGAAAAGGCCGCTCATTCGCCACTCCTGCCGCAGACGTTCCTTCTCCAAACGATTCGGCCGCCGACCTTACAAACCATTTGCTCTCTTATCAGGATCGGGCCGGGTACGGCGGCCGGCGCGCCAGCAACTCCTGAACCGCCAGCAACTCTCGGCTTGCCGGTAACCACTTTCGGCTTGCCAATCTTGCCGGCAACCACTTTCGCCCCGCCAATAGAGTGATACGGGTCACTTGCCGCCAGATGCCCGGTCAGGCACACTAGGAGCATAGTTTGAGGACAAAATTGTATGGGCACGGCTACGCTATCAGAAGAAAAGATTATGCTCGCTCTCCCTGGGGACGCGGTGCGCCAGATTCAATGGCGGTTTGCGGACCGTTTCGATTTGCAGATGCTGGTGCAGTCGGCCCGCAGTGTGGCGCGGGGCACCGTGGCGCGGCTGGTGGCCGCCGGTGAACGCAACACCCACGAGTGGACCCCCGGCAAGAGCGAGATGATGGAGGCCTTTGACCGCGCCGGCGTCACCGCGGCCTTCATGGAACCGGAAGAGGGCGGCTTCATCGCCGGGCCGAAGAACCTGGCGCTGGCGCTGGCGGCCTTCGAACTAGCCTGGGTGGACGGCGGAGCGGCGACCGCCAGTCTGGCCGGTTTTCTGGCTCTGGCGCCGATCCACGAGCGCGGGACAGCGGAGCAAATTCTCCGCTACAAGAGCCTCTCCGCTCCGCCGCAGCCGGGCGAAGACCGCAAGCCCTGGCGCGGAGCCTTTGTCTTGACCGAACCCATCCCCTACGTGGGCGTCGATACCGGCATGTTGAGCGGCAAGATGCGCGTGGCCGAGTGGAAGGAGGGCGAAGAGCCCTGGCTGCAGATCGACAAGCGCGGCCGCTTCATCACCAACATCGCCTTCGCCAACTTCGTCACCGCCGCCGTGATCAGCGACGACGAGCGCATCAAAGGCAGTTGCGTCGTCATCCTGGAGGAGACCGACGAGGGCATCTTCGACCATGGGACTCCTACCAAGAAGCTGGTTCACCAGCTTTCCTCCACCGGCGACCCCATCTTCAACCTGAAGGTGCCGGCCAGCCGCATCGTGGGCGGCTACACCGTGAAGGACGGCGTCATCGTCCCCAACTGGAACCACGGCGAGATTATCGAGGCGGTCTTCCGCCGCACCCGCGTGCCAGTGGGCGTAATGACGGCGGCCAAGCTGCTCTCGGCCATCGAGCCGGTCATCCGCTACCAGCGCGGCCGCTTTCGCGGAGCCGAGGGCGCCAAGCCCGGCACGGTGCGCTACGAACAGGGCATTCAGCAGCGCGAGGACGCCTTGCACCGGCTGGTTGACGTCTGGGCCACCGGCGAAGCGGCCACCTCGCTGGGCCTGGCCACGGCGCGCCTCTTCGACACACTGGACCCCATCGAAAAGCGGAAGACGGCCATTCTCAAGGAGAGCGGCATTCAGGGCGGACGCGCCGAGATGAAGGCGCTCAAGGAAAGCGAGCAGCGGGCCATCGAGCTGCTCTCGCTCGCGCCGGACAGCCCGCGCCGCCAAGAACTGGAAGCCGATCCGCTGGTGCAATTTGTGCTGATGGACGCCGAGGCCAATGTCCTCTGCCCGGCCACCAAGCTATGGAACACCGGCCACGGAACCAACCTGCTGCGCGAGGCCGTCAGCCTGATGGGCGGCTACGGCATCACCGAGGATTGCCCCGGCTTCCTGGCCAACAAATGGATGGACGCCCAACTGGAGGCCACTTACGAAGGCCCCGAAGCGGTGCAGCGCCGCCAGTTGACGGTGACCATGACCTCGGAGGTCTTCCTGGCCGAGTTCCGCGCCTGGACGGCGGAAATGCGGCAAATCGCCTCCTCGCACCCCGGCACCGGCGCCTGTACGCTGGCCTCGGCCATGCAGATGTGGCAGTGGACGCTGAACTACCTGCAAACGGCCACCGATCCGGCGGGCGGCAAGCTCTATCACGGCCAGCGCCAGGGCGTAACCTTTCCCATGGCCGACGCACTCTGCTGGCTGGTGGCCTCGCGCGCGCAGATTCTCGACGTGCTCGAACTCGAAGCCAGGGGCGGCGACGATCCAGTGGCCGCCGAGGGCCTGGAAGGCACCGTGCAGTTCCTGAGCGACCTCTGCCACACGCAGGCGGCGGCGGCGGCTGGCGAGGTTTCGCGCATCTGCGCCGAGTTGGTCTTCGGCTACAAACCGCACCCGGTCTGGAACGGTTCGGGGGACGGGTTGGCGGACGGCGAGGAACAGAACAACTGCTTTTTGGCCGGCGAACTGGAAGAGCTGGAGGAGACCGTGCCGGGAATCAGCACCATGGCCGTCGATGTGCTCGGCGAGGACGGCGGCCATCCGCCGAAGGCTGGCCCCTGCGCCGGTTGCGCCGGTGCGAGCGACTTCCTGCGCCTGCAAAACAAGCTGACCACCTGCCTGAGCGGCTCGCGGCTGGCCAAGGATCGCGCCGCCGAGACCGTCGCCAAGGTCATGATCCCCGAAGCGCTGGATTATCCGGCTTAAAGGAAGCTGCTAGCCTCTAGCTACTAGCTGCTAGCTTGACCTATGCGGCAACAAACTGGGTGCCTTACCCTCGCCCATACAAATGTTGGGTGCCCCACCCTCGCCGCGTTCTTGTTTTTGCGGCTAGGGTGGGAATTCACGAAACTCGACCTGCCTTGTCCGCAAGGAGACCAGCATCAGCATGGAAGCAACTACCAGCTCCGCAGCCCCGGAGATCGACCGCCAGACGATGGAGGTGGACATTGCCTGCGCCGGCTTCGGCCCGGCGATGGGCGGCTTTCTTTCGACGCTCACCAGCGCCTGGACGGAAAACCCCGCCGACCCGGCCTTCGAGAGCAAGGTTGCGCCCGGAATGCCGCTGCAAGTCCTCTGCTATGAACGCGCCGACGACATCAGCTCCGGCGTCAGCGGCGTGGTCACGCAGGCCAAGGCGATCCGTTCGAGCTTCCCTGCCCTTGACCCGGCCGAGATTCCCATGGCCGTCCCCGTCAAGAGTGAGCGGGTCATGTACCTGCTCGACCCCATCGGCGCCAGCCGGCGTTCGCTCATTCTGCGCGCGGCCGACGCCCTTTTGCGTTGTTTTGGTCCGATGCTGGGTCTGAGAGACCACGCCTTCACGCTGCCCTGGACTCCTGGCTTCCTGAACAAGCACGGCGGCCTGGTGCTCGGCATTGGCCAGTTCAACCAGTGGGTTGGCGCGCAACTGATGGCCTCGGGGCTGGTTCAAATCTGGCCGGGAAGCCCGGTAGCCGGGCCGCTTTTTTCTGAAGAAGCTGAGAATAAAAGTAAAAAAGTTGCCGGCCTCCGCCTCGCCGATCAGGGCGTGGACAAATCCGGCGCTCCCACCGACGGCTTCATGGCCGGAATGGACGTGCGCGCCGAGTTGACCGTCGTCGGCGACGGCCCGGTTGGCGCGGTTGGCCAGGCTCTCGACGAAAGGCTCGGCCTTCCCCAGGGTCACGCCCGCCGCGAGTGGGCCCTGGGAATGAAGTTCCTCATCGAGCTGCCCCAAGACCCGTCGAATCTGGAGGACCCGTCAAATTCGGAGGCGCTGAACACCGAAGCCCTGGCCAAAGACAAGGTGATCGCGAATGCGGGCGGCAAGCTCTCTCCGCTTCAACCGGGAACCGTCTGGCACAGCTTTGGCTACCCGGAACCGGAGATCTTCGGCTTCCTCTACGTGCATCCCGACCGCCTGGTCTCGGTGGGCATTTTTGTCCCCTCCTGGCTAACCGACCCGAGCCGCACCGCCTACCGCTACTTGCAGCACTACATCCAGCACCCCGCCCTGTGGCCCTACCTGAAGAACGGAACCCTGCGCTCCTGGGGCGCGAAGTCGCTGGAAGAGTCGGGCCGCCACGGCGAACCATTCCTCACTGGCGACGGCTTTGCCCGCATCGGCGAGGGCTCCGGCTCGACCAATATGCTCACCGGCTCGGGCGTCGACGAGGCCTGGGCGACGGGCACGCAACTGGGCGAAGCGGTGGTCGAACTGCTGCGCGCCGGCAAGCCCTTCACGCAGAAGAATCTCGCCGCCAGCTACGAAGCCCGCCGCCGCGCCAGTTGGGTCGAACGTGGCGCAAGGGAGGCCGAAAACGCCCGCAACGGCTTCCAGAACGGCCCACGCGGTTCGAGCATGATCAAGGGCATGATCGGCATGGCCCTCGCCGGGCTGACCGGCGGTAAACTCTCGCTCAAGGCGCAGATCCCCCCGGCCCACAAGCAGATTGCTCCCTCTGCGGCCAGCCTCAGGCCGGAGCGCGTCGCCGAACTGGCCCAGGCCGCGCAGGCTGGCGGCCGTCCGCTGCACGATGCCCTGCTCACGGAGCGCGGCTGGCCGGAGATTGAGCTGGACGGCCGTCTTCTGGTCACGCAGCAGGATGCGCTCTTGATGGGCGGCAAAGTCCAGGCCATGGCCGGCTTCGCCGATCACGTAATCTTCCGAGACTCCGCCCTCTGCGCCGCCTGCACTCACAAGACCTGCGTCGCCATGTGCTCTGGCCAGGCCATCACCCACGGCCCCGACGGCGTGCCCCTCTTCGAGCGCGAAAAGTGCGTCCATTGCGGCGGCTGCCTGTGGAACTGCGGCCAGTCTCCAGATGGCGTCCACTCGAACATCGACTTCCGTGCCGGCTCCGGCGGGCTCCATTCAGCGGAGAACTGAGCCCCGAGCAATTAAACTAGTTGGAAAAGGAAAACTTCATGGCAAATCTGTTGCACATTGTGGTTTGCGCAGGCGTCGTTCCCGATCCGCTGCAAACTTTGGAGCCGGTTACTGGCCCGGCCGGTCCGGGGCTGAAGAACGAAATGGTGCTGCCCGCGGTCCTCGACCCCTGGGCCGCCTGCGCGCTCTATGAGGCGGCGAATCTGGCCGCCAAGAACCCTGGCAGCAAGCTCTGGCTGGTCTCGCTCGGCTCCAAGGCCAAGCTGCAACAGGTGATGATGACCATCGCCCAGAAGGCCGCCTTCGAGCTTGTGCCGATCGACGGCCCCATCGGCGGCTTTCCTGATGCGCACTCGACCGCTGCCGTGCTGGCCGAGACCATCGCCGCTCTGCCCGGCCTGGACCGCAGCAAGCTCCTTTTATTCGGCGGCTGGGAGTCGGCCACGCGCGGCGCGGGCGTCACGCTTCAGTTGGTGGGCGAGCGACTGGGCATCACCGACCAGTTTCAGGGCGTGGACCAGATTGATCTGCGCGAGGACGGCAGCTTCGAGGTTTTGGAGCGCGTCGAGGGCGGAAAACACCAGCTCTCGGTCTGCGCCGGAACGCCCGCCGTCCTCGGCTGGGCCACCGGCAATCTGGCCGAGCCGCGCAACAATCCGCAGGTGGGCATGACCAACATGCGAACGATCATGCCCGCCCTTGCAAAGGCCAAGGCGGCCAAGCTGGAGGCCAACGGCCTGCGCTACCTCTCCGTCAGCCTGCCCAAGCAGCAGCGGACGACGCGTGTGGAGAAGAACCTGAGCCCCGACGAGATCGCGGCCGAGCTGGTCGAGTGGATTGGAGCCGAATAATGGAAACCATTCTTGTACTCGCTCATGCGGACGAAACCGGCTCAGCTCTGACGCGCGCCTCCCTGGAAGCCGTCACCGCCGGCCTGGAGTTGGCCGCGCGGCTCTCGGCTCCGGTGACCATCGGCATTCTGGCCGCCGACGCCGCAACCGCGGCCAGCGTCCTGGCCTCCACCGGAGCGCGCCTCCTGGCCGTCTCGGGCGAGGCCTTCGCCCAGGCTCGCTATGCCACGGACGCCGCCGCCTGTGAAGCTCTCTGCCGCGCCGCCCAGGCCACCATCGTGCTCGCCCCCGGAACTTCCCGTTTCACGCGGGTTGCGGCCGGCGTCGCCCATCGTCTCGGCGGCTTCATCGACACTCATATAACCGCATTGAGCGGCACGGAAACCGTCGAGGTTAGCCGCTGGTTCTATCGCCAGCGGGTCGAAGCCGTCCTCAGCCGCGACGCACGCCCCTGGTTCCTGCTGCTCGACGCCGGAACCCACGTGGCCTTTGCCGCTGAACCGGCCACAGCTCAGGTCGAGCAGGTTGCTGTTCAACTCCCGGAGATTCACACCACCGTCAGCGGCTTCCGCGCGCCCGCCGAGGACGCGCAGACCATCCGGCCCGACGCGAAGATGCTCTTTGTCGCCGGCGCCGGCTGGACCAAAAAGCAGCCCGACGGTCAGATTCACGCCGCCGAGGCTGGAGAGCTGATTCTCGGCTTTCTGCACGCGACCAGTTCGTCGCTGGGCAGCAGCAAATCTCTCGTTGACCAGGGCGGCGAGGGCGAGCCCGTACTGCCCTTCCTCACCCACATGAACCAGATCGGCCAGACCGGCGCGACGCCGCGCCACGCCAAGGGATTGTCCACCTGCTGCCACGGCGAGGAGCCGCACGTGGTGGGCTGGCGCTTCATCGCCGACCGGCGAGCCATCAGCCTGGACCCCAACTGCGGCTGGACCCGCGGTAAGGCCGACGTCGTCTACATCGCCGACGCCTTCCCGGTGATGGCCAAGGTCAATGCGCTGCTGGAGGCGAAAAAGGCCTGACCCCCTGCGGTGGGATCAACTGCTTGTCAGGGTTCGTGGATTCCCACACTAACCGCAAAAACAAAGACGCGGCGAGGATGGGGCACGGGCATTCATGGGACTGTATCTTCAGCTGTGGTAGCTTAAATGTGAGAGAAAGTTCAGGAAATATGCCCTCGATTTCGTCGTTTATCAAGCACCATTATCGCCACTTCAACGCCGCCGCGCTGATTGATGCCGCCGAAGGCTACAACGCCCTTCTCGCCTCGGGCGGCAAGATGTTCGTCACCATCGGCGGCGCCATGAGCACCGCCGAGCTAGGCCTGTCTCTGGCCGAGATGATCCGCCAGGACAAGATTCACGGCATCTGCTGCACTGGCGCGAATCTGGAAGAAGACGTCTTCAACCTCGTGGCTCACGATTTTTATGAGCGCGTTCCACGGTATCGCGATCTGACCCCGGCCGATGAAGCCAAGCTGCTCGCGCGCCACATGAACCGCGTCACCGACACCTGCATCCCCGAGATGGAGGCCATGCGCCGCATCGAGAACGAGGTGCTGAAGGAGTGGGTCCGCGCCGACCAGGCTGGCGAGCGCCTTTTCCCCCACGAATTCATGTACAGGATTCTGCGCTCGGGCGACCTCAAATCCTCCTACCAGATCGACCCCAAGGACAGTTGGCTGCTGGCCGCAGCCGAGAAGAATTTGCCCATCTTCGTGCCCGGCTGGGAGGACTCGACCCTGGGCAACATGTACGCCGGCCACTGTATCACCGGCGACGTGGAGAATGTCCACACCGTTCGCACCGGCATCGAGTACATGATGAAGCTGGCCGAGTGGTACACCACCGCCACTGCGCAGACTCCGCTGGGTTTCTTCCAGATCGCCGGCGGCATCTCCGGGGACTTCCCCATCTGCGTAGTGCCGATGCTGCACCAGGATTTGCAGCGCCCCCATGTGCCGCTGTGGGCCTACTTCTGCCAGATCTCGGACTCGACCACCAGCTTCGGCTCCTACTCCGGCGCCGTGCCCAACGAGAAGATCACCTGGGGCAAGCTGGCCGAGAATACGCCCAAGTTCATCATCGAGTCCGACGCCTCGATCGTCGCCCCGCTGCTGTTTGCCTACGTACTGGGCTGGTAGATCACGCACTCTCGCTGGCCATGATCGTCGCGGCGCGGATTTCCTCCACTGACCGCCTCAAACCCCTAGCCTTCGCGGAAGATGACCTCTTCCGCGGAGGCTTCATAGCACCTTGGCCAGCCACTTTCCGGTGTGCGAGTGCGGATTGGCGGCAATCTCCTCGGGCGTGCCCTCGGCCATAATCCTACCTCCAGCCTGGCCGCCTTCAGGGCCCAGGTCGATCACCCAGTCGGCAGATTTGATCACGTCCAGATTGTGCTCGATGACGATTAGCGAGCCGCCGCCGTCGATGAGTTTACGGAAGGCCGTCAGCAGTATGGAAACGTCGTCGAAGTGCAGGCCGGTGGTCGGCTCGTCCAGGATGTAGAGGACGCGGCTGGCCTGCGAGGGCTTGGCGGTGGCGTTCACGGCGCGCACCTGGGCGAGATGAGCGGCCAATTTGACGCGCTGCGCCTCGCCGCCGGAGAGCGTCGTCGCCGACTGGCCCAGCCTGAGGTAACCGAGGCCGACCTCATCCAGCACGGCCAGCTTTTCCAGCAGACGCGTCTGGCCGTGAAAGAAGCGCAGCGCCTCCTTCACCGTCATCTGCAGCACATCGTGGATGTTCTTCCCCTTGTACTCGACCTCCAGGATGCGAGCCTGGTAGCGGGTGCCGTTGCAGTCCTCGCAGGGCAGTTCCACATCGGCCAGGAACTGCATCTCCACCGTCACCGTGCCGTCGCCCTGGCAGGTGTTGCAACGGCCGCCGGGCACATTGAAGGAAAAGTGCCCCGGCGTGAGCGAAAGCCGCTTGGCCTCGGGCTGCGCGGCAAAGAGCTCGCGGACCAGATCGAAGCCCTTGATGTAGGTGATGGGGTTGGAGCGTGGCGTGCGGCCGATGGGGGTCTGATCCACCAGCACCACGTCGTTCAGCTGCTCGACGCCGGTGAGGGAGGTGAAGACTCCGGAGGGGTCGGCGCCATCGGGCTGGCCCAGCGCCCGCGCCACGGCCCGGTAGAGCACCTGGTGCACCAGCGTAGACTTGCCCGAGCCGGAGACGCCGGTGACGGCCACCAACACTCCCAGCGGAATCTCGACATCGAGCCCATGGAGGTTGTTGGCCGTGGCTCCGCGCAGCACCAGGCGTTCCTTTCCTGGCGCGCGCCGCCGCGTGGGCACGGGAATCGAGACCTGCCCGGAGAGATAGCGGCCGGTGAGTGAGTTGGGGTTAGCCTCGATCTCGGCCAGAACCCCTTCCGCCAGCAGATTGCCGCCGAACTCACCCGCGCCGGGGCCCAGGTCGAGGAGGTGATCGGCCGCGCGGAGCACATCGGCGTCGTGCTCCACCACAATAATCGTGTTGCCCAGGTCGCGCAGCGCCTCCAGAATGCGAATCAGCCGCACCGTGTCGCGGGAGTGCAGGCCGATGGTGGGCTCATCCAGCACATAGAGCGCGCCCACCAGCCGCGAACCCAGCGAAGAGGCCAGTTGAATGCGCTGCGCCTCACCGCCGGAGAGCGTCGAAGCCAGCCGGTCGAGGGTCAGGTATTCCAGGCCCACCGCATCCAGAAAGCTCAGCCGCTGACGAACCTCTTCGAGGATCGGCCCGGCAATCTCCTCCTGCATCGGCGAAAGCCGCAGCGCGCCGAAGAACTCTCTGGCCTGGGCCACGGTCAACGCCGTCGCCTGGCAGATGTTCTGGCCGTTGATGCGCACCGAACGCGCCTCGGCCCTCAGACGCTGGCCGCGGCAATCCGGGCACTCGGCATAGCCGCGGTACTTTGAGAGCATCACGCGCACGTGCAGCTTGTACTTCTTGCGCTCCATCTGCGCAAAAAAGCCATAAACCCCGGTAAAAGTCCCCTTACCCTGCAGCACAATTTCGCGCGCGGCCTCGGGCAGGTCGCGCCAAGGCACGTCCAGCGGAACGCCCAACTCGGCGGCCTGCTTGCGCAGTTCCGTGAACCACGGCCTGCACTTGGGCCGGTTCCAGGGGTCGATGGCGCCGTCGGCCAGGCTCAAGCTCTTGTCGGGGATCACCAGATTCAGGTCGTAGTCCACGGTATTGCCGAAGCCCTGGCAGCGCGGGCAGGCCCCGAAGGGATTGTTGAAGCTGAACAGGCGCGGCTCCGGCTCCCGGCCGGGACGGTGGCAGCTCTTGCACTCGAATGCGGCGGAGAACCGGTGCCGCTTCCGTTCGGCCGTCTCCTCGCGCGGGACTTCTTCAAAAGTGACTTCGCCGGCCTCGCGGTAGGCGACTTCGGCGGCGTCCACAATGCGCGAGCGGTTCTCGGCGCTGACCTCAATGCGGTCCAAAAGGACGAAGACGGGAAGCGTGAAGTCCAGTTCCAGCAGCGACTCGGGCGTAGAAAACTCGACGATGCGGCCCTGCTGGCAGAGCCGGTTGAAGCCGTTGGCGCGCAACTCGGCAAGCCGCGCCTTCAATGTCTCGGTATGCGGTGAATCGCCGCCCTTCGCCACGGGCTTTTCAGCGCCCTTCAAGGCGGATTTCACCGGCCGGGCGACGGCCTTTGCCGGTTTTACCACCGCCGTGGCTTCTTCTTCCGGCGGCGGCGTGGCGCTCATCACCGGGAAGAGCACATTGAGCCGAGTTCCCTCGCCCAACCCGCCCGTTTCTCCGCTTCCCCCTCCCGTTTCGCCGCTTCCCAAGATCGCTTCGGCAATCTCGTCAATCGAGTCGCGCTTCACAAGCCCGTCGCAGTGGACGCAATGCACCGTTCCGCAGCGGGCGTAGAGCAGGCGCAGGTAATCGTAAATCTCGGTCGCCGTGGCCACCGTCGAGCGCGGATTGCGCGTCGTATTCTTCTGCTTGATGGCGATGGCCGGAGCGAGGCCGTCAATTAGGTCCACGTCGGGCTTTTCAATGCGCTCCAGAAACTGCCGCGCATAGGCCGAAAGCGACTCGACGTAGCGCCGCTGCCCCTCGGCGTAGATGGTGTCGAAGGCGAGCGACGACTTGCCCGAGCCCGAGACGCCGCTGATCACCGTCAGCTTGCCGTGGGGAATCTCGCAGCAGATGTTCTTCAGATTGTGAGTCCGCGCGCCGCGGATGATGATGGCGTCATTCAAAGGAAGCACCGGGCAAAAACTCTTGGCCTCACCGCGCTTCTGTCCCTTCAGCGAGGCCCAGGACGCAAGCTGCCACTCTTTATTATAGGGCGCAGCGCCTCGGAAACCGAGGGGCGATAACGCAGGGCGGCACAGATGAAAAGCCGCAAATTTACAGATGGAAATGGACGGCCGCGCCTTCCAGCCCGGCCACCTCCCGCATTCCTGCTATAAAGGCTCCGCCTTCCCTTTTTGCAACGGCTCCCCGCCTCCCTTCCCGCTCTGCGCCCCGCCTCCCGCGGCGTTGGCAATCCTATTCCGGTACCGAATGATACGAAACAAAGTGCACATGATTTGCAGCACCCTCGGGAAGTGTGGTATTCCGGTATCAATACGCACATATTGAAGGTGTGATGAGAAAACGCTCCAGACGCCCCCCCAATACCTCCGAATCCACCGGCAAGATCGGCCAGGAACTTCCAACGGATCAGCTGCGGCCCTTGGTGCCGCTCTATCCGGACGAGCTTCCTGCACCGCCGCCGCAACACCGTGAGCCACGCTCCCAGGAACCCTCCCGGCAATCAGCCGCGCCACGTCCGGCAGTGATGCCGGACGGAGCCGGGCAACGGCCCGCCCGACAGCAGCGGCTCCCAAAAACCGAACGGCCCGCCAGACAGGAATGGGATGAGCCGGCCTACTCCGGGCGCCTGGAACTGGAAACCCAGCCCGAGATGCCCTTCGTACCCTCGCAGGAGCCGCAGGCGGCCGAACGCTCGCCGCAGGCCCCCAAGGGTTACGTGGTGCTGGCCATCGGCCTGCCCGGCTCGGGCAAAACCACCTGGTTCCGCCGCCGCGGCGTCACGCCGCTGTCAAGCGACCTCTTGCGCAACATTCTGTTCGATGATGTCGAGGAGCAGCGCTACCAGGGACTGGTCTTCTCCACCCTGCGATCGCTCTTGCGGGCCCGCCTGATCGCCCGCATGCCCTGGAACTACGTGGACGCCACCAACCTTTCCATCCACGAGCGCCGCCAGTGGATCAAGATGGCCCAGAGCTTCGGCTACGAGGTACAGGCGGTCTTCTTCGACGTGCCGCTCGCGGTCTGCCTGGAGCGCAACAGCAAGCGCGAGCGCTCGGTGAGCGAAGAGGTGATGCACAAGATGGCCGAAAAACTCAAGCCGCCGGTCTTTGAAGAGGGCTTCACCAAGATCACCGTGGTGCGCGTGAAAAGCGCCATGTAAACGCAGGGAACGGCCGGGACAAAGCAGCCCAGAGAGGAAGAGGCCCTGACTGCCCATTCTGACTGCGCGGAGGTGAAGCGCCGTTACAGGCTCCTCACTGCGCCAGAATGGTCTCGTTGCCCAGGATGCGGTAGAGGGTTGAGCGGCTGATGCCGAGCTGGCGGGCGGCGCGCAGCTTGTTGCCCCGGTTCAGGTCCAGGACATACTGCACGTGCTGCTGAATGACCGCATCCAGATTCAGGCTGTTCAGGTTATCGGCGCGCGCGGCCGGGCGCACCTCGGGCGAGGCTTCCAGACCATTGGGCAGAGCCAGATCGTCGGGGCGGATGACGCCATTGACGGCCTCCAGCAGAGCGGTCTCCAGCACCGAGGCCAGTTCGCGCACATTTCCCGGCCAGTTGTGCTGTAACAGACGGGCCAGCGTGCCCGGCCCCAGCAGCACGGGGCGCTGCTGGTAGCGGCTGCAGATGCGATCCAGCAGCGTCTGGGCCAGCACGGCTACGTCTTCCCTGCGCTGGCGCAGCGGAGGAATGGCAAAGCGGACGGCGGTTAGCCGGAAGGCCAGATCAGGCAGCAACAGCCCTTGCGCGGCCATCAGGCGCAGCGAGGTCTGCGAGGAGGCCAGCAGCACCGCGCGGCCCGCCGGACGGTCCTGCACCGCCTTGAGCACACTGAGCAGCAGCCCCTGCCCCGGAGACGCCAGCAGGTCCACGCGATCCAGATAAATGAAGCCAGTGAGCGTGGCCGGATCGGCGTCAGCCACCAGCCATTCCCGGGCGTCGCGCCGCTGAAAACTCGTGCGCGCCAGCGGCGAGCGGCGGAAAAGATAGCGGGCCAGCGTATGCTTGCCGGTGCCGTGTTCGCCCTCGATAGCCGCCAACTGCACATAGGGTGCGGCCATCTCCACCTGCATCAACAACTTGCGCCACGCCGCGCTCACCCCTACAGGCTGCACGTCAGGCAACGAATCCACCTCCACGAGGCTCAAGCCAGAGACGGATGAAGGCTGGGGCTGATACGGAGCGGCGCTGTTCATGGCTCTCAAGATGCCTCACCTCCATGGCCCGAACAACAATTACAAGGCCGACAGAGGTTTCATCGGCGCTAGCGAAAAAAACATGAACCGGAAAGACTGAGCGTCTCGCCGGTTCGGATGTGGACAGGAATTAAGCTTTTGTTCCCAATAAGTTGCTGGATTTAACGAAAACGCTTGGAGGGCTCGTCGGAGTAGATCTGGCCGTCGCGAATATGCACCACGCGGTGTGCATATTCGGCGATCTCCGGCTCGTGGGTGACCAGCACAATGGTGTTGCCCTTGGCGTGCAACGTATCGAAGAGCGCCATGATCTCCAGGCCGGTCTTCGAATCCAGGTTGCCGGTCGGCTCGTCGGCCAGAATGATCGAGGGGTGGTTGACCAGCGCCCGGGCGATGGCCACGCGCTGCCGCTGACCGCCGGAGAGCTCGCTGGGCTTGTGATTCATGCGCGACTCCAGCCCCACGCTGGTCAGCGACTCCCTGGCCCGCGCCAGGCGCTCGGCGGCCGGGGTGCCGTTATAAATCAGCGGCAGCTCGACGTTGTGCAGCGCCGAGGCCCGCGCCAGCAGGTTGAAGGTCTGGAAGACGAAGCCGACCTCCTTGTTGCGAATGCGCGCCAACTGGTCGTCGTCGAGCGTGCTCACCAGCTGGCCATTCAGCCAGTAGTTGCCCTGGGAGGGCGTGTCTAGGCAGCCGATCAGGTTCATCAGCGTAGACTTGCCCGAGCCGGACGGACCCATGATGGCCACATACTCGTTGTGCCGGATGCTGAGCGAGATGCCGCGCAGGGCCTGCACCTGCTGCTCCGAGCCCATATCGTAGGTGCGCCACAGATTCTCGACGACGATCATGTCATCGACGTGCGGAGTCGCCTGTTGCAGTGTTTCTTCAGTACTGATGCCGTTCAGAGCCATCCGAATCTCTTCCTTTGCCTGCCTGCCCTGCTCTCAGTGTACGCAATGGGCGCCGGTATGGTTCGCCCGAATGGCCCGAAGCCGTTTCATCTCAGAGCGCAAAAGCGGGTTGCCCTGCCCAGCCAAAGCCTTTGCCGTGGTTCAGGAGCTGACGGCAAGAAGGCCGATCCTCGAAGGGATCGGCCCGCTAACTCCACTGCTTTTCGCTAACTCCGCTGGCTGACTAAATCTCCCACCGGAGCAGCGCCGCACCCACCGTGAATCCCGCGCCCACGGCGGCCAGCAGCACCAGTCCACCCTTTTTCAGCTTGCCCTCTTCGACGGCCGTCTCCATGGCCAGGGGAATTGTTCCGGCCGAGGTGTTGCCGTACTTCTCAATGTTGATGATGACCTGCTCCGGAGCCAGGCCCAGCCGGTCGGCGGTCGATGTAATAATCCGCTTGTTGGCCTGGTGAGGAATGAAACAGCACAGGTCCGCGCCGGTCACGCCGTTGCGCTCCAGCAGTTTCGTGGTGGATTCGGCCATTTTACGCACGGCAAACTTGTAGACCGCCGGGCCGTCCTGGAAGATGTAGTGCATCTTCTTGTCCACGGTCTCGTGGCTGGACGGGTTCAGGCTGCCGCCGCCCTTCAGGTTCAGCGCCGTCGCACCGGAGCCGTCAATCTCGTGCACAAAGTCGATGAATCCGATCTCACCCTCTTCGGCAGGCTCGATCAGCACCGCCCCGGCGCCGTCGCCAAAGAGCACGCAGGTGGTCCGGTCGGTGTAGTCGGTCATGCGCGTGTTGGCGTCGGCGCCGATGACGAGAACCTTTTTGTGCGCCCCGCTCTCGACCATCTTCACGCCCACCTGCAAGGCGAAGACAAAGCCCGAGCAGCCGGCCGAGACGTCGAATCCCCAGGCGCCCTTGGCCCCCAGCTTGTCCTGGACCAGGCAGGCCGTCGAAGGGAACATCATGTCCGGCGTCACCGTGCCCACGATGATGACCTCGACCTCGCTGGGCTCGATGCCGCGCGCCGCCAGGCATTTTTTGGCTGCCTCGACGCCCATATTGCTCACGCCCAGCCCCTTGGCCAGCACGTGCCGCTCACGGATGCCGGTACGCTCCAGAATCCACTGGTCGTTGGTGTCCACCATCTTTTCCAGGTCTTGATTGGTCAGAATCTGAGGGGGGACGTAGGTTCCAAGCGCGGTAATCTTGGCGCGCCGGCCCACGACGGGGCGAACAGTGAGGGTCAATGCATTTCTCCTTGAAGGTCTGAAGCTCGGCGGCTCAACGGCGAGAGCGGCCCGGCTGGTCATCTTCAATGCGGCGGCATCTTCCATGCGGCGGCATCGCGGCAATGGCGAAAGCGCCCGGAACGCCTGCTCAGGCCACACGCGGCTCTGGCAAATGCGCCCCTGACGCAAAAAAGCGCCGGGTGACCTACTGCAACCGCACTAGCCCGTTACCGTTGCTTCCTTCCGGACCTGGCGGGGTTGGCGGGATTACGTCGCGTAGGACCCGGCAGATTGATTTTAGCACCCCATGGTTTGGCCTCCAAAGCGGAGCGGCCGGAGGCTAGAAGTCAGCAGCCTCACTGAGTCAGCAGCCGCGGGCGAGGCCGCATCCGGCCAGGCCTATTTAGATTGGAGGTGAGCCCCTACGCCAGAAGCGGAACGCTGGAAGGCTTTCCGCCAATTCGGATGCAATTGAGAGCCCCGTCCTTACTGCACCGTCCCCTGCGGCCGCAAGCGGCGCAGGTCCAAAGCGCATTCGACAGCGTTCTGCGCATTGAGGCGCAGGTTGTCCGAGGCGGCCCAGAGCCACAAACGCGAAACCTGGCTGGAGTTGCGCGCGCCCTGCTCGGGACGCAGTCTGACCAGCACGTCGTTCTGCCCGGTGGCGGCCAGGTTGGAGGGCGAATCGGTTTCTTCGAGCACCAGATCAACGTGACCGCCGCTCAGAGCCTCTTCAAGAGCGGAAACCTCGACCGGCCGCTCCAGTTCGATGGCAATCGAGAAGGTGTGGCCGTGGAAGACAGGCGCGGAGATCACTTGCAGGGCCAGGGCAGGCCAGCGGCCAGCCGAGAGCGCGGCATAGTGGCGGCGAACCCGCGCCTCGACCGCGTTCAGGCTGATCTTAGCGCTTTCGCCTAGGCCGGCGAGCAGGTTATAGGCCGCCTGCGCGTCGTAGGTGGCGCGCGGCAGCCCCTGGAAGCTGAGCAGACTCACCGTCTGCTGGTGCAGCTCGTCCATGGCGGCGCGGCCGAACTCGCTGGCCGGCTGCAGTAGCGTGGCGAAGGCGATGCGCACCAGGGCGGCCCGTTGCAGCCGTTCGAGCACCAGGGCCAAGGCCAGCGCCGCGGGGTGAGCCGGAACCACGGCGGGGGTAAACAGGTCAACGGGAGCCGCCTCGGAGCGCTTTTCGATCTCCAGCCAGGGCGCGCGCACTACGACGCCCGTCTCCTGGTCAAGCGCGCCCGAGAGGTCGAGCACCGTGGAACCGGCGCGCAACGCCTCGCGCCAGTGCTTGCGGGTCAGCTCTTCAGAGCCGCAGAAAAATGTGAAGTCTACGTTGTCAAAGGCATCGGGAGTGATGGCCTGGACGAAGGTGACCTCGTCGCCCACCTGGTCCAACTGGCCCTGCGCCTCTTCCTCGTCCAGCAGCACAAAGTTGGCGGCCACCAGAGGCGACTCCGACAGCGCTTCTTTCAACTCCCGGCCCACCAAGGTGGAGGCTCCGGCAATAGCAATCTTGTACACTGGCGTCCTCCGATTCGTTTTGTTCCATTTGGTTCAAATGCAAAGATTATGAGCGGCCGTATTACGAGCGGTCGTACGGCTCTGGCCCGACCGCATCAGGCCCGGCCGCATCCGGCTCGCCCACAGCCTCTTCGGGCGCGTCCGGTTCGGGCAGAGGAGCCGGAGCGTCAGCGGGCAGTCTGCGCCGGCGGCGCGACCAGGAGTACGCGGCCCGCGCCCAGATGCCGCTGAACATATAAACCAGGGCAATCGAAAAAAGCGCCCAATCTGAAAACTTGATAATCAGGAACAGGACACTCGCGATGAGGAGCAGAACCTGGTAGGGATGGCGGCGGGAAAGGCTGAGTTCCTTGCCGGACCAGAAGCGCCAGGTGCTGACCATCAGGAAGCCGCTGGTGCCCACAAGCCCCATCCAGATCAGCGCGATCCACCAGGCCTGCACCGGAATGCCCCATTCAAAGTGAACTGTGGCGGCCAGCAGGCCCGCCGCCGCCGGAATCGGCATGCCCACAAAATACTTGCGGTCCGGCCGCCCGGGATTCTGCGGCTGGGCATCGTGGCTGATGTTGAAGCGCGCCAGCCTTGAGACCCCGCCAATGAGAAACAGAAAGCAGATGAACGTCCCGATATGAAGCAGGTTCTGATGCAACTGGGGATTGATGGTGTCGGGCAGAAAATGGAATCCCCAGACAAGCGCCAGCAGGCTGGGCGCCACGCCAAAGGTGATCGCGTCGGCCAGCGAATCCAGTTCCTTGCCGAAATCGCTGCACGTGTTGGTCATGCGGGCGATGCGGCCGTCGAGCGAGTCCAGCGGAATGGCAATCAGGATGGCGATAGCCGCCCAGTCCAGGTGGGTGCGCGCGTCGCCGATGCCGCCGATGGCCGCGATGGTCTGGGTGATAGAAAAGTAGCCGGCGGCGATGTTGCCCACGGTAAACAGCGAAGGCAGCAGGAACATTCCGCGGCGCAGCCGGGCCTTTGCTTTGGCCCTGGCCTGAACAGGATCGAGGTGGCTCACGAGCGCCCTCCTTCGGGCATGGCCGCCAGCACACTGGAGCCGCCCTTCACCCGCTGGCCCACCTTGACGCGGAGAATAGCCTCGGCCGGCAGCAGCACATCCACGCGGGAGCCGAATTTGATGAGGCCGACGCGCTGGCCACGAGCTAAAGTGTCGCCCTCATTGCAGTTGAAGACGATACGCCGGGCCAAAAGGCCCGCAATTTGTTTGAAGGTGACTTCAATATTCCCGTTGGCTCCGCCGCTTTCGCCAGCTTCGCCGCCCTCGCCGCGCACAGTGGCGATGTTCTGCTCATTCTGGTCGGCCGAGGCCGGGTTCATGGCGTTCAGGTAGCGGCCCTTCTGGTAGCGCACCGAGGTCAGGACGCCAGCAATGGGCGAGCGGTTCACATGCACATCGAAGACGCTGAGGAAGATGCTGATCCGCTGCCGCGGCCCCGCAGGTGTGTTAATGGCGGCCGTTTCGGTCACCAAGCCGTCTCCGGGCGAGACAATCAGGCCGGGCCCCGAGGGAATTGTCCGCTCGGGATCGCGGAAAAACCAGAGAAAAAACACCGCCAGAAGCACGGGCGCGATGCTCCACGCCCAGTGGCCCGTGGCCCACGCCAGCACAATCGCCACCGCCAGCAAGCTCAAACCGTAGATGTAACCGTCACGAACCATAGTCCCCAACGATTATACGGCTAGAGCAGTTCTCCAATTCATGTGCCCTTGCCAACACTGCGCAAGGTGGCTTTTACTTCCACCCCACGGACGAAGACATGTCCGTGGGGCCCCCGGCAGGAAAAAGCCACTTAAGGGCGCGATTTCGGTGTACAGCAATTGGAGAACTGCTTTATCCGGCTTGCCTGCCGGTAAAGCGATGCGGGCGAAGATCGCATACCACCCGCATGGAGGCCGCACGGAGCGGACGCCTGGGCAATTCGCCTGCATTCATCTATTGCTTCAAGCCCTTAAACGACAGCCGGCAACCTGCGCTCCAGAGCAAAGAGCAAGTCCTTGGCGTGCAGTTTGAGCTTCTTCAGCTTGACTTCCTCGATCTGCTCCTCCGCAGAAAGATAGGGCTTTTGGAGCAACTCTTCCAGCCGCTGAGCGTAGCGATGATGTTCGGCTTGCAGACGATTGATTTCTTCGCTCAGCGTAGGGTCCAGGATTTTATCCATCGAGCACCTCCATTTGTTAATGAACAATTACATATATCGCCCTTGGAGCACAATCGGCAAGCTCAAAAAAACCAAAAGTTACTCCCATCTGTGGAATTCGAGACAGAAATTCTCCTTAGCGTGACGGCAGTCACGTTCAAGGCGGCAACCGCGCTCAGTTTTTTGATGAATTGCCGCAAAATTTTGCGCTCGGGCCACCAGACTGGCCGGAGTCGGAGCTGACCTCAGCCAGAGGCGCGACTCAGTCTAGCCGGAGGAGCTATTCGCTCTAAATCGGAGAGCGGTGGCCTACCCCAGCCGTAATCGCATCAGGAGCGCATCTTCAATGGGATCATGGTAGTAGCGCGGCCGGCGGCCAGCTTCCGTGAAGCCCAGCGAGCGGTAGAAGGCCAGCGCGGGAAGATTCGAGGCGCGAAGCTCCAGAAGAAGATCGATGAGCTGGCCCGTGCGGAGTTCGGCGGCCAGAGCGGAACGGAGTTCGGCAGCCAAGGCGGTAAAAAGCCGCCGCGCCAGGCCGCGACGCTGGAGTTGAGGTGCCACGGCAATGATTTCCAGTTCCGCCTGGGGCGGCAGCAGGCTGGCCACAATGAAGCCCGCCACGACGCCCTGCCCTGGCGACGAGGACCTGTCCCTCCACCCCAGCGAGTCAAAATCACTCGCCGGGGTCCCCAAATCCGCGGGAACTTCGGTTTTGGTCTCCATGGACGAAGACCTGTCCGCGGGGGCCCCGGTTCCGGTCTCCGGAACCTCGGCCACCAGGGCAATGCGCGGCGGCGCGGCCATGGAGTCCAATGCGGCCAGGTAGGCCGAGCGCGGCCACTGGGGGGCCTGCTTCTGGCTTGCGGCAATATCGAGCACACGGTCGAGGTCCGCCGGGGTCATGCGACGGATACGGACGGCGGCGGAAAGGGAATTCATCGGCCTTCGGGGGCGGCGGCGGCCGGCTTGCCGGCGATCCCCGCGCCAAAAATCTCCGCATCAGAGCGGCGCAGGTAGTGGCCGTCCAGCAGAGCCAGGTCAACGAACTCCCCGGCAGCCACGCGCGGGGCGCAAAGCGAGAGCGCGTCGGCAGCAGTGGGCGCCGCGGTGCGAATCAGCTCCGCCTCCGGCCAAGCCACGCTCACAAGCTCGGCGGCAGCCTCATCGCAGAGGGCAATCCGGGAGGGCGGAGGCTCGATGAGCGCAAGTTCCTGCGCTCCGGCCAGTAATTCCCTCGCCTGCTCGACGGCGAATTCACTATTCGCAGCCGTCTTCGCGGGCAGAACCAGCCGCAGGAATATCTCGTGGCGATGCGCGTCGAGAGCCGCCGGCAGAAGACCAGCCTTGCACCCCACGGACGAAGACCTGTCCATGGGGCCCCCGGCTTTTGCGGCCAAAACCTCCAGCCGTGAAACCGCGACCACGGGAACCCGCGCGGCCTCGGCGAGGCCCTTCACGGCGGCCAGCCCCACGCGCACGCCGGTAAAGCTGCCCGGCCCGTTCACGGCCACCATTGCCGCCAACTCACGCAGCGGAAGATTGCTCCGCGCCAGCAGTTCGCCAACGGCCGCCACCAATGTAGAGGAGTAGCTGCGCCCTTCGAGCTCGATCTGACCGAGAATTTCGACCGATTGGCCGTCCACGCGTCCCAACGCCACCGAGCCGGAGGGGCCGCAGGTGTCGATGGCCAGTAGTAGCGCTGATTCCGGCATAAATCTCCTTTACGCCGCCGCCAGCCCTGTTTTCCGGCCGGCAATCGGGCTTCCTGTGTCCACAATGCCCCCATGCTCAGGGCTGGCAAGGGTTTACTTGTGATTTCCGCGGGAAGTCCAGTTTATCGCAATCCTGGCTGCTGCCTACTTTTTGGCCGGGGCAGCGGAGTTTTTGGAAGCGCGCGCCACCGGGAAGTAGCCGGTGCGGGTGCGAACGGTGAGTTTGCCCTCACCTTTGCCCTCGGCCACCACCTCGACGCGGCGGAAGCCCGGTTGGGTGGGCGGTTTGGTGGAGTGGTAGCCCAGTGTGTACTGGTTGCGAATGTCGTGGGCCACCTCGGCGGCAATCTGATCAACCTGCTCGATATTCTTGGGGAAGAAGGCCATGCCGCCGGTCTCGGTGGAGAGCATCTCCAGAGCCCGGCGCGCGGAGCGCACCTCGGCGCGGCTCATCTCGTCGCCGAAGAGCAGGCCAATCGAGTAGATGACCGGGCCGGAGAGCTGCTGGACCCGCCGGATGGTCTGATCCAGACTGAGCGTCGAGGCGTTGTCTTCGCCGTCGGTGATGAGGAGGAGAACCTGCTTGGGGCGCCTGGCGCCGGAGGCCAGTTTGTCGGCCGAGGCCGCCACGGCGTCGTAAAGCGCGGTGGCGCCGCGCGGCTCGAAGTGCCCCAGGCCATCGCGCAACAGGTTCACATTGGAGGTGAAATCCTGGTCGAGAATGGCCTCGTCGGAGAAATTGACCACGAAAGCCTCGTCCTGGGGGTTGGAGGCCTGGATCAGGTCGAGGGTGCTTTTGTTGACCGAGGGGCGCTTGCGGCTCATCGAGCCGGAGTTGTCCACCACCAGAGCGATGGAAACGGGCAGGTCGGTGTGCTGAAAGCTGATGAGCCTCTGCCGGACGCCGTCCTCGAAGACCTGGAAGTTTTCCTTCTTCAGGTCCGGGACCAACTGCTTGCCGTTCAGCACTGAGCAGTTGAGCACCACCTCTTCGACCTCGGTGTGCAGAACGTAGCCTTCGCCCTCTTTGCGCAGCGACGGGGGCGAGGGCGGCTCGCCATCGGGCGAACGCACCGGGTCGCGGTCCACGGTGAGCGATGGGGGCTGGGCCGCGGCTGGGGCCGCAACCGGAGCCGGGGCCGTCTGGACGAACGGCGGTTCAGCCGCCGGCAAAAGAGCCGCTCCGGCAAGAAGAACGGCGAGAATTGCGTTGTTGCAAAGACGCATGGCAGCCGGTGTGAACCCAAACAGTGAATAGGAGACAATCGCGGTGAAAGGATTGACCTTCAGCTTCACTTTATCCCACTTGCCGTTGCAGGGTCAGGTTCCTGAGCCGGGTCAGTTCGCTGACCAGGGCAGTTCCCTGGCCGGGGCAGTTCCCTGAACTGGCAAGCCGAAGCCGCAAGCGCGGAGTTGCAAAGGCGGCTGGGATACAATCAAGCCAGACGCGCCAGGATTCCCGAGGCGAAGAGCCGGGAGTTTTAGAGCATTTTCGGAATGAACGTAGTCCTTTTGAGTGCATTGAATGTGGCTTTTACTTCCACCCCAGCGACGAAGACCTGTCGCCGGGGACCCCGGAAAGAAAAAAGCCACTTGAGTGTGAGGTTTCGGTCTACAGCAATTCCGAAAATTCTATAGCGCGCAAATTCCACCGTTTTCACGGAGATCAAGAGCTTCCTCATGGCCCACATTTATCCCTTTCGCGCCTGGCGTTACAATCCCTCCGCCGTCCGTCTGGATGACGTGGTCACCCAGCCCTATGACAAGATTTCACCGGCCATGCAGCAGGCCTACTACGAGCGCAGCCCCTACAACCTGGTGCGGATCATCCTGGGCAAGCCGGAGCTGTTCGACGCCGAGGGCGGGGAGAGCGTTTATACCCGGGCGGCGCGCGACTTCCGCGCCTGGCGCGAGCAGGGCGTCCTAGTGCAGGAGAAAGCCCCTTCGATCTTCGCTTACTCGCAGCGCTTCAAGGTTCCCGGAACCGAAATTGTGAAGGAGCGGCGCGGCTTCATCGCCATCGGTAAACTGCACGAGTACGCCGAGCAGGTGGTCTTCCGCCACGAACAGACGCTCTCCAAGCCCAAGAGCGACCGGCTCAACCTGCTCAAGGCCACCCATGCGCACTTCGGGCAGATATTCATGCTCTACTCGGACCCGGCCGGCAGCGTGGAGAAGATTCTCTACGAGGGCGCCGGTCCGGCCGAGGCCGAGGTCACCGACGAGTACGGCGTGCTGCACCGGCTGTGGAAGGTCAGCGACCCGGCGGCCATCCGCCTGCTGGTAACCGCCATGGCCGACAAGAAGCTGATTATCGCCGACGGCCACCACCGCTACGAGACGGCCCTGAACTACTCGAAGGAGCACGCGCCCGCCGCGCCGGCCAAAACCGAGTCCAGCACCAGCCAGTTGCCCCATCCAGCTTTCCCCGAGGCGGCGGCGATGATGACCTTCGTCAACATGGACTCCGACGGGCTGGTGGTTCTGCCCACCCATCGCGTGGTGCACAGCCTCCAGAACTTCGATCCGGCCGCCTTTGCGCGCGCCGCCGAGGAGTTTTTCACCGTCGAGGCATTGCCGGCGGCGGAATCCTCAAGCTATATCGCCACATTAACCGCCCAGCAGGGCACGGCCTTTGTCGCCGTCACCCGAGCCGGAGCGTTTTTGCTGCGTTCGAAGCCGGAGGCGGTGGCCGCCGCGCTGACTCACCTGCCCGAGCGCCAGCGCCAGCTCGACCTGAGCCACCTGCACTCGATCGTGCTCGACCGGCTGCTGGGCCTGAACGAAGAAAAGGTGCGCGAGCAGACCAACATCCGCTACCTGCGCGACGCCGCCGAGGCCGTCGAACAGGTGCGCTGCGGCAAGGCCGACGTGACCTTCCTCACCAACCCCGTTTCCATGGAGCAACTGCGGGAGGTGGCCTTTGCCGGCGACGTGATGCCGCAAAAGTCCACTGACTTTTTCCCAAAGCTGCTCAGCGGTTTGGCCATCTATGCGCTGGATTGAGCGGGCATGGGCGGCTCTGGCCTGCTGTGCGCTGGCTGGGTTGCCGGCCGCCGCACAGCAGGCTCCGCCGGCTCCCGCAGTTCCGCAGGCCCGATTTGCCGTGGTGCTGGATGCGGCTCACGGCGGCGACGACGCGGGCGGACGCCTGACCAACGGCCAGCTTGAAAAAAACTACACCCTGGCGTTGAGCGTACGGCTGCGGTCACTGCTGACGGCGCGCGGAATTCAGGTGGTTACCACCCGCGAATCCGACGCGACCATCGGACCGAACAGGCGGGCGGAGATCGCCAACCACGCCCGCGCCCAGGCCTGCCTGAGCCTGCACGGCTCCGGGAGCGGCTCCGGCGTTCATCTGTTCGCCTCCACTCTGACGCCCGTCCAGCCCACGCGCTTTTCGCCCTGGAAGACGGCGCAGGCCGGCTGGGTGACGCGCTCGCTGGCGCTGGCCGGAGTGCTCAACTCCGCGCTGCTGCACGCTGGCATGAACGTGACCCTGGGCCGGAGTTCTCTGCCTGCCGTGGATAGCATGACCTGCCCGGCGGTGGCCGTCGAGGTGGCGCCGGAGCTGGGTTCGGACGGAAAAGTGGCCGCCGGGCTGGACGACAATGATTACCAGGCGCAAGTTGCCGAGGCGCTGGCAGCGGCGCTCGTGGAGTGGCGCGCGGAGGCTTCTCAGCCGTGATTCCCCGCCATCAGAAATTTCTTTTCGCCATTCTGCTGGTGACCTCGCTGGTCTTGGGCGTGGCGCTGTGGCAGTTGCGCGAGCGCGCCCATCAGCGGCTGATCGCCGGCCAGGACTCGGCTCCCACCAGCGCTCCCGAGGTAGCCTCGGCCGAAGACGCAACCCTGCTGGTGGCCAACGACAGCGACAGTTCTCTGCTGGCGCAGTCCCAATCCCTGCCATTGCCCATCGACCCCGGCGCGCGCGCCCGCGCCGTGCTGGGCAAGCTGCTGGACCTCTATGCCGCCCCCGGCGCCGCTCACCCCGTTCCCGGCGGCGGAAGCTCGGTGCTCCAGGTCTTTTTGCTCCCCGCCCCGGAGATCGGAGCCGGGGCCACGACATCCGGCCAGCCAAAATCCAACCAAGCCAGATCCACGGAGCCCCTGTCAGGTGAATCCATCTCCGGCGGAGCCGGCGCAAAAACCGCAGGCTCACCCTCGCAGGACGCGCTGGAGACCGGCCCGCTACTGGCAGTCGTCAATCTGTCCGGCAGCTTCGCGGCCAGCCACCCCTCCGGCATCGAGACCGAAATGCTCACCGTGCTCTCCATCTGCGGAACCCTGCACGCCAACCTGCCGCGCGTCACCCAGGTGCGCTTCCTGGTGGACGGCCAGCCCCGCGCCACCCTCGCCGGCCACGCCGGCCTGACCCGCACCTACCTGGCCACCGACGCCGTGCCCTCCGAGGGAGCGCATCCATGAACAACCCTGGAAACAACCCTGAAAACAAGACGGGGGCCACACCTCCCACCATCGGCGTCTTCGACTCCGGATTCGGTGGACTCACCGTGCTGCGCGCCCTCATCCAGCGGCTCCCGCGGGCGCGCTTTGCCTTCCTGGGCGACACGGCGCGGCTGCCCTACGGCTCCAAGTCCCGCCGCACCATTGCCCGCTACGCCGCCGAGAGCGCGCAGTTTCTGGTCAACGAGCAGGACGCGGAGTTTCTGGTCATTGCCTGCAACACGGCCAGCGCGCTGGCTCTGGACGCCATTCAGGACGCAGTGCCGGTGCCGGTGCTGGGCGTGATCGAACCGGGCGCCGAGGCAGCCTGGGCCGCCTCCCGCGCGGGCGATGTGCTGGTGATCGCCACTGACGCCACTGTCCAGAGCCACGCCTACGCGGCCGCCTGCCGCGCCCGGGGGCTGCGCGCTCTGGAAAAGGCCTGTCCGCTGCTGGTGCCGCTGGTCGAGGAGGGCTGGACCGCACACGCGGTCACGGCTGAGGTCATCCGCATTTACCTTGAGGAACTGAACGCCGAGGCCGCCGCTCAGGGCATGAAGCCGGACACGCTGGTCCTCGGCTGCACCCACTACCCGCTGCTGCGCCCGCTGATCGAACGAGCGGTCCCGGCAGGAATGCGGGTCATCGACTCGGCCGAAGCCGCCGCCGAGGCCGCCCTGCGCCACTTCAACGGCCGCGCCGCTCCGGCTGCCGCCCCATCTGCCGGACAGGACGCACCGCCCGAACCCCAGTTGCGCTGCTTCGCCACCGATTCGGTCGAAAAATTCGAGCGGCTTGGCTCCCGCTTTCTCAACCGGCCCGTCGGAAAGGTCGAGTTGGTGGACCTGGGCGGCTGAAACGCTTCGCCCATCGCTCTATCTCGAAGGCGATGGTCATAAGTGGCTTTTTTCTCAAGAAAAAGCCGCCTTCTAGAGCGCCAACAGAAACCACTTATCTTGAAGAACCACTCTGATATTCTAATAGAATGCGGGTTCGGTATCCCCAAAGCGCGGACCCTGGAGGAAAACAACGAGCATGATCAATCTGGCAGGTAAAACGGCCGTAATCTTTGGGCTGGCCAACAAGCGTTCCATCGCCTGGGGCATCGCCCAAAAGCTGCACGAGGCCGGCGCCACCCTGGCTATCTGCTATCAAAATGAGCGCATGAAGCTGGAGGCCGAAGACCTCATCGCGGAGCTGCCCGGCGCCAGCGGTTTCCAGTGCGACCTCTCCAGCGACCAGGAGATTGAAAGCCTCTTTGCGACGCTCAAGCAGAAGTTTGGCAAGCTCGAAATCCTCATTCACGCCGTGGCCTTTGCGCCCGCCGCGGAGCTGCACGGCGATTTTCTCGACACCTCGCGCGAGGGCTTCCGCATCGCCCTCGACGTCAGCGTATATTCGCTGATTGCCGTCGCTCACGCCGCCGCGCCGCTGATGACCGAGGGGGGCAGTATGATCACCCTTAGCTTCTACGCCGCCGAAAAGGTCGTCCCCCACTACAACGTGATGGCCGTGGCCAAGTCCGCCCTGGAATCCTCGGTCCGCTATCTGGCCTGGAATCTTGGGCCCAGGAAGATTCGCGTCAACGCCATCTCCGCCGGCCCCATCAAGACGCTGGCCGCGCGCGGCGTGGGCTCGCTGGGTGAGATGCTCAAATCCCACGCCGACCGCGCCCCGCTGGGCCGCAATGTCGACCAACTGGAGGTGGGCGGCGCGGCGCTGTTTCTGGCCAGCGACCTCTCCAGCGCTATCACCGGCGAAATCCTTTACGTGGACTGCGGCTATAACATCATGGGGTTTTAGAACTTTAAGACTGAGGAAGATTTTTGCCGTTCCTTGCATTTTTCGGCGGCTCAACGGCTGCTGTCTGAAAAGCTGGCAGCCGTTGAGCAAGCCAGTCTTTTGAAAATCCTCCGGCGGCGCGAGGCGCTCATTCCCTGTCCCCTCATGTGCTAATCTGCAACTTAGTGGCTGCTGATTTTATCCCAATTTTTCAGGAAGAGTACCGGGCCTTGCGCCCCAGGGCGCCGATGCCTCCCATCGAGGTTCGCTTCCGGCGCTTTACCTCGCTGAACACTACGATCCGGCTGCGCCAGGGAAAGATTTTTGTCAGCCTTTCGGACCTGCTGGAGGGCGCGCCGGAGTTTGTGGTCCGGGCCATCGCGCACATTCTACTGGCCAAGCTCTACAAAAAGCCCATCGAGGCCGCGCACAATCTGCGCTACAAGCGGTTCTGCTCGAGCGCCGCCGTCACCCGCCAGACCGAACTGATTCGCGGTGCCCGCGGCAACAAGCGCTTCTTCGGCCCCGAGGGCCGCTTTTTCAACCTTGAAGAGGTTTTCGATTCGCTGAACGCCAAGTTCTTCAGCGGCCTGCTGGGCCGGCCCGAGTTGACCTGGAGCGAGAGCGTGGCCAGGCGGGCTCTCGGCCACTACGACGCCGCCCACAACACCATCGTGGTCAGCCGCGTCTTCGACCGGCCTTCGAGCCCGCGTTATGCCGTCGAGTACCTTCTCTACCACGAGATGCTGCACCTGAAGCACCCGGTCAGGATGCGCGGCCTGCGGCGCATGGTCCACCCTCGCGAGTTCAAGGATGAGGAGAGGTTATTCCCACAACTCAAAGAAGCGCAAGCGTTTATCGGCCGGCTATAGCAAAAGTTTGTTGATCGACTGTAGCGAAACAGGACACTGGTGGAGCTGGAAGAAGACCTGGGAACAACCATTCACAAGCGGTTTGCCGAGTGGGGCGGGGTGGAGCTTCAGATTCCGCCGCGCCACAAGTCGCACCGGCCGATTCCCACATTCTATTGACGATTTTACTGGGAAAATGCAGCCCTACGCCGTCTTTTCCACAGCCTCGACAGCCTTAGCCGGTCCATCAACCTGCCGCATGGCGACCCACATCAGCAGCAGAATACCTGCCACTACGGAGCCGGCACTGGCCAGTTGAGCATTCGATAATTCCCATAGAACCTTGGGGTTGCGGCGGACAAATTCGACTAAGAAGCGAGCTGTTCCGGTCAGCAGCAGGTACTCGCCGAGGATGGCGCCGGAGACCCGGGGTTTGCCAGCTCTCCACCACAGCCAGCCGCCAATGAGCAGGCCAGCGGCCAGCTCGTAGAGCGGGGTGGGATAGACCGGGACAAAGGTCGGCTCAATGCCGTTGGGAAAGCTCATGCCCCAGGGCCGGAAGGAAAAAAACAGCAGGTGAACCGGCTTGATCGCGATGCCGTAGCAGCCGTCGCCAGAGAGAAAGCAGCCGATGCGCCCGATGCCGTAGCCGATGGCGGCGGCCGGAGCGGCCAGATCCAGGGTGCGCAAGCCGCCGATTTTGGCCCGCCAGCCCTGCAATAGCAGAGCGGAAATGCCGAAGACCAGCCCGCCGAACCAGGCAAATCCGGCCGAATCCCACAACACGCTCCAGCCCATTTCGCGGAAATCGGCAGGCGTGTCGATGACGTGCCAGAGCTTGGCGCCCACGATGCCGGCCACCACGGCCACGGCCACCATGCCCACCGCATCGGCCGTGACGCCGGCGCGGCGAAAGCCGCGGTCCATGACGAAAGACGCCGCCACGGCGGCCAGCCAGAGCATCAGCCCGAAGGTCGGTACAGCGTGGTTCCAGAGGTGCAAATAGGGAATCATCTTCTTCAGTATAGACGGGGGCGAGAGCGAAAAGGCGCGCCCGCCTGGCGCTGGCCCAGGTGGCGGCTTTGCGCTTCAGAAGGCTGAACGGACAGATTTTGCAGGCCGAACAATCAGATTTTAAGAATCAGCCGCAAAATTTTGCACAGGCGCACTTGCCTTGGGTCATAGGGTTCGGGTTTACTGTCTACATGGATACCGTTATTCCCCAGGGAGTTGAGGTTCTCTTTACCCGTCAACAGATTGCTGAACGTATCGCCGAAATGGGCGCCCAGATTACCCGTGACCTGAACGGCGAGAAGCTGGTGATGGTGGGGGTGCTGAAGGGGGCGGCGCCATTTCTGGCCGACCTTGCCAGGGCCGTCGAGGTCGATGCGACATTCGACTTTGTGGCCACCTCCAGTTACGGCAAAAAGCTGCACTCCTCGGGGGCGGTCAAGCTGATCAAGGATCTGGATGAGCCCATCGAGGGCAAGAACGTGCTGATTGTCGAGGACATACTCGACACTGGCCTCACGCTCAGCTACCTGCGCCAGTTTTTTCTGCGTCAGCATCCTAAAACGCTGCGCATCGCCGCGCTGCTCGACAAGCCCTCGCGCCGCCTGGAAAAGATCGATGCGGATTATGTGGGCTTTTCCATTCCCAACCTGTTTGTTATCGGCTACGGAATGGATTATGCGGAGCGCTACAGGAACCTGCCCGACATCTGCCTGATGACGGCCGACCATCCCGAGTAGAGCGGGCTAGCGTTCAAGCCTGCGCGCCCGATGCAAGCCGGCGGGCGCGCAGGAGCGGCCGTGCGTTCCCTTCAAGGCCGAACTTTTCGCCAGGCGGGCAGGATTTGCAAGCGGCCAGTCCGGGTAGGCCAGACCGGATTGGCCGGGCCTGATTGGCGGCCAAGCCGGGCTGGCCGGGTCGGTGAAAAATTGAGCCGGATTGCGTTTATCTGTTGGGGCCGGGCTCCGGCAGGAACTATACTCATCTGCGGCAGGGCACACGATGAGCCGCCGTCCGCAGACGGCATTTCGCCGGCCAGGAGCATACCCCCAATGACAGCGACCCCCCCCCTTGAGGATATGGATCTGGAGTTCGACCACGGGAACTTCGATTCAGCCGCATGCGCCGCTCGAGCTTTGGCGAACTGGCAGGCCTTGGCCTCCGTGATCGACCACACGCTGCTCAAACCCGACGCCACCTGCCACCAGATAGAAAATCTGTGCGACGAGGCGATTCGCTACCGCTTTGCCTGCGCCATGGTGAACCCGGTGTGGGCCTCCACAGCCGTCAGCGTGCTCTCCGGCACTGGCATTCCGGTGGGCGCCGTGGTCGGCTTTCCGCTGGGCGCCTCGCTGATCTCGACGATCCGCCATGAAGCGACCTCGCTGATCCGCATGGGCGTGCGCGAGCTGGACATGGTGATCCCCATCGGCCTGCTCAAGAGCGGCAGCTACCAGGCTGTCCGGCACAGCATCCACGCCGTGGCCGTCATCGCCCATCATCGCGGAGTGCTGCTGAAGGTGATTCTGGAGACCGCCCTGCTGAACGTGGAAGAGAAGCTGCGCGGCTCGGAGATCGCCATTCAGGCGGGCGCGGACTTCATCAAGACCTCGACGGGCTTTGCCTCGGGCGGCGCGACCGCAGCCGACGTGGCGCTGATGCGCGGCGTGGCCGGCAGCCGCTGCGGCGTGAAGGCCGCGGGCGGCATCCGCACCCTGGCCGACGCCAAGGCGATGCTCGAGGCCGGCGCCAACCGCCTCGGTGCCTCCTCCTCGGTGGCTATCGTGCAGGAGTTGGGAGCAGAGTAAGGCGGCCACGCCATCGTCAGGCCGCGAGCTATCGGCTTCGACCACGAAGGCTTTTGAGGCCAGTTTCAGGGAAGAGTTGTCTCCAGCCGTTGCTGTTTTTAAAGCATTTTCAGCGTTCCTATAAGGCGTGCTTTGTGCTATCCCACCCTAGCCGCAACAACAAAGACGCGGCGAGGATGGGGCACCCAGACCTTGCATCATCAGTGAAAATGCTCTAAGACTCGGCTTCGCCGTCAGGGCGAAATTACTGATTCTGCTCTGGAAGGCTGTCGGAGCAACGAGCAAAGCGAAAATGCTTTTTTCCGGCTCAGGCGGGTGTAACAGACTGTAAGTGGGCATGATAGCTGGAGCGCACCAGCGGCCCCGACTCGACGTGGCGGAAGCCCATCTTGAGCGCCTCGACCTTCAGTTCGGCAAACTCGCCCGGCGTGTAGAGCCGGGCCATGGGCAACTGATCCCGCGAGGGGCGCAGGTACTGGCCGATGGTCAGAATCCCGCAGTCAACCGCGGCCAGATCGCGAAAGACTTCCAGCAACTCGGAGGTCTCCTCGCCCAGACCCACCATGACGCCGGACTTGGTGACCACCGCGGGGTTCAATTCCCGGGCGTAGTGCAACACTTCGAGGCTCCGCTCGTAACGCGCGCCGGAGCGCACCGCGGGGTAGAGCCGGGGCACGGATTCGAGGTTGTGGTTGAGCACCTCGGGGCCGGCCTCGACGACCATGCGGATGGCCTCCCGGTTGCCCTGGAAGTCGGGAATGAGCACCTCGACGCGGCAGCCAGGAGCCTGGCGGCGAATCTCGCCGATGACCAGCGCAAAGGCGCGCGCGCCACCCATCAGGTCGTCGTCGCGGTCGACGCTGGTGATGACGGCGTACCCCAGGCCCAGCGCCGAGACGGCCTCGGCCACGCGGCGCGGCTCGTCGAAATCAATGGCCTCGGGACGGCCCTTGGGAACGGCGCAGAAGCCGCAGCGGCGGGTGCAGCGGTTGCCCAGGATCATGAAGGTCGCCGTCCGGTGGCGCCAGCACTCGCCGATATTGGGGCACTGCGCGCTCTCGCAGACCGTGTTGAGCCGCAGCGAACGGGCCAGCCGCTTCAGATCGTGGTAGTCCTCGCCCACCGGCGCCGGCGCCTTGAGCCACGCGGGTTTGGGAGCGGGCTGCTGGCGCGCGGGCTCGATCCGCACCAGTTCGGTTTGCGCCACAGTAATCCGCGCCCGTCCGGGCCGCCCCGGTACGGTCAGTGCTGGCTCGGTTTGTACCCATTCGGTCACGCTTTCATTGTAGCGGGAGCCTATTCACGGCTTCCGGAATGCGGGCGTCGTGCTATCCCACCCTAGAGCAAGTAGTCAAAAAGCAGCTTCCCTTCGACTACGCTGCGCTTCGCTCCTGGTGAACAGGACGATCGAGGAGCGAGGTTTCCCACCCTAGCCGCAAAAACAAGAACGCGGCGAGGGTGGGGCGCCCAGTTCCGTTTCATGGAGCGCCCAGTTTCATTTCAGCGGGGCACCCAGTTCCATTTCGGTGGGACATCCAGCTTTGTTTCAAACATTCAAGACCAGATCAATAAGGCGGATTGCAGCCTCATGGCTCGTTCAGAATCAGCGCGACGCGGCCCGCAATCAGCTCGCTGGGCGGCTCGCCAGGATCGATTTCAACCAAATCCACGGGGAAGGCGATGTTGTGCGGGCGCAGCACCAGGCGGTTGGAGACAAAATCCACGTAGCGCAGCGTCAAATGGGCTCCATGCCGCACCGCGTAGAGGTTGGGCCGGTTGGGCCGGTAGGGTATCAGCGAGTTGTAATGGCGGTCGATCAGCACAATGGCCTCGGGCAGCACCAGCGGCTCCATCGCCATGGCGTCGGAGCCGGGGACGCGCACGGCCACAAAGCGCTGCCAGGCGCGGCGCGGGTTCGAGACCCGGGCCCGGATCGACTGCAGCAGACCGGTGGGCAGGTACAACATGCTCTGCACGGCCGTGGGCCGGATGAATGGCTCAAAGAGCGCCGCGGCGTGAGAGACAACCGGCACCGAGCCGCCCTCTTCGTCGGCCGGCAAGGCTTCGCGTTTATAGGTCGCAGGCAGCAGATCGTTGACGCTCAGGTGCTGCACGGTCAGGATACGATCCAGCGCCTCCAGCGAAAGCTGGCGCCGGCTATGCAGAAAATTCGACAGATGCGGTTGCCCGAAACCGGTCTGGCGGGCAAGCAGCGAGACGCTGAGCGTCCCCCGCTGTATCCTGCGCAGCAGTTCCAAGCGGAGTCGTTCGTGCATCTGCGTAAAGTTCATCTGTGGAAAATTTGCCACCAGCAACGGAGGCAACGGTCTCCGTTTTCCTCTTGAAAACCTATCAGGGACGAATGGCCTTCATTTTCGGCGTTCAACCAAGGATTGGGAAGCGCTGAAGCGGAAAACTGCCGGGATGGATTGACGCCAGAGAACCATCTTTCTAGATTTGCTTTACTTAATCTCGTATTGGTCTGTGGGAATCGTGTGCGAAATGTTTCATTGCCGCAAGGCTGGAACAGGGCGAGAACTCGCCCTGTTCCAGCGGCTTATGAACATGAGTGGGAGATAAGAAATTCTTCCCTCTCACTGTTTCCCCGCCCTAAGGCGCTCGTTCAGAAGCGTCCGGGGAAGACCGGCGAAGAAAATTCCAGGATCTGCGCGCCATGAGCATGACAAAAAACGAGAGAACCTGGGCGGCTATCCCCCATCAGGGCGCTAGAACCCTGAGCAGCCATACCCGGCTCTTTCTACCCCGCGGAAAACGGAAGTTAAAACAAAACCGTCGGGAGAAAACAAGAACACGGAGAGTTCGTCATGGAATTGCGCGTGCATTTGAAAATTTGCGAGGGTTGCGGCTGTCTTTGGTACCGCGCCCAAACCGAAGGCAGTGTGTACTGCAAGGAATGTGAGGCTAAACTGAAGGACTTTCCCTCACCGGAAAGCCGCAAACGGCGGGGACGTCCCGCCCGCAAATCACTGGTCAGGGTCTGGGCGGTGGCGGAAGCAGCCGGAGGTGCCGAATGAGCGCCGCCCTTCACTTGCCAATGGTTTGGGGAGCAGCAGCAGTCAGCAATCCACAGCGGGCAGAGAACGAAGAACGGAGGAAGTGGGAGGAAAGACGGACCAGCAAAGCGGCGGTGGCCAAAGCGCCATCCGAGGGGCCGGTTGTCAGCCTGGGCTTCTATCGCAAGCACACGGAAAGCCTGTTGCGGCGTTACCTCTATGCGTCGATGCAGGTGGGCAGGGCGCCGTCGATCCTGGGCGACCCGATTGCCAGGGGCTGGTGTTCCAGCCGCCCCATCCGCACCTTCGAGGACGCGGTGATCTTCGTTCTCGACGTGGAGCGCTGCCTGAACCGGCTGGGCTCGCTGGACCGCATGATGCTGAGCCGGATTGTCCTTCAGGAGTACACCCAGGCCGAAGCGGCTTCCTTGCTGGGAATGAGCGTGCGCACCATCTGTTACAAGTTCCCCAAGGCCCTGGACCGGCTGACAGAGAAGCTGCTGGAAAGCGGGCTGCTGGTGCTGCCGGGCTAAGAACATCTGGGTCTGTTCACACAATCAGGAGAGATGGCGCTGGTGGTGTGAACAGACCCGGCAGGCCAGTCAGAGGAAGGGAGGGCGCTTCAGGGCCTCCCTTCCTTGACGGCCCGTTCGATGGTTCCTCCGATGAATTCCGCAGGCTGAGCGCAAACCGTGCCGGCCAGATGTGAACCATGCCGTCCGAGCTGTCCGGTTCCGAAACTGAACAAGCCAAAAAACGGAAAATTTCCACTGCAAATCGCGCATCTTGCCGGTTTTCCGGTTGAGTACCGGGCAGGACCGGCCTAGCGTCCAGGTTGAGGCGATGGACCCAGGGGTTTCGCACGGATTCTTCCCGTGTGCGAACCGGCGGGGCGATTTCCCAACCGTATGACGACACAGGCAAGCAGTGCAAGCTCTCAAACAGGCTCTCCGCAGGACTCGCAGCCGGGTTCGCAGCAGGGTTCGCGGCGGGACTCGCGGCGAGGATTGACCGGCCGGCTCAGCGAGGTTGCGCTCGGCTACCAGCGCATGCTGGCCGAGAACCCGTGCAATCCGAACGCGCTGGTGGGCATGAGCCTGGTGGCCCTGGCCAGCCGCCAGTCTGAAGCGGCGGTGAAGATGGCCCGCGCGGCGCTGGCCATGGCGCCGAAGATGGGCACGGCCTGGGTGGCGCTGGGTCAGGCGCTGAAGGCCGCCGGCCGGAGGGATGAGGCCGAGCGCGCCTACCTTCATGCCATCAGCCTGGACGGCATGGACGCGCTGGCGCGGATGGGGCTGGGCGAATTGATGCTGGCCACCGGACGGCCGGAAGAGAGCATCTGGGAATATGAGTTGGCGCTGCGCAAGCAGCCGGCGCTGGCGCCCGCCCACATGGGCCTGGGCCATGCGCTGACCATGATGGGGCGCTATGAAGAGGCTCTCAGCCGCTATCAGCAGACGCTGGCGCTGCATCCGCGGCTGGCGGAGGCCGAGTTTGCCGCCGGCTTTGTGCTGGCGCGCATGGGGAGGCTGAAGGAGGCCGAGCTGCGCTACCGGCGCGCTCTGGCGCGGCGGCCGGACTTCGCCGCCGCCTGGATGAATCTGGGCAGCCTCGAGCGGGAGCAAGGGCGCGAGGTTTATGCCGAGGCCGCCTTGCGGCGGGCCGTCGAGTTGCGCCCGGACCTGGTCTCGGGCTGGGTCAACCTGGCGATTCTGGAGCACGAGCGCCACCGCCCGGCCGAGGCGGAGACTTACCTGCGCAAGGCCTTCGCTCTCAATCCCGAGCAGGTGGAGACGCAGGTGGCCTGGTGCCAGTTCCGCTCCTCTGAACAGGATCCGGCCGGGGCCTGGCAGTGGCTGCGCTGGGCCCTGGCCCGCGAACCCTTCCATCTGGAAGCCGTGAATATGCACGGGATTCTACTGCACAATGAGAGGCGCTTCGATGAGGCCGTCGAGGCCTTCGCGCGGGCCGAGGCGCTGGGTCACCGCGCCGCCGCCTCCAATCGCGGAAATTCGCTGTTGGAGGTGGGCCGCATGGAAGAGGCCTTGCAAGCGCAGGAGAGAGCGGTCGAGCTGGACCCGTCCAACTCCGGCGCACAGTACAACCTGTCGCTGACCCGTCTGCGGATGGGCGACTGGAAGCGGGGCTGGCCAGGCTACGAGGCCCGCTGGCGCTTTCGCGAGGTGCATCGCAACCCGATGATCTTCCGCCAGCCCCGGTGGCGGGGCGAGGCTCTGGAGGGCCGCCGGATTCTGCTCCACGCCGAGCACGGACTGGGCGACTCGATTCAGTTTTGCCGCTACGCGACGCTGGTGGCGGCGCGCGGCGGTCAGGTTGTCTTGCAGGTGCGCGAGCCGGTCGAGCGGCTGATGGCCTCGCTGGCCGTGGTGCGCGCCGGGCAGGCAGTGGTCGCCCCGTTGGGCGTGGCGCCCCCCGAATTCGATCTCGAGTGCCCGCTGATGAGCCTGCCGACAGTCTTCGGGACCACTGTGGAGACAGTTCCCTGGACGGGCGCTTACCTGGGCGCCGACGCCGCGCTCGCGCACGAAAAACGAATGCGATTTCCCGATCTCCGCCCGCATGAGCGGCCCCTGCGCGTGGGCCTGGCCTGGGCCGGCAATCCCCGCTACAAGGCCGACCGCCAGCGCTCGACGGAGTTGGCCACGCTGCTGCCGCTGTTGCACGTCGCTGGCATTACGTGGATCGCACTGCAAAAGGGGCCAGCAGCGGAACAGTTGGCCGAATTGCCCGGCAATGTTTTTGTTTGGGACGGATCGAGCCAGGACCGCGACCTGGCCGAGACGGCGGCTCTCGTGGCCACGCTCGACCTGGTCGTCACCACCGACACTTCAATCGCCCACCTGGCCGGCGCCATGGGCAAGCCGGTCTGGATTCTGCTGCCCCACCTGGGCGATTGGCGCTGGATGCAGCAGATTGAGACCACGCCCTGGTACCCCACTGCACGGCTCTTCCGCCAGCGGGAGTCCGGCGGCTGGGCCGGGGTCGTCACGCGGGTTAGTACCCAGCTTGACGCGTTTCCTCGGCCTCCGCGGCCGTGGCAGATTCCGGCGCGCCGTCAGCCTGCAACTGCGCCCGCACACGTTGCATAATGCCCAGGTAGAAGGCCAGGTTGTGAATCGAGTTCAGCGTGCCGCTGAGAGCCTCGCCAGAGTGCGTCAAGTGGCGCAGGTAGGCGCGGGAGTAGCGGCGGCAGACCGGGCAGTTGCAGGCCGGGTCGGGCGGGCCCTGGTCTTCTGAATATTTTTTACCCTTGATGTTCAACCGGCCCTCGCTGGTGAAAAGCAGGCCGTGGCGCGCGGCGCGGGTGGGCAGCACGCAGTCCATCATCTCGACGCCCATGCGGGCGTAGAGCTCGATCTCATCCGGGTAGCCGACGCCCATCACGTAGCGGGGCTTGTCAGCGGGCAAGAGCGGCAGCACCTCGGCGATCATCTCCATGGTCAGCTCGCGCGGCTCGCCCACGCTCAGGCCCCCGATGGCGTAGCCGTCGAAGTCCATCTCGACCAGCCGCGCGGCGCTCTCGCGGCGCAGATCGCGGAAGGTTCCACCCTGCACAATTCCGAACAAGCTCTGCCGGCGGCCGCCCAGCTCTTCGTACCACGGAACCTCATGGCAGTGCGCGCGGAAGTGGTCGAGCGAACGCCGCGCCCAGGCCATCGTCAGGCGCAGGCTCTCTTCGGCGCGGCTGCGGCTGGCGGGGTACTCGGTGCACTCGTCGAAGGCCATGCAGATGTCGGCGCCCAGCGCAATCTGCACGTCGATGGAGTGCTCGGGAGTGAAAAAGTGGCTGCTGCCGTCCAGGTGCGAACGGAAGCGGACGCCCTCGTCGGTGACCTTGCGCAACTGGCTCAGACTGAAGACCTGAAAGCCGCCCGAGTCGGTCAGCATGGCGCGCGGCCAACTGATGAAGCGATGCAGCCCGCCCATGCGGCGGATAGCCTCATGGCCCGGCCTCAGGTAGAGGTGGTAGGTGTTGCCGAGGATGATCTCCGCGCCCAACTCTTCGAGCACGTTCTGGGGGACGGCCTTGACGGTGCCGGCCGTGCCCACCGGCATGAAGACCGGCGTCTCGACGGTGCGGTGAGGCAGATGAAGCTGCCCCCGCCGCCCGCCAGCCGCGGTTGTTGAGAGTACGTTGAATGCGAGGCCCACCAGACGATTCTACCGGGCGGTGAAGGGAGCGGAAAAACTCGCGAAGGCAGCAGGCTCGATTGCGCCAAAAGAAAGCCTAAGAGGCAGCGATAGTTTCGGTACCGCTCTCAGGCGGTGGCCGCGCGGAATCTTCGGCGTTGATTCCAGGCCTGGATGGGACGCGCCGCGAACAGTACGCCCAGAATGACGGTGATGGTCAGCGGCGTCAGTACGCCGGGCTTGACCTGCCACCAGTAATGAATCACTCCACAGACAGCGGCCAGGTAGACCAGCCTGTGCAGCCGGTTCCAGCGCTTGCCGCCCAGCTTGCGAATGGACCAGCTTGTCGAGGTTGCCGCCAGCGGCAGCAGCAGCAGCCACGCGGTGAGCCCGATGGTGATAAAGCGGCGCTTGGCGATGTCGGCGGCCATGGCGTTCAGGTCAAAGCCCGCGTAGAGAGCGACGTAGGTTCCGAGATGCAGCGTGGCGTAGAAGAAAGCGAAGAGCCCCAGCAGGCGGCGGAACTTGATCAGCCAGCCGAGGCGCGGCAAGAGGCGGCGCACGGGCGTGATGGCCAGCGAGAGGGTCAACAGACGCAGCGTGGCCAGCCCCGTTGCGAAGGTGATCGTGGCCGTGGGGTCCGGGCCTAGATTATTGGTCGCCGCGCCCCAGAGGAGCCAGCCCAGCGGCCAGAGGCAGGCCAACCAGACGGCGGATTTGAGCGCGATGAGGAGCGGTCGATTCATAGGCTTAGCAAGTTAGCAAGTTAGCGAGTCAGTTAAGTTGATGAGGTGATGAATTGATGGGCCGGCAAGTTAGCAATTTTGCAGTTAGTGCCTCGGCAAGTCAGAGCCGTCCACCCGGATTGCAGGGATTCTCCGGTTTGCCACGCCCCGGACATCGAGAAAGTTTAGCAAGTTAGCGGCTCCCTACGCATTAAAAATTCCTGCGCAGGTCCATGCCGTTGTAGAGCGAGGCGATCTGGTCGCCATAGCCGTTGAAGATCAGTGTCGTGCGGCGCTGGGCGTAGAAGGGCAAGCCGATGCGGCGCTCGGTCTTCTGACTCCAGCGGGGGTGGTCCACGTTGGGATTGACGTTCGAGTAGAAGCCGTATTCGTTGGGCGCCATCCCGTTCCAGGTGGTGGGCGGCTGCTTGTCGAGGAAGCGCACGGCGACAATGGATTTGGCTGACTTGAAGCCGTACTTCCACGGAACGACGATGCGCACCGGAGCGCCGTCCTGGTTGGGCAGCACCTCACCATAGAGGCCGAAGGTCAGGAGAGCCAGGGGGTGCATCGCCTCGTCCATGCGCAGCCCCTCGGAGTAAGGCCAGTAGATTGTGCTCTCGTAGCTCCATGGCTCGACCTTCCGGTCGTAATAGGAGAGAAACTGGACAAACTTTACGCTGGGCAGTGGCTCGCACTGGCGGATGAACTCGGAGAGCGAGTAGCCGACCCAAGGAATGACCATGCTCCAGGCCTCGACGCAGCGATGGCGGTAGACGCGGTCTTCCAGCGGACGCAGCCGGAGCAAGGCGTCGATGTCGAAGGTCTTGGGCTGCTTGACCTTGCCTTCCACGCGCACAGTCCAGGGGCGAGTGGGCAGTTTGCCGGCGTTTTTGGAGGGGTCGCCCTTGTTCACGCCGAATTCGTAGTAGTTGTTGTACTGGGTGATGTCCGCGAAGCTGGTCAGTTCTTCGCCGGTGGTTGTGAGAGGGCTATAGATGGTTTGCAGCTTTGTGCCGGCCTGCACGGTAACACGGGGCGAAACGGCCTCGGCGAGCCGCTCGGCGCCCACTGCGGCCGCGCCCGCGGCCAAGGCCGTCGAGAGGGCCGAGCGCAGGAAGCGGCGGCGGTTGTAGTACTGGTCAAAGAGCTTCCGTGGCGTGATCTCCGAGGAGGGAATGTCGGGAGGTTTGCCAATGAGCATAGAGTGACCTCGCACGGGGAAGTGGCGAACGCTCTCATTGGATGGGATGAAGGGGCTGAGCGCTTCAGGATTTGCCGGAGAGGGTTGTGGTTCCTCAATCCCTCTGCTGGGTTGGATTGAGGCTCAAGGTTTCCGAAACTCTGGACCGGGTTGAGGTTCAAGGTCTCCAAGGTCTCAAAATCGAGACCTGGGGCAGCCAGAAAGTTCAATCTCTTGAGGCTGAGTCAACAGGAAGAGCAAAGGGGCCATCGGATGGAGAGCAAAAAGGCCATTGCCCGAGGCGGCGGGCGCGGATGAGGTAAATCAGTGTGCCGGAGAGGGCGATTCCGGCCGCTACCGCCAGTCCGCCGAGGGCGTGGCTGCGGTTGGCGAGGATGAAGACAAAGCCGGCGATGGCCGCCAGCGGAGGCAGCGGGTAGAGCGGAATTTTGAAGGGGCGCGCCAGTTCGGGCCGCTGGATGCGGAGCAGCATCACTCCCACCTGCTGCAAAAAGAACTGGAGCAGAATGCGCGTAACGACCAGCATGGTGATGACCTGCGCCAAAGAAAAGAAGCAGAAGGCGGCGGCGACCACTCCCAGAGCCACCAGTGAGCGGTGGGGAATGCCGTGGCGGGGATGGACGGCAGCCAGGAAGCGGAAGTAGTTGCCGTCGCGGGCGGCGGCGTAGGGCACACGGGAGTAGCCGAGCAGAAGCGAGAAGACCGAGGCGAAGGCCGTCCAGACGATCAGCGCGGCCATCAGGCGTCCGGCCAGGCTGCCAAAGGCGGAGCTGGCGATCTCGGCCACCAGTTGCAGGCGGACAGAGTTTCCGTTCGCGGCGCCAGCGGCAACGTGCGCGGCGGCATCGCGCAGGGAAGGCAGCGCGGCCAGGTTCATCAGCACATAAAGCGCCGAGACGAAGAGCACCGAGAGCAGAATGGCGCGCGGAATGGTCCGCTCGGGCCGCCGCACCTCGCCGCCCAGGAAACAGATGTTGTAGTAGCCCCAGTAGCAGTAGGTGGTGATGAGCGTGGCCTGCGCCAGGCCGCCGAGGGCCGCGGGGATCGACATCGGCGGCGAAGCGGGCAGCAGCCAGCCGCCGGTGGCCGAGGCATGAACAAAGCCGGAGACGATAACCCCGGCGATGGCCGCCATAACCCCAACAAAGAGCACCCAGGCCAGCCGCGTAATCGAACTCAGATTGCGATAGAGCAGCGCCGTGACCAACAGGCAGGCCAGCGCGGCGGCCAAGTTCGTGCCGTGCAGCGCGGGCCAGGCGGCAATGGGGGCGCGATCGAGCCCCGGCCAGAACCAGGCCAGGAAGCTCGATAGTCCGATGCAGCCCGAGGCGATCGAAAGCGGCGCGGTGAAGCTCACCTGCCAGACGTAAAGAAAGCTGAGCCAGTTGCCCGCGCGCTGGGGGCCGTAGATTTCGCGCAGGAAGGCATAAGAGCCGCCGGCGCGCGGGAAGGCCGCGCCCAGCTCGGCCCAGACCAGCCCGTCGGCCAGGGCGATCGCCGCGCCCAGCACCCAGGCCCACACCGAGAGCCGGTAGCCGGCCGCCGCGATCACCAGCGGCAGCGTGATGAAGGGGCCGACGCCGATCATCTCCAACATATTGAAGGCCACGGCCGAGCGCAGGCCTATGCGGCGCTGCAAGGAGCCGGTGCTGGCGGAGATGCCCGGACTAGCGGAGATGGAGGATAAAGGCTGGATCATAGAGGCGGAGCTTCTGTTTGAAGAATACCGGTTTGCGGCAGGAGTGGACGGATCAGTCCGGGTTTTCAGTTTTAGAGCGTAAATCGAGCGGAATCAACCCGTGAAGCCCTGGTCTTCCCTGCCCCAAATTCGCAAAGAGTTTAGAAGCTGTTTCATAACCTTGCTTTGAAAGGGCGCGGCTTTAGCCGCGCCGCTGGTGGAGCAGAGGAATCAAGGGCTTTAGCCCCCGAGGGAAAGCGTGAAAACGACAAGCGTTCGGTTATGAAACAGCTTCTAGATAAAAGTGCTGAAACGCTCCCCGGATTGTACACTGGCTGGGAGTATGATCCGAGCCGGGCGAGTTCTGCGAGCAGTGGTGGGCGTGGCCCCAGCGAAGCTGATGCTGGCCGCGCTGATGCTGGCCGGCGCGTTGCCTCTGGCAGCGCAACAGGCCGGGGACCGGGCGGCTCAGCAGGCCGCGCAACAAACTGCGCTTGTAGCCCGCGAGTTTGCGGCCATTCCGCTCCCCGAGCCCAGCGAAATCGCTTTGCCCATCGCCGAGGATCGCGGCCAGGCGGCCGTCGAGCAATCGCTCCAGCGCCTGAAGACCACCGCCAGCGTGATGATGATCGTGGCGCATCCGGACGACGAGGACGGCGCGCTGCTGACTTATTTGTCGCGCGGCCTGGGCGTGCGCGCCACGCTATTCACCTTGAACCGCGGCGAGGGCGGACAAAACGAAATCTCCGCCGACGCCTACGACGCGCTGGGGCTGATCCGCACCAATGAGCTTTTGAAGGCTGACGAATTTTACGGCGTCAAACAGCTTTGGGGCACAGAGGTGGACTTCGGCTTCTCGAAGACTCAAGAGGAGTCGTTTGCCCGCTGGGGTCATGACCGCGTGCTCTACGACGCCGTGCTGGCGGTGCGCTGCGAGCGGCCGCAGGTGATCGTTTCCACCTTCGTCGGCGGGGTGAGCGACGGCCACGGCCACCACCAGGTCGCGGGCGAGATTGCGCAGGAGGTCTTCAAGGCCGCGGGCGACCCCAAGGTCTTTCCCGAGCAGTTGAAGGAATACGGGGTGCGGCCCTGGCAGCCGCTGGCCGTCTACTCGATGCTCCCCTTTGCGCGGATCGAGGGCGGAAAAATCTTCGACTACGCCACCGGCAAATGGGCTCCGGAGCACTTCAAGAATTACATCACCGGAGAGTGGACCGAGGGCGCGCTTCCGGCTGACGTAATTCTCCAAGTCGGCGCATGGGATCCGGCGCTGGGGCGCAGCTACCTGCAAATTGCGCGCGAAGGCTGGGGCGAGCAGAGGTCGCAGAACGGCGGCGCCACGCCGGCGCTGAGCGGACCGGCCACCACGAGCTATCATCTCTGGGCCGTCGCGCCCGCCGCGCAACCCGCGTCGGCTTCGAATGCGTCCCCACCCCGAAAAGCTGCTTCTGGCGGCGACGATGCAAACCTCTTCCACAATCAAAAAGTCCAGATCGACGCCAGCATTGCGGGGCTGACGAAACTGGTGAAGGGCAACCCGCCGGAGTGGCTCACTGCTGGTCTCGGCCGGATCGATAGCGGCCTCCAAGAGGCTGAAACCGGCTGCCAGGGTCAAGCTGGCGTCGCTGTGGCGCACAGACTCGCCCCGGTCTACCGGCAAACCCTGGAGCTGCGCGAGCAAGTTGCCGTCAGCAACCTGGACGCGGAAGCCAAAACCGCGCTGCTCTTCGAGATCGACGCCAAAATCGACGAATTTCAGTTGACGTTCCAGCAATTGCTCGGTCTGGACCTGATCGCTTTCACCACCAACTCCAGCGACGCTGAAAACGGCAGCCCATTTCACGGCGAGTCGGCCGATGAAACGCCGCGCAGCATGACGCCGGGCGAGGAGTTTCGCGTGCGCGTCCACACCGCGCAGGCCACTGGAGCGGCGCGACTCAGCCGGGTCTGGCTAACGAGCCGCGACGGCAAGCCGTGGAAGGCCGAGAACACGACCGGCAGCCTCGACCCCGCAGCCCAGGCCGCTGACCAGATCTTCCAGGTGTGGGCAGCCGAAAACGCCGAACCGACTGAGCCCTACTTCACGCGGTCCTCGATCGAGCAGCCTTATTACGACCTCACCCGGCCGGAGTGGCGCTTGCGCTCCTTCGCGCCCTGGCCGTTGTCGGCTTGGGCCGAGTTCAGCTTTGACGGGCTGCCGATTCGTCTCGGTGAAGTAGTGCAGACGATGCAGCGCCTTCCCGGACAGGGCGGGATTTACCAGCCGCTGGTGGTCACCCCTGCCATCGGCCTCGGCATCGAGCCCGCAACGCGCATTCTGCCTCCCGGCGGCGGCGCGCTGCCGGTCAAGGTCACGGTGCACACCGAAGCCGCAGCCGAGGGAACGGTGGCGCTGGAGCTTCCGGCCGGATGGCGCGCCGAGCCCTCCGAAGCGCCTTTTCGCCGCATGAGCGCCGGCGATACGGAGCCAATTCTCTTCTCCGTCACGCCGGCCAGCGCTGTGACAGGAACTTACAGCTTGCAGGCCGTGGCGCACTCCGGCGAGCGCGCGTACCGAACCGGCTGGCAGAGCGTTGGCTACCCCGAACTGCAACTCTATAACCTCTATCGGCCGGCGCAATTGCAGACCCGCAAGGTGGATGTAAAGCTGGCCCCTGGGTTGCGCATCGGCTACGTAATGGGCACCGGCGACCATGTTCCCGAGGCCATCGAGGCCCTGGGCGGCGCTCCGCGCTTCTTGACGGCGAAGGATCTTGCCACGGGAGACCTTTCCGCCTGGAACGTGATCGTCATCGGCATTCGCGCCTACGCAGCGCGCCCCGAGCTGGCTGCGGATCAGCCGCGACTGGACGAGTTTGTCCGCCGCGGCGGCACGCTGATCGTTCAGTACCAGAGCGAGAACTTTCCCGCTCCGTTGCCGTTGTCGATGGGGCGCACACCCGAGCGGGTAGTGGACGAGCAAGCGCCGGTCAAGCTGCTCGCCCCGGCCAATCCCCTGCTCTGCTGGCCCAACCAGATCACCCCGGCAGACTTCTCGGGCTGGGTCGAGGAGCGCGGCCACTCCTTCCTCGATCACTGGGACACGGGTTACACGGCGCTGACCGAAACCGCCGATCCCGGTCAGGATCCGCAGCGGGGCGGCCTCCTGGTGGCGCATTTTGGCAAAGGTTCCTACTTATATGTCGCGTTTGCATTACACAGGCAGCTCCCAGCGTTAGTGCCCGGAGCTTACCGCTTGCTGGCCAACCTGCTCAGCGCCGGCAAGGGGCCCTCCGCGAATGGGGACCGCACTCAAACGCCTCTCCCATAGCAAGTTAGCCGAGTCGTGCTCTTTCGCGTGAGTCCTTTATATTAAAAGAAAAATAATTTATCGCGGGAACTCGAATTGGAAGCAAACTGATCAACAACGGCATTCAAAGTTAAATGTAGGCGAATGAATCTGGTGTTAATATGGATTTGCTTCCTCTCCTGCTTGTCTTGGAAATGGGAATGGGAGCGGCCTGGGGGGAGTGTTCCGTTTGCGCAGGTTCACATTCCCGGCCGTCGATGCATCTCCTGTATGTTCCCGGCATGGCGGCTCGGCTTCATCTTGAGCGATTCGTCTTCATCATATTAGGGATCAGCAGGATACGGAAGTTGAGGGCGCCCGTCATGCAATGCGGGCGCAGCCAAGATTTAACTGGATTTACAAAGAAAAGAGAGGCCCAATGAATTTCGGACTCAGAATCGCTGCCGCATCGGCTCTGGCGGCCAGTTTTGTCGCCTGCTATGGACAAGCGAGCACAGCACAGCCGCCAGTGAAGAAGCACACTACAACCAGGAGGGCCAAAAAGCCCGCCGCACCCTCGGTAGCCCAGCAGATTCAGGCTCTGCGCCAGGAACTGGAAGGCCAGATCGACAACCTCAAGACCAACCTGTCCGACAGGGACGCGCAGTTGAGGCAGGCCCAGCAGGCCGCGGCTGACGCCCAGGCCGCAGCCGCCAAGGCAGAGGCCGTCGCCTCGGCCGAGCAGCAGGCAGCCGGCGAGAACGCCGCCGCCGTCAATACCCTGCAAACCTCCGTCACCGATCTGAAGGCCAATCAGGCTTCGGTCTCCGACGAAACGGCCAGGCTCAAGAAGGAGATCAAAGACCCCGACTTCCTTCGTTACAAGAGAGTAAAGCTCACGCCGGGCGGCTATATGCAGTTGGCGACCATCTGGCGCGCGCACAACGCCAATATGGATACGGCCGACAATTACGGTCAATACGCTTTCGCCAATTCGCCCGATTATCACCAGAGCGAATTCCGCGCCAGCGGCCGCGCCAGCCGTCTCTCTTTGAAGGCCCAGGGCGAAGCCAAGGGCATGAAGTTCATGGCCTACACGGAAATCGATTTCTTGGGCAATGCAGGCGGCAACGAGACACAGACCAACAGCTTCGCGCCGCGTCTTCGCCTGGCCTTTGCCAATGTTGACCTGCCGGGCGGATGGTCGATCGCCGGCGGCCAGAACTGGTCGATGTTGCAGACCACCCGCAAGGGCATTGACCCGCTCAGCGAATGGCTGCCCTCGCTGATCGACAACTCCTACACTCCGGGCTTCTCTTACGCGCGTGAAGGCACGATTCGCGTGGTCAAGCAGATTACCCCCAGGATGTGGGCCGGCTTCTCGGTGGAGAACCCGGATACGGTTACGACCGGAGGATGCGCAGGTAAGGTCGTAGGCTACGCAGGTACGACTCCGGTTACAACCTCCGCGTGCAGCTTTAGTGGCCAGATCCAGGGTTTGGCCAACTCATCGGATACTACCTCGCCGAACAACGGCTATTTGAACGCTCTCAGCGGCACCAGTGCCGTCACGGGAAATCCCTCCACTAACTATGCTCCCGATCTGGTTGCCAAGTTCGCCTTTGAACCCGGCTGGGGCCACTACGAAGTGAAGGCAATCGGCCGCTTCTTCCGCGACCGCGTTTACCCGAATTACCTCACTCCCGGAACCCCCAATCTCACTTCCCCTATCACTTGCACGATCAGCACACCAGTAGTATGCACAGCGACCCCGACCATAACTCCCACGATAACTTCGAGCACCGTCGGCGCGAACAATAAACTTACCGAGGGCGGCGCCATTGGCTTCGGTGCAGTCCTTCCGCTGGTCAAGAGCAAGGTCGATTTCGAGTTCCAGGGTTTGGCTGGCGCCGGCATCGGCCGCTTTGGCACCACCTCTGGGCCTGATGTGACGTACAAGCCGGATGGCTCGCTTGAACCGGTCCGGTCAATTCAAGCTATCGCCGGTATCGAGACCCACCCCACGCCCAAGTTTGACTTCAACATCTACGGCGGCGGAGACTACTACCAGCGGACTAGCTACTACTTGCCTGCAACCACCTCCTTCTTTGGCACAACCATTGCCACTGGAGGGGCGGAGGTCGGCTACGGCTATCAAGACAACAGCGATAGCGGATGCTCGACCGAGGGATCTTACTCGTCCACAAACTCTCTCAGCACTAGTTGCTCGGGCGTGACCAAGAGCGTCTGGGCGATCCAGCCGCAGTTGTGGTATCGCATCTTCAAGGGCCGCGAGGGCACGGTGCAGTTCGGCGCTTCCTATGCATACGTCTACCGCGAGGCTTGGGGCGGACTTCTTTCCACCACCGGCGTAACTCCTGCGACGATCGCTGCTGGTTCTAACAGCCTGTATACGCCCAAGACCATCAACCAGATCGTGATGACCTCCTTCCGTTATTACCTTCCGTAGACCGCTTACGGCCAACCCCGAACCCCAGGGTTCGGCGCAGCAAAACAGAAGAGGCAGCCCGCGGTTGGGGCTGCCTCTTCTGTTTTATGACGAAAATGCCGGGTTCCTGGCGAAGATGGGTGCGGGACACTCTTATCGCGCTTCTTTTATCAGTCAGGCCAGACCGCAAGCATTAACAGACAATCAATTCATCGCTTCGCCCCTAACTTATTGCGGATAACATGAATAGCACTATTAAAAGTGCATGAATTGGCCGTATATTCATCTTCTTTTGCGAGTCTTGAGCTGGAAAGCGGCCGGGAGTAGAGCTGTGTACGCGGACTTAACGTGCGCTGACTTAACACTATTCGGCCGTGGACTTACATTCCGCATCTCCGCAGGAACACGATTCGGCTTTCTGCAAGAGGATCCGAGGGATGCGGGAGTTGAGGGCGCCCGCCATGCAAGGCGAGCGCAGCCACAATTTAATCGGACTTACTAAGGAAATGAGAGGCCCAATGAACTTCAGATTGAAAATAGCTGCCGCGTCGGTACTGGCAGTCAGTTTTGTCGCTTGCTATGGACAGACCAGTGAAACCCAGCCGCCGGTGAAGAAGCACACGACAACCCGGAAGGCTAAAAAGACCGCCGGATCCACGGTAGCCGAGCAGATTCAGTCTCTGCGCCACGAGTTGGAAAGCCAGGCGAGCCAGATCGACAGCCTTAAAACCGGCCTCGCCGACAAGGACGCACAGATGAAGCGGGCCGAGTTGGCCGCGGCCAACGCCCAGGCCGCCGCCGACAAGGCGCAAGAAGCCGCCTCGGCCCAGCAGCAGGCTGTGACCGACAACTCGACGGCCGTCACCACGCTGCAGTCGAACGTGAATGACCTGAAGGGCACGCAGGCTGCAATCGTCGGCACCGTTCAAGAAGAACAGGCCAAGTCAGTAAAGAAATCCGAGCTCTCACCCCTCGCGTTCGGCAAGGTCAAGATCGGCGCCACCTTCTTCGCCGACTACAGCTACTGGTCGGACTATGACGGCTCTACGCAATTCATCGACAACCAGACCAGGCCCTCCTCGATAACGGACCAGAACTACAACGCCTTCGAGGTGACCCGTACCTACATCAACCTGTTCTACACACCGAGCGACGCCGTTACCCTGCGCATTACGCCCGACATATACCGGACATCGACAGTGACAGCGGTGACCTCGACGGCGAGCGCATGCACCTCTCTTCCTTGCACGCCGACGATCACGAACACTTACACGACCGATCAGAGCCTTACCCTCCGCCTGAAGTACGGCTACGTTGACTTGAACAAGCTGTTCGCCAGCAACCAGTACTTCAAGGACACCAAGATCACCTTCGGCCAGACGCAGAACTCGCTGACCGACTGGGAAGAGGGCCTGACCGGTCACCGCTACACCTACAAGATGCCCATGGACTACGCGAGCGGCCTGAGCTCCACCTACGCGGGCGTCAAGGCGCATGGCCCGATCAAGTTCAACGGCAAGGAATACCTGGACTACGACCTGGGCATCTACACCAACGGCGCCTATAACACCACCGAGCTGAGCGGCACCAAGCAGTTCATGGGCCGCGCGACCTGGTACCCCTTGGGCACCAAGGCCGATCGCACCGGCCTGGGTGTGACCGTCTTCGGCGACCTCGGCTTCACCAACGTCGCCCCCAGCTCCGCCGCTTCCGGCCATTACGCAATGGACCGCACGGTCGTCATGGTCCACTATCAGACCCCCGGCAAGGGCTACCTGCTCACCGGCCAGTACGATCTGAGCCACAACGTCAAGAACTCCGACAACACCCAGATGGGCTACGCATTCGAGGGCAACGCCCGCCTCGGCAACGCCAAGTCGCCCTTCCATGCCTTCGGCATGTATCAGCACTACGAGCCGTACAGCAACGCCACCAACGATCAGGCCACGCAGTACTCGCGCACCGTCGGCGGCATCGCTTACAATTTCAATAAGAACCTGGACATCGCCCTCGGCGACTCGAACCTCCACTACCTCAACCCCACCGCCGTCGGCGCCCCGAAAAACGACGCCAATGTCGTCTCGATCTTCACCCAGTACAACTTTTAACGCAGCCCGCACTTGGAAACACAGGGGGAACTACCGGTTCCCCCTGTGTTTTGCCCTTTGAGTGGATGGCAGGATCTATCGGCGATGCGCTTTACTACAAGGGCATCGAGAATATGATCTGGACCTCCTTCCGCTACTATCTGCCGTAAACCGCCAACCAGCGGATCAGGCAGCATCAGAAGAGGCAGCCCGCGGTTGGGGCTGCCTCTTCTGCTTTTTTACCTGCGTTCTGGCCAGAGAGGCTCGATGGGCCAATTCGCGGCGGATGCAAACCCGGCCTCGGCCTTGGCCGCAACCGGCGTGTAAGATGAAAGCCTCCAACTGGAGTGCGATCCGGGCACATCAATCCGGGAAAGAGCGATGATGCAACCGCGGGAACAACTCAAACTGGTGGCCGCGCTGCTGGGCCAGGAGACGACCCTCGCACTGGCCTCCAGCGGCGAGGAAGGCTTGGCCGCGGTGACGCCGCTCTTCTACATTGCCGATGAGGAACTCACCCTCTACTGGCTCTCTTCCGAGAGCAGCCGGCACAGCCAGAACCTGAGAAATGAGCCCCGCGCGGCCGCCACGGTCTACCGGAAGGTCGAAAGCTGGAAGCAGATTCGCGGCGTCGAGATGCGCGGCCTGGTGAACAAGGTTACCCGCCCGGAACGCCGCCACGCGCTGCTCGTGGCCTACTGCGAGCGCTTCAAGCTGGGACGGATCTTCCGCCTGGCCATCCGCCAGAGCGCCTTGTATGAATTTCAGCCGGATTTCATCCGTTACATCGACAACGCCAAGGGCTTCGGCTACAAGTTTGAACTGAGGCGCCAGCCGGAGGGTTGGAGCCTGAGCCAGCCAGCGGCTTGAGGGCTTCCCCAATCGCTTCATAGCTTTATGCGAAGCGGCGTCCCGCGCAGCCGCTCCCAGTTGGCTGAACCATCCGCCGTCGAGCCGGAGGTTTTCATCAGTTTTTCAACCCTCCTTTACCTTATCCTTTTGATTGTTGCGTATAAAATGTTATCGTCTTAACACGGTGAGAAACTGGGAGATAATACTCCTTGTCAGTATTAATAAGGAGGCGCACTATCTACCCGAAGTGGCATTTCGGCCGGCAAGTTCCAAATGAGGACTCGATGTTATAGATTCTTGCCACCGGCAACCCATTTTCCTTGATCTGCTTCCTAGACTTACCTCATCCACCTTTGAACGGCAGGTACGTAATGGTAGTCAAGACACGAAGCAAGGGACGCGGAGTCACCGGACTGCATATAGGCACAAGCAATGTCCGGCGCTATTTTCCCAAAAGCATTTCCATCATCGAATTGCAATTGGGTCATCTTCAGATTCAGTGCGATCTTCCGCCCGATTTCTGGCAAGGCCAGTCCGACATCTTCGATCCCCGGCTGTGCTCCTGGCTGGAATCGCGTCACTTGCACGCCAAGCCGGACCGCGCTCCGGTCCCGCTGGCGATGATTCCCGAGGGAGAAAACCGCTTCCGGCTGCAGTCGATCCACCAGCACAGGCAAGCGCCCCCCAAACTGCCCCCCAAACTGCCTCACAGGGCGGCGGCCTGAGGTCCAAACGCGGCTCACCACCGGACGGCAATAAGCGCCGGCACACACTGCGCCCGGCGGGGTTGTCGCCGCTTGGCGAACAATTCTCCTTCTTCCCCTGGTTGACGCTGGCGGACGGTTGGCGACTGGCTGGCGATAGGCAGCGGCAGCCCAGGACTGAACAAAGCCGTGATTGGCGGCAGAGAGTCACGGCAAATGTTGCGGAGCTGGCATTCCGGCGCCCCAAGCCTGTCTGCCGCCCACGGCCTGTCTGCCGCCCGTGGCCTGTGGCCTGTCTCTTGATAGACTCAGAATGCCATGAACATCACCCAACTGCAAAAGACCATTGAGCGCTTCTTTGCCGCCGGCACTGGCGCCGTCGGAGATCAGGCCGCCATGGCGGCCTTTCTTCAGCTTCGCGCGGCCCTGGAGCGCGGCGAAGTGCGCGCCGCCTCGCCCGACCCCGCCTCGCCCTCCGGCTGGCGGGTCAACGCCTGGGTCAAGCAGGGCATCCTGCTGGGCTTTCGCCTGGGCGTGCTGGAGGAGTTTCCCGCCGCTTCGCATTCCGCCCCTAGCCTTTCATTTACCGCCTCTGGCCTTTCATTTGTCGACAAGAACACCTACCCAATCCGCCATTTTGGCGCTGACGACGGGGTGCGCCTGGTTCCCGGCGGCTCGTCGGTGCGCAGCGGGGCTTACGTGGCACGCGGCGTGGTCTGCATGCCCCCCATGTACATCAACGCCGGGGCGTGGGTGGACGAGGGCACGATGGTGGATTCGCACGCGCTAGTCGGCTCCTGCGCGCAGATTGGCAAGCGCGTCCACCTGAGCGCCGCGGCACAGATTGGCGGGGTGCTCGAGCCGGTCAACGCCAGCCCGGTGATCATCGAGGACGACGTGCTGGTAGGCGGCAATTGCGGAATCTACGAGGGCGCCATCGTGCGCAAGGGCGCGGTGGTGGCGGCTGGAACCATTCTCACCCGCGGAACCCCGGTCTTCGATCTGGTCAACGGCGAAATCCTGCGCGCCACGGCCGAGCTGCCGCTCATCATCCCCGAAAACGCAGTGGTGGTGCCGGGCTCGCGCGCCATCGGCAAGGGCAAGGGCCATAAAAACAGCCAGGAGTGGGGCTTGAGCCTCTACGCGCCGGTGATCGTCAAGTACCGCGACGAGAAAACGGACTTGAGCACCATGCTGGAAGAGCTGCTGCGATAGAACAAGCTGGCAAACGCAAAGCGGCGGAGCTGGGATGCTCCGCCGCTTCTCGCATAATGCGCTGACTGACTTGGAGGCTGCCGCTTACTAGTGTCCGCCGTGACCACCATGTCCATCGCCGCCGCCACCAGCATGGCCGCCGCCGCCACCGCCAGCATGACCGCCGCCACCGCCAGCATGACCGCCGCCACCGCCAGCATGGCCGCCACCACCACCGCCAGCGTGGCCACCGCCACCACCACCGGCACCAGCAGCATGACCGCCACCGCCACCACCGCCACCAGCAGCATGACCGCCACCAGCATATCCGCCACCACCGTGGCCATATCCACCACCACCGTGGCCATATCCACCACCACCGTGCGGTCCGCCACCGCCGTGGCCATATCCGTGATCACCACCACCGCCGTGGGCCCAGTGGCCATGCTCGGCCTCATAGCCGCCGCGACCGTGGTAGCTTCCGCCGCCAGCATCCCTGAAGCGATGGCCGCCCCAGCCGTGGCCATAACCCCAACCGGCCCAGGGGCCTACGCCCAGGAATATCCCGTTGTAGAAGAACCCCGGGCCGTAAAAGCCATAGGGCGCGCACTCATACGGCGGATATTCATAGAAGCCGTACGGGCAAACCGGCGGCGGGCCGCCGATGTCAATGCCGACTACCACTTGCGCGTGAGCCGCTGGAGCCATAGCCAGAACCAAGCTCACGAGCAATGCCGCGGAACCGAGTAAAGTCTTAAGACCTTTCATCTGCCACCTCCTTGAGGTGTCCGCAGTTCCTTTTGAACTGCGTGGAATGCTGTGCTGCCGTGAAAAACCATCCGCCAACCGGAGCCTTCAGGCCGGCCGGAGATGCATCAGGGCGGGGAACCTTCCCTTGCATCTGCCTCGTAACGCACGGGTTGCCGTCTTCGCATCCGGGCGTTATCAACAATAGCCGCTGGCCACTCCCGGCTTCTGAGCAATACTGTACACCTGTTTGCAGTTCGCCGGCATTTTCGTATTCGGTTGCCGACATTTTCATATTCCGCTTTTGTGAACCCTGGAACAGTTCTATAGTTGCTGTAAATAAAGGGAGACAACCGCCTCTGAGTGGCATTTTCTTGAGAAATAACCACCTCTCAGGGTTTTCGCAACTCCATATTAACTGGAGAACCGCTCTAATCGGGGCAACTGCGCCGTATAAATCCTCTGTCGAGCCCGTAAGTGATAGCATCGAATCTGACAGATGCATACAAAAAAGCTGAAAATCATACCTCTGGGCGGTCTGGGCGAGTTCGGCATGAACTGCCTCGCGCTGCGTTGGGAAGACGATATTATCGTGATCGACGCGGGGCTGATGTTCCCGGAGTCGGAGTTGCTAGGGGTGGATATCGTGGTGCCCGATATCACCTACCTGGTTGAAAACAAAGCGCATGTCCGCGCCATTATCCTCACCCACGGGCACATGGACCACATCGGCGCACTGCCCTGGATTCTGAACGAAATCAAGGTTCCGGTCTACGCCACCGAGTTTACGCTGGCCTACGTGGAAGGCAACCTCGAAGAGAATCAGCTGCTGGACGAGACCGAGCTGATCGAGATCGTGCCCAGGGAAAAGTTCACCATCGGCCCCTTCACCATCGAGCCGATTCATGTGACCCACTCGCTGGTGGACGCCGTGGCCCTGGCCATCGAGACCCCGGTCGGCGTGGTCATCCACACCGGCGACTTCAAGATCGACCTCTCTCCGCTGGACGGCAAGCTCTTCGATCTGCACACCTTTGCCGAGTACGGCAAGCGCGGCGTGCTGGCCCTTCTGCAGGACTCGACCAATGTCGAGCGCTCCGGCTACACACCCTCGGAGTCGGCCGTGGTTCCGCGCCTGGACGAGATCTTTTCGCGCGCCAAGAAGAAGCTCTTCTTCAGTTGCTTCTCCTCGTCTATCTACCGCATCCGTATTGCTCTCGAGCTGGCCCAGGCGCACAAGCGCAAGGTGGCCATCGTGGGCCGCTCGATGATGGAATCGACCGAGATTGCGCAGGATCTGGGCTACATCGAGGTTCCCCAGGGGCTGATTATCAACCCAGGGCAGATGCGCGACTACGCGCCCGAGCAGTTGCTGGTGCTGATCAGCGGCACCCAGGGCGAGCCGATGAGCGCGCTGAGCCGCGCCGCGGTGGACAACCACAAGCACGTCCACATCGAGTCCGGCGACACGGTGCTGCTCAGCTCCAGAGTCATTCCCGGCAACGAGAAGAGCATCTTCCGGGTCATCGACCACCTCTATCGCCGCGACGCCAACGTCATCTACGACAACGGCTCGAACGGCCTGATCCACGTCAGCGGCCACGGCTCTCAAGAGGAGATGCGGCTGCTGATCAACCTGGTGCGGCCCAAGTACTTCATCCCCGTCCACGGCAACTACGGCAACCTGCGCAGCCACGCCCAGATCGCCATGGAGACCGGCGCCGTCGAGCACGCCATTGTGATCGAAGACGGCGACGTGCTGGAACTGGACAAAAAGGACGCGCGCAAAAAAGACAAGGTGACCACCGGGCGGGTGCTGATCGACTCCGGCTCGTCGATCGACGTGGTGGAAGAACTGGTGCTGCGCGACCGGCGCATTCTCTCCGAGGACGGCGTGGTTCTGGCGGTGCTGGCCATCAACAAGCGTACCGGCAAGGTCCAGCAGCAGCCCGAGGTCATCATGCGCGGTTTTGGCGGCGCGGATATTACCGAGCAGGCCCGCGAGATGGTCCTCAAGACGCTGGACGGGCTGAGCACCGAGCAGAAGTCCGACTACGGCATGGTCAAGGAAAAGGTCCGCGCGGAATTGAAGCGGCTGATCCAGAAGACCACCGGAAGAAGGCCGATGATCATGCCGGTAATTCTGGAGATCTGACGGCGGCAAGTGCGCGACGGCGTTTTCGTCTACGGCGTACGGCGGCGAGGGTGAGCAGCGCTCACTCTCGCCGCCGTACGCCAACCCCACCCTGGAGGCTTCTTGAACCCCTATCTTCAATCTGTTTTGCTGGGCATTGTGGAAGGTTTGACCGAATTTTTGCCGGTCAGTTCAACGGCGCACCTGCGCATTACCGAAGCGCTGATGAAGATTCCGCTGGATGACGCCTACTGGAAGATGTACACCGTCGTGATCCAGTTGGGCGCGATTCTGGCGCTGCTGCTGCTCTTCCTGAGCCGCATCGTCGAGTTCATCCGCACCTTTCCCAAGGGCGAAAACGGCGACCGCACCTGGCTGAACCACCCCATCTCGCTGACGCTGATCGCCTTTGCCTTCACCTCGGTCCCGGCGCTGCTCTTGCACAAGTGGAGCGAGAAGAACCTGGGCAGCCTGAATGTGATCGCGCTGGCGCTGCTGATTGGCGGCGTGGTGATGTGGATCATCGACGCCTGGAGCGACTGCTACGTGTCCAGCACCCTTCACGTGGAGGAGATGGGCCTGCCGCAGGCCATCTGGATCGGCCTCTGCCAGACGCTTTCGGCGATCTTTCCGGGAACCTCGCGCTCCATGTCGACCATCGCCGCTGGCCAGTTGGTGGGCCTCGACCGGCCCACGGCGCTCGAATTCAGCTTCCTGCTCTCGATTCCCACCATGATCGCCGCCACGGGCTGGGATCTGGTCAAGGAGATTCATCCCGACCACGGTGGCCTTGCCGACGTGGCAATGACGGGCGAGCGCTGGATGGTGCTGCTGATCGGCACCGGGGTCTCGTTCATCGTGGCCCTGGGCGTGGTCGAGTGGTTCCTGCACTGGGTGCGCAAGCACGGCTTCACCGTCTTCGCCATCTACCGCATCCTGCTGGGCGCGGCGCTGCTGCTGTGGGGAAGCAGATTTATCGGGAGCTAGAGCGGTTCTCCAGTAAATGTGGAGTTTGGAGAATCGTGTACGGTGGCTTTTACTTCCACCCCAGCGACGAAGACCTGTCGCTAGGGGCCCCGGAGAGGAAGAAGCCACTTGAGCGGCAGTGGTTTTCCTTTATAGCAACAGGAGAACCGCTATAGCTCCGCCGAAGCTGCCGCGGCTGGCAAATTTTTCTGGGAAATTGGGCGAAATTTTTCTAGACAGTTGCTGCTCGCCTCTCAGGAAAGCTGGGGCGAGCAGCAAAAACTAGTTTGATTTGAGCAAAACCCACGAAGAGAACAACCGAGAGGCGAAAGCCTCGGTGATTTCATTGCTCCAGGTATAAGATCCGCAGGCACAGCGGCTGCCGGGCCAAGCCGCACTCTTTCCTGGATTGAGTTCATACAGAGCCGGCTCATTCGATGGCTGAGGCTGAAACCTCGTGCAGCCAGCCGGGGGCTTTGAGCAATTCGCGGGGGCGGGAGCCGTCGGCGGGGCCGACCAATCCATCGCGTTCCATTAAATCGATCAGGTGGGCGGCGCGGCCGTAGCCGATGCGCAGGCGGCGCTGCAGCAGCGAGGTCGAGGCCTTGCCGAACTCGAAGACCAACTGCACGGCGTCATTGAAGAGCGGGTCGTTTTCGTCCGGGTCGGAGTTCGAGCCGTCCACGTTCTGGCGCTCGTCCTTGGGAGATTCGAGGAAGCCCTCGACGTACTCGGCCTGTCCTTGCGCCTTCCAGAAGCCGACCACCGCGGCGGTCTCCTTTTCGCTGACAAAGGGGGCGTGGAGGCGCATCAGGCGGCTGGTTCCGGGCGGCAGAAAGAGCATGTCGCCGCGGCCCAGCAAAGACTCGGCTCCGTTGGTGTCGAGGATGGTGCGCGAATCCACCTTGGTGGCCAGCCGGAAGCTGATGCGGGTGGGAATGTTGGCCTTGATCAGGCCGGTGATGACGTCCACCGAGGGCCGCTGCGTGGCCAGGATCAGATGAATGCCGACGGCGCGGGCCATCTGCGCCAGGCGGGTGATCGACTCCTCGACGTTCGAGCGGTCGAGCATCATCAGGTCGGCCAGTTCGTCGATGATGATGACGATGTAGGGCAGAGGCTCTTCATCGGTGCCGTCGTCGAAGAGCGAGGGCATCGAGCCCTCGAAGAGCTTGTTGTACTGGTCGATGTTGCGCACGCTGCGCGAGGCCAGCAGCTTCAGCCGCCGCTCCATCTCGCGGACGGCGTTGCGCAGGGCATTGGCGGCCAGCTTGACCTCGGTGATGATGGGCGTGAACAGATGCGGAATGCCTTCGTACATGCCCAGCTCGACGCGCTTGGGATCAACGAGAATGAGCCGCACCTGCGAGGGCGTGGTGCGGTACAGCAAACTCATGATCATCGCGTTGATGGCCACCGATTTGCCCGAGCCCGTGGAGCCAGCAATCAGCACGTGGGGCATCGAGGCGAGGTCGGCGGTGACGATGCGGCCGTTGATGTCCTTGCCCATGGCGAGCGTGAGCCGCGATTTGACCTTGTGGAAGGTCTCCGACTCGATCACCTCGCGCAGGTGGATGGTCTCGCGCGTGCGATTGGGGACCTGAATGCCGACGGTGCTTTTGCCGGCCATGCGCTCGATCAAAATGCTCTCTGCCCGCATCGCCAGACAGAGGTCGTCGGCCAGACCGGTGACGCGCGAGTACTTCACGCCCGCCTCGGGCTTGAACTCATAGGTTGTGACCATCGGCCCGGGGTTGATCTGGACCACCTGGCCGCGCACGTCGAATTCGGCGCATTTTTCGACCAGAACGCGGGCTTCTTCGCGCAACTCGTCCTCGCGAATGCTCTGGGGGCCGTCGGCGGGGGTCAGCAGCGTGCTGGGCGGCATCTTGAAGCCGCTGACCTGCTTGGGCGCCAGGGCGGCGGCGCGCAGTTCGGCGTCGGCGCGTTCGCGGATGGCGATTTCGTCAGCGGATGGGCCCCCTGCGGCGGGCTCATACGCGGGCCGGGCGGGGGAAGGATCGAAGCCGCTGGCTTCAAGAGGCGTGGCTATTGGGCGCGCTTCGGGGGCTCGCGTTTCCACAAGTTGTGGCCGGGCGGAGAATTGGGGCCGCGCGGGAACTGATGGCAGGGTTGCCGCGCTGGCCGCGGCGGGAATTGCCCCCATGGAAGCTGCGGCAAAGGGGGTGGCGACGACCGGAATCTGCGCACCCGGCGCGGGATTGGGTTGGGTTCCCGCCGACGAGGATCTGCCGCCGGGGGCCCCCACTGGTTCATCAGCGGCGCGCTCCCAAATGCTGGTTAGGTGCACTTCCCCGGCGCTCGCGTCTGCGGCGGGCTGGAGCTGGGCGCGTTGGAAGGCGGGAATCTCCTCCGGGTCTATTTCGATTGCGCGGCGGCGGCGAAAAAGACGGGCAAAGAGGCTGGGAGGCGGTCCGAGCGAGGCCTGGTTTTCCAGTGAATCCGCGCCGGGCATAAGAAGCTGGGATGCGTCCGGCTGGCTTTCCCGTTCGCGCAGGGCCTCGCGCTCGGCAATTCGCTCCTGCCGGAGTTCGGCGCGCTGCTCGCGCCAGTTGCGCCAGCGATCACGCGCCTGGGACCAGTGGGCTTGGAGGCTCTCTGTGATGATCTGAAAGCTGACGGCCGAGGCAAAATAGAGTCCGACGGCGGCCAGTACGCCAGCCAACAGCCAGGCCCCCTGAAGATTGAGATAGGTGACCAGCAGCCCGGCCATCAGCGTTCCCGCCTGGCCTCCGACCGGCACCGCGTCAAGCCAGAGCCAATGCCAGGGCAGCAGCGCCAGCACGGTGGGCACAAACGCCAGCGCTAACAGGACGCCCATCCAGCGCAGCCACGCCAATCCACTGGGGCGCGAACGCATCCACGTCCAGCCCAGGCCCCCCAGCCAAAATGGCAACAGAAAGGCCGCAATTCCCAGAATTTGCAGCAGCAGGTCGCTCAGCGCTGCGCCGCAGAGGCCGATCCAGTTGTGCACGGCGTGGGGCCCGGCCTCGCCCGAGGAGGTGTTCAGCGAGGGGTCCGCCGGGTGATAGGTGGCCAGCGCAAGAAGGAGCAGAAGCGAGGCCAGCAGCAGCATCGTCCCCAGAAAGATGTTCAGGGGGCGGCTGCGCGTCGGCGATAGAACAATGCGAATGGGTTTCATGGCGAAAGCCCTTCGGCTGGCGATACCTCCGCAAAAAAAGTTGTTCGTGCGGCCAGAAAATCCCAGAACTCATTCCATTATCCCCGCACTTTTACCCCCTGCCAGCAAAAACAAGCCGGGAGGAACCTTGCTGCAAACCCCCGCTGGAGGGAGAGCCCGCCGGTTTGATTAGGATAGGAGCATGAGCCTCAAGGGAAAAATCGTCTTTATTACCGGAGCCTCGGCGGGCATAGGCGCGGCCACGGCACTGGCTTTTGCGGCCGAGGGAGCCCGGCTGCTGCTGGCCGCCCGCCGCGCCGGCAAACTGGCCGAGGTAGCCTCGGCCGCACTGGAGCGCGGGGCAGAAGCTGTGCACACGATCAGCCTCGATGTGCGCGACCGCCAGGCCGTCCAGCAGGCTATCGGCGCGCTGCCTGCGGAGTGGGCCAAAATCGACGTGCTGGTCAACAACGCCGGCCTCAGCCGCGGCCTGGAAAAGCTCTACCAGGGCAACGTCGAGGACTGGGAGGAGATGATCGACACCAACGTCAAAGGGCTGCTCTATGTGACCCGCGCCGTCGTGCCGGGGATGGTCGAGCGGGGCCGCGGCCACGTGGTCAACCTGGGCTCGACGGCCGGCGAGCTGACCTACCCCAACGGGGCGGTCTACTGCGCCACCAAGGCCGCCGAACGGGCCATCAATGACGGCCTGAGACAGGATCTGCTGGGAACGCCCATCCGGGTGACCACGGTGGACCCCGGCATGGTGGAGACCGACTTCAGCCTGGTGCGCTTCCACGGCGACCAGCAGCGGGCGGCCAAGGTCTACCAAGGCATTCACGCGCTCACGCCGGAAGATGTGGCCGAGGTTATCGTCTGGGCCGCCAACCGCCCCGAGCATGTGAACATTGCGCGGGTACTGCTGACCCCGGTGCAGCAGGCCAATTCCCTGCTCTTTCACCGCGAATCTTAGCCACGGGCAACGCGAATCCTAGCCGCGGGCAGCGCGAATTGCAGTCACGAGCACCGCGAATCGTGGCCGGGCGGGGAAAAGCCCAAAGACCGCGATCATTTCAGCTTGGCTCTATAGCATTTTCGGAATTGGTGTAGACCTAAAGCACGCACTCTTGTGGCTTTTTCTCAACGGGGCCCCCACGGACAAGTCTTCGTCCGTGGGGTGGAAGTAAAAGCCACCCTTCATGGCTCTCAAAAAGTCTATATGTATTCCGAAAATGCTCTAGCCCAGCGCCCCGATCTGCCCCTCGATCTGAGCCAGGGCGGCCTCCAGAGCGGAGCGCCGCGCCGGATGAGAGGTTCGTTGCGAGAGGATGTTCTCTCTTTGCAAGTCCAACGCCTGCCTGAGACGGGCTCGCTCGGCGCGCGCCTGATGGGCCTGGCGCCGGGCATCCTCGCTTACAACGCCGTTGCCGGGGTCGACCTCCGGTTGCTGCAAGGCAATTGCCATTTATTCCTCCACGGATCAACGTCCTTGAACCACGTGATCTATCTTCATTCTACGGGGCTTTGGCTGCGCTGCGTCCCGCGAAGTGGAGATTCTCACCCTCGATACGGTGGAAACTCTCCCAAGTACACGGAGAAGATTTCGCCGTTTAGCATTGATTCCTGGGAGTTTGTCGTGCGAACACCCCACTTGAGCGCCGGCCCCAGGCGCGGCTTTTTCGCCCCTGCAATTTCCTCGAATCGTCACGAATGGCTGAGAATGGCCTTGCCGCCTTGGGCCGATCTCGCCGCAGCCGCTGCCGCAGCCGCTTGGGCAGCCACTCCGGCTAGATCACATCAACCTCCGTCAATCGCGTTAACCTTAAGACAATGCGGACGGCCTACATCGGAATGGGGGGAAACCTGGCCAGTTGGGCGGGGGCGCCGGAGGCTACACTGGCGGCAGCGACCCTGCGCCTGGAATCGCTGGGGCGGGTCGCGAGCCGGTCCTCGCTCTATTCGACCGCGCCGGTGGGATTTGCCGCGCAGCCCCGGTTTATGAACGCCGCAGTAGCGCTCGAAACCGGCTTGGAGCCGCAGGAACTCCTCGATGGGTTGCTGGCCATCGAGCAGGAGTTTGGGCGGGAGCGCCCGGCTGATTTTGCGAACGGCCCCAGAACGCTGGACCTGGACATTCTGCTCTTCGGAGAACTCGAAATCAGCTCGCCAGAGCTCGTAGTTCCTCATCCACGCCTGGCCGAGAGGGCCTTCGCGCTGACGCCGCTCAACGAGATTGCGCCGCAGGCTTTTGTTCCCGGCCAGGGGCAGACCGTGGCAGAGTTGCTCGACCGCTTGCTCGAAAACACGTCCAGAGGCGAATCCGCCGCAGTAGTCAGAATTGAAAGCAGCGTGTGGGACAACTGGAAAGAACGCGGCTTTTGATGGCCGTACCCTTCACTCGAAACTGGCTTCTTGGACTGGTTTGAGAGCCTGCCCTTATTCGAAACGCAGCGAAGCCTGCGCCACCGGCTGAAAGCTCTTGCGGTGCAAAGGCGTCGGCCCCAGCCGTTCGAGGGCGGCCTTGTGCGCAGGGCAGGGGTAGCCTTTATGCTGCGCCAGGCCGTAGCCGGGAAACTCGCGATCCAGTTCCACCAGCAGCCGGTCGCGGTGAACCTTGGCCAGCACGCTGGCGGCGGCAATCGAGAAGCTGGTCGCGTCGCCGCGGATGACGGCCTGCTGCGGGCACTCCCAGTCGATCGTGTCGCGGCCGTCGATGAGCAGAAAATCCGGGCTGAGCGCCAGTTGCTGGACGGCGCGGCGCATGGCTTCGAGCGAGGCCTGGCGAATGTTGATGCGGTCGATGGTCGCGGCGTCCACCGCCGCAACGGACCAACTGACCGCATGGGCGCGAATCTCCTGGTCGAAGGCGAGGCGCTTTTTTTCAGAGAGTTTTTTCGAGTCGTTCAGGCCGTCGAGCTGAAAACCGGGCGCCAGAATCACCGCGGCCGCGACCACCGGCCCGAAGAGCGGTCCACGGCCCACCTCGTCAACGCCGGCAATGCGCCGCGCCCCGCGCCGGCGCGCATCCTCTTCCAGCGTCCAACCGCAAACCGGGGCTTTGGCCATCTTCCCAGTGTAATTCCCCACCGGGTGCAGCTCCTCACGGTCGATTGCGGCCACTCAGGCCAGCGCGATCACCACGGCTCCGGCGGTGATGAGCAGGCCGCCCGCGAGCGCCTGCGTGGTAAGTTTTTCGCCCAGCAGCAGCCAGGCGAAAATCATCACCAGAGGAACGCTCAGCTTGTCCAGCGGAGCCACGCGCGAGGCCGGTCCCAGTTGCAGGGCGCGGAAGTAGCAGATCCACGAGAGGCCCGTGGCCAGGCCGGAGAGGGTGAGAAACAGGCAGGTGCGGCGGTCGAGCGAGCGGATTTCCCCGAAACCGCTGATTCCCGGCTTGCCCAGCGCCAGCACGATGCCCCAAGCGAAAACCAGCACCACCGTGGTGCGCAGCGCCATGGCCAGATTCGAGTCCACATGCGCCACGCCCACCTTGGCCAGCAGGGCCGTGGCGGCGGCAAAGCAAGCCGAGAGCAGCGCCCACATAATCCAGTTCATGGAAACAATGTTACGCGCCCGGCGCAGTGATTGATCCAGCCCAAAAGGAGAGATTGCTCCTCCACCCTTGCGCCAGAAAAGCAGGAAGCAGGTTCTTCGGCTCGCTGCGCTCACTCAGAATGACAGCAAAACTGGGGCACGGATCGAAGTGTTTTGGGCCGAATCCATAGCGTCCACTACACTTGAATTCATGCGCATGGGCCACGCCAGCAAGACAGCTCTTCGCGTGGCCATTCGCCGCGCCGCGCATCATTTGATCGACCGGCCCCGCATTCTGGACGATCCCATCGCGGTGCGGCTGATCGGCTCCGGATTTGCCAGGGACATGGAGCGCGCGCAGCACCGTGTGGCGCGGGATTTTCGCGCCTTCATGGCAGTGCGCAGCCGTTGCGTGGAAGACCGGCTGGCCGAGGCCGTGGCGCAGGGCGTAAGGCAGTACGTGGTGCTCGGCGCCGGCCTGGACACCTTCGCCTATCGCAACCCGTACCATGAGCTGCACGTCTTCGAGGTGGATTTTCCCGCCACGCAGGCGTGGAAACAGGCGCTGCTCGACGAGGCCACCATCGATTTGCCCGCCGGGCTGACCTTTGTTCCTCTGGACTTCGAGCGCCAGACGCTGGCCCATGAACTGGCCAAAGCGGGTTTCGACGCACGCCAGCCCGCCTTCTTCGGCTGGCTGGGGGTGGTTCCCTACCTGACGCTCGCAGCCTTTCGCGCCACGCTCGACGCCATCGCCCAACTGCCCGCCGGCAGCGCGGTGAGCTTCGATTACGCGCTCGCGCCGGAGACTCTCAGCCCACAGGGACGCACTGCCTTCGACGCGCTGGCCAAACGCGTAGCCGCCGCCGGAGAACCATTTCAGCTTCTTTTTACGCCGGACACATTGGAAGGTGAGCTGCGCCGCGCCGGGTTTCAGCGCTTTGAACAGTGGGATTACGAGCAACTCAACGAGCTTTACTTCAAGAACCGCGCCGACGGCCTCAAACTCTCGGCCGTGGGACTGGAAATGCTGGCGACCGCATGGGTGCGCGGCGCCTTCTAGCATCTTCGGCGTACGTATACACAGTCGGCGCGGAAAGCCTTGCACCCCACCCTGGCCGCAAGAACAAAAACGCGGCGAGGATGGGGCACCCAGAGTTCCGTTTACATAGGACAGCCAATGTCCCGCTTACAACTGAATTGAAAACGCGGCCGGGCGCGGCTGCGCGATAACATAAGTCATGCGCCAGTTTGTTCCCGTCCAGATTCTGCTCGCCTCGATTGCTTTTGCGCTTCTTGGCCTCTCCGGCTGCGGCTACCACACGCTGGGCGCGGCCACGCACCTGCCGCCCGACGTGAAAACGCTCTCCGTGCCGGTCTTTGCCACGCGCACCGAGGCTTACCATACCGAGACAGTGATGACCCAGGCGGTAATCCGCGAGTTTGCCACCCGCACCCGGCTGCGCGTGACCCCCGATGCGGACACTGACGCCGACGCCGTGCTCCACGGAACGATTCTCAAGGAGACGGTGGCGCCGCTGACCTACAACTCCGCAACGCAGCAGTCCTCCAGCTTTCTGGTCACCGTGGTGGCCTCGGTCACGCTCACCGGCCGGGACGGCAAAGTCCTCTATGAGAACAAGAACTATGTCTTCCGCCAGCAGTACCAGTCCACCATCAATCTGCCCAGCTTCTTCGAGGAGAGCCCGGCGGCCGTCGAGCGGCTCTCGCGCGATTTTGCGCGGCAGTTGGTGGCCGATGTGCTGGAAGGGTTCTGAAGATCAGGGATCAGGGATCAGGGCTCGACAGCCGGGTGCCCCATTCTTCGAGCGCATTTTGCTCGAAGGGTGGGAAACGATCCTGGCCTCGGCGCGCCGGGAAAGGTATTCTGGAACCGAATGGTTGATGCATTGATTTACTGGCAGCAAGTTCCTCGGAGAATCGTCCTTTGAGCGGCGCGCGCTGGGGCGCGGGATTTGCCGCCACAGGCCGCTTTGTGGCGGAGATCGAGGCCGCGGCGGCCGGCAAGGGCGAGCTCCGGCCCGGCTACGTGCTGGCCGGCGATGAAACCTTTCTTCAGGACCGCTGCCGCGCGGCCGTTCTCAAGGGCTTCGTTCCGCAGGAGTTGAGGGATTTTTGCCTCTCCGACCTCGATCTCTCCAGCACCTCGATCTTCGAGGTGCTAGACCGCGCCCAAACCCCCTCGCTGATGGCGCCTTTTCAGGCGATTTTTGTGCGCAATCTGCGCCAGCTTTACACGCGCGGCGCTAAAAAAGACGAATTTGCCGCGCTGAATCGCTATTTTCGCTCTCCCAACCCGCAGGCGCTACTGATTTTTGTCGCCGACTTTGTGCGCATTCCCGCCGATATTCGCCGCATGGAGATGGACGACAAGAACCGCTTCGAGCGACTGAAAGAAACGCTGGGCGAGCACTGCGGCATGGTCGAGCTGGCGCGGGTCAACGAAGTCGACGCCATGCGCTGGGTCGCGGCCACGGCGCTTGAGGCTGGCGCGCGCATCGACCCCGACGCGGCCCGCGAACTGGTGGACGCGCTGGGCGCGAACATGATGCTGATCTCGTCAGAACTGGAGAAGCTGCTGCTCTACACTCTCGGCCAGGGACGCATCACCCTGGGCGACGTCGAGACCATGGTGCTGAGCGCCAAGCAGCGCTCGCTCTACGAGCTGACCGACGCCATCAGCGCCCACGACCGGGTGCGCGCGCTGGCCCTGCTGCAAGGGCTCTTGAACAGCTCCGACGCCGGCGAGGACGCGGCCATCGGCCACCTCTACATGCTGGCCCGCACCTTCCGCCAGATGCTGGTGATCCTGGAAAAGAACGTGCGCGACTCGCGCGCCATCTGGCAGGCGCTCTGGCAGGGCTTCCGTATGCCGCCCTTTGCCGCCGACGATCTGATCCGCCAGGCCCGCCGCTTCAAAAACCGCCGCGAGCTGACGCGGGCGCTCCGGCTCATTGCCCGCGCCGATCTGGAACTGCGCTCTTCGCCGCCCGACAAGCGGCTGGTGCTGGAGCGGCTGGTCTACGAGCTGGCCTCGGAGCCGAAGCCCGCCTCGGAGCTGTCGGTATCCGCCCAGCTTTCCTTCGAGGGGTAAAGCATTTTCACTGATCGTGTAAGGTCTGGGTGCCCCATCCTCGCCGCGTTTTTGCGGCTAGGGTGGGATAGCACGATGCACGCTATACAGGAACCCTGAAAACGCTCTAATCCAGACAACTCTGGATTACCCGGTAAGACGCAGCCCCAGGGCGAAGCCAGACCGCGCAGCCGCGCACGCGGCAGCGGCATCCCCCCGGCAAGCCTGGAAAATTCATCTGCCGTCAACGCCCCGTGGAGGCTGGCCAGACCGCTCCGCCGGAATCTACCTGCTTTGCCCTATAGAATTAATGAAACGGCAAGTTGATCGGACGGGGAATGGAGAAGTTTTGAAGAAGAAACAATGGATTCTTGGTTTGGTGGTACTGGTGGCGATCACCGCGCTGGTGGTGTGGGGACGCGATCGGATTCACTTCGACTTCGGCCTCTTCCGTGCGCAACTGGCGCTGGCCGACTGGCGCAAGATCGCCATTGCCTTCGGCTGCATCTGCCTCGGCTACGTCTTCCGTTCCGTGCGCTGGGCGATGCTCCTGCGTCACATCAAGAAAGTCGGGCCCCTCTCGCTGCTGGGGACGCAGGTCATCGGCTTTACCGCCGTCGCTCTGATCGGCCGCATCGCCGACCCGGTGCGCCCCTACCTGGTCTCCAAGAAGACCGGCCTGCCACTCAGCAACCAGATCGCCGTTTACATCGTCGAGCGGCTCTTTGACGGCGGCTCGATGGCGCTGATCTTCTGCTCCGTCATTCTGCTAGCCCCGGCCGGCGCGCTGCCCCACCCGGAGATCATCAAGAAGGTCTGCTACGGGGCGCTGGCCACCACAATCGCTGGCGCGGTCTTCCTGGTTGCCGTGCGCCTGGCCGGCGGAGTGGTCGCCTCGCTGCTCGAAGGCGCCCTCAGCGCTGTCTCCAAGGGCCTGGGACGCGCCATCGGCGAAAAGATTCGCGCCTTTCGCACCGGCCTGGACACGTTGCGCTCCTTCTCCGACTTCGGCATTGCCCTCTCGCTCTCGCTGGCCATGTGGGTGCTGATTACGCTGGCCTATCTGGAGATCACCCGGGCCTTTGTCGCCAGCCCGCAACTGGCAAGCCTCACCCTCGCCAAGTGTGTGTTGCTGATGGCCTCCAGCATGGCGGCCAGCGGATTCCAACTGCCGATCATCGGCTGGTTCACGCAGATTGGCGTGGTGGCCGCCGCCATGAGCGCCTTCTTCGGCGTGGCGGCCGAGCCGGCCACCGCCTGCGCCGCCACGCTGCTCCTGGTCACCTTCCTGAGCATCGTGCCCGTGGGCCTCATCTGGGCGCGCTTCGAGCGCGTCAGCCTGCGCAAGGTGGCCGTCGAGAGCGAAGAGGCTGAAGAGGAACTGGCGGTCGAGGAACCGGCCGGGTAAATTGGCTCGCCGCGAAGAACAAGTCGCTGGCCAAGGTCAAGCCAAGGGCGCAGGCGGCGTAATCTCCTCAACCGGCGTAAACTCCTTCACTGCCGCGGGCGCGGGGCGGGAAAACCGGATGGTGTTCGGCCCTACGGCTCCGCCGGTCATAATCATGCTCATCGCCTGCTCCATCGTCAGGTCGGTCTCGGTGACCCGCTCCATGGGCAGAATCTGCAAAAAAGCTGAGGTCGGATTGATGGCGCAGGGCACCAGCACCGCAGCCAGCAGTTCGCCGCTCGCCGCGTCGGTCATGGTGCGCGTCAGAAATCCGATGCACTTCTGGCCGCTGATGGGAAAATCCACCAGCACCACGCGCTGGCTGGACTCCTTTTTGGCCGTCATGCTGTCCATAAGCTGGCGCACCGAGGAATAAATCTTGGCGACCACTGGCAGCCGCTCCAGCAGCGCCTCGAAGAGCTCGAAGGCCTGACGGCCGATCACCAGGGAACTGATCCGGCCCACCACGTAGAGCGCCACCAGGGTCAGCACGATGGCCAGAACCGGCTGCAACCACGGCTGGCTGAGCCAGTTTCGCGGAAAAATTGTGTCAAACAGTTGCACCACCGGCAGGCCAGCTTTGGCCAGCGTGCCTAAAAGGAAGCTGAAGATCAGGTAGGTCACAAACAGCGGCCCGATGGTGATGATGCCGGCCAGAATGTTGCGTTGCAGGCTGCGCAGCGGATGGGCTAGGACTGGTCTCACGCGTGTCTCCTGTCGATGAGAATACCGGAACCGGGCCGCGCCCGGCAGTCGGCCGCTGCGCCTCGCCCGGAGATCGCGCCCGGCCGGCGTCTGGGAGGCGCATCTGCCCGGCTTACGGTTTTTCCAGTCTGGTTTTCATCGCCGCCCGCACTCCCCAAAGCCGGTTCGAGCCTTCCGGCGCGGCGCGAATTCACCGATTTTTTGCCGTCGCGTTTACACTTCAGAGTTGCGCTTGCACTCCAGGTTCCAAATTTATGGTTTTGCTCCTTCAAATTGGTCCTCATACTCAAAATAATCTGTTATTCATACCGTCAACTGGCGTTTCACTCAGGTAAACACAGATATGATCCATTTTGCTTCCATTTCTTCCCTTCGCGCAATGAGATGTTGCCAGCCGTATTTTCCGGGGGCTACTATTTGCGGTAGTTCCTCCAGGGCCGCTCTCATCCGCCCGCATCATAGACGCTATGCCGTTGTTATTCAGGTTCACAGAGCTTCACCAACCAGAGGCGCTTTCCGGCGCACGCAGACGGAGCAACTCGTCATGGCATGGTATGCCTACTGCATCGGTGAAAAACAAGCATTTCCTGAACTGGCCCATCATCGCAAACCCGTTCCGGTCGAATCGGTCCTCGGAGTCAGCGGCAACCAGGTTTTTCTTTACCCCGCCAGCGCTCTTGCCGTCATCGTCAGCGAACACAACCCCACTGAAACCCTCAACCATCAGTCTGGCGTGGACCATGCACGGGTGATCGCCGACTGTTTTCAGCACTCCACAGTGCTGCCCTTCCGCTTCGGAACCGTCTTCAGCGACGACGAGAGCCTGCGCCGGTCGATCCGCGCCAACCAGCGCCAGTTTCTGTCGAATATCGACAAGCTGAGGGGCAAGACCGAGATGCACCTGAAGATCTTCGTCGAGGACGGCCGCGGCCCAGCCGCCGGAAAGTGCCCGCCAGCCGATGGAGTAGGCCAACAGTACCTGACCAGCCTGCGCGAGAGCGCCGGCCGGCTACGCGAACGCCAGACCCGCGCCCGCGCCGTCAGCTTCCAGATGCACCGGCTCTTTGCCCCCCTGGACGAAGAGGTAAGCTGCCGGTTGACCGAGAGCGGCAAGATCGTGCTGGACATCGCGCACCTGATCGACCGCAAGTGCGTGGAGCGCTACCTGAACAAGTTCTCGACCACCTGCACCGTCATGCGGGAGTTCCGGATGCAACTCTCCGGCCCCTGGCCGCCCTACCACTTTGTCCACCGGCTCACCCGCGGCCTTCATTGCCACCCGCAGCAGACGGCGGCGACGCTGCCCCTCCCGGAGGCTGTGCCGGTGGCCGTCATGCCGGCTCTTCCGCTTCAGGTCAGCATTCCAGAAGCGTTGTCCACGCTGGCCTGAAACGGCTGGCTTGTGGCGCGACAGTCAGAAAGGCCGTCCCGGCGCGGAATGGCCTTTCTGAAGAGTTGCAGTCGAAGCGCTGCTGCCTGACCGCCTCGATTTGAAGCGCATTGATTTTGAAGCTCGCCTATTTTGGAACCAACTTACCTTTGGAACCAACTTACCGGCTGAAGGAGGCTATGGCGCTGACCTCCTCGTCCCGGATGTCGAAGACGGTCGAGAGCTTGGTCACCTGCAGCAGTTCGTGAACCTTCCTGGCCGGATTCAGCAGCTTGACCTCGCCATGCTGATTCCGGGCCGCGGTATAGGCGCTCACCAGTTCGCCCAGCCCCGAGCTGTCGATGTGGTTGACTTGCTCCAGATTCAGCAGAATATTCCTGCCCCCCTTGCCGATCAAGCCATGAGTGGCCTCGCGCAATTGCACACTGCCCTCGCCCAAGGTAATTCTCCCGTTCAAGTCCAGAACGGTCACGTCCCCGACTTCACGGAAAGCAATTGTCAGTGCCACGGATATTCCTCCTTGTGAGCATACGGTGATAGAAATCTTGCAGTTACGAGCTGCGCATCAGCTCCAGCGCGCCCTGTTTTGCGGCCGGAATCCCCTGCGCCGCGGCGGAAAGGAATTGGCCTCAACCGGCCGACGAGGCTCTTGGCGGAAGTGCTTTATGTTTTCCCCCAGCCGGAGCCAAGCGCTTGACCAGCGTCAACCCGGTTCCGGGCTGCAATTGTCGAAAGTGTACCTCATCCATGAAGAATCGAATCAGGAGGATGCCGCGGCCCGAGCCGCGCAGCAGGTTTTCCGCGGCCAGCGGGTCGGGAAGCAGATCAGGATTGAAGCCTTTCCCCTGGTCGGCGAGGGTAATCAGCAGCGCCGCGCCGGTGTTTTCAAAGCCGGCGGCAATCTGCCTGGCGGGGTCGAGCTGGTTGCCGTGTACCACGGCGTTCACGGCGGCCTCGCGCGCCGCCAAGGCCACGCCAAAGCGCTCATCCTCGTCCAGGCCAGCCGCAAAGGCCAGTTCTTGCGCGGCGGCCTCTACCTCGGCAACACTCTCCAGGGTGGAACTCAACCGCAAACTCAGCCGTCCTGCCTGGGGGTGGCTCACGGGTTCCTGAGGTTCGCTCACCGGCTTCTTCTTCATCCTCTCGGTCGCGCCACGGGGCGCGCCATTCATGCTGGTTAGAGAAGCTCTGCACAAGTTCAGTTTTGAAAGGGCACGGCTTTAGCCGTGCCGCCAGACGGTTTGAAAGGCCCTGGGCTTTAGCCCCTGAGTGAATGTATTTTCAATCACTTACATTCCCTCAGGGGCTAAAGCCACAATTCCATTGTTTCTTCTTTCGGCACGGCTAAAGCCGTGCCCTTTCAAAACAGCACAACAAGACCTTTTGCAGAGGTTCCTTAGAGATTAAACCTCCAGTGAACAGACTTAGAACATTACGAAAGGACTAGCACGCATGGGGCTAAGCCGCCAGATTTTGAATTTTCGGCCCGGTTATCCAATCGGATGCATTTACCGGCATAAACCGCCTGCATCCACAGGCGTAAACCGGCTCCGAGGGAATACACTCACCTCATGCGCCCCCGCACCACCGCCCGCGTCAGCCTCACCGCGTTGCTCGGCACCCCGGTGACCGACGCCCAGGGCCACCTGCGCGGCCGGCTCCAGGACATCGCCGTGGCCACCGGCCCGGATGCCGGCAAGGTGGCTGGGCTGGTGCTCAAAACCCGTGCCGGCCTGTTCATTGTGCCCTCCCACGAGGTGATGGAGACGCCCGCCGGCACACTCGAACTGCGCTCGGCCGGCGCCCTGACGCCGCTCGAGGATCAGGGCAACTACCTCTATCTGCAGCAGGATTTGGTCGACCGCCAGATTATCGACATTCACGGCCGCAAGGTGGTGCGCGTCAACGACGTCGATCTGGAGTGGATGGGCCAGGGCGCGGCTCACCTGCTGCGCGTCTCCGAGGTCGAGGTGGGCTTGCGCGGCGCCTTTCGCCGCGTCTTCAAGGGATTGCTGCCCCGCGCCACGCTGGAGAGGCTCTCGCGCAAGTTCGCCGCCCACGGCATTCCCTGGCAGTTTGTCGACGTCATCGAGGTCGATCCGGCCCGGCGCGTCAAGCTGCGCATCGAGTACGAACGGCTGGCCGAGATGCACCCCTCCGATCTGGCCGATATTCTGGAAGATCTGGCCCCGGCCGAGCGCGAGGCCGTCTTCACCTCGCTCGACGAAGAGGTGGCCGCCGAAACCCTCGAAGAGGTCGAGCCCAAGCTGCAAAAGTCGCTGCTCGAAAAGCTGGACGAAGAAAAAATCGCCGACATCGTCGAGGAGATGGACCCCGGAGCCGCCGCCGACCTGCTGGCCGAACTGCCCGAGGAGCAGTCCGACGCCATTCTGGAAGAGATGGAGCCGGAGGAGCGCCACGAGGTCCAGGAGCTGCTCGAATTCGACGAGGATTCGGCCGCCGGCTGCATGACCACCGACTTCATTTCCCTCCCCATGGACGCAACCGTGGCCCAGGCCGTCGAGGCGCTGCGCGGCTTCGACGGCGACCCGGAGAGCGTGACCGAAATCTACCTGCTCGATGAACAGCAGGTCCTGCACGGCACCATCTCCCTGGCCCGTCTCATCGTGGCCCAGCCGGAAGCGCGGCTGGCGGTGCTGGCTGAGCCCCGCGTTCTTTCCTGCCCCTCCGGCCTGCACCAGAACCAGTTGGCCGAACTCTTCGACAAGTACAACCTCCACGCCCTGCCGGTGGTCGATGCGCAGGGCCGCATGGTGGGTGCCGTGCAGGCCGATCACGTCATCAGTTTCCTGCGCGACAAGCTGTAAATCACACCCCCACCGGCCCGTTCCGAGCAGAATTATTCACTTCCCTTCCCTTTCTGGCGACTAATCTCAAAGAAAAGGCTGGGATTGATCCCGATCTGTGAAAGAATTTATAGATGGTGCAGTTTCCCAAGGTTATACAGGGTGGCATGGGGGTGGGCGTATCGAATTGGCGCCTGGCCCAGGCCGTCTCCAAGCTCGGTCAACTCGGCGTAGTCTCCGGCACGGCGCTCGATTCGCTTTTTGTCCGCCGCCTTGCCGATGGCGATCAGGGCGGCCACATGCGCCGCGGCCTGGACGCCTTTCCCTTTCCCGAGATGGCCAAACGCATTTGGGAAGAGTACTTTGTCCCCGGCGGCAAGCCGGCCGGCGAGCCCTATCCGATCACCCCCATGCACCAGCGCCGCGACCTGCGCAAGGTGGTCGAACTGTGCATCGTGAGCAACTTTGTCGAGGTCTTTCTGGCCAGAGAAGGCCACAAGAACCCCGTGGGCATCAATTTTCTTGAAAAAGTCCAGATTCCCCACCTCTCTTCGATCTACGGCGCGATGCTGGCCGGAGTGGGCTATGTGCTGATGGGCGCGGGCATTCCGCTGCACATCCCCGGCGTCCTGGACGCTTTTGCAGCCCATCGTCCGGCCGAGTACAAGCTGAGCGTGACAGGCGCCGCGAAGGGGCAGGTCGCGGTCATGCACTTCGACCCCGCCGACTACGCGGAGGGCCTGCTCCCGGTGCTCCAGCGGCCACGTTTCCTGGCCATCGTCAGCTCAAACACCCTGGCCACCACCATGCTGCGCCGGGCCAGCGGACGGGTCGACGGACTGATTATCGAAACCCCCACGGCCGGCGGGCACAATGCGCCGCCGCGCGGCAAGATGCAGCTCAACGCCGCTGGCGAGCCGGTCTACGGCGAACGCGACCGGGTCGACATTGCCGGGTTGCGCACTCTGGGCATTCCCTTCTGGATGGCCGGCGGTTACGGAAACGCCCAAAAAGTGCGCGAGGCACTGGAGCAGGGCGCGACAGGCGTACAGGTGGGAACGGCATTCGAGTTCAGCGAAGAGTCGGCCTTGCGGCCCGATCTGAAGAGCGAGCTTCTGGCCCAGGCGATTGCCGGCACGGGCAAGGTCTTCACCGATCCGGTGGCCTCGCCCACCGGCTACCCCTTCAAGGTGGCGCAGTTGCAAGGCTCCTACTCCGACCCGGCGGTCACCGCCGCGCGGGGCCGCCTCTGCGACTTGGGCCTGCTGCGCGAGCCCTACGCCGAGCCCGATGGCTCGATCGGCTACCGTTGCGCCGCCGAGCCGGTGGCCAGCTACGTGGCCAAGGGCGGCAAAATCGAGGATACGGTGGGGCGCAAGTGCCTGTGCAACGCGCTGTTAGCCAATGTCGGCTTCCAGCAGACGCGCCGGGACGGCTCCGTCGAACCGGCCCTGGTCACCGTGGGCGACGACCTGAACACCGTGGCGCAGTTTTTGGCGCCGGGACGCTCGTCCTATAGCGCCGCCGACGTGGTCGAGTCTCTGCTGAGCCTGAGCGCGGACATCAAACCCGCTCCGGCCCTCTCGCCAGCCGTGGCGGCCGCTCCGGTTCTGGCCAGTGCCTGAACCTCCTGCGCCTGAACCCCAGCGACTGACTCCAGTTCGGAAGCCTGCCCCAAGCGCCTGAACAACTGCGGCCGGGCTATGAATTTTTCACCAGCCAACCCCACCGAATCAGAAGTTTCTACGTGATTTTCTCCCTCGGCGCCAGGATTGGGACGCCGGGGTTCGTGCGCCCCGGCCTGGCCTGTTATGGTCAGGGAGGAAACCTTCGATGAATCCCCAATAGGAACCGGCTCATATGTGGAAGCGTTGGCGAATCCGGATACTGCTGTTTTTGGCCGTCCTCGGCCCCGGATTCATTACCGCCAACGTCGATAACGACTCCGGCGGCATTCTCACCTACTCGCAGGCCGGCGCGCAGTACGGCTACACCCTGCTGTGGACCATCATTCCCATCACCATTGCCCTGATCGTCGTGCAGGAGATGTGCGCCCGCATGGGCGTGGTCACCGGCAAGGGCCTGAGCGACATGATCCGCGAGGAGTTCGGCCTGCGGCTGACCTTTGTGCTGATGGTGCTGCTGGTGCTGGTCAACTACACCAACGTGGTCACCGAGTTTATCGGCATCGCCGGCTCGCTGCACCTGTTTCACGTCACCAAGTTCATCAGCGTGCCCCTGTGCGCGGCGCTGGTCTGGTTCCTGGTGGTCAAGGGCAGCTACAAGAGCACGGAAAAAATCTTTCTGGTCGCCTCGGCGGTCTACATCGCCTACATCTGGGCCGGGGTGCTCTCGCAGCCGAGCTGGCACGATGCTCTCATGGCCACCGTCAAGCTGCCGGCCCGCACGGTCTGGAACGACAAGGCCTACATGTACATGGCCATCGGCATTGTGGGCACCACCATTGCTCCGTGGATGCAGTTCTACCTGCAATCGTCGGTGGTGGAAAAGGGGATTCGCGTGAAGGACTACGCGGCCTCACGGCTGGACGTGATCGTGGGCAGCTTCTTCACCGACATTGTGGCCTGGTTCATCATCGTGGCCTGCGCGGCCACGCTGTTTGTGCACGGCATGGGGGCTATCCAAACGGCCGCGGACGCGGCCGAGGCGATGCGCCCCCTGGCCGGCGACTACGCCTTCCTCCTCTTCGCCTTCGGGCTCTTCAACGCCTCGCTCTTCGCGGCCTCGATCCTGCCCATCTCAACGGCCTACACGGTCTGCGAGGGCCTGGGGCTTGAATCCGGCGTCGACAAGAGCTTCAAAGAGGCGCCCTTCTTCTACTGGCTCTACACGCTGCTGATTGCCGGCAGCGCGCTGACCGTGCTGCTGCTGCCCGACGCGCAACTGATCAACTTTGCCATTCTCTCGCAGGTGCTGAACGGCGTTCTGCTGCCGGTGGTCATCATTCTGATGCTGCTGCTGATCAATCGCGCCGACCTGATGGGCGAGCACAAGAACTCGCGGCTATGGAATGTGATTGCCTGGGCCACCAGCCTCATCGTGATCGGCATGACGCTGGTGATGCTGTGGGGAGCGATTCCGGGGCATTGACCACCTGCGGTGGGGCCAGCGGCCTTCGGCTCGGAGCGTGAACTGCTTCATCCTCGGTCCCAAAAGCGGGATCGGGGGCACCCGGCGCTGAGCGAGTGATAGCATCAGGGTTGAAAACCGGCTCTCGCCTGGTTCAGGCTATAGATCGAGCAGGCGCCGGATGCCGTGGAGGATGTGTCAGGTCCAATCGGCTTCAAAAATCCCGGTTCGTCTTCAAAAATCAGGAGGATTTCCCCATGGACACCATCAAGACCATCACCAGAAGGCGCAGATCATGCCGGAACTTCACCGATGAGGCGCTCACCCAGGAAAAAATTACTGAATTGATCAACGATGCGGTCTGGGTTCCCAGCGGCTCGAACCTTCAGCCGTGGCGCTTCGTGGTCGTCACCGGCACGGCAAAGCTGAAGGATTACTCCGACGCCGCCAAAAGAATGTGGCTGGAGAACCTCGACCGTTTCCCCCAGATGCGGCAGTATGAAAAGTCGCTCCGGGATCCCGAGTTCAACATTTTTTATAACGCATCCACGCTCATCATCATCTACGGCAATAGCGACTCCTACTGGCACATTCACGATTGCAGCATGGTGGCGCTCAATCTTTATCTGCTGGCCGAGGAGGAGGGCCTGAGCTGCTGCTGGATCGGCGAAGCCCACAATGTTTTTGCCGACCCGGCGGTCAAAAAGGAACTGGGAATCCCGGAAAACTACCAGTTGGCGGCGCCGCTCATTCTCGGCCACCCCGCCAGCCCCCGAACGGCCCAGGAAAACCCCAACAAACGGAAGCCGTTCGAAATCAAGTTCCTGTGATTTCAGCGGCTGGCGGCATCGACCTCGCCGGCGCTGGACGCGGAGGCTGCTCGCGCATGAGCCGGTCTCCGCGCTGGAACTGAATGGCCCTGAGCAACTCGGGACGCCAGTTGGGAAGGCCGGCTCATCACGCAACCGCATGGGCCGGAGCGCTTACTTCCGCGTCAGCGAATCCGGCGCCAAATTGGAGGCCGGATCAGGCGCTGAACCCTGTGCCGGGCCGTTGACTGAATCCTGCGCCGAATCTGGAGTCGAATCGGGGGCCGAATCCTGGATGTGCCCCATTTTTTCGACCTTGGTCCGCAGATAGCGCTCGAAGCTCTCCTTCGGCTCGACCTCGGCCGAGACGCGCTCGACAACGGCGATGCCGGCTGACTCCAGGGCCGCAACCTTCTCCGGGTTGTTGGTAATCAGGCGGACCTGGGAGACGCCCAGCAGTTTGAGCACCTCGGCCGGCAACTCGTACTCGCGGCAGTCGGCGGCATAGCCCAGCTCGACGTTGGCCTCGACCGTGTCCAGACCCTGGTCTTGCAGTTCGTAGGCTTTGAGCTTGGCCATCAGGCCGATGCCGCGCCCTTCCTGCTTTTCATAGAGGAGAATGCCAGCGCCCTCCTGGGCGATGCGGCGCATGGCCAACTCCAGTTGCGGACGGCAGTCGCAGCGCAGCGAGCCAAAAACGTCGCCCGTAAGGCACTGCGAGTGGATGCGCACCACCGGCGGCGCGGAGTGGATGTCGCCCATCACCAGGGCCACCAGACTCTCGATCGGACTGGCCGGCTGAGCGCCAGCCGGGGCGGGCTGTTCACGGATGGCGCGCGGTTCCGCCAGCGTTCCCTCGAAGCCCAGAATGCGAAACGCTCCCCAGCGTGTGGGAAAATCCGCCTCCGCGATCTTCTTCACGTTTGTAAATCCCATTCTTCCATTCTACTTTGTATGAGGTGGAAGCGCTGCCAGCAGTCACAGGGGGTGGAACGCAAGCGCGACTATTTGAGGCTATGTGCTTTAATTGGCAAGGCTTAGAAGCGCAAATTGCGCGCCAGCCGGGAGAAAAGAGAGCGAAATCCGCCGCTTAGCCTTTCCCGGAAGCAAAACAGGCCGCGGAAGTGCTTTGAAATGAGCCTGAAGCGAGGTTTGCGCCGCCGTTCTCCTGCCCTCCGCGCCTCTCATTTTTTGTCTTCGAGCACGAGCAGCCGATGGCGCGCCTGCCATTCCTGATTGGGGAACTTGCCGGCCGAGGCAGCCAGGAATTGGTGGTAGCAGGCGGCGGCCGCCGTCTTCTGGTGAAGCGCGTCGTAGGCCGTCGCCCGAAGGAAGTAGGTTGAAGGAACTTCGGGAAGATACTTTGACCGCATCGTCAGAGCGTGGAGCGTGACGGATGGCTGATTGGTCTTCGAGGCGGCAAAGGCCAGCCCGCTCCAGCCGCCGGCGTTGGCCGGGTCCAGCCGGGTGGTCTTGTCGAAGGCCGCGAAGGCCTCGGCGAACTTCAACTGATGGATCAGGTTTCCCCCGTGGGCCACCAGCAGAGCCGGATCATCGGGGCTGGCGGTGAGCAGCCTGACGTAAAGCTGGTCTGAAGCGGCGGCCTCTCCGGCCTCGGCCAGCACCTCGGCCAGGATGCGGGTAATGGCGGCGTCCTGGGGGTGGGCCTCGTGCAGCTTTTGGATGAGCGGCAGCGCCTCGGCCTTGTCCTGGGCGGCCAGCACGGTGGCCAGTTGCGTGGTCAGAGCCGCGTCCCCAGGAGATTGATCGAGCGCCTTGCGCAGCAGGGTTTCGGCCTCGGGATACTGTTTGCGGAGGATCAGCAGGTGGGCCAGACCGGCGCTGGCCGCAGCGTAGTTTGCGGCGGAGTTGGTGGCGGAGTTTGCATTCTGGGCCAGAACGCGGCGGTAGGCGGCTTCGGCGGCCTCGTACTGGCCAGCCTGCTCGGCCAGGCTGGCGGCCAGGAGTGTATCCTCCGGAGTCTCGGGCGAGAGCTTCAGCGCCTCCAGCAAATCCTCGGAGGCCTGAGCTGGATCGGTTGCCCGGTCAATCTGAGCCAGCGCCCGCCAGGCCCTCGCCTGGGCGTCAGCTCCGGCCGCGCCGGGGTCGAGCGTGGTGGCCGCGGCCAGCTCCGGGCGCGCCTCGGCCAGTTTTCCCTGCCGCGCCAGCAGCAGTCCCAGCTCCACATGCGCCTCAAAGGACTTCGGATTGGCCTCGACGGCCCGCCGGTAAAGCGCGGCTGCATCCTCCTGCTGGTTTTGCATGACGGCCACGTAACCGGCGTCAAAGAGCGCCCGCGCGTCGGCAGGATGGGCCGCCAGCCAGGGGGCGAGCCTGGCCTCGGCCCTCTTCCAATCGGAGCTGACGATGGCCGCCTCAGCCTCCGCCACTTCATCGGAGACTGGCTGAGCCACGGCGGCAGACGGCGCGGAGGCGGAAGTCGGCGGTTCCACATTCGGCGCGGAACTTTGGCCGAACGTGGCGGCGGAGACAAAAATCGAGGCCAGCAGCAGAACAAAAAGAGCAAAACGGGAGACAAAACGGGGCACGGAATACCTCAACTGACAGTTTACCGGGGCTTGCCGGGGCAGGGCCGCATTGGTCTAAGAAACTGTCTGAATACTGAGTGCTTTGAAGGGGACGGGCTTCAGCCCGTCCGTTGAGAGCAAGGTTGAATTGCCGGCTTTAGCCGCTGAGGAAATGCAAATAGCCGCAAAAACTTTCCTCAGGGGCTAAAGCCCCACCTACTCCCGGCTTTTTGATGTACGGGCTAAAGCCCGTACCCCTCGCTCCAAACCGGGTTTTTTAGACAGATTCTAAGGCCCTGCTGCCGCTACAGGTTTACCGGGACCGGAGCCGCATTGGACCAAGCCTTTGCTGGCGACGGGCGGATTTTCCCTTCCGGGGTCCCCGGCGGCGAAGTCTTCGTAGCTGGGATGAAAGCACAAGCCGCCAACCCGGCTTTGACAGGGGCGCGTGAATAGGAGAACCTCTCTAGTGCCTTCCTTGATTCCCGCCGATGAAGACATTACCTCTTTCTTGCGATAGGCTGAAAAGACGCATTTTAACCTCGCCTCCGTGAACAACGAATGCTACGATCGTTAGTTTGGCGGGATCATCCACTGGGAGAGCGGCTCAAATCGCCGAACAATGGCATTTCCACAAATGGTGGTTTGCAATGCCGCGGAATCCGGACCGGAGCAAATCTCGGGGCTATGGGCTTGGCGCCATGCCGCCGAACAGGATAAAGAGGAACCAGGACAAAGCAGAACTGGCTCAAAGGCAGAAGCAGAACCGGCTCGAACGAGCTCAATCCATAGCCTCACCGGCTACGAAGGAGAACACACAAATGGCAGTTAAGGTTGGTATCAACGGCTTCGGCCGCATTGGCCGCAATGTTTTGCGCGCCGCGCTTGGCAATCCCGAGATCGATTTTGTCGCGGTCAACGACTTGACCTGCCCGGCGACGCTGGCCCACCTGCTCAAGTACGATTCGATCCTGGGCAACCTGAAGAACGAGATTGCGGCGGGCGCGGACTTCATCTCCGTCGATGGAAAGAAGATCAAGGTCTTCGCCGAGCGGGATCCGGCCAAACTGCCCTGGGCTGAGACGGGCGCGCAGATCATCGTCGAATCCACCGGCCACTTCACCGACGGAACCAAGGCCAAGGCGCACCTGGGCGCAACCGTCAAGAAGGTCATCATCTCCGCTCCGGCCAACCATGAAGACATCACCATCGTGCTGGGCGTCAATCAGAACAAGTACGATCCGGCCCTGCACAACGTGATCTCGAACGCCAGTTGCACCACCAACTGCCTGGCGCCGGTGGTCAAGGTGGTTCTGGAGACCAGCGGCCTGGTCAGCGGCCTGATGACCACCATCCACAGCTACACCAACGACCAGGTCATTCTGGACTTTCCGCACCAGGATCTGCGCCGCGCCCGCGCCGCCGCCCTTTCGATGATTCCCACCTCGACCGGCGCCGCCCGGGCTCTCAAGCTGGTTATCCCCGAGGTCGCCGGCAAGCTGGACGGCTTCGCCCTCCGCATCCCCACCCCCAACGTCTCCATCGTCGACCTGACCTACATCGCCGAGAGGCCCATCACCGCCAAAGAGCTGAACGCCGCCTTCCAGAAAGCCTCCGAGGGCGAGCTCAAGGGCATTCTGGGCGTTGACTCGAACCTGCTGGTCAGTTCCGACTTCAAGGGCGACAGGCGCAGCTCGATTGTGGATGCGCCGCTGACCAAGGTGGTGGGTAACCTCGTCAAGGTGCTCAGTTGGTACGACAACGAGTGGGGCTACTCGAACCGCATCGTCGATTTGATCGGTTTTCTGGCCAGCAAAGGGCTGTAAGAGTAGTTTTAAGGGCTGTAAAATCAGTTTTGTCCACTGCGGCGCCCAGGGAGTTGCCATTTATGGGCGCCGCGCTGGTACACTTTCTACGCTCTCCGCCCGCAAGATTTACAGACCTTTTACTTCGGGCGAGGAACCCCAAGTCCTTTCCCGGAGTAATCTCCATGGCCAAGCTCTCCATTCGCGATATCGATCTGACCAACAAGCGAGTCTTCATCCGCGTCGACTTCAACGTGCCGCTGACCGAGGACGGCTCGACCATTACCGACGAGACCCGCATCGTGGCCACGCTGCCCACCATCGTTTACGCTCTGCGCCACCAGGCCAAGGTCATCCTGGCCTCGCACCTGGGCCGCCCCAAGGGAAAACCCTGTCCAAAGTACTCTCTGCGACCGGTCGTCGACCGGCTGCGCCTGCTTCTCGACAAGGCGCTGGGCGAGAAGGTCAACGTAGCCTTTGCGCCCGATTGCGTCGGCGAGGTGGCCGCGGAACTGGCCCGGCAGCTTGAATCCGGCCAGGTGCTGCTGCTCGAAAATCTGCGCTTCCACGCCGAGGAAGAGGCCAACGATCCGGCCTTCTCGAAGGCGCTGGCCTCGCTGGCCGAGGTTTACGTCAACGACGCCTTTGGCACGGCCCATCGCGCTCACGCCTCGACGGAGGGCATCACCCATTTCCTCACGCCCGCCGTGGCTGGCCTGCTGCTGGAAAAGGAGATTACCTACCTCGGCGAGGCTCTGCAATCGCCCGAGAAGCCCTTCGTGGCCATCATCGGAGGCTCCAAGATCTCAGGCAAGATCGACGTCATCGACAATATGCTCGACAAGGTGGACACCCTGGTGATCGTCGGCGGCATGACCTACACCTTCCTGCGCGCGCTGGGCGTCGCGACCGGCAAAAGTCTGGTGGAAGAGGACAAGATCGGCATGGCCATCGCGGCTCTGGCCAAGGCCAAGGACAAAGGCGTCAATCTTCTGCTGCCGGCCGATAACATCCTGGCCGACAAATTTGTCGCCGACGCCAAGACTCAGCTGTGGGATTGCTCGGTCGATTTTCCCGCCGAATGGCAGGGCCTGGACATCGGCCCCAGGTCGATCGCGGCCATTGAAGAGGTGGTTGCGACGGCCCGGACGATTCTCTGGAACGGTCCGGCCGGCGTCTTCGAGTTTCCCCGCTTCGCTGTCGGCACCAACGCCATTGCCCGGGCCGTGGCGGCCAATCGCAAGGCCATCTCCATCATCGGCGGCGGCGATTCGGTGGCGGCCGTCGATCTGGCCGGCGTGGCCGATAAGATCACCCACATCTCCACCGGCGGAGGCGCTTCGCTCGAATTTTTAGAGGGCAAGAAGCTGCCCGGCGTCGAAGCGCTGACGGACAAGCTCGCCAGCCCGGCCGCCGCTTCGGTCGCGCAGCCAGACCGGCTCTCTGCCCCCGGCAGCGCCCACGCGGCACCGGCCGCCATCTAGGTCTCTGGCCGCTTGCCGTTGCATCAAAAGCGGCTGCTGTACCGGAGATTGATGCCGTGCAAAGGTTGCCGCAGTGCCAAAGTTGGCTGCTGGATTATTGAAGAGGGGGTGCCCCAGGTCCCGCTTTTAGGACCTGGGAGAGGACCGCGCTCAATCACAACAGACGAAATCACACGGTCAGAGAGCTGAGAGCAGAATGCCATTGACCGGGATTCCGCAAAATGCCGTTCACCGGATTCATTCGAGGAGCCTTCAAAATGCCGCGTAAAGCGCTGATTGCCGCCAATTGGAAGATGTACAAAACGCCAGCCGAAGCCAAGGCCTTTGTCGATGCCTTTTTGCCGCTCGTTGCCGGGCACACGCGCGATGAGATTGCGCTGTTTCCCTCGCCGGTGCTCTTGCCCACGGTGATTGCCGCCGCCCAGGGCTCCCAAGTGGCTGTCGGCGCGCAGAACATTCATTTTGCCGAGGAGGGCGCCTACACCGGCGAGACCTCGGTGGGCCAACTGCAGGCCGTGGGCGGAACGCACACGCTGATCGGCCACTCCGAACGCCGCCAGTACTTTGCCGAGACCGATGAGATCGTCAACAAGAAGCTGCTCACGGCGCTGAAACACGGAGTTGTGCCGGTGGTCTGCGTGGGCGAGGTTCTGGCCGAACGCGAGGCCGGCCAGACCGCCGAGGTGCTCAAAAGGCAGATTGCCGGAGCCTTGGCGGGCATCACCGCCGGGCAGGCCGCGCCTATCGTGATTGCCTACGAGCCGGTCTGGGCCATCGGCACCGGCAAGACCGCGACGCCGGAGATCGCCGTCGAGGCCCATAAAATCATTCGCGCCGAGGTGGCCAAACTGCTGGGCGCACCGGTTGCGGCCAGCCTGCGCATTCTCTACGGCGGCAGCGTGAAGCCGGACAACGCCACCGCTCTGATTGGTCAGGAAGAGATCGATGGGGCTTTGGTGGGCGGAGCCAGCCTCAAGCCGGATTCCTTCACCGCCATCGTCAACTACTGATCGCCGCGGTACAAAATCATCGCGGTCGGGCAGGCCGCCGGGCCGGAAAGAGCTTCAGCCGCGGGACTTTGATCCAGGCGGCGCGGCCTTTCGGGCCCGCGCCACGCACCGGATCAAATTCGGCCTACTATTCCCGGCAGTCCAGCTTATGCGCCTCTTCGCTGATCTTTGCCGTGGTTGCGGCCATCTCTTCCACTGAATTGGCGATTTGAATCACTTGTTGAGTGGTGTTTTCAAAGGTGGCCGATGCGGCCTCGGCTTTGTGGCGAATCGCCTCGAAACCCGCGCACATCTGCTTGGAAAAGGGCGTGATCTTGGCCGATTCGGCCTGCGAGACCTCGGCCAGCCTCCTGACCTCGCCGGCGACGATGGCGAAGCCGCGACCCACCTCTCCGGCCCGGGCGGCTTCGATGGCGGCATTCAACGCGAGCAGGTTGGTCTGGCCGGCGATGTCGCTGATCGCATTGGCAATCGGCTCGAAGGCCTCGGTCGCCTTGGACGAATTCGTCACGTCCGCCACCAGTTCCTTGAAGACGACTTCCTGCTCCTGAAAGGTTTGCAGCAGCGATTGAGCCATTTGCGCAATGCCGGCGTTGGCCGTCGTCATTCGAGATAAATCTGAAGTGACGCTGGCCGCAATGCTGATCTCCTCCGACCGGCGCTGCTCCATGTGGTCCTTCAGGCCTTCCACATTAGCCATCTCTTCGGCCAGCCTGGACTTTTCGTAATGGTGACAGTTTTCGGGCTTGTTCAGGCCGTTGAAGATCGCTACCGCCATCTCCTCGCATTTGCCGTAACCGCAGGCGCAGCAGTTGAAGATATCCTTGTCGGAATTCTTCTGCATGGACAGATAGACCGGCTTCAATTCGGCTGGCGAGGGCTGCTTGAGGGTGTTGTTGTCGGACAGGTCCAGGTAGCTGCGGCCATACATCCCCGGCTGCCAGTATTTGTCGATGACCTTCTTCAACTTTTTGCCGCCCAGAAAGCGCGCCAGCAATCCCTTCTCGCGGTACTCTTCCTGCATCTGATGAGAACGCTTCTCGACCAGCGCTTCAATCTCATCGACGGATTTGTGCATATTCAGAGTGCCCGTGCCGCCATTGCAACCCATCTCGCAGTTCAGGCAGTCGACCAGCAGCGGCGCCACTCCTTTTTGAATGTCGTCGGCCAAGTGGTCCAGGTAGTGGTAGATCGTTGGGCAACCCTCGATCTTGCGGGAGACGGAGCCCACGTCGGGATTTTCTCGAAGCGCGGTGCGCAGCAGGCCGCCCGGAGTAGAGAAGAGCACGGCCCGCTCCGCCGGCGGATTGTCATACTCCAGAGCCTGGTAATCGGAGAGCGAAAGGCCTTCCTTGCGAAAGAAAGCGTCCATGGAGCGAAAGGTGACATTGAAGTCGCCCTGGCCAACTTCATCGAACTCCCGGGCCTTGGCCAGGCAGGGGGAGATGACCGCCACCTTGCAGTTGCGCTCTTGCGGATAAAAGCGCTTGATCATTTTGATCGTGTGCAGCATGGGGCTGTCGGCCGGGGCCAGGTACTTCAGCAGCTCCGGCTTGTAGATCTGAATGTAGGTCACAATGGCCGGGCAGGGCTGAGAGATAACCGCCTTGGGCTTGGATTCCTTGATGTGCTCCAGATATGTTTTAACGGTAAGCTCGGCGCCAAAGCTGACATCGAAAACCGAGCGGATGCCCAGGCTCTTCAGCCAGCCATTCACGTTCAGATGATGGTTGGGAAAGTTGGCAGCCACGCCCGGGGCCACGATGGCCACCAATGGAACGCGTTCTTTGGCCGCCTGGAGAAAGGCGTCGAAATCATCCAGCCCAATACGGGCGTCATGGCTGCAGGCGCTGAGACAGTGGCCGCAACCGATGCACATATCCTGGTTGACTTCCACATAATCGCCGCTGCCGTCATTGCAGAACTTCACCGGGCAAGCGTCGATGCAGGCGTGGCAGTTGACGCATTTTTCGCGATCAACGTCAATGATCTTGCGGATGGACTGTTTCACTAAAGATCCCCTCGCCGAACTCATGGGCTGTCTCCCGAATATCGGCGGCTTTTCTTCCAGCTTTACGATTGTCAGGTCTTATTCTTCGGATTTCGTTCGGTTTTGTTCGGATTTCGCGCCGGATTGAGACGCCCTTCGCTTCGGCTGCCAATTCCAGCCCTGCCTCAAGCCCCAGGACGCATCGCCCGCCAAGCCGATTCTTCAAGCCTTTTCGTGCAAAAACGCACGATTTCAAAGAGAATGGAGGTGAACGGATTTTTTTAGCGCCACAAGAACCACAAGAAGAGGAACGCTTGACGCCAACGCAAATGCAAATTCCCCGCTGGACCGCCCCCGAGTTCGAGCGGCTGGTTCTCGACTCCAACCCCAGGGTCGCGGTCTTCGATTGCGATGGAACTCTGTGGAGCGGCGACTCCGGCTCCGGCTTCATGCACTGGTCGCTGGAGCAGGGGCTGGTCTCGCGTTCTAGCTGCGACTGGATGGACTCGCGCTACCGGGCCTACCTGGCAGGAGCGGTGAGCGAGGAGCGGATCTGCGGCGAGATGGTGCAGATTTACGCCGGCCTGAGTGAGCAGGAGGTGCGCTCGGGGGCCGCTCTTTATGTCCGCCAGTTTGTTGAGCCGCGCGTCTTTGCCGAGATGGCCGCGCTGGTGGCCGCGCTCAGCCGGGCCGGGGTCGAGTTGTGGGCCGTCAGCTCCACCAACAAGTGGGTGGTCGTCGAGGGGGTGCGCCAGTTCGGCATTCCTGAGCCGCGCGTGCTGGCCGCCGAGGTGCGCACCGTCCAGGGCCTCATTACCACCGAGATTGTGGATGTGCCCACCGGCGAGGGCAAAGCCACGGCTCTCAAGCGCGTGGGCCTCGCCCGCCCGGATGCGGTCTTCGGCAACTCGATCCACGACCTGGCCATGCTCGAACTGGCCCGCCACGCCTTCCCCGTCAATCCCTCACCGGCCTTGATCGAGGCAGCGGCCAGGAACGGCTGGGGCTACTTCCGGCCCGAGAAGGCCGAGGGAGACGTGGCGGCCGTGGGCGGCGAATCCTCCCTTTCCGGGAGATAAACCCTTTCGCGGGAAGAATCAAGCCCGTTTTCGTCCCGCCCAGCGGCGAGCAATGCGTGGCCTGAACTCTGCAACCCTTTTAGTACGTTTACACTGGAAGCGTGGAAGAAGCCCAGCCCAACCTCAAACCTCGCCTTGCCGGTCCCGCCCTGCGTTTTGTGGTGGCGGCGTTGATTGTGCGTGACGGCGAGGTTCTGATCGGCCAACGCCGTCCCGATCAGCCGATGGCGCTCAAATGGGAGTTTCCTGGCGGCAAGATCGAGGCCGGCGAGGGCCCCGAAGAGGCGCTGGCCCGCGAACTGGACGAAGAACTTGGCATTCGCGCCACCATCGGCCCCCCCGTCACCCGCGTCCGCCACAACTACCGCCATGGTGGCGCCGTCGATCTACAGTTTTTTGCCGTTTACGAGTTCGCCGGTGAGATCGTCAGCAGCATCTATCGCCAGGTGCGCTGGGTCCGTCTCGACGAGCTGACCGCCTACGAGTTCCTGGCCGCCGACCGCGGGCTGATCCGTGACCTGGCCGCCGGCAAGCTGCTGTGAGCCCCTTCGCACGCTGATTTTTCTCCAGGAATCCCGGATCATCGCCATTCCGCCGCAAATGAAATCGCGGCTGAGGATGGGGACCGAGGCCGTAGGGCCTTCGCCGCGGCCAACTGCCTACGCCGGGAACGAATCGATTGCTGCGGCGTCAGCCTTGCGTGGCGCGCGCCGTGGCCAGGTAGGACAGCCACTCCTCCATCCCCGCGCCGGTCTTGGCGGAGGTCTCGAAGATGCGAATTCCAGGGCGAATCTCGTTGATGTTTTTGAGCGCCGCCTCACGGTCGAAGGCGCAGGGCTCGGCGAGGTCGATCTTGGTGATCACCGCCGCGTCGGCCGAGTTGAACAGGGTGGGGTACTTCAACGGCTTGTCCTCGCCCTCGGTCACGCTCAAAAGGGCCACGCGAATGCGCTCGCCCAGGTCGTAGCTCGACGGGCAAACCAGGTTGCCCACATTCTCGATGAAAAGGTAGTCGAGCCGGTCCAGCGCCACGCCCTCCCAACCTTCCAGGTGCTTGCCGATCATCTCCGCGTCCAAGTGACAGATTCCATGCGTGTTGATCTGGCGCACCGGAGCGCCGCTCGAAGCCAGCCGCCGGGCGTCGTTGTCGGTTTCCAGATCGCCGACCAGCGCCGCCACCCGCGCGCCGCCAGCCTTCAGCCCCCTCATCGTCCGCTCCAGAAAGGCGGTCTTGCCCGTCCCAGGACTGGAAACAAGGTTCAGCACCAGCACGCCGGCGGCCACGTATCTTGCCCGCAGTTCCGCCGCCAGTTCATCGTTTTTTTTCAGAATTCCCCGCCGCAGTTCCACAATCCGGGTGGTCATTTCTTCTCCTCAACCTCATCAATCTCGAATGAATCAATCTCCAGTTCACGGCCCTGGCGCAGGTCGTGGGAGGGCGTGCCGCAGCGCGGACAGCGGAAGCTCTGCACGCCTTCCAGTTCGACATCCAGCCCGCAGGGCTCGCAGTGCACCACCACCGGCAGCACGTCCACCACCAGCCGCGAGCCTTCCAGCGGCGTTCCCTCGGTCGCAATTCCGTAACAGAAATCCAGCGACTCGGGAATCACCGAGGCCAGCGCTCCGACGCGCAGCCGGACCTCCTTGACCCGCGCGCCGGGGTAATCCGCCAGCGACTCGGTCACCGTCTCGACAATGCTCGTAACAATCGAAAGTTCATGCATAAAAGATCAATTTTACGCTTCCGCCGCCCGCGCCCGCCAACTGCTGGCCGCGACCGGAGTTGCCTCGGTAGCCGGTTCGGCCTTCTTCCGCCCCGGCCGCGGCGAAAATCTATTGCGCTTCTGCTTCGCCAAAAAAGACCGCTATTTCGACGACGCCCGCGCACGGCTGGAGACTGTAGCCGTGCGCAGGCAGCCGGGCGCATGGCCACTTCCGCGCGGCTCCGGTAGACTGGGAGGGCGATGAGTACGATGCAAAGAATTCATTGGGCAGCTTTGCCCGTTGCGCTAACCGCCGTGCTGGTGGCAGGACTGACTCTGGCCGGTTGCGGAACGCCGGCAGCGCCGCAGCCGCCCTCGCTGAAACTGCCCGACCGGGTGACGGACCTGTCCGCTGTCCGCGCCGGCAACCAGGTTTCGCTCACCTGGACGATGCCCCGGAAGAACACCGACAAACTGCTGCTGAAGGGTAACGTCGCGGTGCGCGTCTGCCGCCGGGAAGGGACCGGAGGCTGCGATGCAGCTGGCGTTGAGCTGTTCCTGGCTCCGGGAGCGGCTGGCGCGTTCACCGAGACGCTGCCCGCCGCGTTGGCCACGGGGCCGCCGCGCCTGCTCAACTACTTTATTGAACTCAGAAACCGCCATGGCCGCTCGGCTGGCCTGTCGAATACCGCCCCGGTGCTGGCTGGCCAGGCGCCCCCGCCGGTCACCGGCCTGACGGCCGAGGTGCGCAAGCCAGGCGTCGTCCTGCACTGGGTGGCCCTGGGCGCGTCGAGAGAATCGTCCACGACGGCGATTCGTCTGCATCGCAAGCTGCTGACGTTGCCTGCCACCAAGCCCCATGAGGGCCCGCTGGCGCCTCAGCCCGAGCCGGTCGAAGAGAACCTGCTGGCGGCCTCCTGCGCGCCGGAAGGGCGCACGGGGAGCTGCCGCGCACTCGACAAGAGCATTCGCTTTGGCCAGAGCTACGAGTACCGCGCCCAGCGCGTGGCCCGTGTCACGGTGAACGGCAAAACGCTGGAACTGGACGGCGAACTCTCCGGCCCGGTGCGCGTCGAGGCTCAGGACATCTTCCCGCCCGCCGTGCCCACCGGCCTGGTTGCCGTAGCCACCATGGGTGAAAACGGCGCCAGCGAAACCGCCATCGATCTGAGCTGGCAGCCCGTCGCCGACGCCAATCTGGCCGGCTACATCGTCTACCGATACGAAGGCGTGGGCCAGGCCGCATGGCGGCGCATTTCGCCCGCCGAGCCGCTGGCTTCCCCGGCCTTTCACGACAGCCAGGTCCAGCCCGGCCATTCCTACCGTTACGCCGTCAGCGCCGTCGGCCAGAACGGACACGAAAGCCCCCGCTCGGCCGAAGCCGGGGAGTCCGTGCCCAACCCGTAAGCGATTTTCCTACGGCGGGTTCTCGATGGCGGACGGCAGCTTCTCAGGGCTTTGAAGGGTGCGGGCTTCAGAGCCCGCACATCCGGATAGGAATAAGCCGCTGGCTTTGGCCCCCGAGGGGGAAATTTCGACCAATCTTCTTTTTCTGGAGGATTTCCGCATGAGATACTGCCGCTTTTTCTTCGAAAACCAGACCCACTACGGCGCGGTCGAAGATCGCGCGGGCGAGCTTTGGATCGTGCGCCTCGCCGCCGCTCCCGAGGAAGACCTGGCCTACCGCCTGGAGCACGGACGGGCAACCTCCGGATCTCCCGAAAGCGGCGGGGCTAATTTCGAGCCGATGCCGCTCAGCGCCGCCTCGCTGCTGACGCCGGTCACGCCCTCGAAGATTGTCTGCGTGGGCCGCAACTATCGCGACCATGTGAAGGAGTTGGGCAACGAGCTTCCCACCGAGCCGCTGCTGTTTTTCAAGCCGGTCTCGGCGCTGCTCTCGCCCGGCGGAGTGGTGAGGATGCCCGCCGCCTCAGCCCGCGTGGATTTTGAGGGCGAGCTGGCGCTGGTCATCGGCCGCCGCGTTCGCAATCTGAAAGAGGAAGACTGGCGTGGAGCCGTGCGCGGCTTCACGCTGGCCAACGACGTGACCGCCCGCGACCTGCAAAACAGGGACGACCAATGGACCCGCGCCAAGGGCTTCGACAGTTTTTGCCCCGCCGGCCCGCTGGTGAGCGATGAACTCGACGCCGAAGCCGGCCTCACCCTCGAAACCCGCGTCAACGGTGAACTGCGCCAGCGCGGCTCGACCCTCGACTTCATCTTTTCGATCCCCAAGCTGCTCGCTTACATCACCGCCGTGATGACCCTCGAACCCGGCGACCTGGTGCTGACCGGAACGCCCTCCGGGGTGGGACCGCTCAAAGCTGGGGATTGCGTCGAGATCACCATCCCCGGCTTGGGCGTGCTGGCCAACAGCTTCCAGCCCGAAACGGACTGAGCCCTCACCACCGTCTGCAACCTTGACTGCGCGGAGGAATCTAACAGCCGTACAATGGAGCCAAAGGCGTTCCAAGCCGGAAGTTCCCTTCCCCAGGAGGCATCATGCCGCAGAATCTGCTGGAACAGTTGCGCCGCTTCACCGTAGTCGTCGCCGACACCGGCGACATCGAGGCGATTGGAAGGTTTCGCCCCCAGGACTCGACCACCAACCCCTCGCTGCTCGCCGCCGCGGCCGAGTTGCCCCAGTACCGGCCCATTGTGGACGGCGTCTTGCTCGAAGCCCGCAAGGAGCTCGGTGCGAGCGCAACCAGCGCAGCCGTCGCCAATCTCGCCTTTCGGCGGCTGGCCATCGCCTTCGGCAAGAAAATTCTGGCCATCGTTCCAGGGCGCGTCTCGACCGAAGTGGACGCCCGCCTCTCCTACGACACGCAGGCCACCATCGCGCAGGCCCGCGAGCTGATCGCGCAATACGAGGAGGCCGGCATCGGCCGCGAGCGTGTGCTCATAAAAGTCGCCTCCACTTGGGAGGGCATCCGCGCCGCCGAAGTGCTGGAGCGCGAGGGAATCCACTGCAACCTGACCCTGCTCTTCGGCCTGCACCAGGCCATCGCGGCGGCCGAGGCCGGCGCCACGCTGGTCTCGCCCTTCGTGGGACGCATCCTCGACTGGTACAAGAAAGACACCGGCAAGGATTTCCACGGCGCCGATGACCCCGGCGTAAAGTCCGTGACCGCGGTCTACAACTACTACAAGAAATTTGGCTATAAAACGCAGGTCATGGGCGCCAGCTTCCGTAACATTGGCGAGATTTGCGAGTTAGCCGGCTGCGACCTGCTGACAATCTCGCCGCAACTGCTGGCAGAACTGGAAGCCACCGTGAGCGAGTTGCCGCGCAAACTCTCGCCCGAAGCCGCCAAGACGCTGACCATCGAAAGAATTGTCGTGGACAAGGCTGCCTTCGACCGCCTGCACGCCGCCGACCGCATGGCCACCGATAAGTTGAAGGAAGGCATTGAAGGCTTCTCGGCCGCGCTGGTCAAGCTGGAGGCACTGCTCGCCAAGCGCCTGGCCGAGTTGGAAGTCCACGCGCCCGCTACCGTCTGATTCAATCCATCGCGGGTTTAATCTGTCTTGGGCGCATTCGCGTGAGTTATTCCACAAGAACGGGTGCCCCAGGTCTCGATTTTGAGACCTGGGAAGCCGCGAAACTGTTTTTAGAACCGCTCTACCGCCCCAGCCAGAGCGAAACTCCGCCGGTAATCGACCGGCCCTGCATGGCGACGCCACTGATCTCCTGGTAGCCGGTGTTACTGAGATTTTCCAAGCGAAGATAGGGGCGAAGTTTCCCCGCATTGCGCGCCAAAGCGGCATTCCACACCGCGTAGGGGTTGGGATTCCACGCTGGAATGCCCGGCTGCTGATAGGGTTTTGTCATTGCGACAGAGTTCGTCACAATCAAAGCTCCTCTCAGCGCAATCGTCCAGATCGCATGAAGATTCTGGACCGGGTAGTTGAGCGCATACTCTGATTGCAGCCCGTTCAACGGCGGTTGCGCGCCAATAACTTCAGTCCACGCAACCTGGACGGTCTGCCCCTTCGCCGGAAGCCACTTCAGCGAAGACTCGACGCCCGCAAAATGCAGGCCGCTGAGGTTGATCGCGCACCAGGTGTTCGCCGGGCAACCTGCGGGAAGATGAGAATTTGGAAGAACCGCGGCGCGCACGTAGTCGATGGCGTCGTGCTGGCGGGAATAAAACCCGGTGGCCGAAAGCGTAAGCCGGCTGGACGGCGACCAATCGGCTCCCGCCTCGCCAGACCAGGCGGACTCGGGCTTCAGATTGGCATTGCCGATGGTGGTTGGATCGGAGTAATAAAGGTCGGTATAAGTCGGCAGCCTGAATCCATAGCCTCCGCTAGCCCGCAGCTTCAACTTATCGGTTAGCCGCAAGCTGCCCGCCAGGTGCGGCGAGAGCGCGGACTGCAATCCGCCCGAGAATAACTCCTCTCGGACTCCGGCGGATAAGTTCCAGCGGCTTTTCGCGGGCCTCAGGTCCAGGTCCAAGTAGCCCGCGCCGCGATTGCGCGCATGAAGGCCGAGATTATTGCTGCGAATGCTGTCGCCGTCCGACTCCAGCCCAAACAAGAGCACCGATGAGTTCGCGACGGGAAGGGTGTGGCGCAAGGAAGCCTGCCAAGAGCCGTCGATGTGGTTGTTTTCGTAGACCGATGGATCATCACGCAGCAGCACAAACTCGTCCGTGTGGCGGCGATAGCCGAAGGCCGCCACCGTGCGGCTGCCTAGATCCTGGCGTCCAGAGGCAAACCAGCCCTTGGTCCGCTCCCAGGAGTTATAGGGGCCATAAAACTGGTTGGCGCCGAAGGCGCGGTCGCTGGCGGCAAAGAACAGGTCTGAAATTCCCAGCCGGGAACTAATCCAGCTTTCGGAGGAAGCGTCTTCGTTGCGGTAATCGCGGTCGGCCATAAAGCCGGTGGAAAAGTTGCGTTCCGCGGTCAGCCGGCTGCTCCATCGCCTGCGCGCTAACTCACCCACGAGCGATTCTTCGTTTTCGCCAAAGCTGCCCTCGCCCGCGCGCAGGCGCAGCGAGGACGCAGAGGGCGCGGCGGTGAGAAAGTCCACCACGCCGCTCAGAGCGTCCGCGCCATGCAGCGTGGAACCCGCGCCGTGCAGCACCTCGATCGAATTCATCGCATCGAGCGGAATGGGCAGGTCCAGATTGTGATGCGCAGTCTGGCTGTCGTTGATGCGGAAGCCATTCACGAGCACTAGCGCCTGCTCGAAGGTTCCTCCGCGCAAAATCAGATCGGCCTGACCGCCTCCGGCGCCGCGCTCTTCTAGGAAGACCGACGAGTCCTGGCGCAGCAACTCCTGTGGCGACTCGAGCAAGAGGGTCTGGCCTTCGACCGGCAGCACCACGACCGCGGCGGAAGACTCGGCCAGCGGCACCGGGACCGGCTCGCCGAGCACCACCAGCGTCTCGGTGGGATGAGGAAGCGCGGCAGGCTGAGAAGTGGAAGCCGCTTGCGCGAAAGTAGCTTGCGCGCAGGCCACCAGCAAAAGTGAGGCTGCCGCGCAGATTGGTTTCCAAGTTGGCATAAGTTGGCTTTCTGATCGATTCTGAGCGAAGGCGAGCTATTTCGCAAGAATGATTTGATATTGTCTCGAATAGTTGAGTGAATAAACCATTAGAATAAGGTTATGCGCATCGATGCATTCCTCCACGAAAGCCCCATGTTCGCGGTCAACCGGGCTGCGCGCCGCTTCGAGTCGCTGGCCACGCAGGTTTTCTCAGGCGACAATCTCAATTTTCTGGAAGGGCTGGTTTTGGCCGCCATGTTCTTCGAGTCGCCGCTGCCGGTCAAGCCGTCGCAGTTGGCCGAAACCTTTGGAACGACGCGGGGCAACATAAGCCATTGCGTCTCTTCGCTAGAGGCCAAGGGGCTGTTGCAAAGAAAGATTGACCCCGAGGACGCGCGAGCCTACCAACTTACATTGAGGCCGCAGGGGAAGAAGTGCGCGGTGCGCGTGATCGGCGCCTTCGACAAGTTACAAAAGGCGTTCGAGCAGGAAATCGGGAAGACAGCCCTGGGCGCAATGCTCAAGAATCTGCGCAATCTCGAAGCGCTCTGCGTCGTATCCCACCCTGGCCGCAACAACAAAAACGCGGCGAGGGTGGGCACCCGCAATAGTGGCCCGAAGTCTTACAGAATATAGCGCGACAGGTCCTGATCCTTCACGACGGACGCCACCATTTGCTTCACATATTCGGCGTCGATCAGGAAGACCTTCTCCGGGCCCGTGGCAGTCACTCGCTCCTCGTACGGCAAAGGCGTGGAAGACTCGCTCTTGATAGCCTCGGCGAGCCTGGCGGCAGCCTCTTCGTCCGGAACGCGGCGGGCCACGTCGGGCGCCAGGAAGCTCACGTCTTCGAGAACGCGCTCCATGATGGTGTGCAGCCGGCGGGCGCCGATGTTCTCGGTTTGCTCGTTCACCTTGAAGGCAAACTCGGCCATCTCGCGCAGAGCCTCGGGCGAAAACTCCAGCTTCACGCCCTCGGTCTCCAGCAGCGCCGAGTACTGCTTGGTCAGCGAGGCCTTGGGCTCGGTCAAAATGCGCAGGAAGTCATCGACGGTCAGCGACTGTAACTCGACGCGAATGGGAAAGCGCCCTTGCAGCTCGGGGATAAGATCGCTGGGCTTGGAGACATGAAAGGCGCCGGCGGCGATGAACAGAATATGGTCGGTGCGCACCATGCCGTAGCGCGTGTTCACCGTGGTTCCTTCGACGATGGGCAGAATGTCGCGCTGGACTCCTTCTCTGGATACGTCCGGCCCGTGGCCGCCCTCGCGGCCGGCAATCTTGTCGATCTCGTCAAGGAAGATGATGCCGTTGGACTCGACCCGCTCGACTGCCGCGCGGTTGACCGAATCCATGTCGATCAGCCGGCCCTCCTCTTCATCCACCAGGTAGTCAAAGGCGTCGGAAACCTTCATCTTGCGCTTCTTCGCGCCCGCGCCGAAGATATTCGGCAGCATGTCCTTGAGGTTCATCTCCATGTCCTCAAGGTTCTGGTTGCTGATGATGCCGAACTGCGGCATTCCGCGCTCGCGCACGTCGAGTTCGACCATGCGCTCGTCGAGCTTGCCCTCGCGGAATTGCTGGCGCATCTTCTCGCGGGAGCGCTGATAGCTGTCGGAGCCGGGCAGCGTAAGTTGTTGGCCCTCCAGAGTGGGCGCAGAGGCAGGCGGCGCGGGCGGCGGAGGCGGCAGCAGCACGTCCAGCAGGCGCTCCTCGGCGTTCATCTCCGCGCGGTCTTCCACCTCTTCCAGGCGCTCCTCGCGCACCATGTCGATGGCGATCTCGACCAGGTCGCGGATCATCGACTCGACATCGCGGCCCACGTAGCCGACCTCGGTAAACTTCGAGGCCTCCACTTTGAGAAAGGGCGAGTTAGTGAGTTTCGCCAGACGGCGCGCTATCTCCGTCTTGCCCACGCCCGTCGGCCCGATCATGATGATGTTCTTGGGCATGATGTCGTCGGCGATGTCGGGCGGCAGCTTCTGGCGGCGCTGGCGATTGCGGAGCGCGATGGCCACGGCGCGCTTGGCGGCCTTCTGGCCGACGACGTGCTTGTCGAGTTCGGTGACAATCTCGCGCGGCGTCAACTCGTCCAGCGAGAGGTCTTGTTCTTCAGCGGATGCGGGCAAATAAATGGCCATGGATAACTCAGACAGGCGGAGGTCAGCCGCTAGCCCTTCAACTCCTCAATGGTGACGTGGTCGTTGGTGTAGATGCAAATATCGCCTGCAATCTTCATGGCCTTTTCGGCAATCTCGCGGGCGCCGAGGTCGGTGTTCTCCATCAGCGCGCGGGCGGCGGCGGTGGCATAAGGGCCACCCGAGCCGATGGCGGCAATCGGCTCGTCGGGGTCAATCACATCGCCCGAGCCGGAGATCAAAAAGGTCTGGTTCTGGTCGGCCACCACCAGCAGCGCTTCAAGGTTGCGCAGCATCTTGTCGGTGCGCCAGTCCTTGGCCAACTCGACGGCCGAGCGGTTCAGATTGCCGGCATACTGCTCCAGCTTGGTCTCGAAGCGCGCAAAAAGCGAGAAGGCGTCGGCCGTCGAACCGGCAAATCCGGCCAGAATCTTCTCCTGATAGAGGCGGCGAATCTTTTTGGCCGAGTGTTTCAGCACGTGGTCACCCAGGGTGACCTGCCCGTCGGCGGCCATCACCACCAAACCATTGCGGCGAATGCAGATCACCGTGGTCGAACGAATCCGGCTGCGGGCGCGGCCAGGAATCCGCCCGCAAATCCAGTCAGGAATCCGGGAATCCTGTGCCGCGGTGGAACGGGTACGTAAAGTCAAGAAAAACCTCCGGAGATGGGGCGTCCGGCAGGCCGGAACTCCTTTAAGATGCAGTCACGAGTATATCGCAGCAGGAACCGTGGGTTGCCGCGCCGTCTGCCAGCCTGCCAGACAGCGCATCGGCTTCACCCGCGTCCGGCTGCGGTATTCTCTAGTTTGGGACTCCAGTTCGGCAATGATGGGGAAAGAGTCCCGCCTTCGATGACCGTTCTCAACGCAAATGCATGGGAGATTGGCGCGGTCGCTGCCCTGGTGGCTGCGCTGCTCGTCGTGAGTCTCTGGCTCCTGCTGCGCAAGCACCCCACGCCGGAAGAGCTGGAGCGGGCGCGCCGCCAGTTACTGTCCCAATCGGGGCGGCTGGTGGACGGCATGCTGCTGGACATCTGCGAGATCGAGGCTCCGCAAAAATCCAAAAATGAGCCGGCCCGCACGCTGACCCTGCTGGTCTACAGCTACCGCATCGGCGGCGTGGATTACGAGTCCTCGCAGGACATTACGGCCATGAGCGGCGTGGTGGATGCGGCCCAGGTGCGGGCCGGATTCCCTTGCTCGGCGCGATACCAGCCGGGCAATCCCCAGAACAGCATCGTGGTGGCCGAAGAGTGGAGCGGGCTGCGGATGGGGCTGCCAGTGCTGCCCGCCTTCGAGTATCCCGACCCGGTCGACCTGCGCCACCTGCGCCCCGGCCGCGGCTGAACGGCCGCTCCTGCCCCGGCGCATCTTCTTGCCCAAAGCGAAGGAAATGAGCGGACTGAGCGCCTCCGCAACTAGAGCATTTTCGGAATGAACGTAGTCCTTTTGAGTGCAATGAATGTGGCTTTTACTTCCACCCCACGGACGAAGACCTGTCCGTGGGGACCCCGTTAAGGAAAAAGCCACTTGAGTGTGAGGTTTCGGTCTACAGCAATTCCGAAAATGCTATACCCAAGCCTCTTGCCGCCGTGTAGGATGTTCGAGAGCGCCAACCCATTGACCGGTTTCGCGTCAATGGCCGTTAGGGGTATTTACTTGACGCCAGAACCCCCAAGATATAGTGTTTTGGGCCATGGCCGAGGATTATCCACGGACGTTGCTTGAGTTGGAGAAGCGATTCGGGAGCGAAGAGGCCTGCGCCGAGTATC